>Ga0137306_101692_pt1 | contig 21287 bp, 19 predicted proteins | sample Inofroosms_March_FD_97187 | JGI IMG/M metagenome (GOLD analysis project Ga0137306, IMG submission 97187) | Mouse cecal microbial communities from Vienna, Austria - N-Acetylneuraminic and N-Acetylglucosamine D2O microcosms_March | ecosystem: Host-associated > Mammals > Digestive system > Large...
CTGGATCAGGTTGTAGAGGTATACCTGTAGTGTCTGCATGGAGGGGGACTGGGTATACATCATGGCGTGGAAGTAGTTGTTCCAGTAGTTGATGGCGTAGAGCAGGGCCACCGTGGCGATGACAGGGGTGGACATGGGGCAGACGATGGACACCAGAATGCGCAGGTCTCCGGCTCCGTCGATGCGGGCGGACTCCTCGATGATCTCCGGCAGGCCCTCGAAGTAGTTCTTCACAATGAACATGTTGAACTGCACAATGGCAAAGGGCAGGATCATGGCCGCGTAGGTGTCCAGGATGCCCAGCATCCGCACCACCATGTAGGCGGGGATCATGCCGCCGAAGAACACCATGCTGAAAACGTACAGCAGCGTGATGACCTTCCGGCCCCGGAAGGCGGGCTTGGAGAGGGGGTAGGCGGTGGTGATGCTGGTGAAGAGGCTGATGAGGGTGCCCACGCCGGTGACGATGAGGGTGTTTTTCAGGGCGTTGAAAAAGTCTGTCTGAAAGAGGATGTACTGGATGGTCTCCAGCTGGAAGCCCTTGGGCCAGAAGTTCACCAGACCCGCTGTGACGTAGGTGCCCTTGCTGAAGGCCTTGCTGACCACGTGGAGGCAGGGGAGGATGGCGCACAGGGCGAAGAGGGTCATGAGGACGTAGGCAAGGCCGGAGACGAACTTTTCGCTGGCGTCCAGGGCGATGCCGGCGCTTTTCTTTTTCTTCATCTCATATCCTCCTTACCAGATGCTGCGGCCCAGGGTCTTCTTGCTGACGGTGTTGGCGCCCACGATGAGCACAAAGGCCACCACCGCGTTGAACAGGCCCAGGGCTGTGGCCAGGGAGAAGTCCGCCTGGCCCATGCCGATGCGGTAGACGTAGGTTTCGATGATGTCCGCCACGTCGTAGACCGCCGGGCTGTAGAACACCAGGATCTGCTCGAAGCCGGTGGTCAGGATGTATCCCACCTTCATGATGAGCATGAGGACGATGGTGGGCAGAAGGCCGGGCATGGTGATGTGCCAGATCTGCTTGAACTTGTTGGCCCCGTCCATGCGGGCCGCCTCGTAGAGGGTGACGTCGATGCCGGTGATGGCCGCCAGATAGATGATGGTGTTGTAGCCGATCTCCTTCCAGCCCTCGGTGAACACCAGGACGCTGCGAAAGACGCTCTGATCGCTGAAAAAGCCCACCCGGCTGCCGCCCAGAGAGGCGATGATGTTGTTGACAATGCCGTAGGACCCCAGCAGGGAGTAGAAAATGCCGAAGATCAGCACCCAGGAGAAGAAGTAGGGCACATAGATCAGGGTCTGGCACAGCTTCTGGTAGATCTTCTGGCGAATCTCGTTGAGCAGGATGGCGCAGATGATAGGGATGGGGAACAGCCAGAGGATTTTCAGCCCGTTGATGACCAGGGTGTTGGTCAGCACCTTGGTAAACTGGGAGCTGCCGAAGAGCTTGGCAAAGTGCTCAAAGCCACACCATTCGCTGGCCGCGATGGCGCTCCAGGGGTCCCCGGCGGCAAAGATCTTGTAGTCCTTGAAGGCGATCTGCAGGCCGTAGAGGGGCAGGAGCTTGTAGATGAAGAGGAAGAACAAGCCCGGGATCAGCATCAGATACAGGGTCCAGTGCTGGCGCAGATAGTTCCCGAAGCTGGTGAGCTTTTTCGCCAGTACGGCGCCGGGGGACGCTCTGCCGGTCAGTGCGGTGGCGGGAGGTGTTTTCATGGGGTCTCTCCTTTCCTTCGGAGAGCGTCTTACGCTTTCCTGTTTTATGAGCTTATGGTATCACCAAAAGCAGGCCGCGTAAATATTCCGTTTTTTCAATCCGATGTTCTTTTTTGTGGAATAATAATATATCTGTAGAAAATTGGAGACAATTTTTATGCAATATACACATAATCCCCGGAGGGGACCGGGCGGGAGCAGTACCCGCGCCAATCCCCTCCGGGGTGAATGAACCGATCACAAAAGCCAGGAAAACAGGGCCGGGACAGGGGGAAAGCAGGACTTTTTTGTCCGCCTATCCGTAGACCCGCACCTCGAACACCCGGGCCTCCGGGCAGCCGTTGGTGGCCTGGACATGGAGCTCCAGACAGTCGGCCTCCACCGCCTGGGGCAGATCCAGCACGTTCAGGCGCTGGTAGTTGCCCTCCACCCGCCGGCTCCAGACGGCCCTGCCCTCCCGGTAGGCGGTGAGGGTGTAGTCCCGCAGCAGCGTGACCGGCACGCCCACCGGCTCCTTGTCCAGAAACGCCTTGGACACGGAGATGCACCGCTCCTCGGAGAGGTCCGGGTCCAGGGTCAGCCGGACCTGGCCGATGGAGACAGGCTCGCTCCAGTCCAGCCGCAGCCGCTCCCCCTCCGGTCCCATGGCCTGGGAGCGCCAGAGGTTGACCTCTCCCCCCTCCTCCGTGCGGGCGATGCCGCTGAGGACCTGACCGGCCTCATAGCCCGGCTGCTGGGAGGAGGCGGAGACCCGGGCCCTGGGGGCCAGATCCTCCGGGTCCTGATTGCGCAGGCCGGGGATGTAGCAGTCGTTTTTCAGCAGCTCCTGCTGGAGCTCCGCCATGTGGGTCTGGCCGAAGGCCCGGGGGGTGAGACCCAGCCGGGAGGCCATGGCGGCGGCGGTGCCGGCGGCCTCGCCGCCCACGGCGCAGGTGGCCATCACCCGGGTGGAGCCCATGGCCAGCTTGGAGGCGCTGATGTTCCGCCCGGCCATCATCAGATTGGAGATATTGGCGGAGCAGTAGCAGCCGTAGGGGATGGTGTACAGTCCCGGGAAGCTGCGCACCCGGGAGGGGATGGCCCCCTTGGCCCGGAACCCCGGGGCCACGTGCTCGTCCATGGGCCAGCCGCCGTAGGCCACCGCGTCCGGATGCCGGGCGTTGGCCAGGATCTCCTGCTCCGTGAGGATGTGGTCCCCCAGCAGGCGGCGGCTCTCCCGGGTGCCGGGCAGGTTGCCCACCCACACCAGCTCGTAGTTCTCCGCCCCGTGGTCCCCGCCGTTCTTGATGTGGTCCCACACGCCGTAGATGGTGCGGTAGAGCTCCCAGCGGATCTCCTCCGCCTGCCCGATAATGTCCTTCCAGTCGCCCCCCAGCTCGATCCACCAGTAGCCGGACTTCACGTCGTACTTCTCCACCAGCTGGTCCGCGTGATCCGCGTAGTCCTCGCCGGGCTTGAGCACCACAACGTCGTCCGCGTCGTGGTAGACTACGATGTCCCCGTGGTAGCGGTGGACGAAGTCGCTCTCGTCGAAGGTGTAGGCCCAGGAGGGCTTGGTGAACTTCACCGGGCGGCCCCGGTCCTCGGCCACAAAGTAGATGGTGTTGCCCATGGTCTCGCCGTCGGGGACCTCCGGCGCGTCCTTCTCGCCGTAGGCCGCCCGGCCCTCCCGGCCAATGGCGTAGGCCGCGCCGGCGAAGTAGCCCAGTGTACCGTTGCCGGTGCAGTCCAGGTAGACGTCCCCCACCAGCCGCAGCCGGCGCTCGGTGGTCATCTGGTAGCAGTCCACACCCTGGATCGCCTTCCCGTCGGAGTGGACCCGCTCCATGGTGGTGTTCATGAAGACGGTCAGGTTTTTTGTCTCCAGGGCGGCGGACCAGAGGACCCCGTCCCAAATGGAGTAGTTGTAGCTGTCGTTGAGATACTTGTTCTCCAGCTGGAGCTCCATGAGGATGCCGGTCTCGGAGGCGTTCTTCTTGCCCCAGTGGCAGGACGCGCCGGAGATGTGCATGCGCATCTCGGAGCTGGCGTTGCCGCCGAACACCCCCCGGTCCTGGACCAGCACCGTGCTGGCCCCCTGCCGGGCGGAGGCGATGGCCGCGCACAGTCCGCTCATGCCGCCGCCGATGACCACCACGTCATAGCTGTGCAGGACGGGCGGGTTCTGGGAGGGTACCGGCGTCTCCTGAATAAATCGTTCCATAGCTGTCCTCTCTTTCCCGGCGGCCGGGCCGCCGGTCACATCGCGGCTGTCCGGCTCTCCCGGACGCACACGGAATACATGCAGTAGTTGGTGCCTGTGGTCTCCACATACCAGTCCTCCGCCAGCATGGCCCGGGGGGAGCTGCCGTAAAAGAGGATCTCCCCCGCCTGAAAGGACCGTCTGTACAGGGAGAAGTACCCCTTGAGGGTGTCGGGGTGGGAGTCCATGCGGGTCACGTTTTTCCGCACCCGCTGGTACGCCTCCAGCCACCCGGGGAGGACGGGCTGCTTGTCCGGGTAGAGGACGTAGACCTCACAGGGCCCGTCCGTCTCAATGGAGAAGCAGGGCTGGTCCTCGGGGAGCATCTTGTCGTCCCCCCGGGTCATGATGTGGGGGCAGCCGTACAGGTCCTCGGGCACGTGGGCGAACTGGTAGAGCCGGTCAATGTACTGTCCGTGGCCCGGCCGCAGCTCACCCATCCGGTAGGCATAGCCGGAGGCGGTCCATTTGATGGTAATCACGGTTCCTTCTCTCACGCCCCGGGGAAGGTCATCTCCCTGGCCTCCGGACTGGGCTCCAGCATCACGCCGTCCGCCCGGAGGACCGCCCGGATCTCCCCCACGTCCACCTGTCCCGGGTCCACGCCCTTCCGGACCGCCAGGGCCGCGCCCACGCCGGCCCCCTGGCCCATGGCCATCAGCGGCGGCATCACCCGGCAGGAGGACAGGGCCACCGCGTCCATGGACGCGCACCGGCCGCTGAACATCAGGTTGTCCACGTCCCGGGACACGCACATGCCGTAGGGCAGGCCGTAGGGCCGGACCTTCTTGACGATGGTGCCGCTGCCGCCGCCGTCGTGGATGTCGATGATGTAGGACCCCAGGCCCACCGCGTCCTCACCGATCCGGCCCTCCAGGAGCATTGCCTCGGTGAGGGTCTCCACGCCGCGGAAGCGGCGGCTCTCCCGGACGCCCAGGAAGGGATACAGCCGCACCAGCCGGCAGTTCTCAAAGCCGGGCACGTGCCGGCGCAGCACCTCGATGAGCTTCAGGTTCTGCATCTGGCCCTCGATCTCCCCCCGGGTCAGATCCCGCACGTCGCTGCCGTCCACGCCCAGGTGGCGGGTGCAGTTCAGGTTCACCCGGCCCGGGGTCAGGGTCTCGATGTAGATCATGGTGTCCCGGTCCACCGGCAGCTCGCCCCGGTCCTTCAGCTCCAGAAACAGCTTCCGGAACCCCACCAGCACGTGGTGGTTTGGGTTGGACCGGAGGTAGCTGCCGTCGTAGCCCGGGTAGGTCTCGACGGTGGGGGCCAGGACCATCTGCTCCGGGTGGGCCTCGATGTAGGCGATGGTCTTTTCCAGCTCCACCCCCTCCACGGTGCACATGAGGGTGGGGGGCTGGAGAGCGCCGGTGCCGGCCTGTCCCATGTCGAACCGGGCCCCGGCCATGTAGCCCACGTCCCCGTCGCCGGTGGCGTCGATGAACACCCTGGCCTCCAGCTCCATCCGGCGGCCCTTGCCGAAGAGGGTGACGGACTTCAGGCGGCCGTTTTCCGCGTTGGCCCCGATGACCTGGGTGTGCAGCAGCAGCTCCACCCCCGCCTCCAGGCACTTCTCCAGGGCCACCACCTTGAACACCTCGTCGTCATAGATGGTGACGGAGTCGTGCATGGGGCACCAGTGGTGGGGGCTGCACGCCCCCCGCTCCGCCAGCGCGTCCACCAGCTCCTGGGCAATGCCCCGGATCACCTGGTTGCCGTCCTTGTCCAGATAACCCAGCAGGGGCAGGCCGATGGTCAGGTTGCCGCCCAGGTAGCCGTTTTTCTCCACCAGGAGGACCCTCGCCCCCTGACGGGCCGCCGCGATGGCCGCCGGCAGGCCGCCGGGGCCGCCGCCGATCACCGCCACGTCGTATTGCAGCGTTTCCAGCTTCATTGTAATCTCCTCCGTCCGGATTCCAGCGTATCCCGCGGGGAATCGGTCTGCGCGGGACACTGTATTGGCAGATTGTACATATTTATGCTATCAAACCAGCCCCGTTCTGTCAATGTTCCTGATTTTCGGTTTCTGGCTCAAATTTGTGGTGCCTCAGAAGGTGAAGGCCACCTTGAAGTCCCCGTGCTTTCCGGTGGCGTAGTCGAAGGCGGTCTCCCAGTCCTCCAGGGGGAAGGTGGAGCGGATCATGCCGTCGGTCTTCAGCGTGCCGTCAGCGATGTGCTCAATGACAAAGGGGTAGCAGTAGGGGGAGAGATGGGACCCCAGCACGTCCAGCTCCTTGCCGTCGCCGATGACGGACCAGTCCAGGGTGGTGGGCGCGCCGAACACAGAGAACTCCACAAACCGGCCCAGCTTCCGGATCATGTCCATGCCCTGGGTGACGGAGGAGGGGTGGCCGGTGGCCTCGATGTAGATATCGCAGCCGTAGCCGCCGGTGAGCTTCATGATCTCCTCCACCACGTTCACCTTGGAGGGGTTCCAGGTCAGATCCGCGCCAAAGGCCCTGGCCTTCTCCAGCCGCTGGTCCATCATGTCCAGGACAATGAGCCTGGCGGGGTTCTGCATCCTGGCATAGGTCACCATGCCCAGGCCCAGGGTGCCCGCGCCGGAGAGGACCACCACGTCCTCGTTGGTGATTTGAGCCCGGTCCACGCAGTGCTTGGCGCAGGCGTAGGGCTCGATGAGCAGGGCCTTGTCCAGAGGCATGTCCTCGGGGACCCGGTGGAGCACGGCGGTCTTGGGGTAGCGGACGTACTCGGCCATGCCGCCGTTGTTCTCCTTCTGGAAGCCGAAGGTGGCGTGGGGCTGGCACATCCAGTACCGGCCGGACTTGCAGAAGCGGCACTTGCCGCAGGGGACGATCTGGTCTGCGGTGAGCCGATCGCCCACCCGGTACTCCGTCACGTTCTCCCCTACCTCCACCACGCGGCCCAGGAACTCGTGGCCCGGGATGAAGGGGGGACGCACCCAGGAGGGGGCGCCCTGGCCGCCCCAGAACCGCTCCGCGCCGTGCATGCACTTCAGGTCCCCGGCGCAGATGCCGCAGCCCTCGGTTTTGATGATGATGTCATCGGGACCGCAGGCGGGGGTGGGATAGGCGCTCTCAAAGCGGTAGTCGCCGTTGCCGTAGGCCACCAGGGCCTTCATTGTCGCGGGAATTGCCATTGTTTTTTCCTCCGTATCAAAAAATTTTTTATGCCAAAGGGACCCTCTTTGGGTCCGGGGATACATCTTAAAGGCGGGATGCGCCGCTGGAATTTGCTGGTGTTGACAAATTTTTGCGGCTGAGTATACTAAGTTTTATCGTATTTGCTCAATGGATGGGAGAACAGGAGGTATCCATGTATCGAGCTATTATCATCGACGACGAGGAGGCCGTCCGGACCGGGCTGCGCAGCCACTTTGACTGGGAGCGCCACGGCGTCAGCGTGGCGGCGGAGTTTCCCGACTGTGAGAAGGCCTACCGCTATATCCGGGAGCATCCGGTGGAGCTGGTGGTCACCGACGTGGTGACGCCCCATATGGACGGCATCACCCTGGCCAGGAAGCTGCGCAGCGAGTTTCCCGCCGTGCAGATCGTGTTCATCAGCGGCCACGCGGACGTGCAGTTCCTCCGGGAGGCCATGAAGAGCAGCGCCATCGACTATATCCTCAAGTCCGTGGACATGGACGAGCTGTCCGCCGCCATCTCCCGGGTGGTGGAGCGGCTGGACAAGCAGGGCCGGGAGAAGCGCCGGGTCCAGGCCATGGAGGAGCAGATCCGCCGGCTGGCCCCCCTCCACCGGGAGCGGACCCTGCGGGCCCTGCTGGACGGGGAGGACGACTCCGTGTGCCGGTCCTACCTGGGGCTGAATCTGGACACGTCGGCCAAGTACGTGTGCATGGTCATCCGGCTGGCCAACAAGTGGAACGTGGCCCGGAACCTCTCCGGCCCGGAGCGGCTGGCCCGTTCCCTGGAGTGCGAGCGGGTGTGCAGCAGGGCCGTGGAGGGCAAGTCCGGCAGCCTCACCTTCAAGAACCGGAACTCCGAGTTTATCATCATCCTCAAGTGCGCGGCCACGGACTACGAGCAGGACATGCTGGACGTGTCCCGGTGCGTCCAGGAGGGCTTTCTGGCGCAGACGGGGTTTGAGACCGTCATCGGCCTGAGCGAGCCGGCGGATCTGTCCGCCTTCTCCGGGGCCTACCAGGAGGCCTGCGAGGCCCTGGAGCACTGCTACTATCTGGCCGAGGACACAGCCATTGCGGTGAAGAAATATCCGGAGCTCCAGAGCCTGAAGGCGGCCCGGGAGTACGCGGAGAAGCAGCTGCCCGAGGCTATCCTCAGCGGCCAGCCGGACCAGGTGGAGGCGGTGCTGGGCCACACCTTCGCCTACGTCCGCTCCATGCCCGAGCAGGATCAGGACAACTTCATGCTCAGCCTGCTGCTCCTGCCGCCCCGGACCATGCCCGGGCTGCGGACCCGGGAGGACAGCCCCTACCGGAACCAGCGGGGTCTGGTGGAGCACTGGCTGGGGTGCCTGTCCCACGTGGAGCAGGAGCGGTTTCTCCTCCAGGTGATGGCGGAGGTCACCCGGCTTCTGGGGGAGGACCAGGACCCCGGCACCAGCGCCCTCATCGGGCAGATCAAGCGGCTCATTGACCAGCAGTACATGGATCAGATCTCCGTGACCAGTCTGGCCGGACAGGTCCATCTCACGCCCACCTACCTGTGCGTGCTCTTCAAGCAGTCCACGGGCCTGACCATCAACGAGTATCTGACCGCGGAGCGCATCCGCCACGCCAAGGAGCTGCTGCGGCAGCCGGACGTGCGCCTGTACGACATCTGCTACCGGGTGGGCTACCTCTCCCCCAGCTACTTCTCCAAGCTCTTCAAGAAGCAGACCGGGATGCCCCCCAGCGAGTACCGGTTCAACGCCTTCCGGGAGAGCGGCCAGCAGGAGGGCGCCTGATGGCCCGGGATTGGCGGCGGGCCAGGGAGCGGCTGGAGAAGAACCTGAAGAAATACAGCATGAGCGGCTCCTGGGGCCGGATCCTTCTGGGCATGGCGCTGATGGTGGGCCTGTCCCTGGCCGCCGTGTTCACCTTTGCCCGGGTCTCCGCCCGGAGCATGGAGGAGAGCGTGCGGGACTCCCTTCTTCAGTCCGTGGAGCAGCGGCGGGTCAACATCGACTACCACCTGCGCTCCGTCCAGCGCTCCGCGGAGGAGCTGATGCCCCTGATCTACCCCTACGTCACCTCCGCCGGGGACCGGGAGACCCAGCTGCGGGAGTTCTCCAACATCCGCTCCATCCTCTCCGCCTACACCAGCGACAGCCCGGCGGGGGCGCGGCTGTACGTCCCGTCAGAGAAGATCTACTCCAGCCAGCAGGGCACCTTCTACTCCATGGACCAGCTCAGCGAGGAGGACCGGGACCGCTTCCTCAGCCACGGCGGCCTCACCTGGGCGGAGACCCACGAGGTGCCGGTCATCGATCTGGCCGACGGCACCCGGTCCTCCAGCAGCGTGCTCACCTGCGGCTACACCATGCGCCAGCGCTCGGACTATGACCGGTTCGCCTGCGTGCTGATGCTGGACGTGGAGATCTCCGCCTTTGACGAGGTGCTCTCCCACGGCGGCTCTCCGGATCAGTGGGGCTACCTGGTCAACCGGGAGGGGGTGTGCCTGGCCGCCCAGGAGCGGGACAGGCTGGGGCAGGAGGTGATCCCTCCCGCCGCCATGGAGCAGATACGGCTGGCCGGCTTCGGCAGCCTCCGGGAGCGGGACCGGGCCTATGTGTTTGACCGGCTCAGCTACGGCGGGGAGTGGTACGTGGTCATGGAGTACCCCGCCGCCGCGCTGTCCATGGCCAACAGCCCCCAGGCCAGCGCCATGGGCGTGATTGTGATGCTGGTGCTGATGATCTCCCTGACCATGATCTTCATTCTGGCCTATAACTTCATCATGAACATCACCCTGGCCCGGGTCAACGTGAACCTGGACGCCCTCCACGCCGGCTGGGACGCGGCCAGCCTGGAGGAGTCCCACTCCCCCCTGCGGCGGCTGGAGCGGAACGCGGATCTGATCGTATCCACGGTGAAGGACATGACGGAGAAGCAGTACAAGGACCAGCTGGCCATCACCGAGTCCCAGATGAAGTCCCTTCAGGCCCAGATCAAGCCCCACTTCCTCTACAACACCCTGGACGCCATCAAGTGGATGATTATGGACGGGAACCGGGAGGAGGCGGTGTGGATGGTGAACACCCTGTCCAGGTACCTGCGCCAGAGCATCACCCGGGGCCCCGGGGTCATCCCCCTGTCCGAGGAGCTGGAGGTGTCGGGGACGTACCTGGTCATCATGGGCAAGCGATTCAAGGACCGCTTCAGCGTCTCCTGCGACGTGGAGGAGGAGGCCAAGGGGTATGTACTGCCCAAGCTGCTGCTCCAGCCCCTGCTGGAGAACGCCCTGCTCCACGGCCTGCTCTACTGCGACAAGCCGGAGGCGGAGCTGACCGTGCGGGGCTGGGTATCCCAGGGCCAGCTGTACATCGAGGTGGAGGACAATGGCGCAGGCATGAGCGAGGAGCGCTGTCAGGCCCTGGAGACCGGCGGCTCGGGCTATGGCGTGTCCAACGTGCGCAAGCGTGTCATGCTCTTCAGCGGCGGAAAGGGGGCGTTCCACGTCTCCTCCCGGGAGGGGATGGGCACCTGCGTGACCATCCAGCTCCCCGCCCTTACAGAGAAGGACGCGCCGGTTTTTGAGACAGGAAACACAGGAGGAAAACAGGAGGACAGAACATGAAATACGGAATTTACTACGCCTATTGGGAAAAAGAGTGGGGCGGACAGTTTGTGCCCTACGTGGAGAAGTGCCGCCGCCTGGGGTTTGATATCCTGGAGGTGGCCTGCGGCGCCTTTCATCTGGAGGAGGACGGCTTCTTCCGGGAGCTGCGCCAGGCCGCCTCGGACAACGGAATTCTCCTCACCGGCGGCTATGGCCCCCGCCCGGAGCACAACCTGGCCAGCGCCGACGAGGCCGCTGTGGAGCGGGCCTTCGCCTTCTATGCCGACATGTTCCGGAAGATGGAGCTGGCGGGCATTGACCGCATCGGCGGGGCGCTGTACGCCTACTGGCCCGTGGACTTCTCAAAGCCCATGGACAAGCCCGGCGATCGGGAGCGCAGCGTCCGGCGGATGGGCCGCCTGGCGGATATGGCCGCTGACCGCGGGATTACGCTGTGCATGGAGGCCCTCAACCGCTTTGAGGGATACATGATAAACGACGCAGCAGAGTGTGTCAGCTATGTCCGGCAGGTGGACAGGCCCAACGTGAAAGTGATGCTGGACACCTTCCACATGAACATTGAGGAGGACTCCCTCTTGGAAGCAGTCCGCACTGCCGGCAGCCTGCTGGGCCACTTCCACGTGGGGGAGGCAAACCGCCGCTGCCCCGGCCCGGGCGGGCGGTTCAGCTGGGCCGAAATTGGAAGCGTACTCCGGGAGGTTGACTACAGCGGCTTCGTGGTCCTGGAGCCCTTTGTGGTGATGGGCGGCCAGGTAGGCAGGGACGTATCCCTGTGGCGGGACCTCTCCGGCGGGGCCGGACCGGAGCAGCTGGACCAGGCGGCAGCGGACTCCGTGGCGTATCTGCGCCGCGTGATGGGGGCTTGAGCGGCCCTCAGACCGCCGCGCCCCACGCCCGCAGCAGAGCCTGGAGGGCAGGGATATCCGCGTCGTGGACGCTGGCGCCGGTCCGGGCGCACTGGGCCGCCGCCGCGCCGGCGGCCTGCCCCAGGCACATCACCGGCGCCTGCACCCGCACGGAGGCCGAGGCGATCTGATCGCCGGAGAAGCACCGGCTGGCCACCAGCAGGTTGTCAAACCCCGGGACGATCAGGGAGCGGTAGGGGATGTAGGCCGCCTTCTCCAGGAAGGTGCAGCGCTGGTGGGAGTCGCCGCCGCTGTGGATGTCGATGGGGTGGGCGCTGCGGGCCACGGCGTCGGGGAAGGGGACGGCCTGGAGGTACTCCTCCCCGGTGAGCACGTGGACGCCCTTCACGTGGCGGGTCTCCCGGACCCCGGCCTGCTGGGCGGTGTAGAGGATCCGGGCGTTCCGGAACTCCGGGAAGTGCTCCCGCAGCAGGGCGGTGAGGGCGTGGGCGTCCTCCCGCAGGCGGCACTCCGCCTCCGTGGCCTGGGCGGGGTCCGTCATGTCCGCCTCTGTGCGGGTCATGTTCACCATCACGGAGCCCGGGCGCAGCAGATGGCAGAACCAGGGGCCGCCGAAGGTGGGCACCTCCCGGGTTCTGGACAGCTCCCGGAGGAAGGACTGGATGCGCTCGTTGTGGTAGTTGAGGCCCTGGATCTCGTGGTGGGTCCGCTCCAGCCGGTCCGTGTCCACGCCGCCCAGGCAGAAGCACAGGGAGGCGGGCTGGAGGGGCAGGACGTTCTCCTGCATGGGCACGCCCATCATGGCGCACAGATCCCCGTCGCCGGTGCTGTCGATGACGTACCGGGCCGCCAGGGCCTGGGGGCCGGACTTGGTGTCCAGGATCACGTGGGTGAGACGGCCGTCCTCCTGCCGGCAGCCGGTGAGGACGGAGTGGAAGTGGAGATGGACCCCGCTCTCCAGCAGCATCCGCTGGGCGGTGAGCTTATAGATCTCCGGATCGTGGGCCACGTTGCCCAGGGGCTCCTCCACCTGCGCGCCCCCCTGGTCCACCATGCGCTGGACAAACTCCCAGGGGATGCCGCCGCAGACCAGCTCCCCGCTGTAGACAAAGACGCTGATGGGCACCACCAGTCCCGCCGTGGCCATGCCGCCGGCGTAGCCGTTTCGCTCCACGAGGGCGGTCCGCGCCCCCATCCGGGCGGCCGCCACCGCGGCGATCCAGCCGCCGGGGCCGCCGCCGCAGACGGCCACGTCATAGCTGCCCGTCACGGGAACCGTGCGGGTCTGCTGTAGCTGTTCCATATTGCTATCCGCTCCTTTTTTGATTTTTCTCCCAAATTCTGGCGTATAATTTGGGGATGGATTGATTATATCATCCAAAATTTTTGCCCGCAAGCGGCGGAAAACAGGTTTGAAAGAACGCGACAGAATAGCAGAAATGCGCAACCGGGACCGGCTGGAAACGCTGGTCCATTTTTTCTATCCCTGTCCCATTCTTGCGATTGACCCCGGTTTCCGGGACGGGGCGGTTGACAGCCCGCCCGGGTTGCTTTAAGATGAAAAGCAACAGCGGCGCCGCAGGCCGCACACAAGGAAAGGACCGATCTACCATGGAAAAAACGATGCTTCAGCAAGTGATGACCGCCCCGGGAGAGATCCGCTTTGACAGGGTCCCCGTCCCCCAGGCGGGCCCCGGACAGGTGCTGGTGAGGATCAAGCGCATCGGCATCTGCGGCTCCGACATTCACGTCTACCACGGCAAGCACCCCTATACCAGCTACCCGGTCACCCAGGGCCACGAGGTCTCCGGCCGGATCGCCGCCCTGGGAGAGGGCGTGGAGGGCCTCACGGTGGGCCAGCGGGTGACCATCGAGCCCCAGGTGTTCTGCGGGAAGTGCTACCCCTGCACCCACGGAAAGTACAACCTTTGCGAGAGCCTGAAGGTCATGGGCTTCCAGACCACCGGCACGGCCAGCGAATACTTTGCCGCCGATCAGTCCAAGATCACCCCCCTGCCGGAAGGCATGAGCTACGACGAGGGGGCTATGATCGAGCCCCTGGCGGTGACGGTCCACGCGGCCAGACGGGCCGGGGACGTAAGGGGGCTGCGGGTGTGCGTGCTGGGCTGCGGGCCCATCGGCATCCTGCTCATCCAGTCCCTGAAGGCCCTGGGGGCGGAGAAGGTGCTGGCCACCGATGTGTCCGACTACCGGCTGGGACTGGCAAAGCAGTGCGGGGCGGACGAGGTTGTCAACACCCGAACCGTCGATTTCGGCAAGGCCCTGCTGGACGCCTTCGGCCCCGACAAGGCGGACGTTATCTACGACTGCGCGGGCAACGACATCACCATGGATCAGGCCATCCAGAACGCCCGGAAGGGCAGCATGATCGTGCTGGTGGCGGTGTTCGCGGGGCAGGCCCACTGCGATCTGGCCAAGCTCAACGACTCGGAGCTGGATCTGAACACCTCCATGATGTACCGCCACGAGGACTACGTGGACGCCATCCGGCTGGTGGGGGAGGGAAAAATCCAGCTCAAGCCGCTCATGAGCAGGCACTTTGCCTTCCAGGACTATCTGGCCGCCTATCAGTACATTGACGGCAACCGGGAGAACACCATGAAGGTGCTGGTGGATGTGGACCCCAGCGAGGAGTAACAGACGGAAACGCCGCTGAGAAGCGGACAGCATAGGCGCAGCCGCGGTCAGCGGCTGCGCCTATGTCTGCCTATAGGCTCATTCGGGAATTTTCTCCATTTTCAGGAGGTGGACATTTCCACCCGATTGTGCTATAGTAAATACAGTGTCCCCCTGGAAGGGGCGTACATAGATCCTGCCCTGTATCAGTAAAGGAGATCCCATGAAACGAGCTTTATCCCTGGTTTTATCCCTGATCCTGGTCCTCGCCCTCCTGCCCGCCTCCACGGCGCTGGCCGATTCCCAGGCCTACGGCCAGGAGGTCTGGCTGCGCAGCGCCGCCATTGGGGACGGCGTGGTCTACAGCGAGAACATCTTCTGGAGCGGCGGCTACGACAAGCCCCGCCATGAGTACTACTTTACCTACTCGCCTGCCGGCGGCCTCTCCAATCTGCCCTCGGCGCCCTTCACGCCCCCCAGTCCCGAAGACGCCGGAGGAGACCCGCCGCCGGCGGACGAGGACATCCCCGGCTGGCTGCTCACCAACAGCGCCCTCAGCCTGTCCGCCCTGTCCTACAGCCCCGGCATCGGACAGGTGATCCCCGTGGCGGCCTACGGCAGCTCTGTCTGCGCCCGGCTCACCGCCTCCGAGGCGGCCCGGTACTACGAGGGGCTGGGCTACCGGGTGGTGGGAGCGGTCAACGGCGACTTCTATGATACTGCCACCGGCTACCCCCTGGGCATACTCATCTCCGCCGGTCAGCTCCTCTCCGGCGCGTCCAGCTACTACGCCGTGGGCTTCCGCCAGGACGGCAGCGCGGTCATCGGGGAGCCCCAGCTGGAGATCACCGCCTCCACGGATACCCAGAGCGTGAAGCTGGCCTCCCTCAACAAGCCCCGGGTGGACAAGGCGGGCATCACCATGCTCACCTATGACTACCGGACGGGCCACGATACCGGCCCCTCCGTTGCCTCCGACGGGGTGAACGTGGTGGCGGCCATCGTGGGGGGCCGGGCCTCCATCGGGGAGTCCCTGACCCTGCGGGTGGAGGAGGTCTCGGAGGACGCCAATGAGCGGGTGCTCCGGCAGGACCAGGTCCTCCTCTCCGGCGCGGCCAACGGCTACGACGTGGGGCTGTCCTTCCTCCGGTCCCTGACCCCGGGGCAGACCCTCACAGTCTCCTTCTCCACCCCGGACCCGGCCTGGAACGACGTGGCCGAGGCCATCGGGGCCCTGTACCTGCTGGTCTCCGACGGCCAGCCCATCACGGACTTTGAGGCCGTGGCCGCTCCCCGCACCGCCGTGGGCGTGAAGGCCAACGGAGACGTGGTCCTCTATGCCATCGACGGCCGCCAGTCCAGCCACAGCATGGGCGCGTCCCTGAGCGTGGTAGCCCAGCGGATGGCGGAGCTGGGGTGCGTCACGGCCCTGGCCCTGGACGGCGGCGGCTCTACCACCGCACTGGCCGCCCTGCCGGACAGCGCCTCCGCCAAGGTCCTCAACTCCCCCAGCGACAAGACCGAGCGGAAGGTCACCAACCACATCCTTCTGCTGGCTCCGGGTCAGGCCACCGGTGTTCCCGGCAGCATCTATCTCACCGCCAACGCGCCGGCGGTGCTGGCGGGCCATACGGTAGCATTCAGCGCCCAGCTGGCGGACACCAATTTCTTCCCCATGAGCGGCTCTGTGAGCCTGGAGGCCACCGGGGGCGCCATAGCGGGCAGCGTGCTGACCGCGCCCCCCACAGGCGGCGTGGTCACGGTGACCGCCCGTTCCGGCGGGGTCTCCTCCCAACTGGACGTGCTGGTGCTGGACGAGCCGGAGACCCTGTCCATCCAGCAGGACGGTTCCGCTGTCACCAATCTGTCCGTCACGCCGGGACAGACCATCGGTTTCACCGCCGCCGCCACCTACCGCCATCGGCCGCTGGAGATCAGCGCCTCGGATCTGGTCTGGACGGTGGAGGGGGATGTGGGAACCGTGGATGAAAGCGGCCTGTTCACCGCCGCCTCCACCCCGGGCACGGGGACGGTTACTGCCACCCGGGGCAGCGTCAGCGCCCGGGTATCGGTGACGGTGACGGCGGATGACCCCTTTGCGGACACCCAGGACCACTGGGCCAGTCCTTATCTCACCAGCCTGTATTACCAGGGCGTGCTCACGGGTGTGGAGGTGAACGGCCAGCTGTTTGCCTACCCGGACAAGGGTGTGACCCGGGCGGAGTTCTCGGTGCTGCTGGCCCGGTACATGGGCCTGGACACGGCTGATTACGCCCTGGCGGCCCTGCCCTTCACAGATCTGGGCTCCACGGAGGACTGGGCCGGCGACGCCATCCGGGCCATGTATGTGCTGGGCATCGTCAACGGCACCGATCCCACCCATTTCAGCCCCCAGAGCCCCCTGACCCGGGCCCAGACGGTAACCATGCTGGGACGAATGCTGGGCATGCAGGAGGAGAACAACGGCGGTGTGCCAGAGCTGCCGGACGTGCCGCTGTTCCCCCTGGACCCCAACGCCCCCGGCGCGCCGGACGCGCCCGCCCAGGATCCGGTCTCCCCGGACGCGCCGGATCAGCCCGGCGAGCCCGCCCCCTCCGGCACTTCCGCCGCTGATCTGAGCCAGTTTTCCGATGAGAGCGCCATCCCCGCCTACGCCTACTCCCACTTCCAAACCCTGGTGGGCTTGGGCGCGGTGAGCGGTACGGACGGCAGGCTGGATCCGGAGGCGGCCATGACCCGCGCCGCCGTATGCAAGGTGCTGGATACCCTGCCGTAATATGGTGTACCGTGCGCCGCGTGCGCAGAGCTTCTTCGATCTCAACAAGAGCGATGCAGGCAGACCTATGGCTGTCGAAGGATGTGGCTGTGGTTCTTAGAGCCTATCCGCAAATAAGCAACTGTGGTAAAATAGCCGCCAAAGGCGGTGGAAAAATGGAGAAAAAGAGCTACAAGTCATGGACAATATCAGATGCGTTCTGGGAGGCTGTAAAGGATGAGATACCCCAACGGCAGCGGGTAGAGTGCAAAATATATAAGCGTAAACCCGGCGGCGGAAGAAAACCATTGTCCAAACGACGGGTATTAGAGGGAATATTCTATGTTTTACGAACGGGTTGCCAATGGAAAGCAGTGCCCAAAGAATACGGAGCAGCCAGCAGCATCCACCAATATTTTCAAGAATGGGCAGCGGCAGGATTTTTTGAAAGAATCTGGTCCAAAGGTCTGGAAAAATATGATGAGCTGGAAGGGATCAGCCGGGAATGGCAAAGTCTGGACGGCTGCATGGTGAAAGCACCGCTGGCCCTGGAAGCCGTTGGAAAGAACCCAACGGATCGAGGAAAAAATGGGGACAAAACGCAGTGTACTGACGGATGAAAACGGCCTTCCTCTGGCAGTTGTTCTTTCCGGAGCCAATACACACGATGTCAAACTGTTGGAAGATACCTTGGATCATATCGTGGTGCTGCGTCCAGAAGCGGATGAAGAACACCCGCAAAATCTGTGTTTGGATGCTGGCTATACGGGCAGCGGTGAAAAGGTGCAGTCGCATGGCTATACGCCCCATATTCGTCCCCGCGGCGAGGAAAAGAAGGAACTGGAACGTAACCCGGACTTCCGGGCCCGCCGTTGGGTTGTTGAGGTCACACACTCTTTTTTCAATCGTTTTCGTAAATTGCTGGTCCGTTATGAAAAGAAAGCCGACAATTATTTGGCTCTTGTTCAGTTTGCTTGCGCTGTTATTGTCTGGCGCAAATTCTTGCGCGTTCATTGCTAATCGGGGCTTCATTCCACTTCACTGGCGCAAATCTTTCCTCTGCGCTCCTTTAGCTATTTACGGATAGGTACTTATTGTGTGCTGCACCCACATGGATACCACAGATCCCATTACAAAAAGACAAAAGAAGAACGCCGGCGAACTCCCGCAATATCTGGTCAGAAATTGCCATCCAGCTATCATCTCCCGGGAAACCTTTAATTTGGTAAATGCTGAGATAAAGCGGCGCGGGGTTGCTGGAACCAAAACCAGCACAAGAGAAAAATCCAGGCAGGCAGAGACATATTCTTCCAAATATGCACTGTCTGAGCTTCTGGTATGCGGGGAATGCAATACTCTATACCGGCGGTGCATATGGAAGAAAGGAGAAAAGGTTCGTGTTGTTTGGCGGTGCTGTAATCGCCTTTCCTATGGAACAAAATATTGCAGGAAATCTCCAACATTGGACGAAACGCTTTTGTATGACGTAGTGGTCCAGGCAATCAACCAACAGCTCTATCGTCCCGAATATTTACTTGCCCCGTTTGAGCGGCAGCGGCAGAAAACGCTGCCGCTCATTTTTGGCACGTTGTTCTGTCAACTATCTGCCTGTGCTTTGACGCAGTGCTTGACTGCAATGAGGATTTCAAGCAAAAACTGCTGTTCAGCCGCAGTGCAGTCGGACAACAGCTCCGCTAATTCAGGCTGCCAGAGATTACGGCGATTCAGATGATCTTCATAGAGCAGCTTATCCACCGTACACCCCAGAGCCTACGCAATGTTGACGACGGCTTGCAAACTGGCCTGCTTGATCCCGTTTTCAATGTGGCTGATGTAAGGAACCGAGAGGTTTGCGCGCTCCGCCAGCTCCGCCTGCGTCAACTTCCGCGCCTTGCGAATGACATGTATCCTTTGCCCGATCCGCTGATAACTTAGCACCATAGTTTCTTCCTCGCTTTCGTTTAGATTAGGACAAAATTTTACCAAACAATAAGCGATGACGAAGAAATGCAAAAAATATGAGAAATTCTGTTGTTCCAATAACCACATGGATACCGGTATTCATGTGGTTATTTCCATTTACCGGGAAAATAACCTATACTGAAGAAAAAATGCTGGAGGTGACCACTCGTGAATGAAAATGAACGCAGGCAGGAGAGTGTTCAGCAGCAGAAGGCCAAAATCCGCCGCCGATACCAAGGGATAGATTCGGAAAAAATCCACGTCATCCCTGTGACGGTGTCGCAGCCGGATTTTGATGATGACAGCGCGCCCAAGCGGGTGGCGGTCTATGCGCGCGTCTCAACAGGAGATCCCCGGCAGACTTCCTCTTATGAGCTGCAAAAAAATTACTACGAAAGCCAGGTACAGAAGCATTCTAACTGGACGCTTGTCTCAATCTATGCCGACGGGCCTGTTAAAATAGGACTAAATCAGAAACACCCCACAGCAAGGGGCGCGCTGGTTTAGTCCTGTTTTTATTCTATGAACATAGAAGGAGGCCAAAAATGAGCGAAATGGCGAAAATAACGGCAATCTGCAACCAAAAAGGCGGAGTTGGCAAAACCGTAACGGCGGTCAACCTGGGTATCGGTCTGGCGCGGGAGGGCAAGAAAGTTCTTCTGGTGGACATGGATGCTCAGGGGTCCTTGACTGCCAGTCTGGGATACCAGCGGCCCGATCAGATGGAAAATACGCTGGCGACCATTTTGGGCCGCATAATTTTGGACGAGCCAGTGTCTCCCGGCGAGGGCATCCTCCATCAAGCGGAAGCCGTTGACCTTCTTCCGGCCAACATCGAGCTGTCCGGCTTGGAGGTCACGCTGGTAAACACCATGAGCCGCGAGACGATCTTGCGGGACTATCTGAACAGCGTCCGGGACCAGTACGATGTGATCCTGTTGGACTGCTGCCCCTCCTTGGGTATGCTGACCATTAACGCCCTGGCCGCTGCGGATCAAGTGCTGATTCCCATGCAGGCGCACTACCTCTCTATCAAGGGATTGGAACAGCTTATCCGTACTATATCAAATGTGAAGCGGAAAATCAATCCCGGTCTGGAAATTGCGGGCATCCTTATCACTATGGCGGATTTGCGAACGACCTATTCACGGGAGATCATTGAGCTGCTCCGCAATTCCTATGGGGACAAGCTGCGGATTTTCAACAGTATTATCCCTCAGTCAATCCGGGCGGCAGAAACCAGCGCAGAGGGCCGAAGCATTTACCTCCATGACCCTGCTGGTAAAGTCTCCGCCGCCTATGCGTCTCTGACAAGGGAGGTCTTGGCATCATGAAAGGCAGCGCCAGTAAGATACAGTTGGCTGGCTTTGACGACTTGTTTCAAACTGGCGGCAAAGCGGAGGCCAACGGCGAACAGGTGCAGGAAGTTCCACTGGCAGAACTGTTTCCTTTCAAAGATCACCCTTTCCAAGTGCGGGATGATGAAGCGATGCAGAAAACGGTGGAGAGTATCGCGCGGAGCGGTGTCTTGGCTCCCGGAATTGTTCGCCCCCGCAAAGAGGGCGGCTATGAGATCATAGCGGGACACCGGCGCAAGCGAGGGAGCGAGTTGGCGGGCAGGGAGACAATGCCAGTCCTCGTTCGGGAATTGGATGATGATGAAGCTACCATAATCATGGTCGATTCCAACCTCCAGCGTGAGAAAATCCTGCCCAGCGCGACAGCCTTTGCCTACAAGATGAAAATGGAAGCCTTGAAGCATCAGGGTAAGCGGCGGGACCTCACTTCGGAACCGGCAGTTCCGAAGTTGACCGCACGGGAGAAAATCGCACAGGACGCTGGAGAGAACTGTGGTCTGACAGTCACCCGGTACATAGCTTTAACCAAGTTAATCTCGCCCCTGCTGACTTTAGTGGACGAGGACAAACTATCGTTCAGTACCGCCGCTGACTATATCGCCATTCTGACAGAACAGGAGCAGACTATCCTCGCATCGGTGATGGACAAGCTGGGTGTAATTCCTACAAGGAGCCAACTTGTGAAAATCAAAGAGCAGCGCAGAACCGAAGTGCTGACCATCACTGTTATTGAGGCCATTCTGTCAGAGGGATGCCCCGCCACTGTGCAGGTAGTCCTCAAACAGACAAGGCTGCGTCAATACTTTCCGCAGACTTACACCGCCCAGCAGATGGAGGAAGTCATAGTGTCCCTGCTGGAAACGTGGAGCGTTCAGCACAAATAGAAGGGAGGCTGTTATCATGGCAGATTTACAAGCGGCGCTTGCGGAGGCGGTCAAGCTGAACCAGCACATTACGCAATTTCTCAAATTCTCCACCTATCCCGAATACAACGATTTA
>Ga0137306_101693_pt1 | contig 21285 bp, 19 predicted proteins | sample Inofroosms_March_FD_97187 | JGI IMG/M metagenome (GOLD analysis project Ga0137306, IMG submission 97187) | Mouse cecal microbial communities from Vienna, Austria - N-Acetylneuraminic and N-Acetylglucosamine D2O microcosms_March | ecosystem: Host-associated > Mammals > Digestive system > Large...
TGCGGGCCGGATTTCCGCTTTTTTGCTTTTAACACGGTGGTATCGTTTGCCCTTTTTCTGGCAATAGTAGGAGAACAGAATGAATAACTGTCAGTTTTCGATTGTTGTGCCGGTCTATAAGGTGGAGAAATATCTGGAAAAATGCGTGCAGTCGCTTCTTGCGCAGGAAGAGATGGAAGGAAAGACGGAGATTCTCCTGATCGACGATGGAAGCCCCGACGGCAGCGGCGCGCTGTGCGACAGGCTGGCGGGTCAGTTTAAGCAGGTGAAAGCATTTCACAAAGAAAACGGAGGGCTCTCTTCGGCCAGAAATCTGGGTATTGAAAAGGCGAGCGGAGCGTACATTCTGTTTGTCGACTCGGATGACTATATAGAAACAGACACCTGCGCCGTTTTGCAGCGCGGGCTTGCGCAGTATGGACCGGTCGACGCAGTGGTGTTTGACGGGGTGGAGGATGACGGAAAGAATCCCTCTTCCATGAGAAGGGTTCCGATCGAAAAAGCAGGCTGCACGGACGGCAGGACGCATCTGCTGGAGCATTACAAGGCAAGAAATCTGAATGTGGAAGCATGTCTGTATGCGTACAGGCGGGAGTTTCTGCTGGAGCACTGTCTGCGCTTTCGGGAAGGGATTCTGCATGAAGATGTGGAATTTACGCCGCGTGCGCTCCTGAAATGCAGGAAGGTACTGGAACTTCCGGACTGTCTGTACCGTTATATGGTGCGGGAGGATTCCATCAGTACACAGAAAAACAAAGAAAAAAATATCCGGGATCTGTTTCGGACTCTGAGAGAGCAGGACGCGCTGGCCGGGCAGCAGGATCAGGAACTGTGCAGGTGGATGAAAAACGCGGTGCTGAACAGTTATCTGAATATGATTCAGGATGCCAGAATGTACCGGCCGCAGTATCGGAGACTGCTTGACAAACGGTTTCTGCTGGGGAAGGCCGCAACCGGCCGCAACCGCTTCCGCGTAATGCTGTGCCTGTGCAGCGTAAGGCTGTACTGTATGGTTAACGACTGTTATAAAAAGGTTACCGTTCAGGAATGAACAGTAACAGAGAGATCTGGCTGATAAAATGAGAAGAGAACGGAAGGTGTCATATGCAGGGAGAGATTACAATCGTAGTTGTCGGATATAACCGGGGGGACGCCATCGAGCGGGTGCTGCATTCTCTGGCCCGGGCGCAGTATGATTACACGGATATCCGGCTGGTTGTCAGCATTGACTGCAGCGGAAAAGAAGACGCCGCCAGAGCGGCTGAGCGGTTTTGCTGGGAACACGGGGAATATCAGGTGATCCGTCATCCCAAACGGCTGGGTCTGCGGAAGCATATCATTTCCTGCGGAGACCTGACCGGCAAATACGGGGCGGTTATGGTTTTGGAAGATGATCTGTATGTATCCCCGGATTTTTACAACTATGCGATGAGTGTTCTGAAGAAATACGGAGATCTTCCGCAGATTGCCGGGATCTCGCTGAATACCAAGCGGGAGCTGCTGGAGAGCGCTTACCCGTTTCTGCCGCTTCGAAAAGGGGACGATATCTATTTTCAGCAGTTCGCCACTTCCTGGGGACAGGTGTGGAATAAGCGGATGTGGAACGGATTCCGGGAATGGTATGACTGCCATCCGACGCTTCCGGATCATAAGGACGTTCTGCCGGAGGTGCTGCGCTATCCGGATACGTCCTGGGCAAAATATTACCAGACCTATATCGTGGATACCGGAAAGTATTTTGTATACAGTTACGATTCTCTGACGACGAATTTCGGAGATGCCGGCCAGCATTTCGGAAGCAGTTCTTCGGCGGTGCAGTCTGTGCTTTTCTATGGAAAGAAGAACTACCGCATGCCGGATTTTGAGGACGGGATCAAATATGATATCTACGGAGAACCGGTTGGCCTCGGAAAAGCGCTCGGTGTAGAGGAAGCGGAACTGACCTGCGATATGTGGGGACGAAAAAGAGAAGAGAGCTTCCGCAGATACGTATTGAGCAGCAGGAAACTGCCTTATCAGGCAGTAAAAAGCTATGGTATGCAGATGAAACCGATGGAACTGAATATTCTGGAAGGAATACCGGGAAAGGAACTGTGTCTGTATGATACGCGTGTGCCAAAAGAACGGGACGCGCAGGAAGAAGATGTACATATCCGTCTGCTGGAGTACGGATATGGCGTGCTTGACGGGCGGGATCTGATGAGCTGGGGGCTGAAAAGGCTTCGAAGCAAGTTTACAGGAAAGCAAAGAAAGAACAGGAAAAAGTGATGAAAAAGAAATTTATCCGTTTTTGCAAACGGTTTCATATCATTGTCACAGTGAAGAGACGGATCTTTGCGCTGCCGGAAAAATGGTTTCGCTTCCGCCTCAATATGCGCTGGAAGCTGTGCAGCGTTCTGCCGGGATGGAAGGGAGTCTCCCGGAAGTCCCGTGAGCCGGAGCTGATCGTATCGTTGACTTCTTTTCCCGCGCGGATTGATACGGTGCAGCATACCATCCGTTCCATTCTTCTGCAGTCGGAAAAGCCGGATAAAGTGATCCTCTGGCTTGCGTCCGGGCAGTTCCCGGACGGAGCGGATTCGCTTCCCGGGGATCTGCTTGCATTGAGAAAATACGGTCTTACGATCGGCTGGTGCCGGGATCTTGGCTCGTATAAAAAACTGATTCCCGCTCTGCGGAAATATCCGGAGGCGGTGATCGTGACGGCAGATGACGATCTGTATTATGAGAGAAACTGGCTGCGCATTCTGTATGAAGAATATAAAAAAGCGCCCGAACTGGTCCATTGCCACAGAATTACGCAGTTTTCCCTGCAAAATGGGGAATATACAGCGGCCGGAAGAGGAAAAAACGTGTCGCCGAAAGCCTCTTTTCTATATAAAGTAACCGGCTGCGGCGGCGTTTTGTATCCGCCGCACTGCCTGTCGGACGAGATTGTGAAAGAAGACATCTTTCAGAAAATCTGCTCCACCAATGACGATATCTGGTTCTGGCTGATGGCAGTCAGCCACGGCGTGAGAATCAGCGTGCCTGAGCAGAATATTCCGGCGCTTCATTATGTGGAGCGAACGCAGGCAGGGCCGACTCTGTCGAGCCGGAACGATCGGGGAGAAAACCTTTTCTGGGTACAGTTTTACAATATGCTGGAACAGTATCCGGAGATTGACCGGATACTGCGGACAGAGCAGGAAAAGCTTCATCTTGCTGATTCCGGATGTGTGTAGTATAATGAAGCAGTCATATGGAACGGATTCAGATAAAGAGAGGATATCGGAAAATGGGAAAGTTGCGGAAAAAAGGCAGAGCAGTTTTTGAAAAAGGGATCAAATGGCTGACGCCCATTTCGCCGACGCTGGTCAGCAGGATCAGATACCGGCAGGGGTGCAAAAGGCGTCTGAACCTGAAAAATCCGCAGGAATTTAATGAAAAGATGATGTGGCTGAAGCTGAATACGTATTATAAGAATCCTCTGGTCATACAGTGCGCGGATAAGGTAAGAGTCAGAGACTATATAAGAGAGCGCGGATGCGAAGAGATTTTAATTGACTGCATCGGAGTATATGACCGTGCAGAAGAGATTCCATGGGAGCAGCTGCCCGGGCAGTTCGTTTTGAAATGCAACCATGGCGCGGGTTATAATATCATATGTACGGATAAAAACAGGGCGGATCTCCGATCCTATGAAAAAAAACTGTCTGACTGGCTGAAAGAAGATTATTCGCTTACGTATGCGGAGATGCAGTATCATTATATCAAGCCGAAGATCATATGCGAAAAATATTTAAGACCGGTATCCGGAGTCCTTCCGGAGGATTATAAGGTATACTGCTTTGACGGGAAAGCGGTGTGCGTAATGCTTTGCAGTGCAAGAGAGACCGGGCAGAGCAGATTCTATTTTTTTGACAGAGACTGGAAGCCGCTGGACTGGGGCAGCAGAAGACTTACGGAAGAAGTTTATAAGATAGAAAGACCTGCATGTCTGGACGCCCTTTTTTCCTATGCGGAGAAACTGTCGGAAGGATTTCCGTTTGTCAGAATGGATCTTTATGTGATGGATAATAAGGTGTATTTCGGAGAGATGACATTTACACCGAGCGGATGTCTTGCCTTTGGGTATACAGAGGAAGGAAACAGAGAGCTGAGCAGGCGGTTGAAACTGGGAGTATCGGATGTTTAAAAATATAAATCGGAAAATATTATATCGGATTCTGCTTCTGATGCTGGTTGACATGATCATCATCACGTTGTCGGGACCGATGGCGATCTATGTGCGGTACGAGTTTTCGTTTGAGCCGAGAGCCATTGAATTTATAGAAGATATATTCTGCTATCTTCCTTTTAATCTGGTGATTACTGTGGCGGTCTTTGTGATGTGCAGGCTGTATCAGGGGATATGGAAGTATGCCAGCGCGTCGGATCTGGTGAATGTTATCCTTGGATGCGGCGTGTCCGCGGCGACGCAGTGGGCCGGTATGAGGCTGATGAGGCTGGAATTTCCGAGAAGCTATCCCATTATGTACTTTGTCATACTGACCATGGGAATCGGAGTTTTTCGCTTTATGTACCGAATCCTCGGATATGTGCAGTCAAAACGGGAGGGTATCCTGCGTACCGGCAGGAAGAATACGATGATCATAGGAGCCGGAGAAGCGGGATATACGCTTTTGAAGGAACTCCAGAACAGCCGTTTTGTAGATCGGAATGTATGCTGCATTGTGGATGACGATCCGGGGAAAAAGGGAAAATATTTAAGAGGCGTTCTGGTCGCCGGCAGCCGTCAGGATATCTGCAGGCTGGCGGCGGAGTATGAGATTGACGAGATTATGATTGCGATTCCGTCCGCCTCTCATGCGGCATTGCAGGAGGTTTTGAATATCTGCAATCAGACTGGCTGTAAACTGAAAGTACTTCCCGGTATTTATCAGCTGGTGAATGGGGAGGTCAGCGTATCCAAACTGCGTAATGTGGAAATTGAAGATTTGCTGGGGCGCGAACCGGTGGACACGAAAGTGGACAGTATTATGGATTATGTCTCGGGCAGGACCATCCTGGTGACGGGAGGCGGAGGCTCCATTGGGAGCGAGCTCTGCCGCCAGATAGCCAGACATGAACCAAAACGTCTGATTATCTTTGATATCTATGAAAATAATGCATATGATATTCAGCAGGAATTAAAGAAGAATTATCCGGACCTGGATCTGGTTGTATTGATCGGGTCTGTACGCAATACACATCGGATCAATTATGTATTTGAACAGTATCGTCCGGACATTGTGTATCATGCGGCGGCTCATAAGCATGTCCCTCTGATGGAAGACAGTCCGAATGAGGCGATTAAAAATAATGTACTGGGGACGTATAAGACCGTACAGGCGGCGGACCGGTACCATACGTCCCGCTTTGTACTGATCTCTACGGACAAGGCAGTCAATCCGACCAATATCATGGGCGCCTCCAAACGTCTCTGTGAGATGATTATACAGATGATGAATCACCGGTCGCAGACGGAATTTGTGGCGGTGCGTTTCGGCAATGTGCTGGGAAGCAACGGAAGCGTGATTCCGCTGTTCAAAAAGCAGATTGAAGAGGGCGGTCCCGTGACGGTTACGCACCCGGATGTGATCCGTTACTTTATGACAATCCCGGAGGCGGTGTCTCTGGTGCTGCAGGCGGGCGCACAGGCGAAGGGCGGAGAGATCTTTGTCCTGGATATGGGAAAACCGGTCAAAATCATGGATCTGGCTCTGAATCTGATCCGTTTGTCCGGCTACAGGCCGTATGAGGACATTGACATTAAGATCACGGGTCTCAGACCGGGCGAAAAGCTGTATGAGGAGCTTCTTATGAGAGAAGAGGGGCTTCAGAGTACGGAAAACGAACTGATTCATATTGGAAAACCGATTGAATTTGATGAAGAACAGTTTTTGATGCAGTTAAAGGAACTGGATGAGCTGTCCAGACAGGACAGTCTGCGGATCAAAGAAAAAGTGATGGAGATTATTCCGACTTATCACATGGAAGAACACACAATGGAAAAGAGGAACCGATAATGGCACATATTTTTCTGGCTTCTCCGCATATGAGCGAAGAAGGATATGAACAGGCGTATGTAAAAGAAGCATTTGATACCAACTGGATCGCTCCGCTCGGCAGAAATGTGAATGAATTTGAGAAGGAACTGGCAGCCCGGGTGGGATCAGAAGACGCTGCGGCGCTGTCATCCGGGACAGCGGCGATTCATCTGGCACTGAAAGCGGCCGGAATTAAAGAAGGGGATATTGTCTTCTGTCAGGATCTTACCTTCTCGGCGACCGCCAATCCGATTATCTACGAGAAAGCGGTTCCGGTTTTCATTGACAGCGACTACGAGACATGGAACATGTCCCCTGAGGCGCTGGAACAGGCATTTGAGAAATATCCCGGTGTAAAAGCGGTAATGCCGGTGCATCTGTACGGTCTTCCGGCCAATATGGAGCGGATTATGGAGATCTGCAGAAGACACGGCGTTCCGGTCATTGAAGATGCGGCAGAGAGCCTCGGCACGGATTATCATGGCCGGCATACCGGTACTTTTGGAGATTACGGCGTATTTTCGTTCAACGGGAATAAGATTATTACGACCTCCGGAGGAGGGATGCTGGTCTGCAATCTGGAAGAGAAAAAAGCGAAGGAGCGGATAGGCAAAGCCCGTTTCTGGGCGACGCAGGCGCGGGAACCGGCTCGTCATTATGAACATAAGGAAATCGGGTACAATTACCGCATGAGCAATATCGTTGCGGGAATCGGCAGAGGGCAGCTGAAAGTGCTGGACCAGAGAATTGAGCAGAAACGGCATATTTTTGCATACTATCAGGAGCATCTTGGAGATCTGCAGGGAATTTCTTTTATGCCGCTGCATGAAGAGGAACGGGCGAACTGCTGGCTCAGTGTGATGCAGCTTAAGTCTGACTGTCCGGTAAGACCCCTGGATGTGATGATCGCGCTGGAAAAAGGCGATATTGAAAGCCGTCCTGTGTGGAAGCCGATGCACCTGCAGCCGGTATTCGTCGGATGTGATTATATTGATCATGGGAATGTGGCGGCGTCGCTGTTCCGTCAGGGCGTATGTCTGCCGAGCGATACAAAGATGACAGAAGCGGATCTGGAGCGGATCTGCGGGATCATACGCGGTCTGTGGAAATAAAACGGAGATTTTGATGCAGTCTCAGACCGATGGTACAGAGCAAATGAGGAGAATTTGGAGTGAAAACAGCAGGATTTATCATCAGCCATAAAAATGGAGAAGGAAGACGGGCGCTTCTGCCTTCCGATATACGAAACGGTGTGGCAAACGCGGGGCAGCTGTATTTTGAATATGGTTACGGAGAGGCAATCGGGATCGAGGATGCGGAGTATGCAGACGCGGGATGCCACATGGTAAGCAGAGAAGAGGCGCTTCAATGCGGTATTCTTGTGGATGTGAAACTGGGAGACGCCGATTATCTTGAGACGCTCGGTGAAGGAAAGATATTGATGGGCTGGGCGCATGCCGTTCAGAGCCTTGATTTTACCGGGAAGGCGCTGAACGGCAGCCATACGGTGATCGCCTGGGAAGAGATCTATGAGGATGGAAGGTATATCTTTTACCGGAACCGTGAGATTGCGGGAGAAGCGGCGATTCTGCACGCGTACCGTTACTGCAAAAAGATGCCGTATGATACAAAGGCCGCGATTCTGGGAAACGGAAAGACGGCTAAGGGAGCCATGAGAGTACTGCATGGTCTGGGGGCTTCTGTGGACGTCTATGACAGAAAACTGGAAAATCTGTTTAAGAAAAATATGTATGATTATGATGTGCTTGTAAACTGCGTCATGTGGGATACGAACCGGAAAGACCGGATTATCTACCGGGAAGATCTGAAGAAGATGAAGCCGGGAACGCTGATTATTGATGTCAGCTGCGATCCGCATCTGGAGATCGAGACTTCCCATCCGACAACGATCGATGATCCGGTATATGAGGTGGATCGGGTCATTCATTACGCAGTTGATAATACGCCGGCCATGTATTCCAAAACCGTTACAAAAGTATTAAGCAGCGGGATGGCACGTTTGATCGATGATGTGCTGACAGAGCAGTATCCGGAGTCTGTAAAGAATGCGGTTGTCATTGACCGGGGACATATCGTTGACGAAAATATCAGAAAGTTCAGAGAAGCCAGAGGCGTGTTCTGCCGTTAAATGACAGAGCCTGCAGATGAGAAAGACCGTTACGGGAAATGGGGCAGATGATGCAGAAAGTAAGGCGATCGGCGGTAAAGGCAGCCCGTCGTATACTGGGAGAAAAGACATATAAAAAAATAAGAGTATCGATCATTGAGGCGAAGATTCACAGAGAAGAAAAGATTCGCTATGGTATAGAGGCAAAGAAAGCGATCAGCAAAGTTTCCGGTCTGAAGGAGACAGAGAGGAAAGTACTCTTTAAAAAGTGGTACTCTGACTATAAAAAGTATGCGGTTACATATTCTGAATACTGCCAGTATGATTTTCAGAACAGAAAAGAGGAAGAGAAAGAAAGGTTTATCTCTGTCCCGGCAATGCAGAAACTGTATCGATTGTATGGAGATCAGGAAGTGCGGGCGGTATTCTGGGATAAAGTTCGTTTCCTTGAGACTTTTCATGAGTATGTGATAAGGGACTGGAAGGTGGTAAAGCCGGATCAGGAGGGACTTCAGGAGCTTTTAGATAAGGAATGCCTGCTGAAACCGATAAACGGCACAAGGGGAAAAGGAATAGCAAAACCTGCGCCCGGTACAAAATGTGATCAGAATTTTATCGAAAAATATGACGGCTGGCTGGCAGAGGAATGCATTGACGGGGACATACAGATTGAGGAGTTTCATCCATCGTCACTGAATACGATCCGGGTTGTTACGTTTTCAAACAGGGGAGAGACTAGGATTCTGGGGGCGTGTTTCCGCATGGGAAATCACGGTGCGTTTGTCGACAACGGTCACGGAGGCGGAATATTTGCTCATATTGATGTGGAAACGGGAGTTGTTGACAGCGACGGAATCAATGAAGAAGGGAAACATTTCAAAATACATCCGATCAGTAAGAAGGTGATTAAGGGCTTTGTGATTCCCTGCTGGGATGATATCAGGCGGATGTGCCGCAGGGCGTGCAGTGTGGTTCCCGGTATTCGATTTGCCGGGTGGGATGTGGCAGTCCGCAGGGACGGCAGACTGGAGTTTGTAGAAGGAAACCATGCGCCCGATTTTGATATTATGCAGGCGCCGCTTAATCTGGGAATGAAAGAGCTTGTTCTGTCAACTATGAGGGAATTAAAGATGGAGAGGCTGAAATAAAAAGAATGGTATAAAACAGCCGTGGCCGGCGGAAGAATATGGAAGGGAAGATTATAGAAAAACTGCTATATTTCGGGATAATATGAAGAAAATAGAGGGTGTATACAGCAGGTTAAGGAGAGACAAATCTATGAAAACACCTTATTATTTGATTCATAAGAATATGCTTGACAAAGGAATTACGCATCTTAGGCAGGCGCTGAAAGAATACTGGCCGAATGCGCTGATCGGGTATTCGTTCAAAACCAATTCGCTTCCATGGATTTTAAGTCATATGAAAAAACAGGGCTGTCTGGCAGAAGTTGTGTCGCAGGACGAATATGAACTTGCGGAGTATATCGGCTTTGAAAAAATCATATACAATGGTCCGGTGAAGGAGAAGGAGAGTTTTCTGCGTGCCTGCCGTGCAGGACACATGGTGAATCTGGATGCCGAACAGGAAGTGGAGTGGGTGAAGGAGGCGGCGCAGGATGGCCCGGTAAAAGTGGGGGTACGGGTCAACTTTGACCTCGAAGCCATGTGCCCAGGTGAGGCATCCGGAGGAACAGAAGGAGGCCGGTTCGGGTTCAGCTATGAAAAAGGGGGATTTCGGGCGGTTCTGGAAAAGCTGCGTGCGGTTCCCGGAGTAACCGTGGCCGGGATTCATCTGCATTGCAGTTCCCGGACGAGAAGCCTTCGGGTCTATCAGGCGGTGGCAAAGACGGCCTGTCAGATCAGAAGAGAATATAATCTGGAACTGGAATATGTGGATACCGGAGGCGGATATTTCGGAGGTCTGGCGGATAAACCGCAGTATGAAGATTATCTGCGGGTCATGTCGGATATACTGAAGACAGAGTACAATCCTCAAAAGACCATGCTGGTTGTGGAGCCGGGGACCTCTCTGATCTGCCCGCCCGTAGAATATGTGACAACCGTTATTGATGTGAAAGAGACGAACAGGAATCATTTCGTGGTGACGGATGGAAGCCGGATTCATGTTGATCCCCTGATGACAAAGAGCAGTTATTTTTATCATATAGAGCCTTTGGATGCGAAAGTGGCGGGGGTGATGGCCGAAAAGCAGATTCTGACCGGCTTCACCTGTATGGAAAACGACCGGCTTTTCGCGTTGGAAGGCGGAAGAAAACTGATGAAAGGCGACCGGATAGTTTATGAGAAGGTGGGCGCTTATACCATGTGCCTGTCTCCGCTGTTCTCAGAGTATTATCCGGCAGTGTATCTGGAGGATAACGGAACAATTTCCTGTGTCCGCAGAAAATGGGGCGTACAGGAATACGTGCAGCAGTCGCTTCTGGAGGAAGCAAAAAATGAATATTCTGATATTGAGTTGTGGAACAAGAAACAAGATCGTACAATACGTAAAAAAGGAGCTTGCCGGGCGGGGCAGAGTAGTGGCGACGGATATGAGTCCCAACGCGCCGGCGCTTTATGAGGCGGACAGACAGTACCTGGTTCCCAGAATCACGGCGGAAGGGTATGTGGACCGGATCCTCGATATCTGCCGGAAAGAACAGATTACCGGGGTGTTTTCCCTGATTGATCCGGAACTTTCCCTTTTGGCCAGGGAAGAGAAGAAGTTCCGGGAGCTGGGCGTGACGATCATCGGCTCTTCCTATGAGCTCTGTGAGCGCACGCTGGATAAATGGGAGATGTATCAGTGGCTTGTGGGGCATGGTTATGCGTGTGCGAGAAGCTATGTGGACCGCGACGCATTCCGGGAAGATGTGGAAAAAGGAGCGGTTGCATTCCCGGTATTTGTGAAGCCGGTAAGGGGAAGCGCGAGCATCGCAATTTCCACAGCGGAAGATCAGGAAACGGTGGACCTGCTTTTGGATCATTCGCAGGGACTCCTGATTCAGGAGTATCTGAAAGGCCAGGAGATCGGGGTGGACTGCTATATCGACCTGTTAAGCGGGGAACTGATCTCCGTATTCTGCAAAAAGAAACTGGTTATGCGCGCCGGAGAGACGGATAAGAGCGTATCCTTTCAGGATCCAAAGCTGTTTGAACTGGTGACACGGTTTGTAAAAGAGAGCGGTTTCCGGGGGCAGATCGATATTGATGTGTTCGACTGCGGCGGAACCTATTATATTTCGGAGGTGAATCCTCGCTTCGGAGGAGGTTATCCCCATGCGTACGAGGCGGGCGTCAACCATATGAAATACATCGTCCGTAATCTGGAAGGAAAAGAGAATATTCCGGAGATTGGAAACTATGAAGAAGGACTGGTTATGATGAAGTACAGTGAGATTATGATGCGCAGAGAGGATACCGTGAGATGAGGCAGGGAATTTATGCCAGATATATTAAAAAAGCACTGGATAAAATACTGTCCGGAGCTGCCCTGCTGGCGCTTGGTCCGGTCATGGCGGTGACGGCCGTTCTGGTAAGAATAAAGCTGGGAAGCCCGGTGATTTTCTGCCAGAAGCGGCCGGGAAAAGGGGAAAAGATTTTCCGTATGTATAAATTCCGGACGATGACAGATGCCAGGGACCGGAATGGGAAACTTCTGCCGGACGAGGAAAGACTGACGGAATTCGGAAGTTTTCTGAGGAGGACGAGCCTGGATGAACTTCCGGAGCTGTGGAATATCTTCAAAGGCGATATGAGTATTGTGGGGCCAAGACCTCTTCTGTGCAGTTATCTGCCCTATTATACGAAAAGAGAGCGGCTTCGCCACAAAGTAATGCCGGGACTGACCGGACTTGCGCAGGTGAACGGCAGAAACCTTCTGGCCTGGGACGAGCGTCTGGAGATGGATGCGGTATACGCGGAACATATTACGTTTCTTGGGGATGTGCGGATCATTATAAAAACCGCAGCAAAAGTATTTTGCAGAGACGGGATTTCGGTCAATACGGCGGCTGTGGAACCGAATCTGGCAGAGGAGAGAAAGAGGAGAAGAGAAGGCTGACCGATGAAGAGAATATGGATTCTGAATCATCATTCCGGTCTGGAAGGTGACCGTCATTATGAACTTGCAAAAGAATTTGTCAAAGAGGGGATGGAAGTCGTTGTCTTTCTGTCTTCCTACAGCCACAGAGGCGGCGTTTACTCCTTTGAGAAAGAGGTGGCAGTAAGAAGGCCGTCTCCGGGAATCACATATGTCTGGCTTCATACGTCGCCGGCTTATCACGGAAACGGCGCGGCGCGTATCCTGAACATGATGGACTACAGCCGTCTGATGAGAAAATATGAGCAAAGATTTTGTGAACGCTTTCAGGCGCCGGATGTGGTGATCGGCTCTTCGGTTCATCCGTTTGCCTGGGAGAGCGCATATCGGATCGCCAGGAACAACGGCGTTCCGTTCATCTGTGAGGTGCGGGATTTCTGGCCGCTGTCATTTATTGAGATGTACGGCTGGTCGAAGTTTCATCCGGTCTGCCTTCTGTTCGCGCTTCTGGAGAGACGGGCGTACAAAAGGTCGGATGCGATTGTGACATCCATGGAATTCGGATATAAATATCTGCAGAAATTTCCGTATGTGGACCGGGATGATGTCTTCTGGATTCCCAACGGTTATCATACAGAGGAAGTGGACCGGATCCTGCAGAGCGGGGAAGTGACGCTGCCGGAGGATCTGGAACGGTATCTGCAGGAGCACTGGTGTGCGGTATATACCGGAAGTTTTGTAGACTCGGAATGTCTTCTGGATCTTCTGGATGCAGCTGCATATCTGCAGAGGCAGGGACATAACGAGGTGAGTTTTGTATTTATCGGGGACGGACATCTGCGTCCTCTGATGGAAGCCCGCGTGAAGGAAAACGCGCTGGAAAATGTGCGTATCTTTCCGCGCATTGAGAGCCGCCAGGTAGCGGTTGCTTTGTCCAGGGCAAAGGTGTGCATGGCTGCTCTGAAAGATGACAGAGTGTTAAATGATCTGGGCTTAAGCCTCAATAAACTGAATGACTATCTTTATTCCGGGAAGCCGACGGTTGTCGCCTGTAATTCCGCAAATGTGGTGGGAGCCTCCGGAGGGGGGATCGTAGTGCCCTGCGAGGATGCAAAGGCCTATGCAGATGCGCTTCAGGAGCTTTTTCATATGTCGGAAGAAGAACGCTGCAGAATGGGTGAAAAGGGCCGCAGGACGATCAGGGAGACGTACAATTATGCGCTGCTGGCAAAACAGTATATGGATATATTGTCAAAATACACAAAATAGGGAGAAGATATGAAACAGCTACTTTTAGATAAAATCGCGGAAAAAAAGATGACGGTCGGCGTGATCGGACTCGGCTATGTGGGGCTGCCGCTGGCGGTGGAAAAAGCGAAAGCGGGATTCAGGACCATCGGTTTTGACGAGCAGGCAGTGAAAGTGGAACTGGTGAATCAGGGACACAACTATATCGGAGATGTGGTGGACAGGGATCTGAAAAGACTGGTGGATGAGGGATATCTCTCCGCGACGTCGGACTTTTCCTTTGTAAAAGAAGTGGATTTTATCGCCATCTGCGTGCCGACTCCGCTGGATATCCATCAGGAGCCGGACTTAAGCTGTGTGCGAAGTTCCGCACAGGAAATCGCAAAGTACCTGAAAAAAAATACGATAGTCGTGCTGGAGTCAACCACCTATCCGGGGACAACGGAGGAGCTGATTCGTCCGATTCTGGAAGAAGGCTCCGGGCTTGTATGCGGGAAGGACTTTTATCTTGGCTTTTCCCCTGAGCGTGTGGATCCGGGCAATCTTCTGTACAAGACAAAGAATACGCCGAAGGTAGTCGGAGGCATTGGGACGGACGCTACGGAAGTCATTGTCGCCATGTATCGTGCGGTTCTGGAGGGAGATGTGAAAGGTGTTTCCTCCCCGGCGGTTGCGGAAATGGAGAAGATTCTGGAAAATACGTACCGTAATATCAACATTGGTCTGATCAACGAGCTGGCCATGCTCTGCAATGAGATGGGGATCAGTATCTGGGAAGTGATTGACGCGGCCAGCACAAAGCCTTATGGTTTCCAGCCGTTTTACCCGGGGCCGGGCCTTGGCGGCCACTGCATTCCTCTGGACCCCTATTATCTGTCCTGGAAAGCAAGGGAGTATGGTTTCCATACGTCCATGATCGAAAGTTCCATGATGATCAACGACCGGATGCCGGCATACTGCGTGGAGAGAGCGGGAAAAATATTAAACCGCTTTAAAAAATCTTTAAACGGTTCCAGAGTGCTGGTGCTGGGCGTTGCCTACAAACAGGATATTGACGACTACCGGGAAAGTCCGGCGCTGCGCGTAATTGAAGAACTGGAGAAAACAGGCGCGCAGATTGTATATTATGATCCGTGGGTAAAGCAGTATAAGTATAAAGGCCGGGTCCGCGAAAGTGAACCGGCGCTTACTCCGGAACTGATCGGAGGTTCGGATCTGGTAATGATTACCACCTCCCATACCAATGTGGATTATGAACTGGTACAAAAACATGCGAAGGCGGTCTTTGATACGAAAAACGTCATGAAAAACATACAGAACAGAGAAAATATCGAGGTATTGTAATGAAATTAAAATATGCATTGATCGGCTGCGGGCGGATTGCCCGAAATCATGTAAAAGCTGTGATAAATAACGGTCTGGAATTTGCGGCTGTATGTGATGTCATACCGGAACAGATGGAGAATCTGCTGGCAGAAGGCGGGCTGGCGGAAGATGCGGCGATTGCCCGTTTCACAGATTACCGGGAGATGATTGAGAAAGTAAGACCGCAGCTGGTGGGAATCGCCACGGAAAGCGGGATTCATGCAAAGATTGCCTTATACTGCATCGATCATGGAGTCAACTGCATTATCGAAAAGCCCATTGCCATGTGCATGAAGGATGCAGATGAAATCGTCCGGCGCGCAGAGGAAAAGCATGTGAAAGTCGCCGCCTGCCATCAGAACCGTTTTAATCTGGCCGTGCAGGAGACAAGACAGGCGCTGGAGGCGGGACGTTTCGGAAAATTGTCTCATGGTTCCGTTCATGTGCGCTGGAACCGCAATCAGGGCTATTATGAGCAGGCGCCGTGGAGAGGAAAGTGGGCATCCGACGGAGGCGCCCTGATGAATCAGTGTATTCACGGAATTGATCTTCTCCGATGGATGTTCGGGGATGAGGTGGAAGAAGTCTACGGCGTGACCAGGCAGCAGTTCCACCATTATCTGGAGGCGGAAGATGTGGGCATGGCGGTCGTCAAGTTCAAAAACGGCGCGGTCGCCACAATTGAGGGAACAACCAATGTGTATCCGCAGAATCTGGAGGAGACGCTTTATCTCTTCGGGGAGAAGGGAACCGTGAAGATCGGAGGAACGTCTACCAATAATATTGATGTGTGGAATTTTGCAGACGAGTCGGAAAAGGATGATTCCAGCAGACATCTGCGGGAGGCCACCAGCAACGTCTACGGGAACGGACACACGAGCCTGTATGCCGATATGGTGGAAGCGATCAGGGAGGACCGGGCTCCGTACGTGGATGCCGCGGCCGGCAGGAACGCGCTGGAGATGGTACTGGCAGTTTATAAAAGCCAGAAAGAAGGCCGGCCGGTAAAATTGCCGCTTACACGGTTCGGAAGTACGGATATGACAGGAGAATTTGATGTTTAAAATATGTGAAGTAAAAGCCAGCGGGCTGCTGGGAGCTGATTTTGAGAGGGCGGGACAGGAAGACTTTCTGCTGTATGGGGTATCGGATCCCGAAGCCCCCGAGGATCATACGCTGATCTTTGTAAAAGGAGAGCCGTCGGACGCCTGCAGGAGAGTGCAAAGCAGCATCTTAATTACAGATGAGCAGACAGAACTGCAGCCGGCGCGTTCCAGTATCCGGATACGAAGCGCAATGCCGAAAAACCGGTACGGAGAACTGCTGACGCGGATGGCCGATCAGATGCCGAAGCCGGAGCTGAAGCAGGCGGGCGGAAGCTGGATCAGCGAGGATGTGCGGATGGGCCGGGGAGTGCAGATTGCTCCGTTCTGCGTGATTGGACGGGATGTAGTGATTGGCGACCGCTGCGAGATCGGGGCCGGCACGATCATCCGGGACCATGTCCGCATCGGCAGGGATGTGATCATCAAAGAGAACTGCGTGATCGGTGCGGAAGACGCGGACATTTACCGAACGGAAGAGGGACTGTGCCGTACGCTGCCGCATCTTGCCGGAACGGTGATTGAGGACGGCTGCCTTCTGCTTGCCGGCGCGGTGCTGGCGGCGGGAGATACCAGAACCACGGTTCTGGGCCGCGGCTCCATGATCGGCATGGTGGGTGACGTGGGACATAACTGCCGGATCGGCGAGGAAACGCTGATCAGCGGGAAGGCCAGTATCTCGGGACATTGCCAGATTGGAAATCATACATATATGGCGCCGATGTCGGTGACGACCAACCGCATGTCGGTAGGGGATCATGCATATGTGGGGATCGGAGCTGTGGCGATTAAGGATGTGCCGGATCAGGAAAAGCAGTTCGGCAATCCGGCCCGCAGGGTACTGGAGAGAAAGCAACCGAAATAAAAGACGAAATAAAGGAGACATTCATGGTTCAGAATATCCTGGATTATCTGGAAGCGAGCGCGGCTTCCTGCCCAGAGAAGACGGCTTATGAGGATCTGGAAAACAGTTATACCTATGCGCAGGTTTTGGAACACGCAAGACGGATCGGCAGTGCCCTGCTGGCAGTGCTTCCTCCAAACGCGCCGGTTCCGGTTCTGATGGAAAAAGAGGCATGGACCTTGAATGTGTTTATGGGAGCAGTCTGTGCAGGCTGCTTTTATACATTGGTGGAGCCGGATCAGCCTGCAGAACGGATCCGGACAATCCTTGAGACACTGCATGCAGAGGTGCTGGTGACATCAAAAAAGCTGTATCCGCAGATGCTGGAACTGAATTTCCCGGGACAGATACTTCTGGCGGAGGAACTGGCGCTGCACGAGCCGGACGGGAAAGGCCTGGCAGAGCGCAGAGCGTATGCCTGCGATACCGATCCTCTGTATGCGATCTTCACTTCCGGCTCCACGGGAGTACCCAAAGGCGTGGTTGTATGTCATCGTTCAGTGATTGATTTTACAGAGCATTTTACCAGACTGTTTGGCTTTTGCAGGGACGATGTCATAGGCGGGCAGGCTCCTTTTGACTTTGACGTATCGGTGAAAGATATCTATCCGGCCATGAAAACGGGCGCGACGCTGGAAGTAATTCCAAAGAAATACTTCAGCATTCCCAAGAAGCTTCTGGATTTTCTGGATGACAGGAAGGTGACAAGCCTCACCTGGGCAGTGTCTGCGCTCTGCATTATCTCCATGCTCAAAGGTTTCCGCTATAAAGTTCCCAGGAGCATCCGCCGTGTGATGTTCAGCGGGGAGGTGATGCCGGTGAAACATCTGAATTACTGGAGAAGCTACCTGCCGGATGCGCTTTATGTAAATCTGTATGGCCCGACGGAGATTACCTGCAACTGTACGTATTATAAGATAGAACGGAGGTTTCAGGAGGATGAACTGCTTCCGATCGGAACCGCGTTTCCGAATGAACGGGTATTTCTGCTGGATGAGGAAGACCGTCTGCTGACAGAGCCGGGAAAACTGGGAGAGATCTGTGTTACCGGTACGGCGCTGGCGCTTGGATACTACAGAAATGAAGAGAAGACCGGTCAGGCCTTTGTGCAGAATCCGCTGAATCCGTGTTATCCGGAGCTTATGTATCGGACGGGAGATCTGGGACGCTATGATGAACAGGGAGACCTTTATTATATTACCAGAAAGGATTTTCAGATCAAACACATGGGGCATCGGATCGAACTGGGAGAGATCGAAGCCGCGTTTCAGGCGCTGGAGGGAGTTGAGCGGGTCTGCTGTATCTATGATGAACCCAATACGAAGATTATCGGTTTTTATGTGGGGAAGCCGGAAGCAAAAAATATTATTGAACAGTTGACAGAAAAGCTTCCACGGTTTATGATTCCCAATATATTCCGCAGAGTGGAGACAATGCCCATTACAAAGAACGGAAAGATTGACCGCCGGGCTCTGCTGCATGGGCAAAGCGCCGGTGGGGAACAAGAAGAGGAGGTATGATCTGATCTGTGAACGAGAGAAGACTGGAAGAACTTGCGGTGTCCCTTCCGACACCGGCGTATGTATTTGATACGGACATTTTAAGGGAACGGGCCAGGTGGACGGCAGGGATGTTAAAACCGGCGAAACTGTGTCTGGCGATGAAAGCCAATCCGTTTCTGACCAAAGCGGTCGACGCGTATGTGGACCGATATGAGGTCTGTTCTCCGGGTGAGTTCCACATCTGTGTGAAAAACGGACTGGATATGGAGAAGATTGTGCTGTCAGGCGTGAACAAAGAGTATGCAGATGTCCGCTATGCCATGGAGCAGGGCGTGGTTCATTATACGGCGGAGTCCAGGAATCAGTTCGAGCTGGTGCACAGGTGCGCAGAGGAGCTTTGCAGAACGGTGGAGATTGTGCTGAGGGTAACCAGCGGCAACCAGTTCGGCATGTGCGAGGAAGACGTCAGAGCGCTGATCCGCCGGCGTGCTGACTATCCTCATCTTGATATCACGGGGCTTCAGTATTTTACCGGCACGCAGAAAAAGAACATAAAGAAGATTGCAGATGAGGCGGCGTATATCGAGGACTTTATCCGGCGGCTGCAGGAAGAGGAGCAGTTTGCAGCCCGAATACTGGAATTTGGCCCCGGGCTTGGAGTGCCGTATTTTACAAAAGACGATCAGGAGGAAGATGTAAAACTGCTTGAGGAATTCAGTGCTCTTTTCAGAGAGAAAAGACCCTATCAGCTGATCTTTGAGATGGGACGTTTTCTGACTGCTTCCTGCGGGTATTATATTACGAAGATTGCGGACCGGAAGAAGAATGACGCAGTTAATGTATGTATTGTGGACGGAGGAATTCATCATGTGAATTACTACGGTCAGAATATGGCCATGAAGACGCCGGTTTTGTCCTTCTTTCCGCAGCATCCGTCAGAAGGAGAGGAGGAACTGTGGACGGTCTACGGTTCCCTCTGTACGGTGTCCGATATACTTCTGAAAAAACTGCCGCTTCGGGATGCGAGGGAAGGAGATTATCTGGTCTTTCATAATATCGGCGCCTACTCGGTGACCGAGGGAATCTATCTGTTTCTGAGCAGAAAGATGCCGGCCGTCTATCTTTATGAGGAAGACAAAGGAGTGGAACTGCTCAGGGAAGGACTGGAGACCTGGACCTTGAATACCAATACACGTACATGGAGGGAAGAATGATGGAAGAATTGATGGAACTGCTGACCGCGTTAAAACCGGAGATCAATTTTGAGGTGGAGAGAGAGCTGATTGATGACGGACTTCTGGAATCTTTCGATGTGATCACGCTGATTGCCGAGATCGAGGACCAGTTCGGAATTGAGGTGCCGGCAGAAGAGATCCTGCCTGAAAATTTTAATTCGGCGGAGGATATGTGGAAGCTGCTGGAGAGAATCAGAGGTGAAGAGTAGGATGGAGTTTCGCAATCTGAAGAAACAGTATCAGGCGCTGAAGCCTGCGATGGATCAGGCTATGAGCAGGGTGCTGGAAGATTCGAATTATATCAGCGGCAGACAGGTGGCGGAGCTGGAGAACGAACTGGCGGCGTATGTGGGAGTGAAACACTGCATTACCTGTGCCAATGGGACCGACGCGCTGACGCTGGCGTTGATGGCATGGGGAATCGGTGAAGGGGATGCGGTGTTCGTTCCGGATTTTACATTTTTTTCTTCTGCAGAGACAGTCGCTTATGAAGGCGCGGTTCCGGTGTTTACGGATATTCTGGAGGATACCTTTAATATGGACCCGGACAGTCTGGAGCGTGCGGTCCAGGCTGTTCTGGCGGAAGGAAAGCTGGTTCCGAAGGTGATTGTAACCGTTGATCTGTTTGGTCTGCCGGCGGATTATGACAGAATCCGCCGGATTGCGGACCAGTATGGACTGTATATTCTGGAGGATGCGGCGCAGGGCTTCGGCGGTACGTACCATGGGAAACGTGCCGGAAGTTTTGGAGATCTGGCGACAACTTCGTTTTTTCCGGCGAAGCCGCTGGGCTGTTATGGGGACGGCGGCGCCGTCTTTACGGATTCGGATGCATGGGCGGAGCTTCTTCGTTCCCTGCGGGTTCACGGAAAAGGCAGCGACAAGTATGATAACGTGCGGATCGGCATGAATTCACGGCTGGATACCCTTCAGGCAGCAGTGCTGCAGGTGAAGTTAAGAGCGTTTGACCGGGAACTGGCAACAGTCAATCAGATTGCGGCGGATTATGCAGAGAGTCTGAAAGACTGCGTAAAAGTTCCGGCGGTGCCGGAAGGCCTTGGTTCCTGCTGGGCCCAGTACAGCATTCTTCTGAAGGACAAAAAGGAAAGGGACAGAATACAGTCCTGCCTGAAGGAACATGGCATACCATCCATGATTTATTATCAGCGCGGCATGCATCAGCAGACCGCATTTTCAGGCTGCAGTCTGTACAAAGAGACATTTCCGGTTACAACGGATGTGTGTGGCAGGGTGCTGTCACTGCCGCTGTCTCCTTATCTGACGAAGGAGGAGCAGCAGCAGGTGATTCAGCTGATCAGAAAAGAAGTTTTTTGAGGGAAACATACTTTTTGAGGGATTATGAGGGACTTATGATGAATTTTACTTATGATGCGTATCAGGAGCTGGTAACTCTTTTAAGAGAAAACAGCTATACTGTCTGTGACTATTTTGACTGGAAAAATTATGAGAAACCAGTTATATTGCGGCATGATATTGATAATGATATAGGAAAAGCTCTGAAACTGGCGGAGCTGGAACATCGGATGGGTGTAAAATCCACCTATTATGTACTGCTAAGCAGCGATTTTTACAATGTTTTTTCCAAAAAGAATCTTGGACGTCTGAAGATGATCCAGAAACTCGGCCACTCGATCGGCCTGCACTTTGACGAGGTGCGGTACGGG
>Ga0137306_101697_pt1 | contig 21248 bp, 12 predicted proteins | sample Inofroosms_March_FD_97187 | JGI IMG/M metagenome (GOLD analysis project Ga0137306, IMG submission 97187) | Mouse cecal microbial communities from Vienna, Austria - N-Acetylneuraminic and N-Acetylglucosamine D2O microcosms_March | ecosystem: Host-associated > Mammals > Digestive system > Large...
TCATCCGCCAAGACCTACCAGTCCCTTTAACGGGCTTTTCAGCATAAATACCAATCCCGCCAGCAGAAGAATCATAATACTTGTACCAATACCAGAACCGGCTTCTTTTCGCTGCTCTCCATTCTGGCTGTTGCTGGCCTGAATAAAATGGATAATCGCTGGAATTAACTGAAATGCACCCATAACGGCAATACCGACGCTAAAAATCAGGAATACAATGTCAATCGTACTGTTCAACATTGACTTAATTGCACTATCCGTTACGGTAAGTCCGTCGGCATATACTGGAAATGCCGGAATATTCACCATCCCTGCAACCATCGCTGTCAACATCCATTTCTTTGCCGTTCTCACCTTTCGATTCGTTTCATTTACATACGCTTTCATTTCAGAAATCTGTTTCCTCATCTCTTCCCTTCTCCTTTCTGAAAACCATCTGGTTATATCCTTTTACCCTCTGTTATGGCAATAAAAAACCGCTTATAGAAATAAAAATCTTATTTTTTTATAAATCCTTTAGCAAAATTATTTTTCTTTTTTCTATTCTTCTTCCTCATAAAAAACAACTGGTTCATAATCTTCCACATCGTTTAAAAAAACGGCTTCGGTTAATGGCTTCATTTCCGGTTTTACCGGCTCCTGGGGAACAGGATCGTATTTTGCATCTTCCTCCATATCCCGTTTGCGGCATTCATTCTGTTCATCATCAACCTTTTTTGCTTGTTCCAATCCTAACCTATAGGAATCCGATGTGCGTTTCTTTGCCGGATGATCGGCATCCTTGTCATTGATCGAGTACAAAAACTCCGGCTTTAACTTCCTCCCATACTTTCCCTGTATGGTGAACTGGTCAGAACTGAAATTTAAACATCGATCCGGATCGATCTTTTTATCCAGAAATGGCTTCTGCCCTTTTATCATCACAATACACTTATCCGGGGCAAGACGGTAAAGCTCATCCTGCGTCATTAATGGTCTTTGTGTTGCATTATAGGAATGTTCTATAGTAGAACCATCCAATCCAAACATTCCCACGCTTTTCGATGCATGAACCGATGTCTGTTCTGCCTGAATCGTTTTTATTCCCAAGGCATTACTCATCCACTTGGTTGCCGACTTTTCTCCTTGACCTCCGCTTCCGATAAATACAGTCTGATGGACGTTATCCATGATGTCGGCAGCCGCTTTATCGTAAAGCGTTTCAATCTGGTTGGGGGATTGGACAATCATACAGGTAGATAAATTTACCGAACGGAACGTGGCAATCTTTTTATCAAAATCAGGAATTTTCCCTGTATTGGCGAACTCGTCCTGGAAAAAGATCACATGATGGGGGAGGCTTCCATTAAACACATTCTGCGCCCGATAATACAGACTTTCAAACATCTGCGTATACAGGAGTGAAATCAAAAAATTATATGTACTGTTGGTCGTTGGAATAATAATGTAAAAAGCTGTTGGACGATCTCCTATCGTATCCATTTCTAAAGTATCCACATTCGTCAACCGCTGGACGTCCTTGGAAGCAAACAGACGGATAGCTGTCTGTGCCGTGGAGATAATCGAACTCATTTCTTTTCCCGTTGCGGATACTTTTCTTCTCCATACCATAGCCGGATGCTCTTCTCCCATTCGGGAATTTCGGATAAGATGATCCAACCAGACGTCATAATCTGACCGATACTGTGCATCTCCCTCGGAAAACCCACACATATTTAACAACTCAGAAACCGTGGTAAAATTCTGGTCGCGGAAAGCAAACTCGTAATAAACAGCATAACAAATAGAATTTAACAGGGACTTTGCACTGTTCGTCCAATGCGGATCAGAAGGCGTTTTCCCGCCGTTTGCATTTTCTACCACAGAATCCACCATAATCAAAAGAGAATCTGCGCTTCGAATGTAACGGAATGGATTATAACAATCCGAAAACCTCTGCTCATTGATATTAAACACCCGAATCTGATAACCATTGGCTTCTAAAAATCCTGCCGTTTCATAACACAATTCACCTTTCGGATCACTAAAAACAAAGCTTATTGGCTTCCCGTCCCTTGGATCGATGGGGAGCGAATAAACATTTGGCTTAACAAACCCCCTGGATTTTCCCTCGCCGGTTCCGCCAATCACGAGGCAGTTTAAAGAACCCAGTTTTGACAGCCAGGTATTATAGCTGATTTTTACATTTTGGCTTAATAAAAGATTACTCTCCCTCCCAACTCTTCCCTGCACGTGTTCAGAACCGGTCCGTTTATACTTCCTTTTTGCTCTCTTCATTTTCATTTGCTTCTTCCATTCCTTCTTTCTCTGCTATCTCTCTGTTTTTCCCATTCCGGTAAATTCTCTTTCTCAACCTGCCAACAATATCTGTCTTTTCCTTTATCCACCGAGCCACTTGCCAATGTTCAATATCATTTTCTTCTTTTGATTGTTCACTCGTTTTTAATACCTCTCTCTTAAATTCATGCAAATCCAGGGAATAGATTGGCGTTGTATTCTTCTCCAAAAAATCATTTCGCTCTTCCTCTGTCTGAAAATCATTAGAACCATGCTCAATCCCCTTCATTTCTGCTTTAGGAAGTTCCCGTTTAGAAAGTGCCATGAAAAAAACAAGGGCATAAATACAAACAGCAAAATATAAAACATAATAATTTATATAAAAAAAATCTAATGGTACGTGCAAAACATGATTCCTCAACAATTCTGACCAATTATCCAAGCCAGCTCCTGCTTCAATGACTGCTGCCAAATGACCGCAAAAGAAAACGGTCATAAATGCGATAACTACAAAAATAATAAGCTTTCCCTTAACATCTAATCCTACACTTGTATGTTTCCTTTCTGTCATAATGCATTTCCTCTCTACCTTTCCCTTCAATCTCCTATCTGTTTTTCTCTTACTTCCGTTTCCAATTCTTCTGATTTATTTAGTATCTTAGCTCCAATCTCCAATGCATTTTCTTTGTCCTTCATCGGTTCATCAATATTCAGATGTCTGCCCTCTCGATTTTCCAATATGGTCATATCCTCTTCATCCAGCCTAATTGCATTTCGTTTTGCCAGCCCTTTTGTTTGGACAACGATCTTTTTACGAATCTCTTTCAGGATGTTATTTCTGGATGCTTTCTCAATAATCAAAGTAACCTTCCGCTCTCCTGAAACAATCGTAATATTGGATTTTTCTTCCTCGGAATTAAAAACTGCATTTATCCCTGCCAGCACCTTTAGATTTTCCTTAATTACTTTTAGTGCTTCTTCCTGCATATCGGTCTTTACAATTTTTGCCATGTAATCTTCCATCTCCTTCCTAAGCATTGCTTAATAAACCTCTTTTACATATTTCTGTAAAGTTATTCTTATCGTTCATGATGTTTCTTGTTCTCTTGTTCACTTTCTTTTACTGCGTCCTCTGCCTTCCGTTCATCCCGGACAATCTTCTTTACCTTTTCCATATCCGAAGTCTGAAAGAGATTACATGCAGATTTACTTTGGTCAATAATTCCCAACTCCTGCAATACTTCCATATCTGCCTTACAAAAAATTACAATATAACTTCCATCCTGCTGCTTCCCAACGGCAAACTCAACCTTCCGTTTTGCTGCCGCCCACTTCGCCGCTTCTACCTGTTCCATAGATTCTATTGGGCAAAACATAATCTCCTGTTCCTCGTTCTTTTCTAAAAAATCAAAAACCGAAAGCTGCGGGTTTTGATATAACGGCTTTCCCTCTTCTGCCATCCGTTCAACAACAAGATTCATCTGCATACGGTCACACTCCCGGAAAATAACCAACGCCTGTTCTGTCCGTCTGTCCCTGATAGCATAATGCATGAACTTTTCTTCCCTTGCCATCATACGAAAATCTTCCAGATGGTTTATGTCAAACTGTATCGCCTTTAATTTCCCTCCTGTTTTTTCATACTGAGAAAACTGCTCTAACGTACTTCTCTGTTGTGGAATGGAACGTTCAGATAATGCAGCAAGCAACGCCTGAATAAGATCGTCACCTGTTTCCATGGTTTGCTGTGCATAGGCCATTCCCTGATTCACTAATGTCCGGTCATCCATAATAAACTACTCTCCTTCTCTGTTTTTTTGTTTCTTTTTCTCTCTCGCTTCTGTATTTCCCTTTCTTCTCCCCCTAAACCAATATGGGCATACCTATGGACTTTTAGAAACTAAAAATATATTTTTTATAAAATTTTTCTTTTGCCTTCTCAATCGTGAAAATCATTCCCATAAAGAAGTAAATCAGTGAATAAAAAATTTGACACTTTATCACTTTAGCCAGTAATGACTCCGTGAAAAAATGCTATCACATTTTTCCACTACGTCCCCAGGTCGGGACCCCCAAACCCCTTCGACAGCTCCGCCGTACCTACCCTTGCGGGCTATCATTATAAAGGCTAATTTCCCGATGATTTATGTAGTTTTTAAGAAGATTTTATTAACTATGTTAAGGAGGATTTCTATGCAGATATGTTACCGATGTGAAGAAAAAACGAATGGACTTTTAGAGAAAATAGCAAAGAAAAACGGCATCAGTAAAAACCATCTCATTGATGAAATCATAAAGGATTATTTGTATCAAAATCCATATCGTTTACCCGATTTCCATAACGTTCATACAGAAAAAACAATCTTATCTGGTATTCAATACACCAATGAACAACTGGCACAGATCTTAGAAGAACTGAATAACCTGCAGAGCTATTTAAAAAGTAAAGATGCATGTACTTTAGTAAATTCTTTTGAGTTTTTTCGTATCTATGCCATTCAGATTCTATTAACTATTGCAAAAAACTTGGAAACCATAAATAAATCCTTTCACCCATCAGACAGAAAATAACTCAAACTAGAAATAAAACAAACAGGTTGCAAAAAATCAAACAATAATACCCAAAAACTGGAGAAACTTATCATGTCAGATTATGAAAATGGAACGGTATACGGAAAATATATCAAAATTAAAAAAGGAACTAATGGCGTCAGGCAATGTGCTGATTATATCAATGATCCAGTAAAAATAAATCCTCTTTTGGAAAACGGCGAAACGGAAGTCCCTTCTTCCCAAAAAGCTATCCATTACCTCAAAAACAATCCAAAAACCATCCATCCTACAACAAAAAAACGTCTGGTATCCGGGCATAATTGCAGTGCAGACACTGCGGCTCAGGAGTTTTCTCTTATTGAAAAGGTTTACCATTCTCACAAAAATGAAAATCTTGCCCCAGGTCAAACACCTAACCAAGCTTTTCATATCATACTCAGTTATAAAAGGACAGATATTGCCCCGGAGATTGTCCATGAAATGGGATGTGAATTTGCACGGCGTTTATGCGGCGATGAATTTCAGGCGGTAGTTGCCACACATCTAAACACCAACAATTATCACAATCATGTTTTGGTTAATGCCTACGCTTTAGATGGTCGGCATAAGTTCAAAGACAGCTACCATGTTTACAACGAGTTTCGCCGCATTGTGAATGAAATCAGTCTGGAGTACGGTCTGCCGGTTTTTATTCATGGAGAAAAAGAAAAGCCGCATAAAAGCTGGAAAGAATTTATTGCAACAGAAGAAGGGGAAAGCTGGAAGCAAAAGATTATCCATGACCTGAACAAATGTGTTTCCCTTGCGGCTTCCTATGAAGAAACATTGAAACTCATGGAAGAAAAAGGATATGAAATTCAGCATAACCCGAAAAGTATTACCTTCAAAAAAGGGGGAGTTATGGTACGTGACCGACGCCTGGGATATGCCTATACTTACGAAGGGATATGCCATTCTATTAACCAAAGAATCCATAATGAACTTTGGAAAAAGCAAACAGAAAAAAGCAAAGAACGGCAGCTACAACGAGAGAAACGACAGGAAAAGGAGATACTTTATTCCCCTCCTTATATCTCCCATTACAACCAATATGGAAAGAAAAGAAGCATGATTGTTCGTTTTCTAATGACAATAAAAGAAAGCCTATCCCAAGTATTGGATGAACAGAATAGCTACCTGACGAATAAGGCAATGTTATCATCTATTGATTTTAAAAAAGCAGAAAAACAATTAAAACAGCTTGATTCTGCAATAAAAATCGCTGACCAGTATAATATCCCCAACATGACTATTCTGGAAATGCGTATACGGGAACTTCATGCTAAAAATTCCCCCTATCAAAGAGCTATGTTTAATCTGGAGGATTATCTGGAAAATGCCGGAAGAATCAAACGATTAATTGAGCAATACCGAAAATTAGAACCTGTCCTTGTCGTAAATAACCTGGATAAAAAAGAGATTATTTTTATTCCTGATACTGTAATTATTCAGGAGAACCGGGCAAAATTAAATCCGATGCGAGCAAAAACTCGTTCAGATTTATTTCAAACCATCCATAATTCTCGCTATCGATTAACAAGAAAATTTAAAACAATAACGGAAACGGAAGCATGTCAAATAATCAAAGCAATACAAGAAGAGCAAAAAGAAAATCTTCCCGATGGTTTATCTTTGGGAAGAAATGTACAAAACCAAAGTCAGCCAAAAAATCATTCTTTTCATAAAAATATAGCGGATTCAGCAATAAAAAGAACTCCTGTTGATTTAAACAAATATAATCATGAAACCAAGCAATCCCTTCTGGAATTTAAAGAGATTGCCGATAAACTTGCTTCCTACGGACTTACCACTGAACATGAAATGAATGATTTTTTAAGGGATATTACAGCAAAGATTAATGAGCTTGACGAGCAAAAATCCTTTAGTAGGGAAATCGCTCTGGAAATTAAAACATTATTTAGATTAAAGAAAACGATAGAACAATTTTCATCAGATAAATGGATGATTACCGAAGCAAAAAGTGCTTTAAATTATGATACCCTCCAGTACATGCAATCCCGACTTAACCAACTTCCTGTAATTAGCCAACAAGTGTTAGATTTAATGACCACTCCTCATCCAGACGAATATCGGTTCATTCATGATTTATTATTACTTTATCCTGAAAAATCAAATCTCTCTATGACAAATCCAAAAGCTATACATCATTTAATTATCAGGTTAAAAAGCGAGCAGTTTTTTGAAAAAGAAATCAAAAAAGCATTAGAAAAAGAAAAAGGAGAAAAAACAAATGGCAAAGACAACGCTGAAAGAAATTAAAAATTTAGTTTGCAAAAACAGAGAAAAATTTTATCAGGATTTTTCTATAACAAACAATACAAAACAACCTACACCTACAATGAAAGAAAACTTTACAGACTCATACATAATGTCAAACAATGAAAGTAATACATCTGTCCTTGTGGACTCAATTTTATCTTCTGAAAATGATATGATTAACGATATTTTTTCACATCCCACGATTTCATCACGTTCTCCAGCTATATCATCTGAAACTGAAAAATGGTTAAAAAACGTCGAAGGAAAATTTGCCATTCGAGAACTTTCAATCCAACTAAATATTTCTGCTCCAACACTTTACTACTGGGCTAAAAAGAACCATTATCATCCCAAAAATGGCAGCCAACATTCACCCATTTCCTATGAACTGAAAGAAAAACTTTTAAAACAGTTAGATTCTATGAGCATTGCAGAATTGGCAAGAATCTATGCTATCCCTTATCATAAACTTTATCACTGGATAAAAAAACATGGCCTTACCACAAAGAAAACATCCGAATTTCCGCCACATCTTCAACAAGAACTTCGAGATAAATGCCGGACATTTTCCCTAAAAGATTTGGCACAAGAATACCAATTAACGGAACAAACCATGCGTTCACGCCTACAAAAAATAGGATGTTTTTCCGATGGAAAAGGTGGATTTTTTATTGTAAATCATCTGGATAGCGATGAAATCTTACATTGTTATCAGAAAAAGGGCATAGAAGAAACAGCAAAAAATTTTTGCACCACTAAAATTGCCATGAAAAGTTTTTTAAAGAAATATCGCTGCTATTTACCAACAAATCCGCCAAATAACAAATAATCTAACCGTTCATTATAATGAAAATAAAATTTGCCATTTACAAACAGAACAAATGATGGTACAATACAATCAAAAGGAACAACCGCCCACAAGGGGTTGACCAAGTTATAAGCAGCAAAGCCACCTGTCCACTCGTCAAAGTATTAGGGTGGTTTTGCTATGTAGACTTACTTACAAAACGTAAACACGAAGGTAAGTAATGCCAACAGGAACAGACCAAAGGTCATTAAATCCTTAAAATCAAAATGATTTTTCATCAGCATCACCTCCATTCTCTTTAGAATGAAGGCCAACACACCCTGCAACACGATTGCTCCATGGGATGATTTTACCACATCTTATTTATCCTGACAAGCAATAAATCAACATTCTATAAAGCTATACCGCTTATCAAAGCAACTAAGGAATAGCAAAAACAGATAGGATTGTCAACGGCAAGATGAACGACGCTAATGCGCCGCCGTTGACAATCCTATCCGTTTTTTCTGGGTTGGTTACCAAGGCGTGATAGCCTCTTTGTGGCTATCACGCCCTATTCCATTTTGAAAATAAAATTTCTTTTTTTCCATCAACACAGCTTCCCAATCTGCCTTTTTCTTCCCATAAGATAATGATTGGAGGTATTTTTATGGAAAGAAAAATTAAAGATTTTGGGATGAAAATTGATGGTGCAAGAAAAGATAAACGACAGAAAGAAAACAAAATTCCCCTTCCCCAAATAAAAGAAATGGCAAATTTTCTTCTCATCACCCGCGACAATATTTGGCCGGAAACTAACGGGGAAGAGCTGATTGCTGCTGGAATCCCACAGGGCGTTGCTTACTGGCGGGAACAAATCCGTAAAGCCATCCCGCCTAACCCCAAAAAAGCCGACGAACGCTCAATGATTAATTACTTTAATACGGTTTGGGAAATCCGAGAATCGGTAGAACAAATTACAGAACCGTCCGAAGTTAGCTCCTTTTTTACTTTCTTACAACATCGCTATTTTAGTTCTTCAGCCAATGATAACTATACTAAAGTCATTGAACAAGGAAAAGATGTTATTAATGCAACGCTTCTTCGGGAAGCACAGACAGAATATTGTACTTACGAAAATAGAGCAAAAAAAATGTTCTATGGGATTTCTAAGGAAAACAAAGCAGCTTTATTGAAGCAAAATCCTGAAAAAATCGCAAATACGGATAGTTGCCATTCATCATTATATAGTAACCGCAAAAAACCATTTCCTATTTCACAACTTTCTTCTTTTTCGAGAAACGGGCCTGCCTATCTTCCTGAAGGCGGTCATACCGGAGAAAGGGAATTTTCAGCTTTGGGAATCCGCGGCGTAGAGTTTGGGGCCTGGATGTCCGATGCAGATGCACAGTTCGCCTTAGATCAAAGTTATCATGCTCTGCTTGACCTTGCCCATATCCTAAAGATCCAACCAGAAGATATTTCCCTTGGAGGAACGCTTGCTTTATCCTTCGGCGCACGGGGGCATGGAAATTCTGCGGCTTTCTACGAAGCCAGGCATCAGGTTATCTGCCTGCCCAAAGGCAATGGCAACGGTTTTTTAGCCCATGCATGGGCGCATGCTCTGGATGATTTTATTGGAAAGTTTTGTGGGGTGATGCCAGTTCGCTCTGCATCATTCGCCTCATGGCACGAACGAAGTGATTTGCTTCCTGAATCGGTAAGAGAATTGCTTTCGGTCATGACCTACAAGACCATAAACATAAGCCCTGAAGAACAGATTGCTTCCTTCATAGAGGAAGAAGAACAGAATCGCCAGAACGAAGAAATTTACTTTCAAGAAGCAATTCAAGCGGTTACTCCCGAATCACTAACCAGCAAACAGCAATCTCGCTGGGATAAAGCCGTACAGAGCATCTATGATAATCGCTGTTTTGCAGATATTGGGACATATCGTATTTCAGACTATGGCAATCCAACGATTGAGGCACTTTCTCAACTGCATAAGGAATTTACTGGTCATGTTATTCCCCGACGGAAACGTTGGAAAATCAACTATCCGCTATATTTCATCTATCAGGCAGAGCGCCATTACCTTCCGCCGGTCAAAACCATTGAAAAATACCTGCCCAGGCAATACTTAACGGGGTCAATGAAAATGAATCAGCAGTTCATCAAAACTATGGATAGACCATATTATTCCATCGAACTGAGCGAACTATTTGCACGGGCCTTTGACTGTTATGTGGCAGATAAGCTACGGGAAGCTGGAATACAAAACCAGTTTTTAACGGCACACGCAAATGATTTTGTTTTTAAAAATGATGATGGAGAAACAATCTACGCTATTCCTGTAGGAGAAGAACGAAAATTAATTAACCAAAAATTTGATGTAATGATTCAGGAAATGAAGGAACTGGGAATTCTGCATCAAAGGGAAATCTCTGAATGTTTAATTCCACATAACCATAACAAACCGACCAAAAGTGAACAAAAAACTTCCCTTGCTGATATTCGGAATATTGTAGCAAAGGAACAAAAGAAGGATACTTTCAACCGCAGAGATGATGGATATTCTTATGAGCGATAGGCACGTTACGGTTTTCGTCTTTTCATCACAACTGAAAAATCCCATAAAATTTTTTTCAGACTTTCCCTGAGAGATTTTTTATGATAAAATAGAGGTAGATGCCCTTTACAACAAAGTCAAAGTTAAAATACAACATGGTTGACCAACAAAACAATTTTCTATAAAATATCATAAATGATAAGTTATATTCATGGAGGACTTGAACGTTGAAGGATAAACTGGTAGACCGAGAATATAAAAACAATGTTTTTTGTGATTTATTTTCCGAAAAAAGTAATGCGCTTTCCCTTTATAATGCACTTAACCATACCGACTATCAAAATACGGACGAACTGGAAATTGTTACGCTTTCTGATGTGATTTTTATGCAGCAGAAAAATGATGTTTCCATTATGTTCCAAAACGAACTTGCTCTATGGGAGCATCAAAGTACACTTAACTATAATATGCCTTTACGTGGTTTGGTTTATTTTGCCCATAATATTGATGGGATTCTGAAATCTCGTGGAATTACCTTGTATGGAAAGAAAATGGTAAAAATACCATCCCCAGATTATTACGTTTTTTATAATGGAAGAGATGAAACCCCTGACCGACAGGATTTAAAGCTTTCCGACTCTTTTATCACACCAAAAGAAGGGTATGAATGGACAGCACATATGCTGAATATTAATGCAGGGCATAATCAGGAGTTATTAGATCGATGTCCCGCACTCAAAGGCTATGCCTTACTGGTAAAGTACACTCGTGAATACCAGACAAAAGGTGTTGACTTGAAAGAAGCCGTTGAACAAGCGATTGACCGTTGCATCCAGGAAAACGAACTGAAAAGTTATCTTTTAAAAAAGAAAGCGGAGGTGAGTTTAATGTTGTTGACCGAATTCAACCAGGAAGCATTTGCAAGAGTAATCCGAGAAGAGGGCATCGAAGAAGGCACAACTCGTTTAAATCAGCTTAATTCTTATCTTATTGCAGAAAAACGTTTTGACGATCTTGCACGTGCAACCAAAGATAAACAATATCAGTCACAATTATACAAGGAATATGGTTTATAGTTTGCGGTATATTTTCCGCTCTCCCTAACTATGTTTTTACCGCTTGAAAAAACTTCTGCCAAATGATTCACCATTACACAAAATCATTTGGCAGAAAGAATAAGATTCTAATTTAAATCTTATTGATGATGAAGAAAATCATTCCAGAGCAAAGCGTTTTTCCAACCCTTCTACACTCCAATTTTGCTTAAACTGTCCAAGTGGATTAGAACCAAATTGTTCCCTGGCCCGCTGATCCATTTCTATCAGGCGTTTCCACAACTGAGGATGGTGTTGCCGTAGATTTCGTAAGTTGGAAATTCGCTGCAGGGGGCAGCACCAACAAGAAGCGCGGTTATATAGGTTATACAGACCTCCAAAGTCAAAGCCATGCTTATAACATATTTGCAAAGCTTGTTCTTCGGTAATTCCCCACTCTACTAATGGATACTGTTTATCTTTACATCTCCATGCTTCATCAGCAGCTATCCCTATATAATGCAATACATTTTTTTCCGCTTTTAATTGTTTAAGTTCCTTATCAATCAATTTTACTTTTAACTGTCCTGTACACCAGCGAACTTTTATTCCTGGCCAGCCGTTCCCATACGTAGGAAGCCCCATTTCCATACGTTTTGCAAGAGTTCTTGGGCGCTTTTTGGGTTCATCAAACATCAGCCATTCAAAGCCTTTAGGATGACGCAAAGTCGTGATATGTATGCCGCGTTCCCGATAAAGATAATCGTCTACTTTTTCCAGATGTTCCATGGTTTCAGGAAATTCCATTCCGGTATCTGCATTAATTACCATATCAATAGGACGTTCATGTTCAATCATTAAAATCAAAGCGGCCGTGGAATCTTTTCCGCCCGATAAATTGATAACGTGGCTTTGCTTCCTCTCATCCGTTTCCTGATAGTTTTCTCTCTTCTCATCACCATTATTTTCTCTGCATCCTGCCATATTTTTCGCCATTCCTTTCCAAGGCACAAACAAATTGTGAAAGTTTTATCAAATCCTTTCACTCTTTTCTTCACATTGCCTTTTTAATTTTTCTTTCACTATTTATTGGCAATAAACTAGGCTTAATAGAAGAGGAAAAATCAAAAATATCAAATTTTTATCCATAATGTGTTTTCTCTTAAACAAAATTTGATATTTTTTACAACAACTTCTTTATCTTTGGCTATTAAGGATTACTCAACAAAGTCCTTTCATAACTTCTCTATAATAACGCTTTGCCCGGATATGAACACGATGACGAAGCGCCGCCACTTCCTTCTGTGTCATTGGCGGATTACCTGCAGGAATAACAATCGTTTCATTAATCCCCTGCACCGTTTTAGCATTGACTTTCTTTCCGCTGTCAGCAATCACTTCACATATCTGCATTTCATACTCTGTCACATGACATACATCCATCAACCAGGTACGCAAAGAATTTGCTTCCACCTGATAAATTCCATTTTCATGTACTGCATACAGAGCATAAAACTTGCCATGCTTCTCCTCCTGAACGATAGCATCTATAGATATGGACGACTGGTTAAAATATTTTCCTGCATAATCGGGATATTTTTTTCGATTATATTGATTTATTTTACAAATATGAAATGAACCGTTTTCATCATTTTTAGCCAGTGAATAGACCTTATTTCCATGGTTTTTCAAAATAGACCTGCCATATTCTGCATTGGGACGGCATCGGCAGCAAATATACCTGCTCAAACTCTCCTTTTCTGCGTTCCAGTCGGCAAGCATTTTCATTCCCATCATCGCAATAACATCACCTAAATATTCTTCATCTGAAATCGTATGATAGGTAGAATGTGATTTTTTTGCCTTCAAAATGATTTCCCGCAGCGGTTCATTACAGGGAATATCACTGAATGAACCTTTATAGGTGTTCCAAAATATGGATGTGTATTCTTCCTTGGGATTTAATTTGACTGCTTCTGCTACTTTATCAATGTTATTGATAGTCCAGGTCAACGGATTATTAAGCTGAAACTCTTCATTTTCTCCTGTATGTTTTCTATCTTGGTTTCGTTTTGTTTTTTCTTTTGCATTACCCTTTATTTTTCTTGTTCCTGGTTCTTCTATATAGCACCTTCTGCTTGCACAACATTCCTTTTCCTTATCCTGATGACATTGTTCTTTCCCCATAAATTTTCCCTCCATAGAAAGCAGGCAGACAAACAGTGCCTGCCCATATACTAAATTTGCTGATTTGTCCAGTTGTTATTCAAGGATCAAACCTCTATTTTATGCGTTTAACCTTTTCTTACCGGGAATACTCCTCTTTCCTGCTCATATACTGCTGTCCCCCGTCTATTCGGTGACTTGCGGATTCCCTTTGTATCCGTTTTAAATCGCTTAACGTATACCGTTTGTGTTCGTGTTTATCGGTTTGTCCTTCTTGCATCTGTGTTTTCGCATTTACTGATTTTTCTGCCCTTTCTGGTTCTTTAATGGTTTCTTCCCTTTTTTCACAAATTGGAACTTGTCTTTCCGGGATTTGTTCATTAATGTGTGTGTTCTGTTCTTCATTTTCTGACGCTTCTGACAGCCCTTTATCATCCAGATTAAGCAGCGCATCCAGTTCGACCAGACGCTCCACTTTTTCTTTTAATTCCTTCTCCTTTGGAAATGGCTTTACTGCCTCTTCCTTTGCTGTTACAAACTGCTGTTGTACGCTTTTTAACCGTTCTTTTTCTTCAGAAAGCTTCTTTTCCATCCCTGAAAGAGTATTGTTTATCCGTTGAATATTTCCCATAGGATCACTTCCCATTTCCATTGGATAACGAGATTTTCTTCGCAGATTAAGAATAAATTTTTGCGAAAAACCATCAAAGTAAGCGGATAATGTAAATCCATGATAAACCCCAACATTTTCCTCCTTTTTTGATGAAGCCAAACCAGTACAAGCCGCCATTAACGCTATTCCTGCCTGCTTTTTATCTGTATAAAGCAGACCTTGGATTTCGATAGAAAAATTTTCGTTTTGTTTGCGTTTATCCAAAATCAAGGTTGCCGCAGATAGATCCTCGCTCAGTTCGGCAATTCGCTCCTTTAACGCCTTGATCTGCAATGGATAATCCCTTGCAATCTGGCCTTCTAAACGGTACTTCTGGCTATTATGGCTTGCCTTCATTAACCTCAATTTACTGACTTCCATATCTAATGTCATTTTCTCTTTGATATACGGATTTCCCGTAGCCAGGGCTTTCACCTCAGCGTAAGAAAGCGCTGTATCATCGACATCTTCACATGAGCGAACAGGAGATTTACTGGTCATAATCTGACTGATGAATTTCTGTTTATTTTCAAGGATCTGCCACAAATATGCATCAAAAGTATTTTCTGTTACATAGCGAAAAATCTTTACTTTTTTATTTTGATTTCCCTGCCGTAATATTCTCCCTTCCTGCTGCGATAAGTCCGCCGGACGCCATGGTGCATCTAAGTGATATAGAGCAATTAGCCGATCCTGAAGATTTGTTCCTGCACCGAGTTTTGCCGTAGATCCTAATAAAATCCGCACTTTTCCCAAACGCACTTTAGAGAATAATTCTTCTTTTTTTACCTCCGTTGTCGCTTCATGGATAAACATAATTTCTTCTCTTGGCACGCCTTTTTTCACTAACTTTTCCCGAAGATCATCATAAATATTAAAACTCCCATCATTCTTCGGTGTTGAGGTATCGCAGAAAATAATTTGTGTTGATTTTTGTTCCATCGTTTCTTTCCAAATGGCAAATACATCCCGCACACAATGATTGACTTTACTCTCTTTCGCATCAGGTAACATCGCATTAATTAACCGCTGGTCTAACGCACATTTTTTACCATCATTCGTTATCGCCAGCATGTTATCCATTGAGGGATCAACACCCCCGGAGCGGACACGTTCTGCCCGTTCTGCAAATGTGCTTACCAGTTCTTTTTGTTCCTCGCTGGGCTTTAATACCACGTTAATATATTCTGCTTCCGGCACAGGCAGTTTTAGCATATCCGCCGTCTGTATATTGGCACATTCCTTGAATACAGACATTAATTCTGGCAGATTAAAAAAACGGGCAAAACGAGTTTTCGCACGGTATCCCGTTCCTTCAGGAGAAAGTTCTATCCCTGTTACCGTTTCTCCAAACGTTGAGGCCCAGGAATCAAAATGCCCCAGGCCCATCCGTTGAAGGGTGTCATATTGTAAGTAGCGCATAATACTATAAAGCTCCACTACACTGTTCGAAACCGGTGTTCCCGTGGCAAACGTAATTCCCTTACCGCCAGTCAATTCATCTAAATATTGGCACTTCATGAATAGATCAGAACATTTCTGTGCATCTATCTGTGCAATACCTGCTACATTGCGCATTTTGGTGAAAAAATAGGCATTTTTATAAAAATGTGACTCGTCAACAAAGAGATGATCCACGCCTAATTGCTCGAAGGTTACGACATTATCTTTTCTCTCCTGATTGTTTAATTTCTCTAGTTTTGCTTCTAAAGATTTTCGGGTTTTCTCCATCTGTTTAACGGTATAGCGCGTTCCTTCTTCCAATTTAGCCAGAGAAATCGCCTCCATAATTTCACTAATCTGGCGTTTAATATACATCGTCTGCCGCTCTGCCGAAAGAGGGATCTTCTCAAACTGACTATGACCGATAATTATGCCGTCATATTCCCCCGTCGCAATCCGGGAACAGAATTTTTTCCGGTTTGCCGGTTCAAAATCTTTCTTTGTTGCTGCAAGAATATTGGCCCCTGGATATAGACGTAAGAAGTCACTTGCCCACTGTTCAATCAAATGATTGGGTACAACATAAAGGTTCTTCTGCGACAATCCCAGCCGCTTACTTTCCATCCCTGCGGCAATCATCTGGAATGTTTTCCCGCTTCCCACACAATGGGCAAGCAGCGTATTTTTACCATAAAGAACATGGGCAATCGCATTTTTCTGATGAGGCATTAATGTAATTTCTGGATTCATCCCAGCAAATTGAATATGCTGCCCATCGTATTCACGAGGACGGATACTGTTAAAAATAGTATTATACGTTTGGCATAAATCCTCTCTCCGCTCTAAATCGTTAAAAATCCATTCCTTAAATGCTTCTTTAATCATCTCCTGCTTCTGCCCGGCTAACATAGTTTCTTTTTTATTCAATACGCGCTTTTCTTTTCCATCTTCCGTTATCTTGTCATAAATTTTCGTATCCCGTAGATTTAAAGCATCCTCTAACAAGCGATAGGCATTGGCTCGGCTTGTCCCATACGTCGATGTTACCAGGCTGTTTCCAGGGCTGTCCTCCCTTTTTCCAGAGATATTCCACTGGCCGTTTACTTCGGCATAACGCACCTTAATCACATTCTCCAGAAGGTAATCCGGCGTCTGAAAAGTTTCGGCCATAAACTGCTGGATGTACTCCGGTTTTACCCAGGTTGCCCCAAGACGGACTTCAATTTCCGATGCTTCAAGATCCTTTGGCTGTACTTTTTCCAGATATTCTACATTAAGGGAAAACGCAGGTTTATCCTTTATAAATTCCCTGGCTATGGCAAGTTTTTCCCGGACATTCCCGGAAAGGTATTCATCTGAATTTTCCCATCGATTCGTCAATGGGTTTTGAAAAATCACACCGGATAATTCCTGAATCACCTCGCCTTCTGCCTTTCCAGTTAATCCGGCCATAAATGGAATATCCACCTTTGCCCGCTCTCCAAGAGAAACCGCAAGGGCTTCACTGGCCGTATCTACATGACTTACTGGTTTTGCCCTTCGGATTGTTCGTTTTGTAAAAATATCGGCTTTCCGTTCAAGTCTTCCATCCTCATCCAGATATTCCAGGGATGCTAACAAACAATAACTGCTGTCTTCCGAAAATGCCCTGCGATTGGCGCTGCTGCTGATTAAGCCGTAGCGGGCAGTAAATAGGTCGTAACTTCGATTAAGTTTCTGTTGCAAAGCTACTACTCGTGTATCACTTTCCTCTTCATCCTCCATCTGACACCGAATTAATTCTTGTGCAATTTCCCGAAGTTCTACCATTCCCAGCACCCGCTCTTTTGTCACGGCTGAAAACTCCATCCGCCTCATTCGGGAGTTTTCTCGATAATACACTTCTCCTTCTATCCTGGCAAAGCTAAAATTTTTCACCGAAGGATCAGCCAGGATAGTATCCTGTCTTTTTCCTGTTTTTCCGCTTACTAATTCATCCTCTTCCCAGTCAGCCAGTTCCATCAATTCTGCTTCTTCTATCTTTCCGTGGATATGCGAAGCAGCCTCCTTTAACTGTTCAGCAAGAGTAATTCCTTCTTTTGGCTTTACGGTTACTTCCTGCTTTCCGTACTGCGTATTTTCCGTTGTAAACTCCCCTAAAACCATTTCCGGGTGTTGAACAAAATAAGCATTTACCGAGTAACCCTCTGCGGTAAAACCGAGATTCACCCACTCTGGTTGAACTAACTCGGCACGGTCACGCTTCTGGAAAAACAGAATATCGGCAACCACCGAAGTATTGGCGTTTCGCTGAAAGGCGTTGTTTGGCAAACGGATTGCCCCCAGCAAATCGGCGCGACCAGCAAGGTACTGTCGCACGGATGCGTTCTGCTTATCCATTGTTCCGCTGGACGTAACCACGGCAACAACACCGCCGGGACGTACTAAATCCAAAGATTTGGCAACAAAATAATCATGAATCATAAAGTTAAAGCGGTCATATTTGCGGTCAGACACCTTATAATTGCCAAATGGAACATTTCCAATAACAAAATCAAAGAAACTGTCTGGATAATCGGTTGTTTCAAATCCTTGGATGGCAATGGCATTTTTTGGATAAAGCTGCCTTGCAATTCTCCCGCTGATACTGTCCAGTTCCACCCCATACATCCTGACACCTTTCATCGTTTCAGGAATCAGACCCATAAAATTTCCAATCCCGCAAGAAGGCTCCAATCCATTGCCAGAAGTCAGGCCCATGTTCCCAAGGATTTCATACATGGCCTTAATTATTGTTGGTGAGGTATAAAAAGCATTTAATGTAGACGCTCTGGCCTCCTTGTATTCCTCTGGGGTAAGGGCTTCTTTTAATTCATGGTATTCTGCCGACCAGCTTTCATTGTTTTCTTCAAATGCATAGGGAAGCCCGCCCCAGCCGACATAATGAGATAACTGTTCCTGTTCTTCAAATGTGGCAAGGCGGTTTTCGGATTCTAATATTTTTAACAGAGAAATCGCCTCCATATTTGCACGAAATTTCTGCTTAGGCCCGCCTGCCCCTAAGTCATCATTCATAATACGGAAGTTGATCTTTTCCGCCGCTTCTGCGTTTAAATCAGTCGCTATCTCTGACTCTTTGACTGATAAATTTGCCATGGAATTTATGATTGAAATGCCGGTTTTGCCGCCTGCATTTTGATTACTTTTTTGTCTTTCCCTTCCTGCATTTTTCGTCTGTTGTACCTGTGCAGACTGCCATACCTCTACAGACTCCTGCCCGCCAGCGGACATATCCATAAAGTCAGCCAGAGAAAACTGTCGTTCTTTATCTTGTGTAGTTTCTAAATCACTATGCCTTTTCCTCTCAGGAAAAATCGTATATTTCCCCTCAATATACTGCTCAAAATTGCTTATAAACTGCTTCATTTGAGCATAACCAGAAAAGTCAATAGACAAAACCTCCATTGCTTTCTGCATCCCATACACCAATGACGAAGCCATTTCCTGGTTCTTCAGCAGTTCGGTAATCTCAGCCACGCTGCCAGCCTGAACAGAGATATCCGTATAGGCAAATGCATCTTTTACTTCCTGCGGTATACGGCGGTAAAAATACAAAAAATCTCTTGCCATCTGTTCCCGTTCATATCCCGGCATCCGCTCCAATGCTTTTTCCGATAAATAACGGCCTTCATCCATCAACTCATCAATCCGCTTTGCTACTGCAGTCCAGGGGATTAATCTTTCCGCACTTGGCTCTCCATAATTCCCATAGAGCAAACGCAGACCCTTCCGGTCATAACTGACGTGAAAATCATCTATTCCTGGAACAGCATGACGGGCTCCCCCTATTCCATAACTGTTCCGAACAAAATCCACCTTTTCTTTTTCTGTATGCTCCTGAAGGAAATATGCATAAATCCGCAAATGCTGATTCTCAAACGCCACACCATGAACCAGAAACGCATCGATTTCATCCTGGGTAATCAAAGAACAGATTTCTTCTTCCTGAACTTTCTCCCGAACCGAGTAAGGCGTGGACGTTGCCTCCGTATGCAAAACGGACATTCGTTTTTCAATCGTCTGTCTTTGTTCCTCTGTACCAGGTAAATTTGGCAACAACAAAGCGGAGGCCAATTTCTCCTCCGCTTCGTCCAAATCTTGTTTAATTGTCAACTCTTGATTATCAGCTTCTTCCCCTGATGATATTTCTTCCAACGACACTTCTTCTAACAACACCCCATCAAATCGCTTATCCCTTAATGGTGAATCAACTCGGTCAATATCATTTCCTCCGCCATCACGATCAGCCCGTTCATATGCGCTGCCCAGGCTGTTGAATCTGCTTTCTTGTCCGGCGCCGGATACCTCTCTAACAATCCTTCCACCAATGTTTCTAACCGCCTTTTGGCTGTTTGATCGATTTCCATCAGATGCTGGTTCAGCTTCCCTGTTAGAAGCATGCTCTGATATAACCCTCTCCGATGTTCTTTCAGAAATGTTTCCCGCATCATTCCGTACTTCCCGATTTTTGTCTTCTCCTCGCTGATGGTCAAATCCGGAAACAGGTAATCTCCTTTCTGGTGATAAGTCAACTTCATTTTCTTCTTCTCCTTTCTCAATCGGCTTTTGTTTTTCTCTGTTTACTTCTTTAACCCTTGCCGGATAATACTTCTCTTTGTCATTTCCTGCCTGTTCTGCCGTCCCCTTTTCTTTTTGCTTAACCTTCTTTTTGGCTTCCTCCTGATGAAGCTTCTGCATTTCTTTTCGGATACCGATAAGCACCGGTTCTGCAAGTTTATTTGTGGCATCTCCCAAAAATGATAACCGTGATAGTTCTCCAAACTCTGTAATTCCTGCAAATGCACCTGCTTCCAGATACTCCATCGGTTCCAATCCGCAGCGCCGAACCAGCACATAAAAAAGGCTGTTTGCAAGCAATTCCTTAAACGTTGTCCTAAATTCTTCTCCTGTTTTCTGTTCTTTCCCTCGAATAACTTCTTCCAGCCCTTCCATCGCTTCTCCAAGTTCTTCCTTCGCCAAGCCGAAAGCAATCTCTTGCAAAATCGCCGGAAGATTTTCGGTTCCTTCTCCCTCCAGCCAATAACTTTCCGCCAGATAACTTCGCACCGCTTCTCTCTGTTCTTCCCTTATCTGCCACAGAAACGGCGTCCTCCCTCCCCGCACTAACCGGGTGTCGGAAATATCAAACACATACCGAAGTTTCTTTCTCCTGCCCCTGTCGTCAATCAAAGCAATCCCTTTCGCTCCTCGCTTTATCCAACGGCACATCTTCCCATTCCATAATTCCATCGACGCACAAGCTTCCGCATCCGGGCGCTGGGCATGAATCAGCAAGCTGTCAGAAAACGGATACCGATACAATCTCGCCGTTGTGTCCAAATACTTCGTCCACTCCTGCGGAGAACGGCTTACTTTTTCGGCAGTTTCTTTGGCCAATGCTCGGACATC
>Ga0137306_101170_pt1 | contig 21208 bp, 22 predicted proteins | sample Inofroosms_March_FD_97187 | JGI IMG/M metagenome (GOLD analysis project Ga0137306, IMG submission 97187) | Mouse cecal microbial communities from Vienna, Austria - N-Acetylneuraminic and N-Acetylglucosamine D2O microcosms_March | ecosystem: Host-associated > Mammals > Digestive system > Large...
GACATCGTATTCCTGAGAAAAATCGTCCGGGGCGGGGCCGATAAAAGCTACGGCATTCAGGTAGCCAAGCTGGCCGGGGTGCCGGATCCGGTGATCGGACGGGCCAAGGAAATTTTACAGGAGCTGATTACGGCGGATATCACGGTTATGGCCTGTGAGGTGGCTGCCGCTTCCGGCCAGAAAAAGAAAACCGTCGTCAAGCCCGACGAACTGGAGCTGACGCAACTGACTTTGTTTGATACGGTGCGGGAAGACGATATTATCAAAGAACTGATGGAGATGGATCTGGGGCGGATGACACCGATTGATGCGCTGAACACGCTGTATCGGATGCAGGCGATGTTAAAGAATCGGGTGTAAAGAACATATGATTTTAAAATTAGATCAGAATACAATTAACCAGATTGCGGCGGGAGAGGTGATCGACCGGCCGTCTTCCGTGGTGAAGGAGCTTCTGGAAAATTCCATAGACGCGGGGGCTACCGCTATTACCGTGGAGATCAGGGAGGGCGGTATCTCTCTGATCCGGATCACCGACAACGGGTGCGGCATCCGGGGAGAGGAGATCCCGCTGGCGTTTCAGCGCCATACGACCAGTAAGATTCAGTCGGCGGAAGACCTGCTGACGGTGAAAAGCCTGGGGTTTCGGGGAGAGGCATTATCCAGCATCGCCGCCGTGGCGCAGGTGGAGCTGATCAGCAAAACGGCGGACAGCCTTACCGGCTTTCGGTATGTGATTGAGGGCGGGGAAGAAAAACGGCTGGAGGAGGTGGGCGCTCCGGAGGGCACCACGTTTCTGGTTCACAACCTGTTTTACCATACGCCGGCCAGGAAAAAGTTTTTGAAATCGCCCACAACGGAAGGCGGTTATATCAGCGATTTGATGCAGCGGATGGCGCTGTCTCATCCGGAGATTTCCCTGCGGCTGATTGTGAATAATCAGACAAAGCTGCATACGGCGGGAAACCACAATTTAAAAGATATTATTTATGGAATTTACGGCAGAGAGATTACCAGGGAACTGGTTCCCGTAAACCGGGAACTGTTCTGTGGCCGGATAGAGGGATATGTGGGGAAGCCTGCGGTATCGAAAGGAAACCGGTCCTGGGAAAATTATTTTATAAACGGAAGATATATTAAGAGCCATATCATCGGAAAAGCGCTGGAAGACGCCTTTCACGGCATTATGATGCAGCATAAGTATCCGTTCTGTGTGCTTCATCTGAAAATTGACCCCGCTTATATTGATGTGAATGTACATCCCTCCAAAATGGAGATTCGATTTCAGCAGGGAGAGCAGCTTTATCAGGAAGTGACAGAAGCGGTGTCTGCGGCGCTGAAAAGTGAGGAGATGATACCGTCATTTTCGGTGGGGGCGGAAGAAAAGAAAAAGGCTTCCGCCGCTGCGCCAAGAGGCGCGGAGCCTTTTGAAAAGAGGCGGATGCAGGAAGAAAAGAAAACAGAACTGCAAAAAGAGAGCTGCGCTCAGAGCAATGCCAAGGTCAGGGACAGCGGTCAGCCTCCGGCGTATGTCCGGAAACAGGATGATGCCCCGACGCAGCGTGACGAACCTCCCCGGAGCGATGAAAAAAGACAGAGAGAGCATGTCCGGGAGACGCCTTCCTATGCGCTGGAGCACACGCCTGTGCCAACGGAGGTGAAGCAGCAGGAGCTATTTGAGGAAAAGCTGCTGCAAAAACATTTTTCCGATGAATATCAGATAATCGGTCAGTTGTTCCGGACCTACTGGCTGATTCAGTATCAGGATACTTTTCTGATCGTCGACCAGCATGCGGCCCATGAAAAAGTACTGTTTGAGAAATTAAGAAAAGTGTTTCGGGAGAGTGCCGTCGTGACACAGCAGATGAATCCGCCCTTTGTGTTTACACTGTCGGCTTCGGAGGAGCTGCTACTGAAAGAGTACGGCACATTTTTAAAGAATGCCGGGTTTGAGATAGAGCCCTTCGGCGGCTCCGAGTATGCGGTATATGCCATGCCGATGGAGCTGTACCGGATCGACAGCCGGAAGCTGCTGCGGGAGATCATCGACGGACTGTCGCAGATGCGGGGCAGCCGGGAGGCGGATGCGGTTTATGAACAGATAGCGGCCTGCTCCTGTAAAGGGGCGATCAAGGGAAATCAGCAGATCAGCCGGAAAGAGATGGAAGTTCTTCTGGAACAACTGATGGGACTGGAAAATCCCTACACCTGTCCCCACGGCCGTCCTGTGATTATCAAAATGACCCGGTATGAACTGGATAAGAAATTTAAGAGAGTGATCTCATAGCAGAAAATCAGTTGGCGGAGACAGAAAATGGAAACTGTAACAGATTTAACAAAAAACGAAAAACGTCCGCTGATTATCCTGACCGGTCCCACGGCGGCGGGCAAGACTCAGCTTTCGATTGCCTTGGCAAAGGCTGTCGGCGGAGAGATTATCAGTGCGGATTCCATGCAGGTATACCGGGGGATGGATATCGGTTCGGCAAAGATCCGGCCATCGGAGACGGAGGGGGTTCCCCATCATCTGATTGATGTGTTAGACCCCAGGGAAGAATTTAACGTGGTCAGGTTCCAGTCTATGGCAGAGGAAGCCATGGAGCAGATTTACGGCAGAGGACATGTCCCTCTGGTAGTGGGCGGAACCGGATTTTATATCCAGGCTCTGTTATACGGAATCGACTTTACCCAGCCGGAGGAGACGGGCGGGGAAGGCGGTTATCGAAAAAGCCTGGAAGCGTTGGCGGAGGAAAAGGGAAATCAGTATCTGTATGACCTGCTGAAAGAGCAGGATCCGGAATACGCCGCCGAGAACCATCCGAATAACCGGAAGCGGGTGATCCGGGCACTGGAATATATACATCTGACAGGACGCAGATTTTCCTTATATAATCAGGAACAGCGCAGGCGGGAGTCTCCCTACGGATTTGCCTATTTTGTATTGACCATGGACCGGGCCGGGCTTTATGAGCGGATTGATCTGCGGGTCGATCAGATGCTGGCACAGGGACTGGTGGAGGAAGTGGAAAGACTTCGCGCCATGGGCTGCAGAAAAGGCATGACCTCCATGCAGGGACTGGGATATAAGGAGATGCTGGATTATCTGCAGGGGGAGACGACCTTTGATGAGGCGGCAGCGCTTCTGAAACGGGATACCCGCCGGTTTGCCAAACGGCAGCTAACCTGGTTTCGGCGGGAGCGGGATGTGATCTGGCTGAACAAGGAAGCGTATTCCGGGCAGGAGGAGCTGCTGAAAGAGATGCTGGAAAGGATTGAACAAAGATGCGGGATAAGTTGAGAGCGCTGTACCGGGAGATGGGATTAAGTGAAAAAGTGATCGAGATCGGAGAGCGGACGGAAGAAAAGCTGTCCGGTCGTTTTCGGGCCATCGACGAGCGGGCGGAATACAATCAGATGAAAGTACTGCGGGCGATGCGGGAATGCCGGGTGAATGCAGGGCATTTTGCTTCCTCCACCGGCTACGGCTACAATGACGACGGGCGGGATACGCTGGAGCAGGTATACGCGAACGTATTTGGCTGTGAAGATGCGCTGGTGCGGGCGCAGCTGACCTGCGGCACCCATGCCCTTCATGTGGCACTGTCTGCCATTCTGAGGCCGGGGGATGAACTGCTGTCGCCGGTGGGAAAGCCTTATGATACGTTGGAGGAAGTCATCGGCATCAGAGATTCTGTCTGCTCTTTGAAAGAGTTCGGCATTTCTTACCGTCAGGTGGATCTGCTTTCTGACGGCGGCTTTGATTATGACGGGATCCGCCGGGCTTTGCGCCCCAATACCCGGATGGTGACGATTCAGCGTTCCAAAGGATATGCGTCAAGACCTACGCTGTCGGTGGACCGTATCGGGGAGCTGATCCGTTTTATTAGGGAAATCAAGCCGGATGTAATCTGCATGGTGGACAACTGTTATGGTGAGTTCGTGGAGGAAAAAGAACCCTCCCAGGTGGGTGCGGATATGATCGTAGGCTCTCTGATTAAAAATCCCGGCGGGGGACTGGCGCCGGTGGGCGGCTATATCGCCGGGAAAAAAGAGCTGATTGAACGATGTGCCTACCGCCTGACATCACCGGGACTGGGAAAAGAGGTGGGCGCCAGCCTGGGACTGAACCAGACTTTTTTTCAGGGCTTTTTTCTGGCGCCGGTGGTGACGGCAGGAGCGCTGAAAGCCGCTGTCTTTGCCGCCAATATATTCGAGGAGCTGGGATTTACGGTGATTCCTGACGGCAGCGTCAGCCGGCATGATATTATTCAGGCGGTGGAGCTGAACAGTCCGGAGGGGCTGATTGCGTTTTGTGAGGGAATCCAGGCCGCCGCGCCGGTGGACAGTTATGTGTATCCGGAGCCGTGGGCGATGCCGGGCTATGATTCCGAAGTAATCATGGCAGCCGGCGCTTTTGTGCAGGGGTCTTCCATAGAACTGAGTGCGGACGGTCCTCTGCGTCCGCCTTACACCGTGTTTTTTCAGGGCGGCCTGACCTGGAATCACGGCAGATTCGGCATCCTGACAGCGCTGCAGAGAATGGCGGATAAGGGGCTGATCTGAACGATACGCAGGACAGACCTGTTATTAAAATTTTCTTAATTGATGGCAGATATATGTACATCAGGAAAATTGTGTGTTAGAATGATGGAGTTGAGAGAAAGGGATATTGGAATATGAAAAAATCACATGGCACGGCCGCATTGTTGATTCTGCTGCTGTGCGGAGTGGTTCTGGGCGGTTTTATCGGATCCCTGGCCGGAGGTACGGGAGCTTTCGGCTGGCTGGATTACGGGCAGACCTTTGGCCTTTCCTCCCCGCTGGTTTTAGACCTGGGGGTAGTGGCGCTGACCTTCGGACTGACGATCAGAATCAGCGTAGCCGGCATACTGGGCGTGGGCGCCGCATTGCTGGCCTACAGGCTGCTGTAACGGCCCGAAAAGTGTTTGGGGATTTACCTGAGGGAAAATCATAGATGTCACATTATAGTATGAAAGAATTGCCTGTACAGGAACGTCCCTACGAAAGATGTCTGGAAAGAGGCCCGGAGGCCCTGTCAGACGCAGAATTACTGGCGGTGATTATCCGCACCGGGGCACAGGGGGAAAGCTCTCTGGATCTGGCCCGGAAGGTGCTTTCTCTGGGCAGGAAGGAGGACGGACTGTCCACGATCCTGCATCTGTCGGCGCCGGAGCTGTGTTCGTTGAAAGGAATCGGCGAGGTAAAGGCGGTGCAGATTCTGTGCGTGGGAGAACTGTCCAAGCGGATTGCCCAGAGCAGTCGGGAAAAGGAGCTGGTTCTGGACTCCCCCGGTTCGATTGCCGCTTATTATATGGAGCGGATGCGCCATCAGGAACAGGAAGATATGGTGGCGGTGTTTTTTGATACGAAGAACCATCTGCTGAAAGATATGCTTCTTACAAGAGGAACGGTAAATTCCTCACTGGTTTCTCCAAGGGAGATTTTTATCGAGGCGCTGCGTTACCATGCGGTATACGTGGTGCTTCTCCACAATCATCCCAGCGGCAATCCGGAGCCAAGCAAAGAGGATATGCTGGTCACGCAGCGGATCGAACATTCCGGCGCGATGCTGGGAATCCGCCTGATCGACCACATTATTATCGGAGATAATAAGTATATCAGTTTTAAAGAACGAGGATTGTTGTAGATGAAAGATCGTTTCAATTTCAGGATTCCCGCCAAAATGGTGTTGTTTCTGCTGACCCTGTCTTTTCTGGTGATGCTTGTCCTTTCTTTTTTCAGAAGCAGCGTGACAGACGTGGTGGAAAACGGCATCAGCGCCGCCATTATGCCCATGCAGAAAGGACTGAATCAGTTGGGCAGTCAGATTTTCTCCGAGGCGGAGAATCTGGCGGCGCTGAAAAAGGCTCAGGAAGAAAACGTCCGCTTAAAGGAGCAACTGGCGGCTTTGCAGGAAGAAAAAAGCCTGTCCCAGCAGGATAAATATGAGCTGGAGACTTACAGAGAGCTGTTTAAGCTGGATCAGGAGTATTCCCAGTATGAAAAGGTGGGCGCCAGGGTGATCGGCAAGGATTCCGGCAAGTGGTTCCATTCCTTCCTGATTGATAAGGGCAGCGACGACGGTCTGGAAAAGGACATGGTCGTGATCGCCCAGGGCGGTCTGGTGGGCATTATCAGCGCCGTGGGACCCAGATCTGCCAGAGTGATGTCTATCATCGACGATGAGAGCAATATTACGGCGATGTCAGAAAATACAAGAGAAAGTTTTATCGTATCGGGGGATCTGGAGCTTTACGAAGACGGTATGCTCCGGGTGATGTATATCGACAAGGAGAGCGAGATCGGCCCCGGAGATAAGATTATCACCTCTAATATCAGCAGCGTTTATCTGCCCGGTATCCTGATCGGCTACATCGACGAAATCGCCGTGGATTCCAATAATATGACCAAGTCGGGGACGCTGATTCCCGTGGTGGATTTTGAGCATCTGGATACGGTGCTGGTTATCACCACCCTGAAGAATACCGGGGATGACATTATAGAGTAGATAACGGCAGCGCACCCGACAGGCGCCGGAAAGCCCTGGAGGGAAGCTGCGGAACTTCATTCGAGGAATACCTTTATGGTTCAGTTGAAACTAAAACGGTTTCTCGGCATGATTCTTGTGATCGTGGCCGGATTCCTGCTGCAAAACAGCATACTGCCTGCGATCCGGTGGATTATCTATGTGCCGAATATCCTGGTGATTATCGTCTGCGCTTTCGGCCTGTGCAGCGGTCCCTATTACGGGATGCTGGCCGGCGTGGTGTGCGGGCTTCTGATGGACAGCGTATTTGGATACCGGATCGGCTTTTATTCCCTTGTTTATTTGTATATGGGTTATTTAAACGGCATATGTCATAAATATTTTTTCTATGACAACCTGCTGATTCCCACCATCGCCTGCGGTTTAAGCGATTTTGGTTTGGGATGTTATATTTTTGTTCTACATTTCCTGTTAAGGAACCGGACGAATTTTCAGTTTTACGTGATGAACATGATCCTGCCGGAGATGGTATGCACCATCGTGACGGGACTGATTCTGTTCCGCATTATCATTAAGATCAACGCGAAGATGGAGGAACTGGAAAAAAGGAGATCGACCAAATTTGTTTAGAGAATTATTTCAGATGATATGGGAATTTCTGAAAAATTTTTTCACATCCAGACTGTTTATCCTGGCGGTGATTATGGTGGGCATGATGGCCACGCTGACGGCGCATCTGTTTCAGGTTCAGATCGTCCAGGGGGAATCCTATCAGAACGACTATATCAGCAAGACGCTGACAACCGTAAAAAAGGACAGTTCCAGAGGAGCCATCTTTGACCGGAACGGAAAGCCGCTGGCTTATAATAAGCTGGCTTATTCGGTTACGGTTATGGATACCGGCGATTATAACGGCTATGAAAGAAACCTGATGCTTCTGGAGCTGCGGAAAATTTTGATGGAGCATGGAGAGACCATCGTTCCTTCGGTTCCGATTGATCTGGATGAAAATGAAAATTATATTTTCACCGCGGCCACGGAAAGCCGCCGGCTAGCGTTTTTGCGGGACGCTTACGGAAAACGGAGCGTAGAAGAACTGGATACGGAAGATGAAATTCTTTCGGCCTCTACGGCCCAGGATATGGTGGACTGGTTTGTGGACCGGTACGGCATCGGAAAGTACAAACCCAAAGGTCCTTCTTATGAGCTGACAAGGCAGGAGACGCTGGATCTGATTCATATGCGCTATGCCATGGCGTTGAATTCCTATCAGAAGTACATGGAAGTAACCGTATCCCAGGATGTGGATATCGCCACTGTCTCGGACGTGCTGGAGCACAGCAATAAGCTGAAAGGGGTGGATGTAAAGGAAGATTCCATCCGGGTCTATGAAGACAGCGAATATTTTTCCAATATTATCGGCTATATCGGACAGGTAGACCAGGAGGAGCTGGACGCCCTGAAAACGGAGGACGGAGAGTATGCCGTCGGAGACATGATCGGAAAGACCGGTATTGAGGCATCCATGGAATCGGAGCTTCGGGGAACCAAGGGAGAGCAGGTCATGTATGTGGACAGCCAGGGACATATCCTGGAGGTGGTGAAGCAGACGGACCCTCTGGCGGGAAATGATATTTATCTGAATATAACCGCCGAAGAACAGAAGGCCATCTATTGTCTGTTGGAGCAGCGGCTGGCCGGTATCCTGGTGTCTAAGATCGTAAACGAGGATGTGACCATAACCCCTACCATGTCGGCGGAGGAACGGTACATTCCGGTGAAAGATGTGTATTATCAACTGATCGGCAACAATGTACTGTCCGTCGCCCATTTCAGCGACAGGGATGCTTCGGAGACCGAGCGGGGGATTTACGCCAAATATGTGGGGCGGAAGCAGCAGGTGATGAGTCAGCTTTCGCAGGTTCTGTTTGACGAACAGTCGATGCCGGTCGCGGAGCAGAGTGAAGCCATGCAGTCTTATATTGCCTATGCCCACAGCATTTTGACGGATAATAATATCCTGGTGCGCAGTTGGATCGACACTGACGATCCCATGTATCAGCAGTGGCGGGAGGATACCTGCAGTTTCCGTGATTTTCTGTTTCATGCGCTGACCAACGGGTGGATTGATACAAGAAAGCTGGATCTGAAAGATAAATATTCCAGTACGGAGGATACTTTTGAGGCCCTTGTGGATAAAATGGAAGAGATTCTGGATACCGATACCTCTTTCGGCAAGCAGATTTACCGTTATCTGGTGGAGGATGAGACGCTGACAGGCCGGGAACTGTGTCTGGCCCTGTTCGATCAGGGCGTTTTGAAATACGACGCGGCGGCATATCAGACTCTGGCTGCGGGCGGAGACGCGGCGGCATTTACATTTATTAAGCAGAAGATCGCGAATATCGAGATTACGCCGGCCCAGTTGGCCCTTGATCCCTGTTCCGGTTCCGTAGTTGTGAGCGATGTGAAAACGGGAAATGTGCTGGCACTGGTGTCCTATCCCGGCAGCGATAACAATCTGCTGATGTCTGATCCGACTTATTTTGCAAAGTTGCAGAATGACCAGTCGCTGCCTCTGTATCCCAGAGTAACTCAGACAAGGACGGCCCCCGGTTCCACCTTCAAGATGGTGAGCGCCATAGCGGGCATGGAAGAAGGGGTGCTCCAGCCGACAGAGACGATCGCCACCCAGGGAATCTTTACGGAGCTGGGTCTGGAACTTCGGTGTAATGTTTATCCCGGTATTCACGGCGTTATCAATATCCAGGAAGCACTGGCAAAATCCTGTAACTATTTTTACAGCGAGGTGGGGTACCGGCTTTCTCAGGATGCTGCCGGCAGCTACAATGCCGCCCTTGGCTTAAGCCGGATGAAAAAATATTCGGAAGCTTTCGGCTTCGGCGAAAAGTCCGGTGTGGAGATTTATGAGAGCGATCCCCATATAACGGATGAGAATCCGATCCCCTCGGCAATCGGACAGGGTTCCCATTCCTATACCAATACCCAGTTTAACCGTTATGCGCTGACACTGGCGAACCGGGGCACCACGCTGAAACTGAACCTGATCTCCCATATTAACAGTCCGACGGGAGCAATCATGCAGACCTTTGAACGGACAGTGACAGGACAGTCCGCGTTTTCCCAGGATTCCTGGGATACGGTATGGGAGGGGATGCGCAGGGTAATTACCGACGGCTCCTATAACACGCTGTTTGCGGATACGCCTGTTACGGTAGCCGGTAAAACCGGTACCGCCGAGGAAAATAAACTGCGGCCGAACCATGCGAACTTTGTCTGTTTTGCCCCTTATGAGAGTCCTCAGGTGGCTGTTACCGTCAGCATTCCCAACGGGTATACCGCGGCCAATGCCGTGCTGGTAGCGAAAGATGTTCTGGACTATCATTTTGGGAAAATCGACCTGGATTCCATTCTGAATTCCAGCGCATCGGACAGCAATGTGGTTGATGAAAATGAGTAAATGGGGGCGGCGCGGCAGGCAGCCCGGAAGGGAGCGCCTGGCGTCAGAAAAGAGGAATGTATGAAACAGTCTGTTATGATTAAGGGAAATACCTATGGAATCACGGTGGTATTGGATCCGGAGCTTCCGTTTTCTCAGTTAAAGGAGGAAGTGGCGGCCAAATTTCAGGAATCCTCCGGCTTTTTTAAAAACGCCAGGATGGCCCTGGCCTTTGAAGGCAAGGAGTTAGACAGCGCGGAGCAGATGGAGATGGTGTCTGCCATTACGGCCAATTCTTCGATTCAGGTGCTGTGCGTGGTGGATTCGGATAAGGAGAAAGAGGAGATCTTCCGCAGCAAGGCAGAGATGGTGCAGTCCGCGGAATATAATCCGGGATTGTTTTACAAGGGAACCCTCCGGGGCGGCCAGGTTGTGGAGTCGGAAAATAATATCGTAATTCTGGGAGATGTCAATCCGGGCGGAAAGGTGATCGCCAAAGGGAGCATTATTGTTCTGGGGGCATTGAAGGGGAACGCCTATGCCGGCATCTCGGGAAATGAGAAAGCTTTTGTGGCGGCCCTTGATATGGCAGCCATGCAGATCCGTATCGGAGACACCATTGCCCGCTGTGAGGACGGCAGAGAAGGAAACGAGGACCCGGTTCCTAAGATCGCTTTTGTCGAAAACGGTAATATTTATGTAGAAACCATATGTAAAGAAGTATTAAATGATATAAATTTTGCATAAATAGCTGGCATTATTTGTTTCTTTCATGTACAATAGAGATAGCGTGTGAGAATAGATGCAATTATTCAGTCAATTTGAAAAACAGATGGCTGAAACGGCAATATAAAAAGGTTTATGAAAAACAGCAACGGACCGGACAACCCCGGAGGGTTTGAGAGGGGAGTTGCGGAGCTATAACTGGGAGGAAGTAAAATGAGTGAAGTGATCGTGGTGACATCAGGGAAAGGCGGCGTGGGGAAGACTACAACTTCCGCGAACGTGGGCACCGGCCTTGCCATGCTGAATAAAAAGGTAGTACTGATTGACACCGATATCGGCCTTAGAAATCTGGATGTGGTGATGGGGCTGGAAAACCGGATCGTCTATAACCTGGTGGACGTGGTGGAGGGGAACTGCCGCATGAAACAGGCGCTGATTAAGGATAAGCGTTATGACAACCTGTTTCTTCTGCCCTCGGCACAGACGAGAGACAAGTCTGCCGTCTCGCCGGAACAGATGAAAAAATTAACCGATGAACTGAGAGAGGAATATGATTATATTATCCTGGACTGTCCGGCCGGAATCGAACAGGGATTTAAGAATGCCATTTCAGGTGCTGACAGGGCGCTGATCGTTACCACCCCCGAAGTTTCCGCCATTCGTGACGCTGACAGAATCATCGGCTTGTTAGAGGCCAACGGTATTCATAAGATCGACCTGATTATCAACCGGATCCGTATGGATCTGGTACGCCGGGGAGATATGATGTCCAATGATGATGTAATTGAGATTCTGGCGGTTTCCCTAATCGGCGCCGTTCCGGATGATGAGAATATCGTTATCGCATCCAACCAGGGCGAACCGCTGGTGGGCAACAGCTCGGCGGCCGGGCAGGCTTATATGAATATTGTACGCCGGGTTCTGGGGGAGGAGGTTCCTTATCTGGATCTGGACAGCGGGTCGGGATTTTTCAGCCGTCTCTTAAAACGCATGGGCCTGAATTAAGCGAAGGAGGCGTCAGGATGAATATTTTAGATCTGTTTAAGAAGAAGAATTCCGGCTCCATCGCAAAAGACAGGCTGAAGCTTCTGCTGGTTTCCGACCGGGCGAGCTGTTCCCCGGAGATTATGGAAGCGATTAAGAATGACATTATCAATGTGATATCCAAATATATGGAGATCGATGCGGAAGGGCTGGACATCCAGATTACACAGACAGAATGTGAAGGCAGCCAGGGAGCGGTGCCGGCCCTGTACGCGAATATTCCGATCAGGGATATCCGCAAGGCGTGACAGAAGCCAGCGCTGCCGGATGGAGTGTGAATGTTAGCATTTAAGAATTACAGGCTGAGACATTATAATTTTAAGATGGTGCTCTATATCCTGGTTTTATCGGTGATCGGCATTCTTGTGATCACCAGTGCGACGATGAACAGCGATGTGGATACTACCTCGAAGCAGATGATGGGGGTGAGCGTCGGGGTGATCTGTATGGTGATCGTTTCACTGATCGATTACCACTGGATTTTAAGGTATTATGTTCTGATTTACGCCGCAACGGTAGGGATTCTGGCTGCCGTTCTGATTGTGGGAACGGATGCCGGTACCAATGCTTCCAGATGGATTGACCTGCCGGCCCTTGGCCGGATCCAGCCTTCCGAATTCGCGAAGATAGGATCAATTCTGTTTTTTGCGAAGTTTTTTGAGAACAACGAAGAAAAGATTAATTCTCCGGTGACGGTGTTCGGAAGTCTGGCGCTGTTTGCAGTTCCGCTCTATGCGATTTTCTCACAGCCGGATCTGTCCACGTCTATCGTATTCGGCGTGCTCTTTCTTGTAATGATCTATGCGGCTAAGATCAGTTACAAGTGGGTGTTCGGCACGATCGCCATAGTGGTTCCGGTGGTGACGGTATTTTTGTATCTGCTGTTAAACGGCCATTATCTGTTTTTAAGGCCGTTTCAGGCAAATCGGATTTTGTCTTTTTTCGGACTGGCGGAGAATACACAGGATCTACTCCTGCAGCAGATCAATTCCAGAATGGCCATCGGTTCCGGGCAGCTTTACGGCAAGGGGCTGTTTAATACGACATTGGAATCGGTGAAAAACGGGAATTTTCTGATGGAGGAGGATACGGATTTTATTTTTGCGATTGTAGGAGAAGAAATGGGATTTGTGGGAAGCTGTATGGTAATCGGGCTTCTGACGCTGGTGATTTTGGAGTGCATCTGGCTGGGGGCCAGGGCAAAGGATCTGTCGGGGCGGCTGATCTGTACGGGCATGGCGGCGCTGATTGCGTTCCAGGGCTTTATCAATATTGGCGTGGCCTCCTTTATGCTTCCGAACACGGGTCTTCCGCTGCCCTTTGTCAGCGCGGGCCTCAGTTCTCTGCTCAGTCTGTTTCTGGGTATGGGAGTGGTGCTGAATGCGGGGATGCAGAGAAAGGTAGAGTTATTATAAGAATTAAAAAAGGGTAAAAAATGCAAAACTATATTGTGAGGAGATGAGGGATATTATGAACATTGGATTGATTGCTCATGATGCGAAAAAGAAATTGATGCAGAATTTTTGTATTGCGTACCGGGGAATTTTGAGCAAGCACGAGCTATATGCCACGGGAACTACGGGACGGCTGATCGAGGAGGTCACGAACCTGAACATTCATAAATTTTTGGCCGGGCATCTGGGAGGACAGCAGCAGCTTTCCGCCCACATTGAGCAAAATCTGATCGATCTGGTGGTCTTTTTAAGAGATCCCCTGACGCCCAAATCCCATGAGCCTGACATCCAGAGTGTGATGCGGATCTGTGATATGCACAATATTCCGCTGGCGACTAATTTGGCGACGGCAGAGCTTCTGATTAAAGCGCTGGAGCGGGGCGATCTGGAATGGAGAGAGACGTTTAAATAAGGGTAAATGCAAGAGAGGACAGCGATGAAACGTTACGGGCTGATACTGGCTGCTGCTGCGGCCGCCTTTGTACTGGGCGGCTGCGGAAACGGCGGCCGGAAGGATATGCTGAAACCATACCAGGTTTCTTATGAAATGGATACGGTGCTGGACAGCAGCGGTGAGATGGGGCGGGCAGATTTTTTTGCCGAAAATCTTTGCGTGGTTTCCGGAGAGGAAGCCTACACGGATGAGCTGATTGATGCGGGCGCCGCGATTATTTTCAACCGGACAGACAGAGAAGTGCTGTTCAGCAATCACGCATATGAGACATTGTATCCGGCCAGCATCACCAAGCTGATGACGGCTCTGGTGGCGATTGAGAACGGCGATCTGAATTCCACGATTCAGATTACCCAGGATATGCTGACAGGACTGGAGAATACGTCTCTGGCGAATATCCGGCCCGGAGAGACTTATACGCTGGAACAGCTTCTGTACGGTGCCATGCTGCCTTCCGGCAATGATGCCGCCAATGCCATTGCATACCTGGTGGGCAATGGCAGCATGGACAATTTTGTGGCTATGATGAATGACAAGGCAAGGCAGATCGGCGCTACGGGTACCCATTTTGTCAATCCTCACGGTCTCTCCGACGACGACCATTATACGACGGCTTACGATGTATATCTGATCTTGGATAAGCTGTTAGACCATGAGATTTTCAGCCAGATCGTGTCTACGGATAAGTACACGGCCGAGTATACGGACGCCGATGGAAAAACCGGCACCAGAGAGTTTAACACGACGGTTCAGTATACCAGCGGTTCCGTTGAAATGCCGGAGGGCATCACCGTTGTGGGCGGCAAAACCGGGACGACGACTCCTGCCGGTTCCTGTCTTGCTCTGGTATCTCAGGACGCTGCGGGGAAGCAGTATATCTCAGTAATCCTGAAAGCGTCTGACAGGGAATCTCTGTATCAGCAGATGGATCAATTGTTCACCAAAATTTTGAAATAATTCTTGTGCTTTTATTATATTTGTACTATAATTAATTTAATATCATATACGTTTCACACAAAAGGAGGAGAACGCTATGGTCGAGATTATAGCAGGACAAAAGGGAAAAGGAAAAACAAAATACCTTTTGGAAAAAGCAAACAGTGCTATCAAAGATGCGAAGGGCTCTATCGTATATTTGGACAAGAGCTCCAAACACATGTATGAATTAAATAATAGAGTACGTCTGATCAATGTTACGGACTTTGGTATCAAGTCCTATGAGGCATTTATCGGTTTTGTATGCGGGATTATTTCTCAGGATCACGATCTGGAACAGATGTATCTGGACAGCTTTTTAAAGGTGGCATGCCTGGAGGGACAGGACATTACGGAAGCCATCGATCAACTGACACAGATTGGACAGACCTATGATGTTACGTTTATTCTGAGTGTTTCCCAGGATGCCGCGCATCTTCCGGAGAATGCAAAAGATAAGATCGTCGTTTCATTATAATATTGAGGCATCACCTATATCGTTTATCAGGGTCTTACATATAGGCAAAAAGGAAGTCCTATTTCGGGACTTCCTTTTTCTGGTACCACGCAGAAACGCCGTATGCTGTTTTGCACTGCAAAAGCCTTCCGGAGAAAGTCCGAACTTATGCGCGGTCCGCAGATCTGATCCGCCCGTAGGTGCTGATCAGATAGAGACCGGAAATGCCCACCAGCCCGTAGATGATTCTTGACAGCATTGACATATCACCCAGAAGGAAGGCCACCAGGTCAAAACGGAAAAATCCGATCAGCCCCCAGTTGATCGCTCCGATGATGGCGATCGTTAAGATTGTATAGTCAATTCCTTTTGTGTTCATATTGTCACCTCCAAATCATACTTTGACGGACAAATTCCGCCAGCCTCGCCAGAGGCCTGCATTAAAGGATACTCCTCAGTATACTGCAGACGACCAGTCTGCGTATTTATATTATGTACGTTTTCGGCAGATACTATACTTATCATTTCAGAAAGGAACAGGAATGGCCGGGAAAAAAACCAGGAAAAGAGCCAGAAAGAAAAAAAAGATTATCCGCCTCAGAACCTTTAATCTGAATATAGGCGTTGTGATATTCGCTTTTATTCTTTTTTATCTGATTGTTGTGGTTGCGATGTATCTGTCCAAAGAGCGGATCGAGATTTTTACGGTGAATCAGGGCAGTCTGGTGGCTGATTCCAGTTATACGGGCATTATTCTCCGGGACGAGACGGTTTACAATGCGGATTATGCCGGAACCGTCTATTATTATATACAGGAGGGGCAGAAAGCCGGCGTGGGAGATCTGATTTACTCCATTGATGAAAGCGGCCGGGTCTCGGAGCTTCTGGCCCAGAAAAGCGCAGACGGTAATCAACTGTCTCAGGACAGCCTGATTTATTTAAAACGGATGCTGATGAATTACAGCACAAGCTACGATCCACTGCGATTTTCCGATATTTATGACGTGAAGTATTCCGTACAGGCAGCGCTGCTGGAATATTCCAGCATGGAGTCTATTGAGGAATTGAATCAGTCTCTGGAGGAAATGGGCGCTCATTTTCAGATGTATCATGCGCCGGTCAGCGGTATCATTGCTTATTATTCCGACGGCTTTGAAGAATTATCCCCGGAGCAGTTGACAAAAGATTCCTTTGACAAAGGAAATTATGAAAAGACCTATTTTAAAACCGGAGCGCTGGTGGAAAGCGGCACAGGTGTATATAAAACCATTGACAGCGACGTATGGTCTGTGATCATTCCTATTTCGGAGGAAGATGTGGCTGCGCTGGCAGACAGGGACAGTGTCAAAGTGATGTTTCGGCAGAATCGGTTTGAAACCGTAGCCCAGTATTCTTCTTTTGTGTCCAATGACGGCACAACGATGGCAAAACTGACCTTTCATAATTATATGAATCAGTTTCTGGCGGAGCGGTATGTGGAGATTGAGCTGGATAAAAGCCAGGCGGAAGGACTGAAAATTCCGGTTACTTCGCTTGTCAGCAAAGATTTTTTTGTAGTTCCGGAGGATTTTCTGACCACAGGCGGAGAGAGTCAGGAAAATGGCTTTAATGTGGAAGTGGCAGGCGAGGACGGTGTCACCTCTCAGTTTGTGAAAGCTACCCTTTATCATAAGGAGGACGGGAAGTATTATATTGATACGAATATGGAGAAAATCAAAGCAGGCTCATATCTGTTAAAGCCAAACAGCAGTGAGCGGTTTATGGTGGGAGAGACACAGCCTTTGGAGGGCGTTTACAATATCAATAAAGGCTATGCGGTGTTCAGAAAAGTAGATATTCTGGAGCAGAATGAAGACTACTGCATTGTCAGTGACGAATCGCCTTACGGGCTGGCTGTCTACGATCATATTGTACTGGATTCTTCTGCGGTGAATGAAAATGATATTATATACTGACGATTGATCCGTCTGCCGGCTGCTGCCGAATGTATATTAATTTTTGTGATAAATATTGATTCTGATGTGGGATTATGCTATGATGGAACGTATCATGGGTTATATAAGTATGCTGGGAATGCTTTCAAAACTCTGACATTTAGGAAACGGAGCAGAATGAATGGCTGGATTTATTGAGAAATTTTTGGATGCAATCAAACTATCGGATCGTTATGAGGATGATGAAGATTTTGACGAATATTATGACGACGACCTGTCCTATCAGACGAGGGAAGAAGAACGGGCCCGCAGCAGACGTTCCAGACGGGAAAAGGATAATACGGACCTGGATGACATCGATTTAAAAGGGAATCAGGATTCGGAGCCAAAAGTGGTAAAGAAAAGCAATGTGGTTCCGCTCACCCGCAGCAGCAAAAACGGCATGGAAGTGTGCGTAATCAAACCGGCTTCCATGGAGGATTCCAAAGAGATCGTGGATACCTTGCTGCGCGGCCGGGCGGTGGTAATCAATCTGGAAGGGATCCATATCGAGGTTGCCCAGCGGATCATTGATTTTACATTTGGTGCCTGTTATTCCATCGAGGGTAATCTAAACAAAGTGACGGAGTATATTTTCATTGTTACTCCCAGCAACATCGAGCTTTCCGGGGATCTCCTGGAAGTATTGGCAGAGGAGAAGTTTGACTCCGCAAGTTTCAGGCTGTAGCGGGGGCGGTTTATGAGAGAAGAAGATACGCTTTTGAAAAAGCGGCTTATGGAACTGGCCAGGCAGTGCGAGCGCAGAGATATTCCCGTATTCAGCCATTTCCTGAATTTAAACGAGCAGACAGTTTTTCACGGGCTGCGCACAGAGCTTCCGCCTGTTCAGGTGATTCTGGAGGGCGGATATGAGGCGGCGGAGAGAAAAATTGTTTGCTTTCTTCCTGTTACGGAGAATGGGGCGGAAGGTCTGCCGTCGTTTTTGCCCATTACCGTGGTATGGGTGCGGCCGAAAGCGCCTAAGTTTTCCGGGGATTGTTCTCACAGAGATTATCTGGGCGCCGTGTTGAATCTGGGCATCGACAGGAATCAGATTGGGGATATTCTGACGGAGGGGAAGGAAGCCTGGATTTTGTGCAGGGAACAGATTGCTCCCTTTATCATCGACCAGTTGACTCAGGTACGGCATAATCAGGTGATCTGCCAGGCAGTTTCTCTCGAGCAGATGCATTTTACGCCCAAATTTAAGGAAGTATCCGGAAGCATTGCTTCTCTGCGGCTGGACAGCCTGGTAAGTCTTGCTTTTGGGCTATCCCGGTCGAAAGCGGCGGAGTGTGTGAAGGAAGAAAGGGTTTTTGTCAATGGAAAGCTGATTACCTCATCTGCCTTTGAACCGGCTCAGGGGGCGCTGATCTCGGTGAGGAAACTGGGTAAGTTTCGGTATAAGGGTTTTGTAAATAAGACCAAAAAGGGGCGGGATTATGTGGCCCTGGAACTTTTCATATAGTATACGGCAAATTTATATTGTATAGGAGGAACGTACAATGGCGGACAGATTAACGGTGCATGATGGGGAGACGCCTGTCTATGATATTGTATTCCGGAGGGATTTCGGCGGATTCGGAGAGGAACTGGAAAAGCTGGGCTTCGGCCGGAAAAAAATCTGCATCGTGTCTGACAGCACGGTGGCTTCTTATTATATGGAGCTTTTGCAGGCAGCCGTCGGGTCCCGTGCCGCTGCCGTGACCTCCTTTGTTTTTCCGGCAGGTGAGGAAAATAAAAATCTGGATGTGGTGCGCAGACTGTACGAGCATCTGATCCTGCAGCAGTTTGACCGCAATGACCTGCTGATCGCTCTGGGCGGCGGTGTGGTGGGGGATCTGACCGGGTTTGCCGCCGCCACTTATCTACGGGGAATTGATTTTATTCAGGTTCCGACCACGCTGCTGTCCCAGGTGGACAGCAGTATCGGCGGAAAAACGGGAGTGGATTTTGACAGCTATAAAAATATGGTGGGCGCATTTTATATGCCCCGGCTAGTCTATATCAATCTGGCGACGCTGCATACGCTGACAGAACGGCAGTATCTGGAAGGGATGGGGGAGATTATCAAGCACGGTCTGATTAAAGACCGCCGGTATCTGTACTGGCTGAAAGATCATATGGAACAAATCCGAAGGAGAGATACGGACATCTGTGAGCGGATGGTGCAAAGAAGCTGTGAGATCAAGAAGGATGTGGTAGAGCGGGATCCGAAAGAGCAGGGAGAGCGGGGCCTTTTGAATTACGGCCATACGCTGGGCCATGCCGTTGAGAAAGAAACCGGATTTTCCCTGCTTCACGGGGAATGTGTGGCCCTTGGCTGCGTGGCTTCCGCTTATATTTCTCTGCGCAGGGGAGATATCTCCAGAGACACGTTTCTTGAGATTGAAGAGCTGATCCGTTCTGCCGGATTGCCTGTCCGGATTTCAGGGCCGGATAAGGCACAGGTTCTTGCGGCTACAAAGCATGATAAAAAGATGGAAGCCGGCGTGATTAAATTTATCCTGCTGAAACAGGCCGGAGAAGCCTATATTGACCGGACGGTTACGATGGATGAGATGGGGGAGGCCATTGATTATATCTGCGCGGGGGATTTACAGACGCTTTAGCGGCTGAAAATTCTCCCAGGTCATGGGGCTTGGGAGGGGAGCTGCGGAACTAAATGGAGGGAATGATATTGGAAAAGAAGACAGGCAACGGCAAGTGGAAAACAGCGTTTCTTTTTCTGGTGTTATCAGCCGTATTAATCGGATTGGATCAGTGGACAAAGTTTCTGGCAGTGTCTTATCTGGAGGGTAAGCCCTCCTGGCCTCTGATTCCCGGCGTGTTTGAATTCTCTTATACGGTGAATTATGGGGCGGCCTTTGGCATCCTGCAGAACCGGCAACTGCTGTTTTACATCACTACGCCGCTGATACTGGCGGCGGTGTTTTTTCTGTATCTGCATGTTCCTGCCGACAAACGGTATCTGCCGCTGAAATGGGTCGGCGTTCTCCTCTGTTCCGGCGCGGCAGGGAATTTGATCGACCGGGCCGTGCGGGGATATGTGGTGGATTTTCTCTATTTTAAATTGATTGATTTTCCTGTGTTTAATGTGGCGGACTGTTATGTGACGGTGGCGACGGCCCTGCTGTTTGTTCTGATATTGTTTGTCTATAAAGAGGATGAGCTGGAGTTTTTTAAGGTGTGGGAGAAAAAGAAAGGTAGTGTCAAGTGATTTATGAAAAACAGCAACGTACCGGACTACAAAATAGTAAGCGGTTAAAAGACACCCGCTAACAATTTTGTATGCATCGCACGTAAGGGTCTAAAAAACAGACCCTAAGTGCTCATAGCAAAGCCCCGGGAGGATTTACAGACGCTAAAGCGGCTGGAAATTCTCCCAGATCCAGGGGGCTTGGGAGGGGAGTTGCGGAACTGAGGTAGAGGTATCTGGTCATGAAAATCCATCATATAGGTTATCTGGTTAAAAATGTGGAAAAGGCTGCGAAAGCGGCGGAAGTTCTGGGCTTTACGCCGTGTGCCGACGCGGTATACGATGTCGACCGCCGGATCTATATTCTTTTTATGGAAAATGGGGGATATCGCATCGAGCTGGTCCAGCCGGATCAGGACAGCGAAATCTATCCCCTGATGAAGCGATATAAAAATTCTCCGTATCATATCTGTTACGATATTGAAGACGAGGAGATGGACGCTGCCATAGAGCGGCTGTCAGAGCAGAAATTCACCCTTTTTAAAGCCCCCTGCCGGGCCGTAGCCCTGGAAGGCGACGCCGCTTTTCTGATGTCGCTGGATATCGGGATGGTGGAACTGGTGAAGCGGTAAAAGAAAAAGAAGATTGTTTCGGGAAAATCCCTGTTGAGAGTTCAATGCGTCATCCGTGTTGAATCCGACAGGGATTTTTTAACGTATAAAAAGGAAAAATAAGTAATTTTTGAGGATATTTTTCGCAGATATCCCCCATCTGCGAAAGGTAAAAACAGAAAAAACTGGAAATCTTTCACCTCTCGCCGTTCACATGGCATCTATTTTACTTCCATCCGTATGAATTGTCAACGGAATATTCAATTTTCGTAAAAATTCCCATTCGACTTTATTTGACATTTAGAATGAATTTTGTCAAAAAATATGGTTTTTCGAGTGTTTTCATC
>Ga0137306_101702_pt1 | contig 21185 bp, 20 predicted proteins | sample Inofroosms_March_FD_97187 | JGI IMG/M metagenome (GOLD analysis project Ga0137306, IMG submission 97187) | Mouse cecal microbial communities from Vienna, Austria - N-Acetylneuraminic and N-Acetylglucosamine D2O microcosms_March | ecosystem: Host-associated > Mammals > Digestive system > Large...
TAATTACTTATGACGGCACAAACTCTATCGGACTCACTTACCCGCAGATCACGGCCATTGTCCAGCCAATCGAACGGCTTGCCAGCGAAGCCGTACAGCTGGTTGTAGACCTGATTCATGGAAAGCCGGTTGAAAAGAAAAAAGTAGAGCTTCAGGCTGTTCTGCGTCCTGGCGGCACCACAGTGGCGGGGTAGATAAAACGAAGGTAAAAAGATCATGAAAGAGACAAAATTAGCCAAAGCAAGAGCTTATGAAAAGATCTGCGGAGCACAGATCCCGCCCCGGGAACGTCCCTTATTTCACGTCACTCCCACAGTCGGCTGGTTAAACGATCCCAATGGCTTTTCCGTATACCAGGGAGAGTATCATCTGTTCTATCAGTATCACCCTTATGATATTCATTGGGGGCCCATGCACTGGGGACACATGAAGAGCCGCGATCTGATACGATGGGAACGTCTTCCTGCTGCTCTTGCCCCGGATATGTCATATGATACCGGAGGCGTTTTCTCCGGAAGCGCCGTAGAGCTGCCGGACGGTCGGCAGCTTTTGATGTACACCGGTGTGCAGGGAAAGGACAACACCCCGGAATGCCGACAGACCCAGTGTCTGGCCGTCGGCGATGGTCTGAATTATCAAAAATACGAGCATAACCCGGTAATCACCGCAGACGATATCCCGGAACCATGTTTTGCAAAAGACTTCCGCGATCCCAAAATCTGGTGGGGGCCGGAAGAAAACTGTTTTTTTGCCGTGGCAGGTATTCGGATGCAGGACAACAGCGGCGCGGTCGCACTCTTTTCCAGTGCGGATGGTTTCCACTGGAAATATAACGGTATTCTGGATCGCAGCCGGAATCAATACGGCCGGATGTGGGAATGTCCTGACTTTTTTGACCTGGACGGCAGGGCAGTCCTGATCGTATCTCCTCAGGAAATGCGGGCGCAGGGTCTTACGTTCCACAATGGAAATGATGTTGTCTGCCTGCTGGGAGATTACGAGCGGAGCACACATACATTCACACGTAAAACGGTATCCGCCGTAGACTACGGCCTCGATTTCTATGCGCCTCAGACATTAAAGACTCCCGATGGGCGCAGAGTACTGATTGGATGGATGCAGGCGTGGGAAAACAGTCATCTCTGCAGGGATGATGCCAGATGGCAGGGAATGCTTTCCCTGCCGCGGGAACTTTCCCTGAAAGAAGGTCAGCTGATCCAAAGACCGGTAAAGGAACTGGAAAACTACCGCAGAAATGCTGTGATCTGTAAGGATGTTCCATTTGCACAGCACACCCTTCTGCCCGGAATATCCGGACGGATTCTGGACCTTGCCATCGATGTCCGGCCGGAACAGGAGGGAACTCTGGAAAGCTTCACGATCCATTTTGCGCAGGACAATTCCCATAAAGTTACCCTTCAGTATAAAGTATGCAAAGGCACCGTATACCTGGATCGTACAGATTCCGGTTTTCGCTATAATATTGTAAACCGGAGGGAAGCTCCTGTCAGAGATCAGGGAGGAAAGATTCGTTTTCGAATCATCCTCGACCGTTTTTCCGCAGAACTTTTTATTAATGACGGAGAACAGGTCATGTCCGCCTGTATCTATACTCCTCAGGAAGCGGATGGAATCTCTTTTGAAGCGGTCGGAAAAGGATGGTTTGATGTGGAAAAATATGAGCTTGTGCTTTAAATGCCTAAGAGGGAAGATCGTCAATGACCTTCCCTCTTTTTGGATCAGCATTGCCCGCATCAGGATGCTTTCACCTCTTTCGGAAGCGCCAGCCCCGAAAGCTGCTCCAGAATATTTCCCGCACCGCTCAGGGAGATGGAACCCACTTTATCGCAGATCCTCTCCAGATATTCCAGCTCTTTCAGCCGGTACAGAATCCGATTTTCCTCCATCATCTTCGCCGTGTTCAGAAGGCTTCTGGTGGACGCCACTTCTTCCCGCCGCATGATGACGTTTGCCTGTGCCTTCTTCTCCGCCACCAGTACCGTGTTCATGATCTCCCGGATCTCTCCTGGAAGAATGATGTCCTTGATCCCCACATCCAGAATCTCCACACAGTATTCTTCCTGCAGCTCCTTCATCTGCTGATACAGGGATCTGCCGATCTCTTCCTTCTGAGCCAGCAGTTCATCCAGACGATACTGTCCCACATACTCCCTCGTCAAAAGCTGAATCTTCGTGTACAGAAGTTTTCCGGAGCCTTCCATCTTCTGTACCAGAGACAAAGGATCCGTGATCCGGTAGCTGCACAGAATATTCAGGCGGATTCCCACCTTATCCGCGGTCAGAATCTCCTGTCCGCAGATATCAAGCTGCTGAATCTTCAGATTAAAGATTTTGCAGGATATTTCATGGGCATAGGTCCAGTAATACCAGGTACCGCTTTCCAGCTGCTGCGTATACCGGCCGTCTATGTACAAAAGTCCTGTCTCACCGTCTCCGACCGTCACCTTTTTATACATTCTTGCCGGAAGAAGATGCCGGTACATCCGGGGGATCTGCTCTTCCGTAATCAATGTACCGGTTACGTCCACCAGACGAATCATGTTGCTCTCATAGACATTCCAGTACAGCGCTTCTCCGTCTATCAGCACCTGCCGGTACACCCCGTTTACCATGTGTATGCCGATACAGTTGTCCGGAATCTGTACCCGGACTACCCGCCCGCTAAATTCCGGATTCTTCATCAGAAGCTCTACCGGAAGCCCCTGTGTATCTACCTTTCCCATCATGGACACGATCTTCAGTTCATATCCCATTCGCGAAAAAAGATGATATTTTCCGGCAAACAACAGTTTTACCAGAACACCGTCCTTCAACAGATATCCGCATTCCTGCTCTTTGATAATATACTTCATACTATTCCCTCCTGTTTCTGCTGTTCAGCCGTTTTTCCCTCAGACAGCCATGTCCGTATGCCCGATCCGGCGACTGCCGCGGAAGCTGATTTCCCGCCCCCTGAGGCGCTTAAGTCTGATGCCCCCTTGTCTGAACAGGGACATTGATTCTTTTGATCTGGAAGTGCGCCTGCTTTCCCACCGAAAAAACGGGGAGATTTCTTGAGGAATATGCTCCTTAAGAGGACCTTCTGCCATACGCAGAGGCTGTCTTAAGCGGCTGTTCTTCCGGTATCCGAAAATCTGCTGCCTTTTTTCGGCTGAAGCCCCTGCCCGGTCTGTCCGGATTTCCGTCTGCTCTTCTGGCTGAAAGCCTTCCGAAACTGCGAAAATCTCTTTCCTTTCCTGCAGAGCGCTTCCGGGAAAAGCAGAGAACGCGGTTCTTCCGCTCTTGAGCTGCATGGACAATGCAGTCGTTGTTATGATTGCTTTACCACTTAGCAAACTGTTCCCCTGAAACAGTGGAGGATTCGAACCTCCGAATCATCATATAAAATACTTCCATACCTCTTCGGCATACCGTCCGTCCAGAGGAGGCGGCACCGCCCGGACCCGGCTTTCCCGGTAATCCGAAGCCTTTGGAATTCGGTATGGTCCTATTTTAACCGCCTGAATCCGATAAATCATTTAAAAAAAGGTGCGAACTTCCGGTTATTACCAGAATGATCCGCACCCGTACAGCACATTCTTTTCTCCGCCTTTCAGGCAGAACAGTTCTTTCTCTTAGAAGGCACCGCATTTCGAAACAGTATCCAGGATACAATGGCCGTCAAAAATTCGGCTGCCGGAAAACCAAGCCATACCCCTGACACTCCCAGCAAACGGCTCAGTATAAACGCAGCCGGAAGCAGGATTACAAGATAACGGCACAGGGAGATTGCAAGCGAAGGCTTTCCCATCCCCAGTCCTTCCAGCGCTCCGCATGTGGTCACGGACACCGAAGACGCGGCAAACCCGGTACAGATAATCCGAAGCGCGGACGCGCCGGCAGACACCGTCTCCGGACGATCACTGAACAGTCCCATAAGCGGCGCCGGAAACAGAAGACATAAAACGGTCCCCAGCGCCATAATTCCCGCAATCAGGCACAGAGAAGTCTGATAAATCTTCTTCACTCTGCCGTACATTCCTGCTCCGTAATTATATCCGATCAGAGGACGAATTCCCTGAACAATCCCGTTCGCCGTCAGGTACAGAAAGGTCTGCAGCTTGTAATAAACTCCCAGCACCAGCACATATGCCTGAGAAAATCCTGCCAGAATCACATTCAGACAGGAGATCGTAAGCGACGGCAGTGACAATGTCAGAGAAGCAGAGATGCCGACCGAATACAAACGTTTTATGATCTCCCTGTCATACTTCAGATACCGCAGTTTCAGCTTCACGGTAATCGGACGGAAAATGTAATAACATAGATAGATTCCCGTCGTCAGCATCTGACCAAGACCTGTGGCAATAGCCGCCCCTTCAATTCCCAGCGCCGGAAACGGACCCATCCCAAAGATCAGAACCGGGTCCAGTATAATATTGACTACGCAGCCGCACAGCATACTGACCATGGAAACAGTCATCTTTCCGACTGCCTGAAAAACTTTCTCAAAAGACAGATCCAGTGAAATAACAACTGCAAATGCAAAGACAATTCTGGAATAGCGGACACCCATATCAATCGTTCTCGCATCCGACGTAAAGAATCCGAGAAATACCGGAATGACCGCAATGCACAGAATCATCAGCGCCAGCCCGTGCAGCACATTCAGAAACGTCCCCAAAGTCGCCGCCCGGTCCGCTTTCTCATACTCGCGGGCGCCCAGAAAATACGCGATCACTGCATTGATACCCACTCCGAATCCGATCGTCGCCGCATTCACCAGATTCTGCAATGGAAACACCAGCGACAGAGCAGTCATAGCATCCTCGCTGATCTTTGCCACAAAATAGCTGTCTATGATATTATAAAGCGAATTAACCATCATCGACAGCACCATAGGCAGCGACATCGTGACTACCAGATACAGAATCCCTTTCTCTTTCATAAATGTCTGTTCCATTCCCTCTTCTTCCTTTCTCGCCGTACAAGGACGCATCCTGTAACGCGGACATCCGTTCTCTTGATATTCCTCCGCAGTCGGTCAGGAAAGAGCCTTCCTCTCCTGCCCGCCGCGCAGGGTGCGTGCAGCAAAGCTGCTGATTTCCTCACGCACCCCTGCGCATAAAGAACGCCACACAGCTGCCGGATCGGCAACGGTGTGGCGAAAATGGACCATGTCCAGAAAAATCCACGCCCTCACGGGTTTTAGGTGTTTATTGTAGCATGGCGGAGAATGGACTGTCAACTGCCGGAATGATGGACAGAATCAGACGGTGATCCGTATTTTCTTTTGGGATTTGTCATAAAATTGTCATAAAATCAGGCTCTGGAGGAAACTCTGATATTGAAAACTTCCCATTTCAAATGGATTTCACACTTTTTTCACAAAAAATTAGCACTCACCTCTTGACAGTGCTAACAAAATGTTATATAACATATATAACAAATAAAACAGCACCGGATTACCAAAGGGAATCCGACCTATACACAAGGAGGTATGAATTATGTTATTAACAGATATTTTCGGGAGAAGCTTTATGGACGATTTCTTTGAAGACTTTGCAAACTCATCTTACTATCGCCCTAACCGCATCGGCAGTATTCCGGCCATGAAAGCGGATGTGCAGGAACTCGGCAATGCCTATCAGATCGATCTGGACCTTCCGGGTTTCCGGAAAGAAGATCTTCATGCGGAATTAAAAGACGGCTATCTGACCATCAAAGCTACCAGACAGGACAAGGAAGAAGAAAAAGATGAGCAGGGCAGATATATCCGCCAGGAACGTTATACCGGGCATTATCAGAGAAGTTTCTATGTGGGCGAGGACGTTACGCAGGAAGATGTTCATGCTGCATTTGAAAACGGTGTTTTAAAACTGACCGTGCCAAAGAAAGAAGCACTGCCGCATATTAATGAAAGTAAGACCATTCTGATTGAAGGCTGATTTTACAGATTCCGTTCATCTTTCAGGAAAAAGGCTGCCGCAATACGGCAGTCTTTTTTTGATCCTCTCCATTTTCATCAAAAATAATCCCCACTTTTCACGCTGTTCATACTTCCGCAATTGCAGACCTTTAATTATTTTTTTGATTGATAGTGATTGATTTTGATTGTTTGTGAATAATTCACAAATTTATTTGCTGTTTTTTGTGCATTAATTTGATTGACCTTGACTGAATTTGGTTATATAATAAAACCATCATAAAGAACGAACAAACAGAAAGAAACATGGAAGGAGACGCAACCTATGATCTACACTGTAACTTTCAACCCCTCGCTGGATTATATCGTGTCTGTAAAAGATTTCCAGATGGGAAAAACCAACCGCACCTGCGCGGAACAGATGCTTCCCGGAGGAAAAGGAATCAACGTTTCCACCGTACTCCACAATCTGGGAATCGAAAATACGGCTCTTGGCTTTACAGCGGGTTTTACCGGCGAAGAACTGCTGCGTCAGATGAAAGATATCGGCTTCCACTGCGATTTCATCCGCCTGGAAAACGGCTGCTCCCGTATCAATATTAAAATGAAGGATTTTGACGGGACAGAAATAAACGGTCAGGGACCGTCAATCAGCCGGAATGCAATCCGCCAATTGATGGCAAAACTTGACCGGCTGAAAAAGGATGATATTCTGGTTCTGGCGGGCAGTATCCCGGAAAGCATGCCTGATTCTATCTATCGGGATATCCTGGCAGCGCTCCAGAAACGCGGCATCCATTTTGTTGTTGATGCCACCGGAAACCTTCTTCTGAACGTACTGGAATACCATCCTTTCCTGATCAAACCCAACAATCATGAACTCGGTGAGATATTCAGTGTTGTATTGAATACTCGGGAAGACGTCGTTCCATACGCAAAAAAACTGCAGGAAAAAGGCGCCGGAAACGTACTGGTATCCATGGCCGGCCAGGGAGCCGTTCTTGTAGCGGAAAACGGAGAAGTTCATATGCAGCCCGCTCCAAAAGGAACACTCGTAAACGCCGTCGGCGCCGGAGACTCCATGGTAGCCGGATTCCTGGCGGGCTGGACCACAAAACAGGATTACCGCCATGCTTTCCATATGGGCGTTTCCGCCGGCAGCGCCAGCGCATTTTCCGAGTTGCTGGCATCCAGAGAAGAAATTTACCGCATCTATAACTGCATCAATGCAGAATAGCAAAACCTGCACCGCACAATACAGAACCCAAACAGGAGGAAGATAGTATGAGAATAACAGATTTACTGGACAAAAGAAGTATCTCACTTACCGGAGCGCCCGGTTCCAAACAGGAAGCGCTGGATCAGATGGTAGATCTGATGATCAAAAGCGGCAAAATTAATGACAGAGAAGCTTATCGTCAGGAAGTCTACAGAAGGGAAGAAGAAAGTACGACCGGTATCGGTGAAGGCATTGCCATCCCCCATGGAAAAGGCGCGTTTGTAGATAAACCCGGTCTGGCAGCCATGGTAGTCAAAGACGGTGTGGATTTTGACTCTCTGGACGGAGAACCGGTTCACCTGATCTTCCTGATTGCCGCGCCCAACACCAAAGACAATGTACACCTGGATGTCCTAAGTAAACTTTCCATGCTTCTGATGGATGAAACATTCGCGGCTGATCTGAAGAAAGCTTCCACTGTAGAAGAATTTCTCCAGATCGTTGACAAGGCTGATGACGAAAAACCGGATCTCAACGACCAGCTTGCGGCTCAGAATACGGCCGCCTCGGCAGACGCTTTCCGGATTCTCGCTGTTACCGGATGCCCTACGGGTATCGCGCACACCTATATGGCGGCAGAAGGAATCGAGAAAGCCGCGCGCGCAGCCGGATGTTTTGTCAAAGTGGAAACAAGAGGTTCCGGAGGAGCCAAAAATGTGCTGACAGATCAGGAGATCAAAGACGCGGACTGCATTATCATCGCAGCAGACACGAAAGTTCCCATGGATCGCTTTCATGGTAAAAAACTGATTGAATGTCAGGTATCCGACGGCATCAGCAAAGCAGACCAGCTGATATCCCGCGCCATGAGCGGAGACGTTCCGGTTTACCAGGCGGGCAATCCCTCCGCGGCATCTTCTTCCGCAAATACGTCCGGCGGTATCGGGCATAAACTGTACATGCAGCTTATGAACGGAGTCTCCCATATGCTCCCCTTCGTTGTAGGCGGCGGTATCCTGATTGCACTGGCATTTCTGATCGACGGCCTGTGCGTGGACATCAACACGCTCTCCGACGAAGCAAGATCCTCCTTTGGAACAATCACTCCTGTAGCTGCAACTTTGAAAGGAATCGGCGATGTGGCGTTTGGGTTCATGCTTCCGATCCTTGCGGGTTTCATTGCCATGAGTATTGCGGATCGCCCCGGTCTGGCAGTCGGTTTTGTAGGCGGTATGATGGCGTCCGGCGGCAAATCCGGTTTTCTCGGCGCTCTGGCAGCGGGATTCATTGCCGGGTATCTGGTCCTGTTTTTAATCAGGATATTTTCCAAACTGCCCCAGGCCATTGAAAAAATTGCCCCGGTACTTTTATATCCTCTGTGCGGTATTCTCTTTATGGGCCTTATCATGCAGTTCCTGGTTGAGCCTCCTGTCGGCGCTCTGAATACGGCCCTGAATACGGCGTTAACCAATATGGGCGGTTCCAGCCGCATTCTGCTCGGTATTGTTGTCGCAGGCATGATGGCAATTGACATGGGTGGTCCCTTCAACAAAGCGGCATACGTATTCGGTTCTGCTTCTATTGCGGCAGGCAACTATCACATCATGGCGGCGGTCATGATCGGCGGCATGGTCCCTCCCTGCGCCATTGCGCTTGCAACTCTGTTATTCAAAAACAAGTTTACTAAAGAAGAGCGGGAATCCGGTCCTGTGAACTTTATCATGGGCCTGGCATTCATCACCGAAGGCGCCATTCCCTTTGCCGCATCCGACCCGCTGCATGTACTTCCATCCTGCATGATCGGCTCGGCAGTGGCCGGCGCGCTCTCCATGGCATTCGGCTGTACGCTTATGGCTCCCCACGGCGGCATCTTCGTCGTCCCGGTAGTCGGAAACGCGTTGCTGTATCTGCTGGCTCTGGTAATCGGCACAGTCGTGGGTGCGGTGCTGCTGGGAACCTTCAAAAAGAAAATTTCATCATAAATTCCACCATCTACAGGGGAATTCAAAGCCAGATGTGCGGCGGCCGATTTTTCAGCCGCCGCACATCTTTTTGCTGCTCCCGTTTTTCTATTGTCAGAACCATTGTTTTCATGTAAAATATCAGACATAACCTATGTACCAGAAAGGAAGAAACGGGGCGGTCCCCTGGTGAATCGTATGCTTACGGAAAAAAGACAGGAAGAAATTCTAAAACAACTGGAAACAAAAGGAAGCGTAACCGTCCAGGAACTGACAGAATATTTTAAGGCATCGGAATCTACCATAAGAAGAGATCTGAACGTCCTGGATAAAAAGGGGGCGTTGGTAAAAGTATTCGGCGGAGCCGTTCAGAATGACAGAAAGCTTACAACCAGGGAAGAAAAAGTCTCCCTGCGTATGGAACTGCACAGGGAAGAAAAACTTCGGATCGGACAGTATGCCGCTTCCCTGATCGAACCGGAAGATTTTATCTATCTGGATGCCGGAACCACTACCGGCGCCATGATCCCGTATCTGACGGAACATTCCGCTTCCTTTGTGACCAACGCGGTATCTCATGCTCTTCAGCTGTCTGAAAACGGGTTCCGCGTCATCCTGATCGGCGGCGAACTGAAGAGTTCCACGGAAGCCATTGTGGGGAATGAAGCCTTTGTGACCCTTCAGAAATATCATTTCACCAAAGGATTCTTCGGCACCAACGCTATCAGCCGGCATTCCGGCTTCACGACCCCGGACATCAATGAAGCCATGATTAAAGAGTGCGCCATGAAACATACGCGCAAACCTTACGTATTATGCGATCACAGCAAATTCTGTCAGACCACGCCCGTCTGCTTCGGGGAGTATGCATCCGCGCAGATACTTACGGACCGGCTGCCGGATGAAAACTACCTGGAATCGGATAACCTGATTGTTGTCTGATTATACGTCATGGTTCTTTCCGTCGCTGTAATAAGTATATGTTCCCTCCGCCAGCAGTATCTTTTCATCTGCCAGTACCCGGACCCTGAGCAGCAGGATATGCCGTCCCGCCTTCAGAATCTCCGTCCTTGCAGTCAAAGTGCCTGTCGGCACATTATTTATACAGTGAAAGTCACTGTTCAGAGTGACAGGAGACTTAGTAAGCGTCCTCGCCGTATAACCTGCCGCCGTGTCCGCCATCGTATATAGCAGCCCCCCATGAACGATCCCGTACGGATTGTGATGCCGGGGTTCCACTTTGACTCTGGTATAACATCCGTCTCCCTCCGGAATAATCTCGATACCGCAATAGGAAATAAAGCTGTCTGCTTCCATTTAAAAAGCCTCCTTCTATCCAAACAAAATTCTTATACCGATTATACTCCATCTCCTTCCTTTTCACAATCATTCATTCACACCTGATCAGATCTCTTCCTGCAGTTCTCCTGTATTCAGATCATAGGCCCGTGCAGTCCCGTTTCCAAAAAGGAGATAAAACGTATCCCCGATAAACGTTCCCCGTACCGTGCAGGAGCCGCCGTCTTTCAGCCGGATGTCAAACTTCTGCTTCTGAACAAATGCACCGTCCTGCCACGAAAACACAACGTAATCTTTCGGACAGCCGGACGTCTGCCAGCCCTCCGCCTCAAACCCGATGATATTTTCTTCCGCATCAACCAGCGCCGCTCTGTGATTATTCAGCGCTTCGCTGTAGTCGTATTCCTTCAGATGAACCCTGGATATTTCTTTTATTTCCTCCGGTTTTGAGAGGTCAAACATGGACAGCTTCATTCCCTGCTCCCGTCCGGTTTCCTCATCCGCTTCCATCCCGATTCCAAGCAGAAGAGACGCTCCGTAAAAATGCAGATATTCGGAAAATCCGCTTACTTTCAGTTCACTCAGAATCCGGGGATTCTCCGGATCGGACAGATCCGCGGCAAACAGCGGATCTGTCTGAAATCTTGCAGAACGAACCATTTCGCCCTCTGCCAGGCCTTCTATCTTCCCTTTTACTGTCAGAGAAGAATCCAGAATATACAGAGCGCTGGTTCTGGACGATTCTTCATAATCATAACCCAGACGCACGCCGGTCCGGTCATCCCGTATCTCTTTCACCTCATATTCCTGTACCGTTGTGACAACTCTTAGATTCCCCTCATATTCGTCCATGGAAAAGCAGCTTTCCAGATTTCCCGGCACCTCCCCCTGTGCCCTGGCATAAAACCGTCCTTTTTCAAAAGAGAAACGCAGAAGTCCGGTTGCATCCTCTGTTTTTCCCTCTTCTGCAGATTCCGTCCCATATACGGACCGGTACTGAGCCATATAAATGTTTTCCGTGCTTACATAATACGTACCGGCCCCCGTCAGCACCGCACGGCTGTCCGCAAAAGAAGTCGGATCGGACAGATCAATGGAAACCAGCACCAGATAATCCGTTCCGTCTGCATCTTCCGGACAATAGATCCGCTCCGCTTCCATCCGTTTCCCGTTCAGGGACGGAATATATGCGTCGTAATCCTGTTCCCCTTCCCCCGGTTCTGCCGTAAAACGGCTGATCCCGTAAAAATATCCCTCTGACACTCTGGAACTCTCGTAGATTCCCTGCAGCGTAAATGTCTTTAATTTTACCGGACGGCTTCTGTCCGCAATCTGATAGATCCGGATCTCATGATATCCCTGGAACATATAGAGATCTCCGCAGACCATCTTTTTTTCCATGGAAGGAGCAGCTTCTGAAGAAAGCGGCGCCGCGCAGTCATAACATTTATTTTCAATGGTAATCAGTAGATCTTCCCAGACATAAAATTCCTCCACACTCTCAAAATCATCCAGAAATGCCGCTTCTTTAAGTCCTCCCTGCGTATCCAGAATCTGAATACCCGTCTGCACAGAATACTGTCCGTTTTCTTCCTGCTCCTTTCCGGCAATCTGATACAGGTATCTGCCGTCATTTTTAATCTGGTCCGCTTCATCCACCTGCTCCACCTGTGTATTCGTCTTTCCAAAAGCTTCTGTGGATGCCTCAAGCTTCTGCCTGGAAACCGGAGCGTCTGCAGCTGCCAGATCTTCGATTCCGGCCGACAGAGCCCCCTCTCCTTCCGATTCCCCCGACAACGCTTCCTTCCTCTGCCAGTTTTCAGACAAATACGCGTAAATCTCCTCATAAGATCTGTGAGCAGACTCCGGAAGTACCTGTTCTACCTCCGAAACCGCTGCTCCTTTCGTTTCCTTCCTGTCCTGCCGCTCTGCCTGTCCGGAATCCTGTTCCGAAACAAAGCGGTCTGGAAGCAGAAGATCTTCCGGCTGTCCCATATAACTCCATATACCCGTAACCAGGCAGAAACAGACGGCAGCCGCCACCATTGTATACAGGTTTCTCCCGGAGACATGGGTTCTCAAATGAAAGCGGAACGATTTTCTTTCCGCATTGATCAATGTTTCGCGCATCTGCTCCGGTTCCAGACTTTTGGGTATCTTCAGTTCTTCCCCCTTCCTTCTGAGCAGTCCTTCCATCTTTTCTTTCTTCATCCCTGCACCTCCTTTCTGCGGTTTTTCCGATCTCCGGATCTGCTGCCTGCTGCCCGCTCGATCTCCTGTTCCATCTTCTTCAGCGCTCTTCGGTATTTTGTGCGGACTGTGCTGTGATTTCTGTGAAGAAGCCTGGCAATCTCTTCTCCTTTGTATCCCCCGAAAACTGTCAGTACGACAATCAGCCGTTCTTCTTCGCTTAATATCTCCAATAGCTCCAGCGCCTCTGCCTGCGTATCCAGCTCCGTCTGCTCTTCCATACCATACAACTCTTCTACCGGGATCTCTCTTCGCCCGCGTTTTTTCAGATTCTTCCTGCACCGGTTGACCAGAATGCGGAAGATCCAGGAACGAAAAGCAGATTCTTTCTTCAAAGCGCCAAAATGCTCGTAAGCCGCCAGCACCGCGTCCTGCATCACATCTTCCGCATCCTCGGTATTTCCCATATAATAATAAGCCAGACGATACAGATCCCGGTATACCGTCTGGTACAGTTCCATAAAACGTTCCATTCTTCCACCCCGCCTCAAGTTCCGTCATTAGAATATTGAAATGCGCCTCTCTATATACAGAGTCGCACAAATCGGTAAATGTTGCAAATTAATTTCTTTACACACCCCTGCGCATTAAAAAAGTGCAAAGCCTTTCATAAGACTTTACACCTTACATTTTATCGTTCGGGCCATGTCCTCCCGTTATGCGGCAGTCCTGTGTTTCCGGAATGCGCCGCAGCTTATCAGCAGTCAGTCCTTCGCCGGAATCATCCGCACTTCCTGCGCCACTACCGTACAGTCGTCCGGGACATCCGTATGAACCACAGCGCCCGCGCCGATCTTTACCCGGGCGCCGATCCGAATATCGCCAACGATCACTGCTCCGGCGCCGATCAGACAGTCATCTCCGATGACCGGCGCCTTCCTGTTCACTTCTCCGATCGTCACATTCTGATAGATCCGGCAGTTCTCTCCTACATGGGCATATCTGGAGATAAAGATTCCCTGCAGTCCGTGCGGCAATATCGGTCTTCCCTCAATCACCGCATCCGGACCGATGTACCCTCCATGATGATATGCGCATCTGCTCATCAGGAATGTCAGCACATCATGCATCAGGCCGCTTCCTGTCTTTTTCTGCCATCGGTACAGTCTCCAGAAACGATCCAGGTTATTTCCTCTTGAATATTCAATGATTCTTCTTCTGATGCTCATCATAACCTCCTTTCATCCAAAAATGCTGCAAGCCCTGATAATATCATATCAGAATCCGCAGCATGTTTCTTTTATATTCTATAAAATGTTTCTTATAATTTTCCTAAGATTTTCTGATTCCCGGCGTTATCCCACCGCAAATGTCATTTCCGCTGTCGCCGCAGTCTTTCCATCCACCGTTGCAGTCGCCTTTCCCACACCGATGGGGCCTTTCTGCTTCACAATCTCAAGTTCCAGAATCAGCACGTCTCCGGGAACCACTTTTTTCTTGAATTTTGCTTTGTCAATTCCGCCGAAATATGCGGTCTTCCCTTTATTTTCCGGCTGACTTAAGATAGCCACCGCCCCGACCTGAGCCAGAGCTTCCAGAATCAGTACGCCCGGCATCACCGGCTCCCCCGGAAAATGCCCGTTAAAAAACGGCTCATTATAGGATACACATTTCTTTCCCACCGCTCTTTTTCCCGGCTCCAGTTCTTCAATGCGGTCAATCAGAAGAAACGGCTGTCTGTGCGGAATAATCTCCATGATCTCTTTGATATCCATTCCCATGCTTATTTCTCCTCATATTTTCTGATCAGTATACTTGCATTGTGTCCGCCGAAGCCCAGGGAATTGGACAGCGCATACGTCAGATCCATGGACACTCCTGTTCCCTGTACATAATCAAGATCCAGTTCCTCATCCGGATTCTGAAGCCCTCTTGTGACATGCACATAGCTTTCTTCCATCTCTTTGACGCAGGTGATAAACTCCACAGCGCCTGCTGCGCCCAGAAGATGGCCGATCATGGATTTGGTGGAATTGATCTTCATCCTTTTTGCGTGCTCTCCGAACGCCAGCTTGATCGCGCGGGTCTCAAACAGATCATTATGATGAGTAGCCGTCCCATGAGCATTAATGTACAGAATCTCTTCCAAAGCGGCGCCCGATTCTTCCACTGCCCGTTTCATTGCCGTAGCAGCTCCCATGCCGTCTTCCGCCGGTGAAGTAATATGATATGCGTCGCTGGTCGCTCCATATCCCACAACTTCCGCCAGAATCTGTGCACCGCGTTTTTTCGCATGTTCCAGCTCTTCCAGAACGACCACGCCGGCACCTTCGCCCATAACAAATCCGTCCCGGTCTTTGTCAAACGGAAGGGAGCAGCGGTCCGGATCTTCGCTTGCGGAAAGCGCGGTCAATGCCGCAAATCCGGCTACGCCGGTCGGACAGATACAGCTCTCTGTTCCTCCGGAAAGCATCACATCCGCATCCCCTGCCTGGATGCTTCGGTATGCCTCGCCAATCGAGTGGGTCCCGGTAGCGCACGCGGTTACCACATTCAGGCTCTTTCCTTTCAGGCCGTATGCAATGGATACATTTCCTGCCGCCATATTGGAAATCATCAAAGGCACCATCAGAGGATTCACCCGGTTCGGCCCTCTCTGTGTCAGCTTGGTATATTCGCGCTCAATCACCTCCAGGCTGCCAATACCTGATCCGATCGAACAGCCCACGCGATACGCATCTTCCTGCTCCATATCAAGTCCGGCCTGCTTCATGGCTTCTCCGGCTGCCGCCACCGCATACTGTGAAAAAGGCTCCATCCTTTTGGCCGCTTTGAAATCCATAAATTCTTTTGCCGAAAACCCTTTCACCTCGGCCGCAACATGCGCTTTATATTCCGAAGCGTCAAATCTGGAAATAATACCGAAGCCATGATTGCCTGCCTTGATATTTTCAAAATAATCGTTCACATTCAGTCCAAGGGGAGTGATTGCCCCCATTCCAGTCACAACTACTCTTCTCATCAAATCGCCATACCTCCGTCTACACTGATAATCTGCCCTGTAATATACGCCGCTTTTTCAGAAGCCAGATATGCCACCATATTGGCAATGTCCTCCGGTCTGCCAAAACGCCCCAGCGGAATCTGCGCCACAGCAGCTTCTTTTACACTGTCGGAAAGCACCTGAGTCATATCGGTATCCACAAAACCGGGCGCCACTGCATTGACTGTGATCCCGCGGCTTGCCAGTTCCCGTGCCATCGTCTTTGTCAGACCGATAATACCGGCTTTGGAGGCCGCATAATTTGCCTGCCCTGCATTGCCGAGAATGCCGGAAACAGATGTAATATTGATAATACGTCCGCTGCGCTGTTTCAGCATCTGACGACTGACTGCCTTAATTGTGTTAAAACATCCCTTCAGATTGGCGTCTATCACTGCGTCAAAATCTTCTTCCGACATCTTCATAATCAGGTTGTCTTTTGTAATGCCTGCGTTATTTACCAGAATATCCAGCTTTCCATACTCTGCCGTCACTTCCTTCACCATGGCAAGCGTCGCCTGCGTATCCGCCACATTGCACTGGCAGGCGCGCCCCTTCGCGCCAAGCGCTCTGATCTCTTCTACTGTCTGCTCTGCCTTTTCTCTGGAACCGTTGTAATTTACGATCACCGACGCGCCTTCCGCCGCCAGTGCCAGAGCGATGGCACGGCCGATCCCTTTTGCCGCACCGGTTACCAGTGCTGTCTTTCCTTCCAGTATCATATCTCTTCTCCTTACCTGAATGCTGCCATGACCTTCTCAAAATCCGTCATGTTTTCTATGTTCATCATCCTCACATCACGGTTAATCTTTCTCATAAAACCGGACAGAGTTTTCCCCGGCCCCATCTCTATAAAGGTATCCACGCCGTCTGCAATCAGCCGCTCCATGGACTGCTGCCAGCGCACGCCTGATGCCACCTGACGGCACAGAAGATCTTTGATCTCCTCTGTTGAAGTTACATAATCCGCCGTTACATTCGTCACATAAGGCGTGTCAAAAGGATGCAGTTCCATATCCGCAAGGACTTCGGAAAGGCCCTCGCCTGCTTTTTCAAGCATTGGAGAATGGAAAGGTCCGCTTACGTTCAGACGAACGGTTCTCCTCGCTCCTGCAGCTTTGAGAGCCTCGCATGCCTGCTCCACCGCACGTTCCTCTCCGGTGATCACAACCTGCCCCGGGCAGTTGTAATTTGCAATGGACACAATTCCTGCCGTCTCCTCACATACCTTTTCAATGACTGCCGCATCGAGGGAAAGAACCGCCGCCATGGCGCCCCCTGTCGGTACTGCCTCCTGCATCAGAATCCCCCTCTGCCGTACTACTCTGCATGCGTCTTTCAGGCTGACGGCCTCGGACGCTACCAGCGCACCATACTCCCCAAGGCTTAACCCCGCATTAACAGAAGATGCAATCCCCTGGCTCTTCACTGCATACAATACTGCCATCTCCGCAGCCAGCATACAGATCTGTGTATATTCCGTCTGATTCAGCTGTTCATTTTCTTCAAAACAGAGTTTTGCAATATCCAGTCCTGACGCCTCGGAAGCAGTGTCAAACACTTCCCTGCTTACCGGAAAAGCCTCGTAAAAATCTTTTCCCATTCCAACATACTGTGCACCCTGCCCCGGGAACACAAACGCAATCCTGCTCATATACCTGCTCTCCTATATATTTTGATGTTCAAACTTTTGTCTGAAAACAAGGGCCGCCGCACTAAACCGCACAGCAGCCCTCCCTTAAGTCTACTTCAATTTCAGCAGAGTCTCTGCCTGCTCCATAATCTCGTCAATGATTTCACGGCAGCTCTGACGGCGGTTTACCATACCCGCAATCTGCCCGGCAAGAACGGAGCCGTTGTCTGTGTCTCCATCCACAACCGCCTTCCGAAGTCCTCCCAGAGTCAGCGTTTCCAGCTCTTCAAACGAAGCGCCGGACGCTTCCAGCTTCAGATATTCGCGTGTCATCCGGTTACGCAGTCCGCGTACCGGGTGCCCATGGCTCCTTCCGGTCACTTCAGAATCGATGTCTTTTGCCTTCAAAATCCGTTCCTTGTAATTCTCGTGGATCGTGCACTCATTGGATACACAGAACCGGGTGCCCATCTGCACTGCTTCCGCGCCCAGCATCATGGCGGCCGCAAAACCTCTGCCGTCTGCAATACCGCCTGCTGCAATGACAGGAATCGATACTGCATCTACCACCTGGGGCACTAGGGTCATGGTCGTCGCCTGACCGATATGTCCGCCGGACTCCGTCCCTTCCGCAACTACAGCGTCCGCTCCGCAGCGCTCCATACGCTTTGCAAGAGCTACGGATGCAACCACCGGAATCACTTTGATGTTCGCTTCCTTCCACTGTGCCATATATTTCTCCGGATTCCCGGCGCCTGTCGTTACCGCTGCCACTCCCTCTTCCACTACTACCTGCGCAATATCATCCGCAAAAGGGCTGAGCAGCATAATATTCACTCCGAACGGCTTATCGGTCAGCTCTTTCGCCTCGCGGATATAGTTCCGCACCACATCAGCCGGTGCATTCGCTGCGCCGATCAGTCCGAAGCCTCCCGCCTCGGATACTGCTGCCGCCAGATGAGATTCCGCCACCCATGCCATACCGCCCTGGATGATCGGTTTCTCTACTCCCAGCAATTCCGTAACTCTTGTCTTCATCACAGACACCTGCTTTCTTCTTACGCTTCTACGCCTTTGGACTTCAGATAATCTGCAACCGCACCTACGGTTGTAAGATTCTCAAGCTCTTCAGACGGGATCTCAATATCATACTCATCTTCCAGATTCGTCACCAGCTCAAACAGATCCAGGGAATCTGCACCAAGATCATCCTTAAAAGAAGTCTCTTCTGTAATATCATCTGCTTCCACGTTCAACTGCTCTGCTACCATCTCTTTGATTTTCTCAAACATTTCTCGTTCTCCTTTTATTCCTCATTTTTACTGTATTCGAATTTACTTTGACATTCAAAGTATATATTCGCAGTCCCGTTTTGTCAATACACTTTTTATAAAAATATTTCCACCGCTCTGCGCTACCATTCCAGCACGCAGGCGCCCCAGGTCAGCCCCGCTCCGAAACCGGAAAGCACCAGTTTATCGCCTCGATGCAGACGCCCCTGTTCCTTCATCTGTGCCAGAAGAATCGGGAGGCTGGCCGCCGATGTGTTGGCACACTGATCAATATTCATGGGAAATTTCTCTTCCGGCTGTTTCAGGCGCTTTGCTACGGACTGAATGATCCGCCTGTTCGCCTGATGAAGCAGGAAGTAAGTAACTTCTCCGGCGGAAAGATGTGCCTTCTTCAAAACATCTTCTATACATAACGGAACTGTTTTCAGCGCAAATTTAAAGACTTCCTGACCGTCCATCTGAAGAAACGCCGTTTCCTCCTTTTCCTGACACACCGGATTGTGATTAGAACGCCCTTTGCAGAAAAGAACCTCCCATTTTTTTCCATTACTTCCTATGGATTCCGCGAGCATTCCTCCTTCACCGGCTGCTGTAACAACCGCCGCGCCGGCGCCGTCCCCGAAGAGTACACAGGTGCTCCTGTCCGACCAGTCCACCAGTTTGGAAAGCGTCTCCGCCCCAATCAGCAGCGCATTTTTATAAATGCCGCTTTTTATGAAAGCGTCCGCTATATGCAGCGCATACAGAAAACCGGAACAGGCGGCATTGATGTCAAATGCCACGGCATGCACAGCACCCAGCTCCGCCTGTACACGGCATGCGGTGCTCGGTGTCTCCGTATCCGAAGAAATGGTCGCCACAATCAGAAGATCCACTTCCTCTGCCGTCATCCCTGCATCCGCAAGCGCCTTTTCGGCAGCTCCTGCAGCCAGGGAAGTCGTCGTCTCTTCCCTCACCAGACGGCGTTTCTTTATGCCGGTACGTTCTGTGATCCATTCGTCGCTGGTCTCCACCAGCGTTGACAGATACTCATTATCCGCCTCATACACCGGCAGCTGACAGCCGGTTCCAATGATTTTCGCGTTCATTTCTTATCCTCTATTCCGCAATAATATTTTGATACTCAAACTATTTCGGCTAAAGTATATCCGGGATGTACCTGTTTGTCAAGTACATTCCCGGATTTTATAACAGAATTTGTAACAGTTCAGCCCACCGGACCGCCGCATTTTGGCAGTTTCGTTCTTCCTTTTCCTACGCCCGTTACTGCCGAACAGCCTGATTTCGCGGTGACTTCATATGTATATTCGACGCCCTGAATCAGTCCCGTATCTACGAAAGAAGTCCTTGCGGATCCGGAAAACTCATAGATCTGCTCTACAATGATCTCTCCATCCGGAAGCTTCACCAGTCTTGCGACCTCATAGGAAGCCGCTCCGCGGACTCTGCCCCAGGTTACCTTAAGACTTGTCTCTCCCTTTGTCCCGCTGGCTGCTTTCACCTTTACTTTGGAGGTAAACTTCAGTTCCGGCATCTCATATACCGAATTCGACGCTGCTCCTTTGTCGCTGTCCCTCATCGGTACAACCCAGAAGCGGTATTCAACGCCTGCCTGCAGGTTCTTAAATGTATATTTGTTGCCGCCTGTCGTCTTCACCGGCGTCGTTATCGTACTCGGATCTACACTGGCCGGGCAGCAGAATACCTGGAATTTCTTCGCTCCCGGTACGTCTTTTTTGCCCCATGCGATCGTTACGCTGTTATAGGTTGTTTTGCTGCTCACCAGTCCGACATCCAGATACCCGGTCAGCTCTGTCGTTCCGCTTACCGTCTCGGAATATGCGCCTTTCGCTTTCTTTGCCACCGCACGCACCTGGAAGTAATATGTCTCCCCGCATTTTGCTTTGGAATAGGTATATGCGGGAACTTTGGTTGTTGTCAGACGTTTCAGCTTCGGATTGGAATCTGTGTGATACCAGATCTCATATTTCTGTGCGCCTGCCACCTCGTCCCAGGTCAGCTTCATCGTCCTGTAGTCGATGGCGTCGTTTACCTGAAGATTTGTTACCTGCGGAAGGCCGGTAACGGTGCTGTTTGTTGAGGAAGATGTTGAGGAAGACGCGGATGTTTTCCCGTCTTTCACTGCGATTGCAATATAACTCGGGTAAGCACTTTGGGCCTCTATTGACACCTGGCCTTCTCCAACTGTCGCATCCAGCATTCTATAATCAAACGTATCATCATCCTGCCAGCATTCAAAAACCTTCACTTCAGATTTTGCTGTAACATTAAGATTTCCAAAAGTCAGAGTCAGCGGAAGGGAAATACCCCTATCCTGCGTCCACGGAACCACCCAGTACACCGTATACCCGTCTTTGATACCGGCTGCAGGGTAGAAAGCTTCTACCGCTTTCGCATAATCTTCTCCTCCGGTCGCCAGCTTTTGAGCTGTCTCAACTCCCAGTTGCCACGTCCCTTTCGAGCCGCTTACCGTAGCAGAGCTGGAATCACCGCTTTTTGCGCTGACCGTCATCCCGAACATCAGAGTCAGGAAAAGGGCCGCAACAACAAGTTTCATTTTCTTCATAAAAATTCCCTCTTTCTATAGATTATTATATCAAT
>Ga0137306_101704_pt1 | contig 21146 bp, 14 predicted proteins | sample Inofroosms_March_FD_97187 | JGI IMG/M metagenome (GOLD analysis project Ga0137306, IMG submission 97187) | Mouse cecal microbial communities from Vienna, Austria - N-Acetylneuraminic and N-Acetylglucosamine D2O microcosms_March | ecosystem: Host-associated > Mammals > Digestive system > Large...
GTTTAAAGAGCAAGAGAGCGGATTCTTTGCCGGCATAGCAGCGGCTTTGGAGACCAAGAGCGGCAAAGTGGCGGTAGTCAACGGAATTGCCTATCCGTCCAATGTAAATTATCAATACGGTTTTGAGTCCGGCGTAAATTATGCGAATGCCAAGATGGGCGCTTCGGCCGAGGTGGTGGAGATCGCTTCGTATGCTGGTACAGACGTGACCAACACCAATGTAGGCGGCAACTATGTAGGCAGTTTTGCGGATGAGGCTACTGGCAAGGTGGTAGGTAAGGCGCTGATTGATGAAGGATGTGACATTATCTTTGTGGCAGCAGGCGGATCCGGCAATGGTGTGTTTACTGCTGCTAAGGAAGCTGCCAATGTAAAGGTGATCGGCTGTGATGTAGATCAGTATGATGACGGTGCCAACGGAGCTGAAAATATCATTCTGACTTCGGGGTTGAAGGTGATGGGGATGAATGTGGAGAAGCAACTGAATGCTATCGCAGATGGAAGTTTTACCGGCGGCAATGTATTGTTGGGGGCCGATACCGATTCTACTGGTTACGTGAAAGCGGATGGTCGCCATCAGCTTTCTGCAGAAACCATTGAAAAGCTGGAAGAGGCGTATGCACTGGTCAAGGATGGTACGATTGTTCCAGCGGCCAATTTCAATGAGATCCAGCCAGATGATTTTCCGGGACTGAATTAATCAGACTAAAACAACGATAATCATTGACAGAAGAAATCCGGAGACCGGCTTGTAGGTTTCGAAAGCAGACACCTATAAGTCGGTTTTCTGTTTTAACAGAAACCCTTTTTAGCAGGAAATCCCGCTTCAAAAGGAGACAGAGAGGAGGAATGGCATGTCGGAAGAGATTACCAGAGATTTGAAAGAACGGGAAGGGAAAGAGCTTTGTCCAATTATCGAGATGAAGCATATCACTAAGCGTTTTCCTGGTATTGTGGCAAATGACGACGTGACGCTGCAGATCAGAAAAGGTGAGATTTTTGCGTTGTTGGGGGAAAACGGGGCAGGCAAATCCACACTGATGAGTATGCTGTTTGGGATGTACGAGCCGGATGAGGGGGAAATTTTTATCCGGGGGAAAAGGGAGCGGATCACATCACCGAGCTATGCCACCCGGCTAAATATCGGCATGGTCCATCAGCATTTTAAGCTGGTGGAGAATTATACGATCACAGAAAACATCATCCTGGGACTTAAGGATAGGGATCGTCTGTTTGGCATTCTGCCCTGGGTAGATATCCGAAAGGCAGATCAGCGAGTGGCCGAGCTGTCAAAAAAATATGGGTTGGAGGTCAATCCTACAGATGTGATTGAGAAACTTAATGTGTCGGTAAGACAGCGAGTAGAGATTTTAAAAATGTTGTACCGTGAGGCGGAAATCTTGATTTTTGATGAGCCGACAGCAGTGCTGACGCCGCAGGAGATTGAATTTTTGCTCGAGATTATTCGTGGGTTGCGGGACAATGGCAAGACGATCATTCTGATCACTCACAAACTGGAGGAGATCAAGAAGGTGGCAGATCGCTGTGGGATTTTGAATCGGGGACGTCTGGTAGATGTGTTGGATGTGGCTTCAACCTCCACTAGGACGATGGCCAATCTGATGGTAGGTCGGGAAGTGTCCTTTTCCGTGGAGAAAAAGAAGCCGGAGTACCGGGAGACGGTGCTGGAGGTGAAAAATCTGACAGTTAAGAATGCAGACGGCTTTGAAGTGGTCAAAAATGTTTCTTTTTCGGTGAGAGGCGGCGAGATTTTTGCCATAGCGGGGGTGTCAGGGAATGGGCAAGTGGAGATAGCGGATGCTATTGCGGGTTTGGAAAAAGCGTCCGAAGGTAGTATTGTGCTCAATGGGATGGACATTACCAATGATAATATCCGCAAGCGGACGATGGAGGGAATCTCCTACATTCCAGAAGATCGACAGGCGTATGGTCTGGTTCTGGATTTTACTCTGGGAGAAAATCTGGCGTTGAAGAACTATTTCCGGGAACCGTTTTCCCAAAAAGGGATTCTCAATCAGGCGGCGTTTGACTGCTATGGGGAAGAACTGATCGAACGATATGATATCCGAAGCGGCCAGGGGGTGCGAACAGTGGTACGTTCCATGAGTGGCGGCAACCAGCAAAAAGCGATTATCGGGCGGGAAATCGAGTTGAAATCGCCACTGATGATTTTTGTGCAGCCGACACGGGGCTTGGATATCGGTGCGATTGAGAATATTCATCGTCAGATGATAGCGGAACGGGATGCGGGAAAGGCGATTCTGCTGATTTCACTGGAGCTGGATGAAATTATGGATTGTGCAGATACCATCGGAGTTATCTATAATGGTCAGATTCAGAAGATTGCCGATGCCAGATTGTTGACGGCGAATGAGGTGGGAGAATTTATGATGGGGGTGAAGTCGGATGAAAGGAAATAGCCGCATGTTTAAACGCAGCATGGTTCGGCTGCTGGGAAACGAGAGACACCAGTCGGTGTCCATTCCTCTGTTTGCCATCATTTTGAGTCTGCTGGCAGGAGCAGTGGTGATTTTGTTTTTGGGAAAAAATCCGTTGGTGGCATATCAAAATTTGCTGCAGGGTTCCGGGTTGCTTCCGAAACCATCCTATGCTGGTTTTAAGAGCATGCTGACGGATTTCACCAGCTTTATGAATGCCTGGACGCCGATGCTTTTTGCATCGCTGGCAGTGGCGGTGGCGCTGCGGGCTGGATTGTTTAATATCGGAGTATCGGGCCAGATGCTGACGGCGGGATTTCTTACTACTCTGGTGGTGGGCTACAGTTCTCTGGCGGCACCGGTAGCTAAGCCGTTAGTGCTGATCGTGGGTATGCTGACAGGAGCGGCGATGGGGGGCCTGATTGGGTGGCTGAAGCATCAGTTCAATATCAACGAGGTGGTTTCTTCCATCATGCTCAATTACATCGCACAGTATGTTATCAGTTTTTTCATTAATACCTATTATGTGAATCCCGTGTCGCGGCAGTCCAACGCAGTCTCTAAGGCGGCCAGATTGACGATGATGGATACGCCGATAGGTAATTTGAAAATGGATATTCCGTTGGGGATTGTATTGGCTATTCTGTCCGCTGTGCTGGTCAAATTTATTTTGGATCGGACCGTATTTGGCTATGAGATCAAATGTGTGGGCACCAGCCGCAATGCGGCCCGCTATGCGGGGATCCATGTTGGCCGAAATGTAATTGCCTCGATGATTTTTTCGGGAGCGCTTTCTGGACTGGCGGGAGTAACTTATTATCTGGGATATTTTGGGTCGATTCAGCCACGGGTGCTGGCAAGTACAGGGTTTGATGCGATTGCTGTCTCTCTGCTGGCTAACAGTAATCCCATTGGGATTATCTTCTCCTCATTTTTGGTGACGATTATCAGTAAAGGGAGTACGTACATGAATTCATCATCAGGGTTGGAATCCGAGATTTCTTCGGTAATTACGGGGATCATTCTGCTATTTTCTGCCTGTGGGGTATTTATTCGCTATAAGGTAAAATGTTTTCGGGATGAGTTAAAGGAGGAAGACGAAAGGGGGAAGAGCTGATGGAACGGATTATTATTGATGGGCTTTCATTTTCACTACCTTTGTTTATCATGGCCATCGGCGGGATCTACAGTGAAAAGAGTGGAATTACGAATCTGGCTCTGGAAGGTCTGCAAGGAGTCGGTGCTTTTGTGGGAGCACTGGCAGCCGTGCTGGTGGCGGGAAGTTTTGCCGAACAGTCCCAGGCGCCTTTTTATATCGCAGTGATCTTTGCAATTGTGGGAGGAACGGTTTATTCTCTTTTACATGCATTGCTTTGTATCCGTTTTAAAGCCAATCAGGTGATCAGTGGTGTGGTAATCAATATTTTGGCCATGGCGCTGACGGCGTTTCTGACAAAGTACTTAAACCGCAGTGTGTTTGGGGCGGCTTCAGACAAATTTGTGCTGGGGGTTTCGGTGCGAATTACGGTGCCGGTTTTATCGCAGATTCCGGTATTAGGAGCCGTGTTTAAGGATTTATATCCATTTGAACTGATTATTTTGGTGGTAGCGTTGGTGGCCTGGTATGTGATGGCTAAAACTCGTTATGGCATGAATCTGCGTGCCTGCGGAGATAACCCTCATGCAGTGGATGCGGCAGGCGTGGATGTGGGAAAAGTACGCCTGGTGGCAGTGATGGTTTCAGGGGGGCTTTCCGGACTGGCAGGGATTTGTTTTGCTTATTCGATCTCAGCTAATTTTTCTTCCAGTATCTATGTAGGGTATGGATATTTGGCAATTGCTGCTTTGATATTTGGGAACTGGACAATTTTACCCACATTGGGTTCTTGTTTGTTATTTGGATTTGCGCGTTCGGGAGGGTATTATCTGGTACAGAAGCTTAAGATGCCAAGTAGTTATTCTGATCTGGTGATGACGTTGCCGTATGTAGTGACGCTGTTGTTGTTGATCTTTTTCTCAAAGTATAATCGGGCGCCGCGCGCGTTGGGAGAGATTTATGATAAGGGGAAGAGATAAGAAAACAAGATCGGAGCAGAATCCTATTATGAAAAAGGAGAACGATATGAGGATTCGGTTGTATAACGCGCGGGTGCTGGCAATGGACGGGGATATGGAGATCCGCCGAGGGGAAGTCTGGGTGGATAAAAACCGGATTGTGTATGTGGGGCCGGAAAAACCGTTCACAGATGGCAGTGATGAAACGGAAAACAGCAGTAGAAGAATGTCTGTATCCGGGCAAGAGGAAGATAAGTGGGATCGGGAGATCGATTTAGAGGGGAATCTGGTGATGCCGGGATTTATCAATGCACATACGCATTCGGCAATGACTTTTCTGCGATCGTATGCTGACGATCTGCCTTTGCAAGAATGGTTGCAGCAGCAGGTGTTTCCAATGGAGGCGAAGCTGACAGGAGAGGATATTTATGAGTTGTCGCGGCTGGCCATTTTGGAGTATCTGTCTGGTGGGATTACGGCTAATTTTGATATGTATTTTCAGCCAGAGATGATTGCGAAGGCATCAATGGATTGTGGCTTTCGGACAGTCTTAGTCAGCAGTCTGAATAATTTTACATCGTCGCTAGAGGCAATGGAAGAGGAGTATCTGCGATGGAATCATTATGATGAGCGAATCCATTATCATTTGGGTTTTCATGCAGAGTATACTACTTCAGAGGAACTCTTAAAGGGAGTGGCAGCGCTGGCAGAGAGGTATCAGGCACCAGTATATACTCATAATTCGGAAACGCGCAGAGAGGTGGAGGAGTGTATCAAACGACATGGAATGACGCCTACGGCATATCTGGATTCGTTGGGACTATTTCGTTATGGTGGCGGCGGATATCATTGTGTCTATCTGACAGATGAGGATATTCGGATTTTTCGGGAGCGCGGATTGTCGGTGGTGACAAATCCTGGATCCAACACAAAGCTGGCGAGCGGGATTGCCCGGATTTCTGACATATTAGAGGCGGGAATCAATCTGGCAATCGGAACCGACGGACCAGCCAGCAATAACTGTCTGGATATGTTTCGGGAAATGTTTCTGGTAACTGGCCTGGCAAAGTTGCGGGAGGAGAATGCAGCTGCGGTACCGGCAGAGGCAGTGCTGCGGATGGCGGTATCGGGCGGTGCACAAGCTTTGGGACTGGCAGATTGCGGATGTTTGGCGGAGGGGAAGCTGGCGGATCTGATTGTGATCGATCTGCAGCAGCCAAATATGCAGCCGGTAAATAATCCGGTGAAAAATCTGGTCTATAGCGGCAGCAAACAGAATGTAAAATTGACGATGGTTAATGGACAGATCCTCTATGAGGATGGAAAATATTTTGTAGGTACAGAGCCGGAAGCGCTTTATGAAAGAGCGAACTGGATTATCAGAAGAATGACAGAGAACTGAGAAAGATTCCGAACGTACATAGAATGCAAAAGGAGGAAATCAGAATGTCGTTTCGGTTGGAGCAAACCCAGAAGCAGATCGTATCACAAAAAATGATCCAGTCCGTCAGCATTCTGCAGATGAGTACGCAGGAGCTGGCAGATCATATTAAAGAGATAACATTAGAGAATCCGGTGCTTGATTTTGATGAACGGGTACCAGAAGATAAAGAACAGGAACGTCTGAAAAAATTGGAATGGCTGGCGAGTTTAGATGAGCAGAATCGTTCCTATTATCAATACGATCATGAAGATGCAGAAAATGAAAAAGGTATGAATAATGTGGCTGGTTCGACAACGGAGCGTTTGGAGGACGTCTTGCATCTGCAGCTTCTTGGCGGAATGCATACGGATAAGGAACAGGAGATTTTTGAATATATCATTCAATGTCTGGATTCAAGTGGGTATTTTACGATCTCTGCTTCTGAGGTAGCCAGGGCGAATCATGTTTCAATAGAAACCGCAAAAAGATGTATCGCGGTGATGCGAGATTTGGAGCCGGCCGGGGTCTGTGCGGCTTCTATGCAGGATTGTCTGCTAAAACAAATGGAAAAGCGAAAAGATTGTGGTGATCTGGAGCGGAAAATTGTTTCGGAATACATGGAGCTATTGGGAAAGAATCAGCTTCCTATAATAGCGAAACAGTTGCGGGCACCCCTTGCGGATATTGTTCAGGCAGCCGGACGGATTCGGGAGTTGAATCCGCGGCCCGCTCAGGGATTTGACAATGGGGATTTGATGCGTTATGTGACGCCGGACATTACCGTAGTAAAGTTTCAGGATGGATTTGAGCTTTTGCTAAATGATTATACCTGTCCTACACTGCAAATCAACCAGGAATATCTGGGAATGCTGAAATCCGATTGCGATCCGGAAGTGAAAGAATATCTGCTTGCCAAGGTTCGCCAGGCAGAGGAGCTTCAAGAATGTATTTCTCGAAGAAGTTCTACGTTGTTGGCTCTCGCACGCTGTATTGTGGATGTACAGAGAGATTTCTTTGTTTATGGAGAAAAGTCTGTAAAGCCATTTCGCCTGATGGATGCGGCAGAACGTATTGGCTGTCATGAATCCACGGTCAGCCGGGCGCTGAAGGACAAATATCTGCAGTGCTGCTGGGGCGTTTATCCTTTAAATTATTTCTTTCAGAAGGGGCTTAGTCAGGGACAGGAGGCAATTGCGTCTTTGCAGATCAAACAGGCCATAGCCGAGATTGTTGAGAAAGAGGATAAACAAAAACCATATAGTGATAGTAAACTTTCGGAATTGCTCCGGGAACAAGGAATGGATATTTCCCGAAGAACGGTAGCAAAATACCGGGAGGAGATGATGATTGCAAACGGCAGAGAGAGAAAGCGGTTTTCGTGAGTCTGTGTCATCGAATGGGGAGTTTTATAAGTGGGAATATCTGAAAAGAGATACCCCAGAGAAAGAGAAGAAACGATGGAAAAACCGTTGTTTCTTTTCTTTCTCTGGGGTAGTTTATTTCTTTTTACTCTTTATCATGAATCTCACTGTGAAGCAACTGCAAAGATTTTACTTCTCCGTTTCCATGGGTTTTTACGTAATGGATACCGCTGGCAGTAGCCCGGGCGGCGGCAACGGTGGTCATATAAGGCACTTTAGCTTTAATGGCGGCCTTGCGCAGATAGCTGTCGTCGTGTACGCTATCTTTTCCGGAGGGGGAATTGATGATCAGCTGGATATCTCCATTGGTGATCATATCCAAGATATTGGGACGTCCCTCGTAAAGCTTTTTCACTTTTTTGGCCGGGATACCAGCTTCGTGAATCAGATCATAAGTGGTACCGGTAGCCAGGATGATAAAGCCATCTTCGGCAAACGTTCTGGCCACTTCCACAATCTCCGGTTTGTCCTTGCGATTGACAGAGATCAGTACGGTGCCCTCTAAAGGCAGACGGGACTGGGTAGCTTCCTGAGCCTTATAAAATGCTTCGCCATAGGAATGGGAAAGTCCTAGAACTTCGCCGGTGGAACGCATCTCCGGCCCTAATACTGGGTCGACTTCTTGGAACATATTGAAGGGGAATACGGCTTCCTTGACGCCATAGTTGGGAATTTCCTGTTCTTTTAACTGGGGTATCGGCGATGGCCGGCCAGTCAATTCTGCCGTGATAATATCGGTGGCCAGAGGCACCATACGAATATTGCATACTTTGGATACTAGAGGCACGGTTCGCGATGCCCGGGGGTTGGCCTCCAGCACATAGACTTTGCCATTTTCGATGGCATACTGCATATTCATGAGTCCTCGTACATGCATTTCCTCGGCAATTTTCCGGGTATATTCCTGGATTGTTTTCACATTTTCCGGAGAAATGTGAAGGGAGGGGATAATACAAGCAGAGTCACCAGAGTGAACACCGGCCAGTTCGATATGTTCCATAACGGCAGGGACAAAGGCGTGCGTACCATCGCTGATGGCGTCGGCTTCACATTCCATAGCATGATTCAAGAAGCGATCAATCAGAATCGGGCGATCCGGAGTTACGCCTACAGCCGCCTGCATATAACCGATCATGTTCTCATCGTCGTAGACAACTTCCATTCCTCGTCCTCCCAGAACATAAGAAGGGCGAACCATTACGGGATATCCGATTTGATTGGCGATTTTAAGGGCTTCTTCTACGGTGGTGGCCATGCCAGATTCAGGCATGGGAATTTCCAATTTTTCCATCATGGCGCGGAATAGGTCCCGATCTTCAGCGAGGTCAATGACGGATGGAGAGGTGCCCAAAATACGAACCCCATTCTTTTCCAGTTCGGCAGCCAGATTCAGTGGAGTCTGCCCGCCGAACTGGGCAATCACGCCTAGTGGTTTTTCTTTTTTATAGATGCTCAATACATCTTCCAGAGTCAGGGGCTCAAAATACAATTTGTCGGAGGTATCATAGTCCGTGGACACGGTTTCGGGGTTACAGTTGACAATGATAGTCTCAAAACCCAGCTTTTTCAGAGCCAGAGAGGCGTGAACACAACAGTAATCAAATTCGATGCCCTGTCCGATACGGTTGGGGCCGCCGCCAAGGATCATGATCTTGGGGTTATCGGTATGGATCGGGTTTTTGTCTGGGGCATTGTAAGTGGAATAGTAATAAGCACTGTCCGTGGTACCGCTGACATGAACTCCTTCCCAGGCTTCCTCTACTCCCAGCTCGATGCGATGATTGCGGATCGTGTCTTCTGGAATTTCCAAAAGCTGGCTTAAATATTTGTCAGAGAAGCCGTTTTTCTTGGCAGAGATCAGCAGTTCGTCCGCAGGAAGGGCGCCCTTATGAGTCAGCAGAGCTTCTTCCTCATCTACCAACTCTTTCATTTGTTGAATAAACCAGGTTTTTACCTTGGTAATATCATGAATTTCTTCTACGGTAGCTCCTTTGCGCAGAGCTTCGTACATGATAAAATGACGTTCACTGGAAGGAGTGATTAACATTTGCAGAAGCTGTTCTTTTGTTCGGGTATCAAAATCTTTGGCATGACCCAGGCCATAGCGTCCGGTTTCCAGGCTGCGAATAGCCTTCTGAAAGGCTTCTTTATAGGTTTTTCCAATACTCATAACTTCGCCGACGGCCCGCATCTGGGTGCCCAATTTATCCTCTACCCCTTTGAATTTTTCAAATGCCCAACGGGCAAATTTGATCACTACATAATCGCCGTCCGGTACATACTTGTCCAAAGTGCCATATTTGCCACAAGGGATATCCTTTAAGGTAAGTCCAGTGGCCAGCATGGCAGATACCAGGGCAATCGGAAAACCGGTGGCTTTCGAGGCAAGAGCAGAAGAACGGGAAGTACGGGGATTGATCTCAATCACGACAATACGGTCAGAGACGGGATCATGGGCAAACTGTACGTTGGTGCCGCCGATAACCTGCACAGACTCCACAATTCGATAAGCTTGTTCTTGCAGACGCTTCTGGCATTCTTCGGAGATGGTCAGCATGGGGGCGGAGCAGAAGGAGTCACCTGTATGAACGCCAAGGGGATCGATATTTTCAATGAAGCAGACGGTGATCATATTGCCTTCTTTATCTCGGACTACTTCCAACTCCAGCTCTTCCCAGCCAAGGATGGATTCTTCCACCAGTACCTGACCGACCAGGCTGGCCTGTAATCCGCGGGCACAGACGGTTTTTAATTCTTCTTTGTTGTACACCAGACCGCCGCCGGCGCCTCCCATCGTGTAAGCGGGCCGAAGGACAACCGGGTATCCCAGCTGATCTGCAATGGCAAGCGCCTCATTTACCGTGTAGGCAACTTCGCTGCGAGCCATCTCAATGCCCAACGCATTCATGGCTTTTTTGAATTCGATTCGATCTTCGCCCCGCTCAATAGCATCTACCTGGACACCGATTACTTTGACCTGGTATTTGTCTAAAATACCTTCCTTATAGAGCTCCGCGCAGAGATTCAGTCCGGATTGGCCGCCCAGGTTTGGCAATAATGCGTCCGGACGCTCTTTGGCAATGATCTGCTCTAGCCGTTGTACGTTTAAAGGTTCGATGTAGGTGACATCGGCAGTTTCCGGGTCAGTCATGATGGTGGCGGGGTTGGAGTTGACCAGAACGATCTCGTAACCCAGCTTTTTCAACGCTTTGCATGCCTGAGTACCGGAGTAGTCGAACTCGCATGCCTGACCAATAATGATGGGGCCGGATCCGATGATGAGAACTTTGTGGATATCGGTTCGCTGCGGCATAATAAAATCCTCCTTGTTCTGTGTTAGTTTTATGACGGAATATCTGAAATACCTAATTGATGAATTGTTCTCTTACATTATATAGGAAAATGAAAATATGGCAAGGATTTTCTTTGGGGAAAGGAAAACGGTCAGACTTTGTAGTTGGATTAATGGGTTTTTCCTTCAGCAGCCAGAATATCTTTTTTGTTTTCTGCAATTGCCAAAAGAGCGGCCTGGATACCACAAGCGATATCTGGAATTCCCAGACAAGGAGCAGGATGGGGACGATGGACTACCTGACTGGGGACAAAAGGAACATGCATAAAACCGCCGCGAATATGGGGATAGTGACGGGCGAGAATATATAAGACTCCGTACATCAGGTGATTACATACAAAAGTTCCGGCGGTGTTGGATATGCTGGCCGGAATGCCAGCTGCACGGATCTGCTGAACCATAGCTTTGATGGGTAAAGTAGCAAAGTAGGCAGGGGCGCCGTCGGCAAAGATTGGCTGATCGATGGGTTGATTGCCTTCATTATCTTTAATACGAGCATCGTCAATATTGATGGCGACTCGCTCGGGAGTTAGCTCATAGCGACCGCCGGCCTGGCCGATACATAAAACAGCGTCGGGTTGTTCTTTTTCAATCGCCGCCTGGACCGTGGCAATGGATTTGCGAAATACAGTTGGAACTTCAACCTTGATGATTTTGATATCATCGATTTGGTCGGGAATCTGTTTGATAGCTTCTAGTGCCGGATTGATCAAGTCGCCGTCAAAGGGATCAAATGCAGTAAGAAGAATTTTCATAAGTCAGGGGTTCCTTTCTGTTTTTTGGTAAATTTTATCATATGCCAAAGGTAGTGACAATCGGCCAATGTCATTAAGATAAGGAAACGAAAAGCATAGGCAAGGAAATGAGGTGAGAACCAACGCCAAACCGTCTGTGGGATTTTGACTTTGCAGAGATTTAGAAGTCCTTAAATCCCTGAATTTGGCGTTGAAACAAAAATATACATTGTCTGAGCGGAGCGAGTTTGTATATTTTCGTTTCGTTTTTAGCAAAAGTCAGGAATTTTAGGAATTCTTAATTTCGAAACCGGAAAAAGAAGCAGACGGTTTGGCGTTGGTTCTCGCCTCATTTCCTTGCCTATGCTTTTCGTTTCCTTATCTTAATGACATTGGACAATCGGCAATGCCATTTTGAACTCTTTCCCCATGATTTAGACAATTTTCGATAAGAAATTTTGGTGATTATTGCTGCCGGTTTGTGGCGTATGGTATGATAACATATAAGAATACCCTCAGTGAGCGAGTGACTCTTGGCTTACTGAGGGTAAACGCAGAAACAACATATGAGGAGAGGATTATCATGCGGTTTTTATTTGCTTCAGATTCGTTTAAGGGGACGATCACTTCAGAACAGAGTATCCGTTTGCTGACGGAAGCAGCGAACAAGATTTTTCCGGGATGTGAGACGGTTGGAGTGCCAGTGGCAGATGGTGGGGAGGGAACGGTGGAAGCAGTGGTAAAGGCTACTGGCGGCAGTTTGCGTCGGGTGATGGTACATGGGCCACTCATGGAAAAAGTAGAGGGTTTTTATGGGATTTTTCATGAAGATTCGGCAGTGATTGAGATGGCGGCCGCCTCCGGATTGCCGATGGTGCCCTGGGAAAAGAGGAATCCTTTGTACACGACCACTTATGGCACCGGGGAATTGATTCGGGATGCGCTGGAGCAGGGGTTACGCAGACTGACAATTGCAATTGGCGGTAGTGCCACCAATGATGGCGGCATGGGAGCGATGCGTGCCCTGGGAATTCGTTTTTTGGACGCAAAGGGAAAGGAACTGATGGGAGTCGGCTCGGATCTGGCCAGGGTTGTGGACATTGATATGAGAGGTCTTAATCCAGCGGTCAGAGAGGCGCAGATAACTGTGATGTGTGATGTGAGTAATCCCCTGACAGGACCAGATGGTGCGGCTTATACCTTTGGAAGGCAAAAGGGGGGCACGCCGGAGATCTTGGATGAGCTGGAAGAAGGGATGAAGAATTATGCAGCTGTGATGCGTGAACGGCTGGGAATCCATGTAGAAAAGCAAGCTGGCGCCGGAGCGGCAGGCGGTTTGGGAGCAGCGCTTTGTGGATTTCTCAACGCATCCTTAAAGTCAGGAATCGATACGGTTTTGGATTTGATTGATTTTGATAGTCTTTTGGAGGGAACGGATTTGGTCGTTACCGGCGAGGGACGTATTGACTGGCAGTCGGCATACGGCAAAGTACCCAGTGGAATTGGGCGGCGATGTAAGGCAAAGGGAATTCCTGTTGTCGCCCTTGTAGGTGGTATGGGACAGGAGGCGGAGAAGATATTTGAGTTTGGCATTGACAGTATCCTGCCAACCATCAATGGTGCTATGGATATTCGGGAGGCATGTGACCGTGCCGAGGAGCTGTATGCCGATGCGGCAGAGCGAATGTTCCGAATGGTTCGGATTGGTATGGAGTTGGGAGGAAGAACGAAGGCGAGAGATAACTTTATTATCCATAGTAAAATTTTTAAAAATTTTTGAAATAACAATTGACAAATGGATAAATTGTTGATATTATAAATTTACACTGTTGAATCAAAAATTAATGACTGTTGATTCAACAAAAATAAAAGAAGGAGAGGGTACAATGATCTACACGGTAACACTCAATCCAGCTCTGGATAAGACAGTGGAAATCCCATCTTTTGCCATTGACGGCGTCAACCGTATCACAAAGATGCGTACGGATCCGGGGGGGAAAGGTATCAATGTATCAAAGGTGATTCAAAAACTGGGCAGCAAAAGCATTGCCGCCGGAATACTTGGCGGCGCTACCGGGAAGACGATTCAGTCAGCACTGGAGAATATGGGGCTGGAGACGAGTTTTCATTTTGCGGAAGGGGAGACCCGCACAAATCTGAAAGTGGTCGATCTGGTGGAGCATACCAACACAGATATTAATGAGCCGGGAATCACAGTTTCCGAAGAATTGCTGGACGGGCTTTTAAGGGAGCTACTGGCAAAACTGACCAGAGAAGACATCGTAGTTTTGTCGGGAAGTTTGCCGAAGGGAGCGCCGAAGAACACATATTATATCTGGGTGAAAGCCTGTCGGGAAACAGGGGCTAAGGTGATTCTGGATGCAGACGGAGAGCTGCTATTAGCCGGTTTGGAAGCAGCGCCTTATCTGATTAAGCCAAATAATCATGAGCTTTCCGGCCTTTTGGGAGAGAAGCTGGAGACGCCAAGGGAACTGGAACGGGCAGCTCGTCATCTGATGGAAAAGTATGGTATTGCCAAGATTGTCGTATCCATGGGAGGAGAGGGAGCTTTGTACGTGACAAAGGATGAGACAGTCTATGCCGAAGGTCTGAAGGTACCGGTGGGGAGCACCGTGGGAGCCGGGGACAGTGTGGTCGCGGCGCTGGCAGTGGCAGAAGAAGCAAAGATGAGTTTAGAAGAGGCGGTTCGCCTTTCCACTGCTACTGGGGCGGCTAATGTGATGTGTAGCGGAACACAGGCAGCGGAGTATGATGTGATTGAGGGATTGATGTCCAAGGTAGTATTTCGCACCCTGTAAGAAGATTTATGAAGAAAGCGAAACGAGAGGGAGTATTGAAAAATAAAATTATAAGTTTTTGTTGAAACAACAGTGAAATTCAGCTATTATTAGAAAGGAGCTTTTATTATGAAAGCAAGAGGGGTTAGACTGCATGGAGCCAATGATCTGAGACTGGAAGAGTTTGAACTGCCAGAGATTACAGATGATGAGATTCTGGTGAAGGTGGTTTCTGACAGTATCTGTATGTCTACTTATAAGTGTGCGATTCTGGGAGAAAAACATAAACGGGTTCACGACGATGTGGCAGAACATCCGGCGATTATGGGACATGAATTTGCGGGAGATATTGTCAAAGTAGGAAAGAATCATCAGGATACTTTTAAGCCGGGGATGAAGTTTACCTTGCAACCGGCACTGAACTATAAAGGAACGATGTGGAGTCCGGGATATTCTTATGAATTCTTTGGCGGAGATACCACCTATTGTGTGATTCCGGCGGAAGTGATGGAGCTTGGTTGTCTGTTGGAGTATAAGGGAAGAGCTTATTATGAAGCATCTCTGGCAGAGCCGATGTCCTGCAGCATTGGCGCCTTTAATGCGGCTTATCATACACAGATGGGTGTATATACACATCAAATGGGCATTAAAGAAAATGGAAAACTGGCGATTATGGCTGGTGCTGGTCCTATGGGGCTGGGAGCATTAACTTATGCGCTGCACCGGGATGTGCGCCCCTCCATGGTAGTGGTGACGGATTTGGCCCAGGATCGTCTGGATCGGGCAGCACAGCTGTTTCCGCCACAGGAGTATGCCAAGGAAGGCATTGAAGTTCATTTTGTCAATACTGGTGCGTTTGCGGATCCAGTGGCAGAACTGATGCGGATTTCCGGCGGTACCGGATATGACGATGTACTTTGTTATGCTCCGGTGGCGGCGGTAGTGACCCAGTCCAGTGCGATTCTGGGACGTGACGGTTGTCTGAATTTCTTTGCTGGCCCAACAGACAATCAGTTTAGTGCTACCATGAATTTTTACGATGTACACTATAATTCTACTCATGTTATGGGAACAACTGGCGGAAATACTGCGGATATGATAGAATCTCTGGAACTGACAGCAGCAAAACGCATCGATCCTGCTGTGATGGTAACACATATCGGAGGTCTGGATGCCGCGGCAGAAACAACCTTGAATCTGCCAAAGATTCCGGGAGGCAAGAAATTAATCTATACCTGGCTTTCGATGCCCTTGACGGCATTGACGGATTTGCGGGCAAAAGGACAAGAGAATGGGGATTCTCGCCTGATCGCCTTGGCGGATATTGTAGATGCTCACAAAGGATTATGGTGTCCGGAAGCTGAGGAATATTTACTGGCAAATTTTATTAAGGAATAAGAATACCGGAATCCCGTCCGCGGTGTTTCCGGTATGGACGGGAGGTGTATTTTGGATTCTATGGAGACACGCAGAAATGCGATTGTTGAACTGATAAACGAACATGGGACGGTGAGTTTTGCCCAGATTAAGAAAGCATTTGATCCGGTATCGGAGATGACACTGCGCACCGATTTGAAGATTTTGGATGAGGCAAAGCGGATTGTGCGGGTTCATGGAGGGGCGAAATCGGTTCAGGTAGTGGTGGGAACGGATGATTATTTAAGTAAACGTGCGGTTCGCAATATTCCAGGAAAGCAGAGAATTGCCGAGAAGGCACTTTCTCTGCTGAGGCCGGATACCACAATTTTTTTGGATTCCGGCAGCACTACTACTATACTGGCCAGACAATTTCCGGATCAGTCAAATCTGATCTATACGACAGGATTAAGTTGCGCCACAGAACTTGCCAATCTTTCCAGGCCATCTGTGATGCTTCCGGGGGGCAGATTGAATCGGTACAGTCAGAGTGTATATGGAATTTTGGCAGTCAGAGAATTGGAGCGGGTGAATTTCAGCCAGATATTTTTGGGAGTTACTAGCTACAGTTCGGATACGGGCTTTACCTGTGGGAGTGATGAGGAAGCCATCTTAAAGCAAACAGCGATCCGGCAGGCAGAACAGGTAATTGTACTGATGGATTCTTCGAAGGTGGGGACGAGAAGCACCTTCCGGATCTGTGGTTTGTCAGAGATTGACGTGCTGGTTTCTGACGATAACCTGCCAGAGGCATTTCTGGCAGAATGCCGTCAGTTTCAAGTGCCGGTTTTATAAGTTTTTTGTCAGTTTGACATTGCTCTGCTTATATAGGAGGGAATGTCTTGAAAAATAGTGTACAGAAATTTGGTAAATTTTTGTCGGCAATGGTAATGCCGAATATCGGCGCGCTGATTGCCTTTGGCTTTTTGGCAGCATTGTTTATTGATACCGGATGGATTCCCAACGAGGGATTTAACAGCATGGTGGGCCCCATGCTTACTTATTTGATTCCGGTTTTGATTGCATCTACCGGAGGACGGATGATTGGTGGAGATCGCGGTCGGGTAGTGGGAGCGATTGCTGTGATCGGTGCAATTATGAGCAATACTTCGATCACAATGTTGATGGCAGCGATGGTGATTGGACCTCTGGCTGGTTTTTGCATCAAAAAATTTGATGAGGCTATGGATGGGCATATGCCAGCCGGTTTTGAGATGCTGATCAACAACTTTTCGGCAGGTATTATCGGTATGTTGTTGGCTATGCTGGGATATCTGGTAATCGGTCCGGTGATGAGTGGAATTTTAAGTGTGATGTCTGCGGGTGTGAATGTTTTGGTGGAAAAGGAGCTATTGCCGCTGGTGGCTGTATTTATTGAGCCAGCTAAGGTGCTGTTTTTGAATAATGCCATTAATCACGGGATTTTCACCCCGATTGCCACTGCTCAGGCGGCTGAGGCAGGCAAGTCGATTATGTATATGCTGGAGCCGAATCCAGGTCCAGGTCTGGGGGTACTGTTGGCATATATGTTTTTTTGTAAGGATAAAGCGACAAAAGATTCTGCTCCTGGCGCAGTGATTATTCATCTTCTGGGAGGAATTCATGAGATTTATTTTCCCTATATTCTGATGAATCCGTTGGTGATTGTGGCGCCAATTGTCGGAAGTATTGTTGGCATTTTCTGGTTCAACATGACTGGCTGTGGACTGGTGGGTCCGGCCTCTCCAGGTTCCATCATTGCCTATCTGATGATGACGCCGGGACCGGATATGCTCAAGGTAATTGCCGGGGTGGCCATTTCCGCTGGGGTCTCATTTGCGATTGCTTCGGTATTGGTGAAGATGGCCGGAGGTAAGAGTCTGGAGGAGGCCCAGAATGAGATGGCGGCTATGAAGGCAGAGGCTAAGGGAGAGACGGCAGTTCCAGGAACGATCGAAAAGGCTTCTGAAATTAAAAAGATTATTTTTGCCTGTGATGCCGGTATGGGTTCTTCTGCTATGGGAGCTACAAAATTCCGCAATCGTATCAAGGCACAGAGGCCGGATATTGTCGTGACCAATACTTCTGTGGATAATATTCCAAAAGACTGCGATATCGCGGTGGTACAAACCACACTTGCTGACCGAGCCAGAAAATCGGCGCCGCAAGCACAGTTGATCACCATTGGCAATTTTCTTGCGGATCCGGCATTAGATGCCTTGTATGTACAACTAACTACTGGAGATGCACCAGCGGCTTCGGCAGGAGAGAACACGGATATTGTGATTCCGGATGTTCCAGTAAAAAAGCAGGTGATTATCGCAGAAGGAATTCATCTAGGACAGAAGCCGGTGAGTAAAGAAGAGGCAATTCAGCTTGCTGGGGAGATGCTGGTGAAACTAGGCTATGTGGATGAGACTTATGTGGATGCCATGCAGGAGAGAGAAAAGCTGGTTTCTACATATATTGGTATGGGAGTGGCGATTCCTCATGGCACGACGCAGGCCAAGGGAACGGTCAAAAAGACAGGTATCGTATTTTTCCAGTATCCGGACGGTGTGGATTTTGGAGTGGAGAAGGCGCAGCTGGTCTTTGGTATCGCAGGAATTGGTGATGAACATTTGGATTTGTTGAGTAAGTTGTGTACCTTGTTGGAGGATCCCTCTCGTCTGGAAATGTTAAAGACCACGGACGATGTGGAGTGGGTGCTGGAGCAGCTTTCTTAAAGGATATCTGGTGTAAGAGAATAAGGTAAAGAGAAGAGCTTCGGAGGCTGAGAACAGCTTCTGAGGCTTTTTTCTGTATTTGATACATATTTATACATATCTAATATTATTTTTACAGAAATAATATTAGGTCTTTTGTTAATGAATGAAAGAAATTAAAAGATATATCATAGAAAAAAAGCAAAATATATTTATTTTTGTAGAAATATATTAATAATCTATAAAATACAAATGAAAAAAACATAAAAACAAAGATTTCTCACAATAAAAAAACTGTGAATTAAACAATAAAATAATTGTGAAAAGGATTGACAATTCTATTAGCTACATGTATAATAACACGAAACATCTGAATACAAGGAGGTATTTCCTATGAAAGAGAAAAAGAGTGGTGGAGCGTTGTTGGGAGCAGCATTTCTGATGGCCACATCTGCTATCGGACCGGGCTTTCTGACTCAGACAGCACAGTTCACAGGTACACATAAAGGAAGTTTTGGATTTGTTATTTTGGTATCTATTATTCTGTCTGCCATCGCTCAGATGAATATCTGGCGGGTCCTTTGTGTATCTGGGATGCGGGGGCAGGATGTAGCGAACAAGGTGCTTCCGGGTTTGGGATTTTTTGTGGCATTCATGGTAGCTTTGGGTGGCTTGGCCTTTAATATTGGTAACGTGGGAGGCGGCGCTCTGGGTTTTAATACCTTGTTGGGAATTCCCACTCAGGTTGGCTGTATTTTGGCGGGGGTGATCGCCATTGCTGTTTTTTTGGTAAAGAATGCGAAGTCGGCTATGGATACTTTGGCAAAAGGGCTGGGTGGTATCATGATTGTGGTTATTTTTGGCATTATTATTGTAGTAAAGCCGCCAGTGGGAGATGCACTGAAGAATACTTTCGTGCCTTCTGCAGGAGTCCCGAACCTGGTTCCGGCGATTATTACCCTGCTTGGAGGAACCGTGGGCGGATACATCACGTTTTCCGGTGCACATCGGCTGATTGATGGAGGTATCACTGGAGAGGAGAATTTAAAAGAGATCAATAAGAGTTCTCTGATGGGAATGGGGATTGCTACTATCGTCCGTATCTTCCTTTTCCTGGCAGTTTTGGGGGTGGTCACGAAGTTAGCGGAAGGAGTGACTTTGGATGCTGCCAATCCGGCGGCAGATGCTTTCCGTCTGGGAGCTGGAGAGTTGGGCTATCGTTTTGCAGGGCTGGTACTTCTGTGTGCAGCGATTACTTCTATTATTGGAGCTGCTTATACTTCGGTATCTTTTTTGAAGACGTTCCATCCAGCTATTGATAAAAATGAGAACTGGGTGATCATCGGTTTTATCGCAGTATCCACTATTATCATGATTCTTTTGGGTCAACCAGCCAAGTTGTTGGTACTAGCAGGAGCGCTGAATGGTCTGATTTTGCCGATTACCTTGGGGATCTGTCTGATTGCGGCAAAAAAGAAATCAATTGTGGGTGAGAAATATTCCCATCCTACAGTTCTTCTGATTTTGGGAGTGGTTGTAGTGCTGATTTCGGCTTATCTGGGAATCACTACATTTATGTCAAATATGGGTAAGCTCATATAAAACAGTGACTTGGGAAACAGTAACTTGTCACAATGTCCGACAAAGGTGTAATCAAAATCATGATTGCGCCTTTTTGGGCATCATGAAGAATGAAAGAAATACTGTAAATATGTTTTTTAGCTGAAAGAAGGGAGTGAAATCAGAGAACATCATGCAAAACATCAGAATTTTAACAGCAGGAGATTCTTCCCTGTTGATAGAGTTTGGAAAAGAGATCAGCCCGGAGATTAATCGCAAAATTGCGGCGACAGTGGAGCTGATGCGGGAACAGCACATCGAAGGAGTAGTAGATGTAATCCCAGCTTTTTGTTCCTTGTTGGTAAACTATGATCCACTGGTTATCCGCTATGAAAAACTGAAGAAGCGGATGGAGAGTCTGGTACGGATGGATATCAAGGTAGGAGAAGGAAAAAGAAAAATTTTTGAAATTCCGGTATTGTATGGAGGGGAATACGGTCCTGATTTAGGAACGATCGCAGAACATGCAGGTCTGAAGGAAGAGGAAGTGATTCAGATCCACAGTTCCCGGGATTATCTGATTTATATGCTGGGTTTTTTGCCAGGTTTTTGCTATCTAGGAGGACTGGATGAGCGGATTCATACCCCCAGGTTAGCCAATCCCCGCTTGAAAATTCGTGCCGGAAGTGTGGGAATCGGTGGTTCTCAGACCGGAATTTATCCTTTGGATTCTCCGGGAGGGTGGCAACTGATGGGAATGACACCAGTAAAAACTTACGATCCGCAGCGAGAGATTCCCATACTGGTAGAGGCAGGTAATTATATTCGTTTTGTGCCAGTGGATGAGACTGCATACAAGCAAATTCAGGTGCAAGTGGAAAATGGCAGTTATCAATGTGTCATTCACGAGGAGGTGTAGCATGGGAATTCGCATTTTAAAGGCTGGTATGATGACTACGGTTCAGGATTTGGGACGTACTGGTTATCAGAGCCAGGGTTTTTCCGTAGCCGGAGTCATGGATGTGCGCTCATTTAAGATTGCCAATCTTCTTTTAGATAATCCGGAAAATGAGGCGGTACTGGAGTTTGCCCTGATTGGCCCGACTCTGGAATTTACGGCAGGAACGCTGATTGCCATTACTGGTGGGGATTTTCAACCGACAATCAACGGAGAGCCGGCTCCGATGTATACGGCTATTGATATTAACAAAGGCGATGTGCTAAAGTTTGGCAGTGCTCGGACC
>Ga0137306_101705_pt1 | contig 21128 bp, 18 predicted proteins | sample Inofroosms_March_FD_97187 | JGI IMG/M metagenome (GOLD analysis project Ga0137306, IMG submission 97187) | Mouse cecal microbial communities from Vienna, Austria - N-Acetylneuraminic and N-Acetylglucosamine D2O microcosms_March | ecosystem: Host-associated > Mammals > Digestive system > Large...
AAAGAGAAAATTCTGCATTATATCTGCCGGAATCTTTCGAATGGCTGATATTGTCGTCTGATATTTGGACGGACAATGAAATCAGGGAAATTTTAAGTACGCCGTATGACTACATTGAGAGTAAAGATTTTTTTAGCTGGGAGCGATATTTCACCGCTTTGCTGATTGAAAAAACAAAGGGAAGTTATCTTGCGTATTCCAAAAAGAAGCTGAATACACGTTATTTGAATGATAAAATAAAAGCAGCGGTTCTTTTAAAAATGGAAAAAATTGTGTTGAGTTAATCGGATATAAGGAGTGCAAAATGCTTTCGATTTTTTATGGAGACATTTTTACGCTTACGACAGATTTAAGCCCATTTTATATATCTTCATATGCAAAAAAGGTGCCATTGGCACCTTTTTTGTATTACCGGATCTTTTCCAGCAGAGATTCTCCAATCGTATGCTCCGGCATCTCTAAGCCGAAGTTGTCCGCCACGGTTGCCCCGATGACGGCAAAGGTATCCGCTTCCGGCAGTTTGCCGCTTCCCTGTAAGGAAGGAGAGTAGGCAAGGAAGGGCACCTTCTCACGGGTGTGGTCCGTCCCTGTGTAGGTGGGGTCGTTGCCGTGGTCCGCCGTCAGGATCAGCAGGTCGTCGTCCCGGAGCAGGTTCAGAAGAACTCCCAGGTTTACGTCAAATTTTTCCAGCTCCCGGGCATAGCCGTCGGGATCTCTGCGGTGTCCCCAGAGGGCGTCAAAATCCACCAGGTTGACGAAGCAGAGTCCGTGGAAATCCTCCTTCGCGGCATCAATGGTCTGCTCCATGCCGTGAACGGAGCTCTTGGATTTCCAGGCTTTTGTGATGCCTTCCCCGTCGAAGATATCTTTGATCTTGCCGATGGAGAGGACGTCCAGCCCATGGTCCTTAAGCAGATTTAATACGGTGGCGCTAAAGGGCTTTAACGCATAGTCATGGCGGTTGCTGGTTCGCTGGAATTCGCCTTTTTTCCGTCCCACATAGGGCCTTGCGATGACCCGGCCGACCTTCCATTCATCCCGCATGGTGAGCTCCCTTGCGATCTCGCAGCAGCGGTAGAGCTCATCCAGGCCGAAGGTTTCTTCATTGCCGCAGATCTGGAGCACGGAATCCGCGGAGGTGTATACGATCATATGCCCTGTGGCGATCTCTTCTTCAGCCAGCTCTTCCAGGATCTCCGTGCCGCTGGCGCTCTTATTGCCGATGATTGTTTTCCCGGTGCGCTTTTCCAGTTCTGCGATCAGTTCCGGCGGGAATCCTGTCTCAGTAAATGTCTGGAAGGGGGTTTTTACCTCCAGCCCCATGATCTCCCAGTGTCCCGTCATGGTGTCCTTCCCGTTGCTTCGTTCGTTCAGCTTCGTATAATATGCCAGCGGCGTCTTTACAGGCTCCACCTGCTTTAAGGGGCAGAGGTTTGCCAGCCCTAACTTCTGCAGGTTGGGGATCTGGAAGGTGTCCGTGGACTGGGAAATGTGTTCCAGAGTGTTCACCCCTGTATCCCCGAAGGCGGGGGAGTCCGGCATGGCTCCCACACCCAGGGAATCCAGCACGATGATAAAGATACGTCGGTATCGTTCCATGTTGTTCATCTCCTTTGCGATAATAGTAAATCATGATTTCGGCGGCAGCGTTTCCGAACCATTGGAACTATTCTATCATGTTTTTCGCCGGAAGGGAATCCTGGGATTTCCAGAATACCGACAGAAATTCCCTCAGCGCCCGTTTCGGATCAACGTCCAGGGCAAAGCCCACATATTCCGCCGGGATGGGCTGCTCCCGCAGATCCGTGACCACCATTCCGCGGCAGTAAGTGCCGCCGCATTCGATCCGCGCCTTCCGTTTTTCCACGCGCACCAGATCCGGGACGACGGCGGCCATCATGGCCAGCGGGTCGTGGAGCGGGCAGTCCCCGATACAGTAGTTTTGATTCCGGTTGCCTTCCCAGTAGTACGCCAGGGCCTGTTTCATATAGTCCACGGCCTTGCGGGAATGGGGGCTGCAGCACTTGTCCAGCCAGTCCATGGCCCCGGTGGTGAAACGGACCTTTTCCGTCACGTCCAGGCCCACGGCGAGGATCTCCATGCCGGACTGGAACACCCGGTCGCAGGCAGCGGGATCGGAGGCAAAATTGGCCTCGCACACGGGGGAGACATTTCCCCGCATGTAGACCGTCCCGCCCATCATCACGCAGCGTTTAATCTTTTTCGCAAAAGAAGGGGCTTTGGCAAGAGTCCGGGCGATATTGGTCAGGGGCCCCAGGGTGACCAGGACCAGCTCGTGTTCGTATTTCTGCGCCAGCCGGATCTGAAAGTCACAGACATCCTCCTCAAGGAGCGTCCGGCTGCCGGAGGGCAGCTCCACATTGCCCAGCCCGTTATCCCCGTGGATGAAGGCGGTCCGGCCGTCCCACTCGCCCTCCAGGGGCTTTTCAAAACCGCAGACCACAGGGATATCCGGAGCGCCGGCCAGATCCAGGATCTTCAGCGTATTTTCCGCCGCCAGCCTGGCTTCCACGTTGCCGCATACGGTGGTGATCCCGACGATCTCCACCTCCTCTTTGTTGAGCGCGTACAGAAGGGCGAGAGAATCATCCACCCCGGTATCCACATCTAAAAGTATTTTGATTCGATTTTGTTTACTCATGCTTTACGATACCAGGCTCAACGCACAGCGGATCATGGCATCCAGCCTGGTTTCCCTTTCTTCATTGGTCAGCGCGCCGCCGTGGTGCATGCTGCTGCCCACGGTGAGAAGGCTCAAAGCGCGCTTGCCGGCCCTTGCGGCGTTGCAGTAGAGGGACAGCGTTTCCATTTCCTGGACGAGAACGCCCATTTTTTCCCAGAGCCCTTTTTCTCCGGGGCTGTCCTCATAAAATACGTCGGAGCAGAATACGTTTCCCACCTTGTAGGGGATGTGCTGCGCCCTGGCGGTCTGTACCGCCTGCTCCAGAAGCTCATAATCCGCGATGGGGGCGAAGCTTCCCGGCAGATGGTACTGGGCCGTATAATTGGAATTGGTGCAGCAGCCCATGGCAAAGATGACCTGCCCTACCTCCACGTCCCGGTGGACGGCGCCTGCCGTTCCGATGCGGATGATGGTATCCGCCTGGTAATGGTTGAAAAGCTCGTAGGAATAGATTCCCATAGACGGAACGCCCATGCCGCTTCCCTGCACCGATACTTTTTTTCCGTTGTAGTAACCGGTATAACCGTTCATGCCGCGCACCCTGTTGTAGCAGAATACGTCGGTCAGATAATGTTCTGCAATGTATTTTGCGCGCAGAGGATCCCCGGGCATCAGGACAGTACTCCCGATCTGCCCGGCCTCCGCTTCGTTGTGAAATGTGTTCATGTGATTCGTCCTCTTTATGAAATCTGTCCGGCAGACGGGGAGCCTGCGGGTGAGGCTCCGGCGCCGGATACTATGACATGCTCATCGTCCGCTCATTTTTTCTGCGGATGGGCAGTTCGTGCTGGTTGGGACTGAAAAATAATTTCTGTGAAAGCACGGGGACGTCAAATTCCGAATACAGGACTTCTTCCAGGATCAGGAGGGGATATTCCTCCTCAATCTGCAGAATCCCGGAGAGCCGTTCCCTGGTAAGCCCCATCCGGAAACGGGACTCGCTGTAGAGCCCGGTTGTCTGGAGGAATTTCGTATAAAATGCATACACCGCGTCGGTGTCCTCCAGATCCACATTGTGCTGGTCCAGAATTTCATGAGGCATATAGATCATGGCAAAGCCAGCCGGAGCCTCCTCGGTATAATAAGTAATATTGATCACAGCCACGATGCTGGAGGGACGCAGCTTCAACACCTCCTGATGCTTTTTGGTGGGAGGCTGGAAGCCGATGGTAGTCTCCGTCCGCACAATGGGCTGGATGCAGAAATCCGCAATGGGATTGCCCAGTTTTTCCAGTCCGTTTTTACAGATATCCTGATTGGAAAGCACGATATTTCCCTTTCCCTGATGATTCATGATCAATCCGTCTTCCTGTAACAGGAGCATCGCCTGGCGAAGGGTACCTCTGCTGACATCGAGCTGGGCGGCCAGGATATTTTCCCCCGGCAGCTTTTCCCCCGGCTGGTATTTTCCGTCGATCAGCCATTGCCGGATGGTTCCGTATACTGTCACATACAGTGGTATCTTTACATTTTTTTCGTTTAAGGTTGTGTCTTTCATTCGCCGTGATGCTCCTTCCTGGTTCTGATACGGCATCGCGCCGGCTGCAGATTCCGCATATCCGCCGTTTGATGCGTGTTCCTGCCGTATCCTTCGTATGGTAATAGTATAAAACTAATTTACCAATTTGCCAAGAGCCTCGGGTCCTTTTACTTTTTTTCCGACAAAGAGCAGGATCAGCAAAGTGACCACGTAGGGGAGCATTTGTACGATCTGGGAGGGGATCTCCAGATCCGTAAGGTAAAACCGGGCGGACTGGGCCACCGCAAATACCATGCCGGCCGCTAAGGAGCCCACCGGCTGCCAGCCGCCGAAGATATTGGCCGCCAGCCCCATGAATCCCCGGCCTGCCGTCATGTCCACCACAAACAGGTTGTTTTGGGAAACGGACAGATAAGATCCGGCCAGCCCGGCGATGGCCCCGGCTGCGATCATGGCGGTGTAGCGGTAGCGGTTCACCGGTACGCCTGCGGTCTGCACGGCGTAGGGCTGGTCACCGATGGCGCGGTAGCGCAGCCCGTATTTGGTTCGGTAGAAGACCAGCCAGACGCCTCCCACGATCAGGAACATGAGATACAGGTAAGGCGACTGGTCCCGGAACAATGCTCCCAGGACGGGAATGCGGCTCAGGCCCGGAACCGTAATGTTGGGAATGGAAGCTACGGTTTCCGACATGCCTTCCTTCTGCCAGATGGCTTTGAGCATCACCGCGGTGATCCCGCTGGCGAACAGGTTGACGCCTACGCCGACCACCGACTGGTGGGCTTTCCATTTCAGGCAGAAGAGGGCGTACAGCCATCCCGCCAGCCCTCCCAGGAGGATGGAAAACAGAACTCCGGCCAGGGCATTTCCGGTGAAAAAAGAACCCGCGACGCCTGCAAACGCGCCCAGCAGCATCATGCCTTCCACGCCCAGGAGGATGACGCCGCCCCGCTCGGCAATGGTTCCGCACAGCGCGCCCAGCACGATGGGAACAGAAAGCTGCAGAGTCAGGCTTAAAAAGTTATTGATGATCTCCATAAATTTTCCCTCTCTTCTTTATTTTTTGGCAGCAGACAGCTTTGCGGCCTGCTGTTTCGGATCAGTGCTGTTTTGCACGGCTTTGCTTCTGCCATTTGATCAGTTCGGGAGCCGCCACGAACAGGATGACCAGACTCTGGACGACAGTCACCATATTGGTGGAAACCATGGTTTCCCGGCTCATGCGCAGCGAGCCCATGTCCATGATGCCGAACAGGAATGCGGTCAGCATGACCCCGGCGGGGTGGTTTCTGCCCAGGATGGCTACGGCGATCCCCGTAAATCCAAAGGAAGGGGAGAAGCCTTCGATGAACCGGTGGTATTTTCCAAAGACCTCCGTCACCCCGGCCAGCGCGGCGATCCCTCCGCTTAAGAGCATGGAGGTGATCAGGTACATGTTGACCTTGATGCCTGCGGTTCGGGAGGCATTGGGGTTGGCGCCTACGGCCCGGAGCTTGAAGCCGGCTGAGGTTTTCCAGAGGAAAATGTACATCAGGACAGCCGTCAGGATGAGCAGCAGCAGGGCATAGGTGAGCTGGGTTCTGGGCAGCAGCCGGCCGAACCAGATGGATTCCGGGATCAGCTCGGTCTGGGCGGTGGAGCCCTCCACCTTGTAAGGGCCGTTTACCAGCCAGGAGGTGAACAGGGTGCAGATGTAGTTCAGCATGATGGCCACGATTACTTCGCTGGTATTGAATTTTGCCTTAAAAATACCCGGGACGCAGCCCACCAGCATTCCGGCCCCGATCCCGGCTGTGATGCTGACAGCCAACAAAAGGGGGGCCGGCAGGAAGGAGAACCAGAGGGCGAACAGGACGCTGGCCATGGCTCCGGCGTGGAGCTGTCCCTCGGCTCCGATGTTGAGCATGCCGCAGCGGGAACCCAGGGCCACCGCAAGCCCGGTGAATGCAAGGGGAATGCTCTTGCTGACGGTATTGGCCAGCGCCTGGGGAGAGCCCAGGGCGCCCTCGATCAATGCGCCGTATGCAATCAGCGGGGACTCTCCGGATATGAGAATAAAACATGCTCCGATCACCAGGGCCAGCAGAATCGCTGCCAGTGACTTCACAAGCTCCGAAATATTTTTTGGATTCTTCATGTTAGGATACCTCCTGCTTTTTTCCGGCCATAAATAAACCGATTTCTTCTTTTGTGTAGGCTCCGTTTTCAAACTGGGCACAGGCTTCCCCCTCGTAGAGGACGGCGATGCGGTCGCTTAAGTTCATGATCTCGGAAAGCTCCGCAGAAATGAGCAAAATAGCCTTTCCCTGGTTCCGCAGGTCCAGAAGGGTCTTATGTACCCGCTCAATGGCGCCGATGTCCAGTCCGCGGACAGGCTGGGCCACCAGCACCACCCCCGGGTCGTGGCTGATCTCCCGGCCAAGGATGACCTTCTGCTGGTTTCCTCCGGAGAGCTGGCCGATCTGCTGGTCGATGCCCGCTACCTTGATCTCAAAGGTCTCCACCTGCTTTTGGGCATCCACAGCCAGGGCCGGGTAATTTACCAGTCCGTTTCTGCAGTATTCTTTGGAATCCTGATAGCCCAGCAGGAAATTTTCCGTGATGGAAAAATCGGATACCATGGCGTTCTTGTGCCGATCCGAGGGGATGTAGCCCAGACCCATTTTTTTGCGCTCCTGGATGGACAAAGCTCCCGCGTTGGTGCCGTAGAGGTATATCTCGCCCTCGGTCAGCTTCTGGTTGCCGGTGATCAGGTTTTCCAGCTCCTGCTGGCCGTTGCCGTCCACGCCTGCGATGCCTAAGATTTCTCCGGCGCGGACGGTCAAATTGACGGCGGATGCGGCGCGGGAATGGAGACGGACATTTTTCAGCTCCAGCAGCACCTCTCCGGGTTTGGAATCCCGGCCTGCCACGATCTCCGCCACCTGGCGGCCCACCATCTGGGTGGCCAGTTCTTTTTCATTGGTGTCCTTGGTATCGCAGTGGAAGACTACCTTTCCCTTGCGGATGACCGTAACCCTGTCGGACAAGGACATGGTCTCGTTCAGCTTGTGGGTGATGAAAATGATGGTCTTTCCGCTGCTTTTCAGCTGGCGCAGGATCTTGAACAGTTCGTCCACCTCCTGGGGCGTCAGCACGGCGGTGGGCTCATCCAGTATGATGATGTCCGCACCCCGGTAGAGCGTCTTGAGGATCTCCACCCGCTGCATCATGCCTACGGAGAGGCTTTCCACCTTTGCGTCCAGATCGATCCGGAAGCCGAAGCGCTCCACCAGCTCCTGGACGTTTTTCCGGCTTTCCTTCCGGTTTAAAATAAAATTGCCTGCTTCCTTTCCAAGGATGATATTTTCCAGCACGGTCAGTTGGCTGACCAGCATGAAATGCTGATGAACCATGCCGATCCCTTTGCCGTAGGCGTCGTTGGGATTGGAGATCACGGCTTTTTCTTCATTGATATAGATCTCGCCTGCGTCCGGATGGTAGAGGCCGAATAAGATGTTCATCAGCGTGCTTTTCCCGGTCCCGTTTTCTCCCAGCAGGCAGTGGATCTCCTGCTTTTTTACAACAAAATCTATGCCGTCGTTTGCCCGGACACTGCCGAAGCATTTGACGATACCGATCATTTTAATTGCGTCCATGTTATCCTCCGTTTTGACTTTCTGGATTTTTGGGTTACAGTTCCTCCGGAACCTGGATCTCGCCGGAGATGATCTCTTCTTTCAATTCCTCCAGCTTGGAAATGATCTCCTCCGGAACTTCAATATTGCTTTCCTCCACTGTATAGTCCACGGCTTCCTCGGCCAGTCCAAGCACCTGGTTTTCTCCGGTGTAGGTGTCCTCCACAATACTGGTGATGGCGTGATATGCGCAGGAATCCAGTTTTTTGAGCATGCTGGCCATGATATAGTCGGGGGCGATAGAGTTCTGGTTCAGGTTCACGCCGATGCCGATGAAGTCTTTCTCCTCTGCCGCCTGGAACATGCCCATTCCGGATGCGCCGGAAGCGTGGAAGATGATGTCCGCATTCTTCTCCGCAAATGTATTGGCGATGGTTTTGGCAGTGGTGGGGTCATTGAAGCCGCCTACATAGTCGATGAGCACCTTGATTTCGGAGTCAATGTGCTGGGCGCCTGCCTGGTAGCCTGCCGCGAAATGGTTGATCAGCGGATTGTCCACGCCGCCGATAAATCCGATCACATTGTCGCTGCCCAGCTTATCACTGATCTGCTCCTGCTTCGCCATGGCAGCCAGCGCGCCTACTAAAAAGGCACCTTCCTGTTCCTTACAGGAGTAGGACGCCACGTTGTCCAGCTCCAGGGTGGCATCCAGAAGCGCAAATTTCTGTTCCGGATACATGGTGGCTACGTTGGTCAGGGAGTCGATCTGCTCCGCGCCCACGCAGATGATCAGGTCGTAATCCCCGGAGGATGCCATCTCGTCCTGGATGATCTCCTCGTCGGAAACGGATTTTGGCTCCACTTCGTCGTAGGTGATCCCGTAATCCTCAGAAGCCCGTTTCACCCCGTCTAAAACCAGGTCGTTGAAGGAGTTGCCTCCCAGTCCGGCCTCCGTAAAGATGACGCCTACATGCGCCTTCCCGTCAGCCCCTGAGGTTTCGGACGAATCCTTGTCCCCGGAGCCGCCGCAGCCTGAGAGAAGCCCTCCTGCGATACCTGCTGTGAGACACAGCGCAACCCATTTTTTTCTTGTGTTTTTCATAGTGTGATCCTCCTTAAATTGTTTTGTTGTACCTTTGTGATAACTTGTTGTACATGTTGATATAATATATAACACAAGTTTATGAATTTGTAAATCGAATAGTTGCGTTTCGTTGTCGATTTGTGAAAAGGTGACAGTTTTTGAAAGGGGATTTTGTGCAGAATGCCGGGGGTGATTGCAGGGCACACGGCATCAGGCACTTTCAAAATCCTATCCTTGCGGAACAGTAACCGCTGTGATACACTAAATGAAAATGTCAATAAGGAGATTTCAGGAATGAGAGAGAGGTTATTTTCAGATAAAATCTTTATAAAAAAGCTGTGGCAGCTTGCACTGCCGATTGCGTTTCAGAATCTGATGCTTGCATCGGTGGCGGCAGCCGATGCGCTGATGCTGGGGCGTGTGACGCAGGACTCCATGGCGGCGGTGTCGCTGGCCACCCAGATCCAGTTTATTCAGAATATGATACTTGCGGCCATCATTGCGCCGATCGTGATTCTGGGCGCGCAGTACTGGGGGAAGAAGGATGAAAAGACCGTGAACGACATCTTCTGCATCGGGCTTCGCCTGTGCGTCGGGGTGTCTCTGCTTTTTTTTGCCGGATGCGTCTTTTTCCCAAGGTTTCTGATGCTGATCTTTACAAATGAGGAGGCGCTGATCGTGATCGGGGTGCGCTATCTCAAAGTAGCAGGATGGTCCTATCTGCTTACCGGTATCTCCCAGTGCTACCTCGCCATTATGAAGGTTAGCGAACACGCGGCCCAGACCGCGGTGGTCAGCACTGGGGCGGTGCTCATCAACATCGTGCTCAACGCGGTGCTGATCTTCGGGTTTTTTGGAGCGCCTGCAATGGAAGCCCAGGGAGCGGCGGCGGCGACCCTGATTTCCAGGGTCATTGAGCTCTTTTGGGTGATCACATTTTCCTACAGGGAAGGGTATATTCATCCGGACTGGAGCCGGATTTGGAAACGAAACCGCCTGCTTTTTGGTGATTTCCGAAAATGCGCGCTTCCGCTTCTGGGGGCCTGTCTGTTCTGGGGGATCGGATTTACGTCCTATTCCGCATTTATGGGGCACCTGGGGACAGATGCGGCGGCGGCCAACTCCATCGCCGCAGTGGTGCGGGATCTGGTATGCTGTATGTGCAACGGCCTTGCAAGCGGCGGAGGAATCCTGGTGGGAAATGAGCTTGGGGCCGGACATCTGGACCGGGGAAAGCTGTACGGAGACCGGCTCGTGAAAATCTCGTTCCTGACCGGTTTTTTGTCCACTGCCATCATGCTTGCGGTGACTCCCTTTGTGACCGGTTTTGTGAAAATGACGGATCAGGCGGAGCGTCACCTGATTGCAATGATGGTCATTATGGCGTTTTACATGATCGGGCGTACCGTGAATACGATTATTATCAACGGAATCTTTGCGGCCGGCGGAGACACCATGTTCGATATGTACAGCCTGGCGGTCTGCATGTGGGGGATCGCCATTCCGCTTGCAGTGGCGGGAACCTTTTTCCTGAACTGGCCTGTGCCGGTGGTGTACGCCTGCACCTGCTTAGATGAGGTAGGTAAAATCCCATGGGTGATGTACCATTACCGCAAGTACATATGGGTGAAAGATCTGACGCGGGAATTGTAGACTTCTGCTGCAGCATCCGGATGTTCCGGAAGAAATTGGCCGATTGAAAGCTGCTTTAGACAAAGGAGGTATATAAAGTGAGTAAAGTATTTAATGTGAGTGCGGACTGCAAGCCAAATCTGCACTATATGGTTGATATCAGCGAACTGCTCCATAAAATAAAAAAATTTATAGAGAGGGGCGAATATTTTACGATCAATCGTGCAAGGCAGTATGGAAAAACAACGACTCTGCGGGCATTGAAAAAATATCTGCAGGGAGAATATATTGCAGTCAGTCTCGATTTTCAAAAACTGGGAGCTAATTCTTTCGAAAATGAAAACACATTTTCCGTTACATTTGCCAGATTTTTTTTGAATACGCTTGAACGTGAAAACATTGAGATTTCCAGTGAGACCAGGGACAGAATGGATGAGCTGCGGGAACTGATCCGCAGGGAGCGGGAGCAATTTTCGCTATTTGAATTATTTCTATGTCTGAGCAGAATTTGTGAGGCTTCAGATAAGCCTGTGGTTTTACTGATTGATGAGGTGGACAGTGCGTCAAATAACCAGGTGTTTTTGGATTTCCTGGCACAGTTGAGAGGGTACTACATTGACAGGGATGAAACACCGACATTTCAATCGGTTATTCTGGCAGGAGTGTATGATATAAAGAGTCTGAAAACAAAAATCAGGACGGAGGATTCACATAAGGTAAATAGTCCTTGGAACATCGCGGCAGATTTCGACTTAGATATGAGTCTGCCGAAAGACGGAATTGCCGGAATGCTGAAAAATTATGAACAAGATTATCATACAGGAATGGATACGGAGGAATTAGCGAAGCTGATTTTCGAGTATACGTCAGGATACCCATTTCTGGTATCTCGGATCTGCAAACTGATTGATGAAAAAGTAGCAGGAAGCCAGGCATACCCGGATAAAAAAAATGCCTGGACAAAGGAAGGGTTTCTTGCTGCGGTTCGGATTTTGATAATGGAAGAAAACACCTTATTCGAATCTCTTGACAACAAGCTGATTGAATATCCGGAATTAAAGCAGATGCTTCAAGAACTGCTTCTAAAAGGCAGAAAGATTGAGTATATACCGGGAGATGTTGGAATCAGGATGGCAGTAATGTTTGGATTTATCACTCTGATTCATGGAACAGCCGTTGTTTCGAACCGTATCTTTGAGACAAGGCTTTACAATGGATTTCTTGCGGAAAAAGCTCGCCATATGGAAATTTCGCAGATTGCGGCCGATGAGAAGAGCCAGTTTATCGTGAACGGGCATCTGGATATGGACATGGTAATACAGAAATTTGTCAGTCATTATACGGAATTGTTCGCGGAACACAACCAAAAATTTTTGGAAGACAATGGGCGCAGTATCTTTCTGCTTTATATGAAACCGATTATTAATGGGGCCGGCAATTATTATATTGAGGCAAAAACAAGAACAAATAGACGCACAGATCTGATCATTGATTTCCGTGGGCAGCAGGAAATTGTAGAACTCAAAATCTGGCATGGGAATGAATATAACCAACGAGGTGAGAAACAGTTGGCAGATTATCTGGAATCCTATCATTTGAAACACGGATATATGGTCAGCTTTAATTTCAATAAGAAAAAAGAAGTCGGCGTGAAGAAACTTATATTCGGAGATAAAGTTCTGACGGAAGCAGTAGTTTGAATATTTTTCAAGATTGATACTGGTCTGCGGATCATCCATACAGCCGCTTTTGTACAATTACAAAAGTGGCTGTTACAACATTTGCCGTTAAGCCGATATTTAATATAGGGAAACAAAACAGCAGCATTGACTTTATGACAGAATAAAAGGTTTCAGGAGATTCTGCACTAAAGGCATTTTCCGGAAACCGACCTATAAAGAATGAGGAAAAATTATGGCAGGGGTAAAAGAAATAGGCGCAGCCCCGGCACCAACTCCAACCAAAAATCAAACTCCGTCCGCTCCGCCCATGTCGGCCTCCGACGCGGCCGCGGCAGGCAGGGCGGCAAGAAAAAGCGCTGAGCTGGAGGCGGGCCAGGTGATGGTCGCGCAGGCGGCAAGGCAGGCGGCCGAGGCAAAGGAAAATCTGGAAAAGGAACGTGCAGAACAGGAGAACGATTACGAGCGGGAAGATCAGACGGAGAAGCGCGACACGTCGGAGCTTTCCAAGCAGAGCAAATGGTTCGGGATCGACGGGAAGCTTCTGGAGAATGGGGACATCCGATGGGTTCTGGAAATGGAACAGGAGCTTTTCGAGGCGCTTTTAAAATGGATGCCTTCCGGAAACGGGGATATCGCGAAGCAGCTTGACGAGCTGTCCCGCCTGTATCTTGCGCTCCTTGAGGCCATTTTGACACATACCATGGGGGACGAACAGGCGGCCCAGATCGCAAGGCTGGATGAGATTCTTGCTCAGAAGCTGACGCTTTTGATGGAGACCGATTTAAAGGAACTGATGGATTTTCTGAAACAGACCGGGCAGACGGATACACTGCAGAATGTAAAATCCAGCATTTATAAGCAGACCACCGGAACCTCCATTTCCGCCAGGGCGGCCGACCGGTTCTATGCAAAGGGAAAGCCGACCGGCTCAAGCAACCTGCGCTTTTTTATGCCGGAATCCAACGGGAAAGATAGTTCGCGCGCCCGGTCCACGGCAGCGGCTTATTCTTCTCACGGGGCGGAGGAGGGCTCCATCTACAAGCTGACGGAAGGGAGAAATGTCCGGATGAACCAGGCGTTTGACGTCAGCAGAAAATCCGGCGAGATGCAGATGAGCCAGCGGAACCAGGCTTTGAGCGGCAAAGGGGGAGGCTCTGCAAATGCCAGTATTTCCGGCGGGAGAACCGCATTTACAGGAAATGACCTGGCAAGGGCAAACCGGTTCGCCGCCCACATCAACGGCAGCGGCAATTTGTTAAACCATTCCGGCATCAGTGCCAGGAATGAGGAGGTAGTGGGATACCTTGCGGCCGTCACTTCCATCAAAGGGGAGATGTACGCGGCATCCTCCGGAAGGCAGAACGCAATGAATGTCCCGATCAAAAGCGCGGTCAACCAGATGGTGGACTATTACCTGAACCGTAAAGGGATTTACAAGGTTTACGATTATACCACCAACGTATATGAAAAGACCGGCAGCTCCCAGAGGGCCATGGAGGAAGGTCTGGAATACGCCTACAGGCTGTTTCAGGAAAAAAAGGAAAACACGGAGGCCCAGAAGCAGGCGGCTTATCTCGAGCAGGCCGGTTTTTTCCAGAATCTGCTCAAAAACCAGAGCATCCAGGCAGACCTGCTGCGGGGGATGCGGATCTTAGAAGAGAACTGGCGGGATTTTCTTAAGTCCATCGGGGAGAATGAGAAAAAAGGGATCTCCCTGAAAATGCAGAAGCACAGTCCATGGGGAATCCTGCTGGAGCCGGGAGAGCACAGAAGCATTTTCCGCGGAAGGTCTCCAAAGCTTCTTCTCTCGGAAGCAATTGCGGTGGCGGTGCTGATCGTGGTGTATCTGTGTTATCGGCTGATGGTGGGATAGAAGATCTGTATATAGACAAAAGAATGGGGTGTTGGAAAACCGTCGATTGGGTACAAAGACCGTTTTCCAACACCCCTTGTTTATTCACGAGAAGCAGCGGGCCAGACAGCCACGCTTGGATGAATATTTGACGTTATAGTTTCAGCCGCCCCATACAAGTTTTCTGGTATGTTCCAGTACAAAGTCCGTGGAGACGCCGCCCAATGTGGGACCGAAAATATCCCGCAGGCGGCTTCCCTTCATCATTTCTGCAAGCTGTTCTTTTGCTGCCTGTGAGGATTGATAAGCGCTCAGCCCGCTCAGAAGGGAGTCGGTGCCGCCCAGAAGGGAGTCAGCGCCGTCCGGATCTGCCAGGAGGGAGCCGGCTCCGGAAAAGGAGGGCATCAGGCCGCCCGTTCCTGAGAAGGATTGATTGCTTCCTGCCGACAGCCCGGCCATCAGAAGCCGGTGTTCAAGCTGCGTCTCCGTGATCAGGCTCATATAGTAGGCGTGCCGTGCCTTTCGGATATCCCACCAGTCCTCGGTATCGGAGCTGCTCCTGGTCAGCCGGGGCTGGCTGGAAGAAACTGCGTTTACAATGCAGCCGTCCTCACCTATGGCAACGGCCTGGGACATTCCTATGGAACAGCCTGGCAGGATGGCTTCATTTCTCACCGAATCAAATGTAAACCAGGTCTCGATCCGTGTCAGGATCTCCTGTGCATATTCCGGATCCTGATCCATGCGCGCCTGCACCTTGGGATGGATGACCACCGCCTTGCTGCCCGGCGGCACCGCGCCCAGGGCGTGGATTTCCTTGGAAGCCTGGAATGGGGTATAGGGCGGATTGGGCCCGGAGGGCTTCCAGTTCTCTATGGCGTCGGTGTCGATCTGATCCTGATAAAGCAGATAATGGGGATAGTCATTTCTTGTTCTCCAGTAACTGGTGCCGGCGTCAAATACATGGTACTTGATGCCGGGATATTTTGCCTTAAGCATCTCCTCCAAAGTGGCGGGCCGGGCCGGCGCGGCCTCTTCCGTGCGAAGCCCGGACGCGGAGGTAACCATGGCGCTCCGGTAAGCCTCAACGGAAGAAAGGGCGGTCTGCACAGGCACTTTGGAAACTGGGGCGTCTGTACCGTAAGCCATAGGGCATAAGCCCTGCAGGGACTGACGGCCTGCCCCCGCCTGTGATGCCAGACCGAGAAAGCTTATGGCGGCCTGCGTCTGCTGTCCGGCGGTTCGCGCCCCTGCCCTTGTCCTGTTCATTTCGTTTTTGCCGTAATCGGTATAAATCCTGCTGCTCATCAAAATGTTTGATACTCCTTTCCTGTAATAAAATCGCCGTATCTGTTCCAAAACATAGAAATCGGATGATAAAACGCCTTCCCCTCCGGCCAGAGGAAAAGTTCCGCTATAAATGTATATCGTATGAAGCAGGGATTCAAAAAAGACAAATGGCGTAAACGGCAGGTTTAACGGCGTAAATATTGTCGCTGTTCACGCCTGCGGTGCTCGCAGCAGTTAAACATCGTTACTGTTCACACGGCGCCCCAGGGTCTTTGACTTGTAAGAACTCTAGTTTGGCAATATAATAAGAGTCAGCGAAAAAAAGGACGGGCAGACTCTGCCGTGCCAGTTGCGCCCTCAAACGGTCCGGTTACGCCGAACCGGTTTTCACCGGTGCAGATCTGACCGAATAAACAAACAGACATAGAGGAATAAAGATATGATAAAAACCGCGATTTGTGACGATGAAACAAAGACCCGCGCCTATCTCTCAGCCCTGATCCAGGCACAGCCCTACAGCTGCGAGATTATCGAATACGCATCCGCCGATGACTGCCTTGCGGACGGCTGCGGGATGGATCTGCTTTTTCTGGACATAGAACTGGGCCGGTCCGGCTCGGGCCAGGACGGGATGGCTCTGGCGCAAAAGATCAGGGAACAGGATCTGGCAGCGCAGCCGGTCATTATTTTTGTAACCGGTTATGACCAATATGTATTCGACGCCTTTGACGTGGGCGCCTTCCAATACCTGCTAAAGCCGGTGGACGAGAAAAAGTTTGCCCAGGTATTTGCCAGGGCGGCAGCGCAGGTTTCAGCCCGCAAAAACGCTCCCCAGAGGGTACGCACGCTTACGCTTCGGACCGGAAATGAAAATAAGGTCATACCCTGGGACAGCATTTATTACATTGAGAGCAGCAATCACAAGGTCGTGCTGCACCTCAAAGACGGAGAGTTTGCCTGCTACGCAAAAATCCGGGATCTGGAATCAGAACTGCAGGAGCAGTTTTTCCGCATCCACAAGGGGTATCTGGTGAACCTTTCCTATGTGTGCGGATACAGCAAATCAGAAGTGACATTGACGAATGAAGAAAAACTGCTGCTCTCAAAATATAAGTATCAGGATTTTGTAAAAACGTATCTCCGCTTCTTGAAAAAGGGAATGGATCTATGAGCGAAACAAAATTTTTGATGTTCAATCAGGGGTATGCTTTTGCAGCAGAGTTTTTGTACGCTTCCTCACTGGCATTTTTTCTGCAGCCCTTTATGAGGACGGGGAAATATCGGTGGAGCAAGGGGGCGGCTGTCTTTGCCGCCTACCTGTTTCTGTCCTGGATCTGTGATCGGCTTGCCGCTCCCCGGGGGACGTTTGTCCTGGCCGTGACCTTGCTGCTGACTGCAGGGGCCGAGGTGCTGGATTTGGAAAGGCCAAGGGCGTTCCTGCTGGGGCTTTTATACTGGGAGACCAGGGTGAACAGCGGTCTGATTGCAGACAGCCTGTATTTTGCCGCGGAGCAGGTTCTGCCGTGCCGGTCAGTGGCGCCGGAGGAAGTCTATCTGCAGACGGCGCTTAGACTGACACTGCTTCTTCTGTCCCATGCCGCAATGTTTATCACGATGCTCTATGCGCTTTGCCGCCGATTGAAAAGGCGGCCCCTGCCCCTTGGACGGCTGGAGATATGCTATATTAGCCTGGTGCCGGCGGCGGGGATTTTGTTTGGACAGATCATAGCCGGACTGCTGTTTGAGATCAGGGACGGCGAGCTGCTTCAGCTTTATGAACGGCATCCGGCCTTTGTGGCGGCAGTGCCGATTTTGGCCCTGCTCTTTTATGCAGGCTCCTATCTCACCATACTGTTCCAGCAGGGGATGGCCGCGCTGCAGGAGGAACAGGCAGCCGGCTTCGTGGAACGGCAGCAGACCCGGGCGATCCGGGCGCGGATTCATGAAGCGGAACAATTTTATAGCCGCATCCGCCAGCTAAAACATGAAATGCGGGGACATTTGACCAATATCCAGGGGCTGGTGCAAAGCAAAGAGTACGCCGAAGTGGAGGAATATATCTCCCGGCTGGATGAGAGCATGAGCGGTTTTGAACTGACGCTTCGGACAGGGAATCCGGTGACAGACGTGATCGTCAATGACAGGCGGAGACAATGCCAGGAAATGGGGATTCGTTTTCAGGTGGAATTTCATTATCCCCAGTCCGGACATTACGACGCCTTTGACGTAGGGATCATTCTTCAAAATCTCCTTCAGAACGCGCTGGAAGCCTGTGAAAAGGTACCAAAGAGCGAAAGGTTTCTCACGCTGGCGGGAAAACGAAAAGGGCGTTTCTTCCTGATTGAGGTCAGAAATTCCTTTTCAGGGGAGATCGCCTTCGGACGGGACGGACTGCCTGAAACAGCCAAAAAAGCGGATGCTCCCATGCACGGGATCGGCCTGTCCAATGTGCGGCGGATTGCGGAGAAATACATGGGAGAGATGGAGATCAGCCTGGAGGACCGGGTATTCAGGATCACGGTCATGGTGCAGGAGACATAGACAGTAAAGCAGGAGATATAGACAGTAAAAAGGAAGCATCAAAAACAGGATAACAGGAGGGAATGCAAAATGTTTATTTCAGGATTGGGCAATGTATATGGAAATCAAGCCGAAGCAAAAACGTTTGGCGTAAAGGCTTCGGAAAAAACGGAGACAGGAGAAACCAGGGCAATCACGGAAAAAGACGGCCGGGAGAATTCCGGTCAGCGGGAAGACAGCCTGGAAATCTCACTGGAAGGGCGTCTGGCTGCCGCAGAAGAGCAGGAAGCGTACTCCGGTTTTATCGCAGGGGAAGCGGAAGATTCAGGTATATCCGTGGGGCAGAATGTGAACGGTCCGGGCGAAGCAGGAGAAACGGAAGCGGAAGATTCGGGTGAAACCGCAGAGCAAGGCGTGGATGGTCCGGATACATCCGAAAAGCAGGGCGGCAAGGTAGGCGTCAACGAGGGCAAACGGATGCGGCAGATTGCGGCTGCAAAAAGCCGGGGGCAGGTTCAGCAGGTGCTGGCGTTGCTGCAGAAGGATCTTTCCGACTGCAAGGCCGGTCAGGAGAAGGGATGGTGCGACGAATCAGAGATCGCCAAGGTGGAAGCTCTGATCAGCAGGGCAAAAGCCCGTATGAGCCAGGTTCCCCAGGAGGACAGCCGGGAAAATGGGCAGGGCGGCCTGGATGAGTTCGCGATGGCCTCGCTGATGTGAGCAACGCAGGTGCCGGAACAAAAAAGAATGTGGGGGCTAAGCCCTCACATCTTTCTTTTTCAGATACCAAATACTGATTCCGGTAAACAGCAGGAAGAACGCACACAGGCTGACCAGGAAGGGAATGGGGCCATGACGTAGGGAATCTTCCGATTTGTTGGCATTCATGCCAAGCAGCATGACGGAATAGGGCCAGTACATACTGTAGCCCTTATTGCTGATGATGAAACCCAGGATGCTGCCTGTCAGCGAAATGCCGATGGGTACCGAAAAGCTGCGGATCACCATGGATAATAAAAGCTGCAGTGTCCCCACAGCCGCTGCCGCTAACGTACCCCGGAGCAGCCAGACCAGGATCTGTCCCGGAATCATGCCGGGCAGGCCGCAGAGCTTCCCGCACAAAAAATACAGTACGCCGATCCAGAGCTGGGTCAGCAGTGTGACCCAATATACGACTGCCAATTTGGCCAGAAATACATTTCTTACGGGCACGGGATTGGTCATGAGTACGTTCCAGTTGTTATTCAGGTGTTCCAGCCGCCACAGGTAGGAGCAGTACAGCCCGATCAAAGGCGCATAAAACAGGCTGGAATAAAACAGGGTGATCTGGGTCCACAGCGAATACCACTCACGGGTCAGAACCCCCAGGTTGTTTTGGTAGTTGAAGGTGCCCATGACAGCAGGAATAAGCGGGATCAGGACGCAGGCCGCCCAGATGCAGGAGTGGCGGAGCTTCAGATTCTCGGCACGGATACATTTCAAAAGCATGATTTACACTTCCTTTCTCATAAAAATTCCTTTTTCAAACAGATAAAGCAGGATTCCCACGGCTGAAAACAACAGAAAACCGGGGAGTGGGAAATCCAGATACTGCATGTAATCGTTGTAGTCGGCACCTTCTGGTACTTGTCCCCAGTTGATGCCGGTCACCGAGAAGATGGAAAAATATCCCCATACAATGCACAGGTTGACGGCTCTGGGAAAATACATGGAGAACAGGCCAAGGAAGGAGCCTGCCAGTCCGGCGCAGAGGGGAAGAATCTGGTTGTCGGACATCAGGGAGAGCAGGTGCTGGAAGCTCAGCAGCACAGCCCCCACGGCGGAGACGGCAAGAAAATGCTCCCCGAAGGGCAGCAGCCGTACCGGCTCCGTGATGTGAAACAGTTTTCCAAGCAGCAGGATGACCAGAACCTCCCCAAAGGAAAAGAGAAGCAGGTATCTGGCCTCTGCCAGGAATTTTATGTCGTAAAAGCGGCCGTTTTTCTCCAGTGTATAAAGAAGCTTTAAGGTATTGCCCTTGATCTCCATGTCACAGAGCCGGCTCGCGGTCACAGCCAGCATCATCGGTACGAAGATGGCGTTCAGAAGGGAAATCTGATAGAACAGCCATTGATAGCCCCTTGTCAGATCCTGGGCGGTGAAATGGAACATGGGGACGGATACCCATAGCGTAAGGACGGTTAAGAACCCCAGAGGGACGATCCAGACCTTCCGGCAGCGCTGTTTCTGTATCTCTGCTTTGTAAGCCAAACGAGTTTGTGACCAGGTTGTTTTCATAAAGAACTCCTTTCCAAATGGATTTTATAGTGAAGCCTGCTTTTCCGTCAGTTTCAGGAAGATTTCTTCCAGGCTCATCTGCATTTCCTCCAGTCTCAGGACGCCGATCTCCTGCTCCGCCAGAAGGCGTCCGCACTGCAGCACTCGGGAATCCTCTGTAGAATGCAGGAAAAGCCCGTGCCCGTCCTTGTCTGCCGCCACCGGGAACTGTGCGTTTTTCAGGACGCGGAAGGCCCGCCCGTTGTCGGTGGTGCGGAGGCGGATTCTGGCGCGGCTGTGGCGGTGCAGGCTTTCCAGGCTGCCCTGGAAGATGAGGGCTCCCTTTTCAATGATCCCGACATGGGTCGCCATCTGGTCGATCTCACTGAGCAAATGGCTAGATACCAGGATGGTCATTCCGTATTTTCCAGGGAGGGAGCAGATCAGCTCGCGCATTTCCTGGATTCCGGCCGGATCCAGCCCGTTGGTGGGCTCATCCAGAAGAAGGAGCCTTGGATGCCCCAGCAGGGCGGCGGCCAGCCCAAGGCGCTGCTTCATCCCCAGAGAAAAATGTTTGACTTTTTTGTCCTGCTGCTTTTCCAGGCGGACGATCCGCAGTACGCTGTCAATGCCCGTTTCCGGGACATTTTTTAAGGTGCAGACGATCTGCAGGTTTTCCCGGGCGCTTAAGTGGCCGTAGTAGGCGGGGGACTCGATCAGGGAGCCGGTGTTTTTTAAAAGCTCCAGCCGGTTTTCTTCAAGTACCGGCTTCCCCAGGATGAAGATGGAGCCGGCGGTGGGTTTGACCAGGCCCAGCAGCATCTTCATGGTGGTGGATTTTCCTGCCCCGTTGGGACCTAAGAAACCGTAGATGCTGCCCGGGGGGACCTTAAGCGTCAGATCTCGGACGACAGGTTTTGAGCCGTAATTTTTTGTCAGTGCTTGGGTGGTGATGATATGTTCCATAGTGGATTGCTCCTTTCCAAAATGATTGTTTTTTTCTGCCTGGCC
>Ga0137306_101711_pt1 | contig 21076 bp, 20 predicted proteins | sample Inofroosms_March_FD_97187 | JGI IMG/M metagenome (GOLD analysis project Ga0137306, IMG submission 97187) | Mouse cecal microbial communities from Vienna, Austria - N-Acetylneuraminic and N-Acetylglucosamine D2O microcosms_March | ecosystem: Host-associated > Mammals > Digestive system > Large...
GGTTTGTATAACAGGCAATTTCCTGTATTGATTTAAATATGATGGATAGGATTGCAACCATTACTGATCAAAAGCAGAATTCAGGAGGTAGAAAATGAAAAGAGAACAAAAACTAAGACGGGATCGAAACATGGGAGCAAATCTTAAGAAGCTGCGGTTGGCACATGGATTTTCACAAAGCAAGCTATGTACCAGGCTACAGCACCAAGCATGTGACATTGGAAGGAGTACTTATGAGAAGTACGAGAGGGGTGAGCTGAATATACGTGTCAGTGTGCTCATCCAGCTCCGTAAGATTTATGGATGTACTTATGATGATTTCTTTGCAGGGCTCGATTTGGAGGAAAACAATCAGGAATAGGATTTTGGAAAAAATTTTATTTGTGTTGTACATTTTTGTCGGATATGGTAGAATATGGATGTGGCGATAAAATTTCTAAGGTATTGGTAAGTACTTTAGGGGATTTTGTCGCCTTTTTTACATATAGTGATGAAACTAACTGGTTAACTGTAAAAGAATAATAATGATGGATAATTGTTAGTTATCTATCTTTAAATGCCATTCTAATACTTATTGTTGTAGAGGATAGCGCTAAAATAAATGTGCATTATCAGAAGGGATATATTTTGGAAGATATCAGAGAATTTTTTAAAGAAACTGACTCAGCTTTTACAATTTATGTAGTTGAACAACGTTTTGTAGTTGGAAGGGGCGCAGACTATTTTCGTAGCTTTAAGGGAAAAGTAAATTATATTGATACTAATGAGGTAATAAAAAAGAGAACAACAGGTATTTTAAGTAAAATCACAAAGCATATTCCTAGTTTAACTGAATTAATAGGAATATGTTTTGGGAAATCTAATCCAGTGTCCGTTCTAGAGATAATTTCAACATTAAGTAAACTGTTCAGTGTAAATGAACATCAAGCAGCAGGCCCTGATGTTATAGATCCCATAATTATTCAGGAAGGAAAAATATTGCCTAAATATATTAATCAAATAGTAGCTTTACATAAAACAAGTATACTGCGACCAGTTATCATTATTTTATTAAAAGATAATGACTTTGACAGAGCAATTCAATTATTATCGGGATGCCCGCATAATACGCAAGTCAAGATGATACGTAATAGCGGCGAAACAGAAAATTACAAAGTTATAAACTGTGGTGCTGAAAATATAGATGAGTTTTTAGATGCTTTTTCTTATCAATGCTTTAGTACTTGCTCACAAACAAAGAGAAATATTTTATATAATGAAGAGTGGGCAGATAATTCACAAACCAAATTATATGGACCAAGTATTATGCAAGTACGTACTAATCTTCTCTTTCGTGATAAAACACTAGTCAGAGAAGATTTAAATAATTTGATTGAAGATGTAGCTTTAAGAGTAAGTGATTGTGATTATGATCAGAAATTGTTAAAAGCTTTTGAATGTATATTGAGAATTTTTCGTGTGTTTTGTAATGATGGCGGAAAAGAGGATATGGATGAAGCATGGAAAATTGCTCGTAGTTTAAATAATGAAATATTATTAGCGCATGTTTATAGAAATGCTTATTTTTTTGATAAATTTTCTTTTGCTGAAAAAATACAGATGATGGAACAAGCTAGTAATATTTTCTCACAAAATGGCATGGAAGATCATGCTATCTATTGTAAAAATAATAGCCTTGTACGACAGTTTGATACGGATAGAGTCTCTGTTTATGATTTTCTAGCGCTACAGGAGCAAGCAATTCATAATGTACCTGGACTGGTCGGTATGTCGCATATTTTAAATAATGTTGGGGCAGCATTATTAACGAACGGATATCCTGATGAAGCAATCGAATATTTTGATAAAGGAATTGACTATGCATTTAGACCTGAACGAAGCATCCAAAAAATAGCGATATTAAGCAACAAGGTCATCGCAAAATCTTATTGTTTCAATCATATAGAAGAACATGAACTAAAAAAGATTATGAATTTAATTTTTGAGAATAAAGAAGTTTTAAATCTACCTTTTTTATCTGCACGATATGCTTTAAATGTTGTTGCTGTAGGGTATTCAGAAAACATTGAACTTGGAAAGGAACTACTTAATTTATACCCAGTCCAAAAACTTATTCAACATTCTCTTGAAGATAATATACTTGGATCTGGTCAATTATTATTACAACTCCAAGTACTAGCAAAAAAGTATAATCAGCCTTATCTATCTAATATGTGTAATAAACCTCCAAAAATTTTAGAGGCTAAAGGTTGTCGAAAAGATTTTATTATTAAAAATTCTTTTAATCCTTGTTCTTTTAGTACATGGTTCTGAATAATAAAAAGGTAAGCAGATGCAAAACCTACTTACCTTTTTAATTTTTCAGGGTTTGATTACCTGCAGCTCTTCTGAAATAAAATTTGTTTTAGATAAATGACAACATGGAGCTAGCTAATAGAAAACTGAAAACATTAATATCTCCAATTATTTCTTTTTGCGCTTTAATGCACGGATATATAGTGTCGCTTTCTTTAATCGAGTTGAATGAAAATGAAAAATTATTTTTATCTCTTATTGTTGGCATGACATTTATTTCAATGAAGTAAACATCTTCAAAAGAAACTATATTATTTGAAGTATTGTGATATATGTTTTCAGTGCATTTAATCCTTGCATCAATACGGCAATATGTTTGAATAGCTAAAGTGTCGATTAATTCTAGATATTTCTTACTGATTTTTTCATCTAGATTAACAGTTCTAAAAGAATATCCTGTCCTTGCTCTCTTTTCTTCTTCACCATTAAACCAGTCTAAATTTTCTGATTCATGTATATATATAACTGTCGGAAGCAAATCCATTGTGTGAGTTAATGCATTATATACAATCGGTGTAGTAATTTCATATCCAGAGATAAATTCTTGGTAGATTCCTTTTTGACATGTGCTATTCATTCCGCGTTTTACGCCAAGGCTATTTCCAAGATTTATGGGGCGAAAAATTCCTTTTGGAATGTTAGAGTCAATAGTTTTTGGTACATGTATACCTAATGATTGTGCAATTAAATTAGAAAGCAATTTATTTTCTCCAGTTACAATTGATACAGCATCACAGGGTATACATGGAATTCCTAAAGAATTACACATTGAGGGAACTAAGGCCATAACTGATAAATCAAACATACCGGTGTTTAAATTTAATACGTAATCCACATAAGGAAGTGTTCGATTTATTGCTTTATCAATAAATGTCCTAACATCTAATATCAATGGCATACAATGCAATTCTTCAATAGCAGTTAACCATTTTGTTAATATACTACTTTTCCATATAAAAAAATGTTCAAATCCAGACTCTGTATCGCCTTCAAATGTGTATACAACAGCAATAGTTCTTCCTTTAATTTTCCGAAATATATTTTTAAACTCATCTAAATTCATTTGCCCTATTCTCCTTTTTAAAAGATATAACTATATAAGATAACTAACAATTATCCATATTTAGAGCCCCAAGCAAACATATATACTGTTTTTTAATATCACTACTAAAACAGTTCCACATATCCCCTATAAATATGGTACACTAAAGAGACATTTTCTTAACACAGGAGGGCGCAACTATGGGGATACAGGAGAAAGTAACAGGCTATTTGGAATATTGCGAATTTCGCAAAGAACTGGACAAGAAGACCTTGAAGGCTTACCGGATAGACCTAAGACAGTATTTTGATTTTTTCGGTTCGGAGGATCCACAGAAGGAGCAGATCGAAAACTATATCACAAGTCTGCATAAAAACTTCAAACAAAAGACCGTAAAACGGAAAATCGCTACCATCCGGGCTTTTTATGCTTATCTGGAATGTGAAGAGCTGATTGAGGAAAATCCCTTCCGAAAAATCAAAGTGAAGTTCAAAGAGACAATCAAACTCCCCAGGATCATTCCACGGGAAGAGATTGAAAAATTATTGAATTTCATGTACGCTTATCCTGAAACAAGCGGAAAAATCAGCCAGGATAACAAATACTGGCTTCGGGATATGGCAATTGTGGAGGTTCTCTTTGCTACCGGTGTCAGAGTATATGAGCTTTCTAATATTAAAGCCGATTGTATTAATATCAATTCTGGATTAATCCGGATTATGGGAAAGGGTGATAAGGAAAGATATATCCAAATCGGAGAAGCCTCCATACTACGGCTCTTAAAGCGATATTATGATGCAAACAAAGAGGCAATAAAAAAAAGCGGTTTCTTTTTTATAAACCAAAGAGGAAACCGCTTTTCCGAACAATCTATCCGGAATATGTTAAAAAAGTATTCGAAACTGGCTGGAATCGAAAGAAATATCACGCCTCACATGTGGCGGCACTCCTTTGCAACCTATTTGATTGAGGAAGGCGTAGATATCAGCTGCGTCCAGCAAATTCTCGGTCACAGTTCCATTAAAACTACACAGATTTACATACATGTAGCCGCCAAAAAACAAGCTGAGATACTGAAAGCCATGCATCCAAGAAATCAGATGAATATTGCCGGAGCAGCATAAAGATATCTCTGCCTTTCATTCATATTGAATATCAAATGATTCGTATGTTTCATATACGGTGCTATGATCTGTATGATATATCCTTAACCTGGATAAAACATTAAAGCACGATATGTTTGTATTTTTGAAGCATGCTTTTTTGTGATGCAAATTCATAAATTTCATACAATTTCCTGTGCCTTCTCCAACTGACATTTCCTGAATGGCCTTATCCATTTTAAAAGAATCACAATAGCTGAAGATATCGCTTCCCTTTGCTCTCTGATTCCCTCTCCCCAAACTTCTTAAACCCATAATCACTTTGATAAAGCTCCGCTTCCGAAACAAATATTAAAACCGAAACACATGCGTCTACAATTTCTTTTAGTGATACATTTGTCGGAGATACTGGTTATCCAATAGCAGCTTTGGATTGTAGGAATTTTGATTCTCAAATTTATTGGAAGGTGATTGTGATTTATAGAATCCCATGATATAATAGCTATCAGGGAAAATCAAAGAGCTAAGGCGGCTGCCCTCCATTGTCGGAGGGGCTTACCCTCCAGACCCAAGAGGAAGGAGGGGATAACGATGATTACATATCAGGATTTTTTCTTGTTCTGTACATTTGTTGTCGCCCTGATCAGTCTGTTATATCAGATTTTTAGGGACAAAAGGAAATAGCCGCCACTACTGCAATAGTGACGGCTGGCCGTATATAACGGTGTAGTCATAAGCTATTGAGGGTAGCCGCTTCTTTGGCTTTCCCTTTTTCACATCATAGCACGTTAGATTAGGTAATTCAAGAGTTTTTCATGCTTTTATTGTAAATAAAATCTACGGATATAGTAAATTTTATTCCTTAGTATACCAAACTCAAGCACTTTATTGATCCTCGGGAGTGTCAGATTATTCTTATAAGTATTCACAAAAATCCTGGTTTATAGAGTTTTGCGAAAAAACTTACACAGAAATTCTGACACTCCCATATCCTCACAATCCAGATATACCACACCGCCTCCGACATAGTATTGTACATGTTTTAATATGTCAAAAGTCAGATCCATCAATTCCTGTCCTTCCTGTCATAAACTTTCGTATCTCTTCTATATTTGTCACCAACGGAATCACAGGTACAGCAGGTTTCCTCTCCTGATCCCTTGCAGACGCATCCAGGGCCTCTGCAAAGTCTTCTGCTTTTTGAGAATCTGTAATTCGCACATTTGCAAAAATACTTGATGTTGCCATAGGAACACCTCCATTTTGAAAATCTGAACATGCTTTATCTTTCTCATATTATTTTTTTATTATATTCAGTTTATCCGTGAAAAGCAATCATCACCTCACCTTCTTTCAAAAAAACAACAGGATACAGAAATTGCCATAACCTCATAGCCTGATTTTTCAGCTCTTACCTTCTCTTCCTCCAGATAAATGCACCTATAATCCCCACAACCGAAAGCACTGCCAGCACCACCGGAATCCAGATCCTGACCATATCCCCGGTCTTAGGAGCAGGCTTTTTCGGCGTCACTCCCGGTTTTCTCGTATTCTGAATCTCTTTTAGCACCTCGATCACCGGTGTCTGGTCATCCTGGTACTCGAAAACTACTTCCTCTTCCTTCCCATATTTCTCATAGCCATCAAGCGGCTTCGTCTCTTCCAGCACATACAGAATCGGCTCGATCATTTTTCCGCCTTTATATACCGCAATCGGAAGCAATTCGCTTTCTGCCCGGCCGTCCTTATCTGTCACAAGTGTTCCTGCCGCTTCTCCGGTCACTTTATTACGGATTTCAAACTCCACGCCCTGCAGCGCCGCTCCATTTTCCGCATCCGTCTTGTTTACACACAGACGACCCATCGGACGCTCATCCTTCATCTGCACCTTCTGAATCTCCCCAGTCTCTTCCACGGCAAACTCCACATCCGACACAACAACATATCCCTCCGGGGCTGCTTCCTCATGAAGGATATAATCTCCTACCGGCAGATACTCGATCACATGTGGCTCCTTTCCGGAAATCCACTCTTCTACAATCTTCCCATCTTTATCCAGGATCTGGATTTTAGCGCCTTCAATATCCTTTTCATCCGTGATATCCACCTTACTGACAGACACTCTGGTATGGTCATCTTTCATTTCCACCCTCTGTACCTCTCCGGTCTCTTCCACGGTAAATTCTACATCTTCCGCACGGACATAACCATCCGCTGTGGGTGCTTCCTCCTCGTGCAGGACATAATCCCCCGGCTCCAGTGCATAAACGATATGCGGTTCTTTAGCAGAGATCCATTCCTCTAGCGCCTTGCCGTCTTTTATAATCTGCAGCTTCGCGCCTTCTACTTCCTGCCCTCCGGTCAGATCTGTCTTTGTAAACTCCGTGATAGTGGGCTGGTTCTCAACCTCTATCTCTACAAAAATCTCCGCAAGCTCCTGACCTGTATAAGATGCATCCACAGGATAGATTTCTGCATTAGGAAGATAACCCGGAAGAGGCTCCAGCTCCCTCACCTCATATTTTCCATGTGGCAAATCTACATCAAAAAGAACCTTTCCCTCTTCGTTACTCTTTGCCGATCGGATCAGCTCCCCACTCGGGACGATCACTTCTCCGGCTGCATTCAAAATGTCTTCCTGGGCATACAGCCCAAAAACAGCGCCTCCCAGTGGTTCTCCCGTAACAGATGACTTCTTCAGAATCTCCACCCGGATCTTCTGCCGTTCGTTCACGACTTCCAGATTCACATAGTCAACAGCCACTTCCTGCCCCTGATAAGAAATTTCGAATTCCTTTTTCTCCGGGTCAAGCACGCAGTTGAAGCCCGCTTTCGTCTCCCGCAGATAATAGGATCCTACCGGCAGATTATTCAGAACCGCCTTTCCTTCCGCATCTGTCACAAGCTCCGCTACCAATGCGTCCTTTTCATATCTGATCAGACGGTTTCCTTCCTCATCCTTCTGCCCGTCCGGAGTATAGATGGTTTCTCCCGCGTAAACAGAAAATTCAGCGCCCTCTATTGTTCCGGTCTCATACTGGAACGCATATCCGGTTTCTTTTTCAAACAGTTCTTCCCCAATGATAATGTCTGCCACCTGATTGACGGCAGATACTGCCCGGTTTTTCAGCTTTGTAAGAAAATGCTCTTCAATCCTGGATGCCCCGGCAATCCGCTCCCCAGTCTTGGTCAAGGTCAGACTGCCGATTGCTTCATCGTTTTCCTGATTGACTACCACAATATATTCCCCGGTGTCTTCCTCCACCTCATGGGCGGTATTGGAATCCACATTGACGGTCACCGCAGACCGCGCCGCATCCTCATAGTTTCCTCCCATTGCCGCTTCATTCAGGGGAATATTTTCCCCGTCTTTTACCAGGGCATTTTCATATCCGTTCTGTACATAAACGTCCGGAGCCTCCACTTCCTCGATCCGGTAAGTCCCTGCCCTCAGCCTTTCCGGTGTCTGCAGATATCCCTCCTCGTTGGTCTGGAACGTATCCACTGTCTCCTGTTTTGGATACCGGGTCTCCATCGTCACATATTTCTCGTTTTTCACATCGTAGATCTGGTAGCTTGCACTATTTTCCAGCACGTCTGCATTGGTCTGTTCGTCTTTCTTTTTTATCTTAAAGAAAAACTGGAAAGGACGGTCGTCAAATACCCTCCATGCCTGGGGCTCCCGGCTGTCCTCCGTGATCCGCACAAGGAACGGATGGATCGTATTCAAGTTTTCCGGTGTGGTGGACTCAAATACCACATAATCCCCAAAGGGCAGCTCCGGCGAACGCAGATAACCATTTTCATCTGTAAATAATTCCCCGGTCTGGATCTTTTCGCCATTCTCATAATAAGAAGCCGTTTCTTCCTTGCTGTAATCATAACCGATGAAATCCTCCGCCGCAAAGCTGGCGCCTTCCTTTGGTTTCAGGCTTCCATCCTGAACAGCACTCAGGGCGCTGATCAGATAGATCTGAAATCCGGCTCCTTTTACCAGATTTGTTTCTGTCTGTTTTCCGTCTTCATCAATCTTGATCAATTGAAATGACTGTTTTTTTACAGTCTCGGCAACCGTCACATCCTGCTGTACAAGCTCTACTTCCTGGCCTTCATATACCAGTTCCACCGGATATCTGGTCTCATCCAGAAGATATCCCTCCGGAGCTGATATTTCCCGGATATAATAATCCCCCAGATACAGATCCTGAAAGTCTAAAGCCCCATTTTCAACAGAACCCTGTGCAACCAATTCGTCTGTGCTGTAAAGAACCCCATCCTTCTGGTTTGGATGGGAAATGTCTGCCGCCGCATACAGTCCATATACTGCCCCGTTCAAATCCGCATCTCCCTGCGGGAGGGCATCCTGGGTATCTCTATCAATCTTTTTTACATGGATTTCTCCCCGTACTTCTTTATTTGAGAACTCCTGGGTAAATGTATAGGTATATGTAGTATCATCTGCATATGCATAATGGAACCCATACTCCTGCTCTCCCATATAATAAGATTCCGGAGCCTGAATCTCCCGGATGCTGTAATGGAATCCAATGGGGATGTCTGCATGGAATGCTGCTTTTCCCTCCTGATCTGAAATGGCTGTTTCAATCAGGGTTCCCTCTTTTACCAACACACTGCCATCCTGCCCTGTGATGTCCTCCGCCGCATACAGGCCAAAGACGGCTCCCTGAAGCAGCGCCCCATCATTTTCTGACTTTTTCACAGCCGAAACCTCGGCCTGCGGCCGTTCATTTTTGTAGCTGGTCTCACTTTGTGCGATCTCCGCAGTCTGCCCCGCATAGCTGAGCTTTACTACATGAATCCGTTCCTCTTCTGTCTTTCCGATGGTCAGATTTTCCGGTGCTTTCTGTTCCACTACTTGATATGTCCCAAGGGGAAGCAGTCTGGATGTAATACTTCCGTCCGCTTTAGTTTCCATTTCTTCTGCCAGCTCCCCTGCACTGTAGATCTTCGTCTGCCCATCCTGGCTGCGGATCTCTTCCGCCGCATAGACGGAATACTTTGCGTTCTGAAATGCCCGGTCGGAATATTGAAAGGAAATACTTCCTGCTTCCCCTGTCACTCCTGTCAGTACACCTCCGGTTTTCCGGATCGTGATCTTCCCCTTCTGCTCTTCGTTTGCCACGGTCACTGTCTGTGCCTCCCCGGAAACGAGTTTCACGTTATAAACGCTGGTATTGATCCTGTATCCGGCAGGCACAGTGATTTCTTTCAGATAGACTGTATCCTGGGTCTTTACGATTTCTGCCTCAGACACACCCTGCCGGTCCGTCGCAGGCATCTTTGTGATCAATTGTGTACACCCTGCGTCACTGTAGATTCCAAAGACTGCGCCAGCCAGTTTTACGCCGCTTGCAGCGTCTTCCTTAACCACCCTTACTTTTGCCAGATCCATCCATGTCACAGTAAAGGAGACGGTTCCGTTTCCTTCATCATAAAAATCACCGTATCCGATATCCTGGCTTCCGGCAACCGTGCTCACCACAAGCGTTTTCCACTGAGCGCCAAGCTGTCCTGACAAAGTGCCGCTCCTCCAAGTTCCTGTCATGGTTTTCGGCGCCGTAAAATAAAAGGTAGTCCCGCCGTAAATCTTCACGTTTCCGCCTGTTTTCTCTGTTCCCGCCTGATCGTGGTAGGTAACCCCATCCGGAAGTGTCAGTGTCACGTAATTACGGTGATCCCCGCTCAGCGTGATCGTCCCGGTTCTCTGCTGTTCTCCATCCATAGAAGCCTTTTCGCTGGATGAAGAAAGTGAAATTGCCGCGGACGGCGGTGCTTCCAAACCGAACAGGTAGTCAATATAATCCCGGACACGGTACTGCTGCAGGCCGGCTTCGGTACATCCGGTAAATGCCCCTGCATCTCCTGCGTAAGCATACGAAGCTGCCAGATGGGTCAGGAGATACCGCAGATCGTCACTGTATCCGCCCAGGAAGGACGCTGACACATCCCCAGGGCCTCCATATCCATAGTAAAGGACTTTCTGCAGATTCGTATTTGACTCATATACATTTGCCACATAATCCGAGTCCGGCGGAGTCTCCAGATGGGACTGGATGCAGTATGCGATCTTCCCGTTTACATAAAAATAGCAGGTGGAATAGTTTCCCAGATCCGCCGGATAATAAATATCCGCCCCTCTTACCAGGGATACATTTCCGCCTGCCCTTGCAGACATATAGGCCGGCACTACGGAAAATAGAACCCCTTCTTCTACCCCAAATGCGGCCAGCTCCACCTCTTCTTCTGTTGGATTTTCTTCTGCCGGGTCGCTTTCCCCATCGTCAGACACTTCTCCCTCATCCTGGCCGGAATCCGATCCGCCATCCGCACTTCTGGTTTCTGCTTCCCGTGCTTTCACGATGATCTTCCTTGCTGCCTCATAGGAATCTCCCTTGGCCGGCACCACCTGGTAAACACAATGATAAGTGCCCGGCACATCTGTACAGAATGCATTTCCAGCATCATCCTTTGCTTCTTTCAGAGTGATTTTATCCTCTTCCCCTGCATGGATCCCGGTGGTATCATTTTCAATATCAAAAGGATCTCCCTGAAGGATCGTAATATCCTCAGCCGTAACGATATGCTCTGTTTCAGAGTTTGCCTGTGCCTCCATATTCTCTTTTGTGCCTGCCTCCATTCCCACTGTTTCTTCCGTTTCCATTGTGGTCTCCGCTGCCAGTGCCGTCCCGATTTCCGAAATGAACGTGCCGCATAAGATTGCAATTGCCAGTAAACCTGCTAAAATTCTTCTCTTTTTCTTTCTGATCATGAACCTCTCCTTTTCCTGTAAATTTGTTGATACTACTGTGTTCCGTTCAATATGCCTTTCGGGCGGTCTCTTATATGCATTGATCATTCCCCCTTTCTTATGGTCTGGTTTCAGGCCATACAAAAAAGGAGCATTGCCGAAATGCTCCCCTTTTGTATAGCCTCAATTTGGATTTGTATTGTCTGCACTGATTTTGTGAAAAAAAGAACGTTGATGTAAGAATCAACGCCCTTTTTCAAACAAATTTTTCAATTACTCCTTTTACTGCTCTTCTTTTTGGTTTATACAGCATACAACTCAATTACATATTGGATTTTTCATCATTTTCTTTCTCAAGAATCTCTTCCAACTGCTTTTGAAAAACAGGGAAATCTTCTTTTATCGTTTGATACACATCCATCATATTCAACGTTTGATATTTATGTGCAGCAATGTCCCGGAAACCTGCCGCCTCTTTCCACTGTACTTTATCGTATTTTTTCCTCGTAGTCCCGGTCACTGCCTTTACCAGTTCTCCAATATTTATCACCGTCATGCATACTGCCCTTTTGCTTTTTTCATCCTGCAAAAATGTTTCTGCGACATTTCATTGGTAAATTCCTCTGCAATTTTAATTTCTTTCACAATTTTCTGGAGAATAATATAGTCTCTATGATTCATAAACTGTCAGCACCTTTCCAATTTCAATCATTGCATCCTCCGGCAACGGAGCATGCAATACATCTACAGGTTTGTCAAGTATTCCTTCTAATCCAATCTTCACTCCGGAAAGCATGAATAAAGACACTGCTTGCGTATGAAACTCTACCAGTAAATCGACATCGCTCTCCTCTGTAAAAGAACCATCCGCATATGAACCAAACAGCGTAACCTTCTTGATTGGATATTCATTCGATATTTTTTTGATTCCCTTTGATATTGTATCTAAAGATAATGTCATTTTAAATTTCCCTCCTCCAAAAGTTTTTCTCTGGATCTGCGTAACCTACAACTTCTTTCATAGAAAACCATTCCTTTCACAATGGGAATACAATTTATTCGTCTATTATACATCACAAATCTATAGATATGCAACATTTCCTTTTGTCGTTAGAGTCAGCACATACGTTACAATTTACGGCCTGCTCGTCCGTGAATACTAACGCACACACTTCCCCAGTCTACGCATACTTCTTTTACGCAGCCTTTCTTGCCGTCATAAATGTGTCTGCCGCATTCCCTCTTCCCGCCTGCCAGTCATCAATCCCTTTGAAGTTCCCAAGCCAGTTTCCATAATCATCCGTATCCCACGTCACCCGGATACATTTCAGCCCCAGCTCCCGGCAGATCCGGTACAGATGGTTGCATCCGGTCCGGATATCCTCCCTTTTCCGCAGCTTCTTCGGACAGAGAATTTCGTTTCCTCTTTTTAGCTGACACCGGGCGCATTCCTCATGATAGTCTTCCCAGCACTCCACCTGCATCAGCTTATCCATATCGTAACACTCCATGACTGTTTGCAGTCCCCGGCCGCGCATCTCCTTTAATATCACTTCCAATTCTTTATAGTGCCCGACACCGGGATTTCCCAGAAATGTTTTCCCGGTCAGTTCATAGGCGGCCGCTGCTTTTAAGATTCCTTCCGTCACATACAGAACCCGCACATCCGGATTTCCGAAAATTCCTGCCGGGCTTTTGCTGGAGCAGCCTTTCTTTTTCCCACTGCTGGTAAGCCATACATATTTCATACCCTTGAACGGATGGTCCATACGAATCTGGAATCCGGCCAGTTCATTCTCTATGGTCCAAACCGGACAAAGATACCCCGTATTATAGCCGTAGAATGCCACCCGCCAGTCTCCATTCCGATTCACATAGAAGCCTGGAACCCCATTCAGTGAATAGCCTTGCTTCAAAAGACGCCTGGCAAGACTTCCGGCCTCCTCCGGGCTCGTGCTTTTAAATCCCAGCGCTTCCATATGGCTGATCTGATCCAAAGTCAGTCCCCGTCTTACAAGATCTGCCTTATGTTCTTTTTTCAAATACAGCATATTCAGCAACGCCCGGTATACCTGATCTCGATTCCTGTAATCTGCCGGTTCTTCCGAAAACGCTTTTATCTCTGCTAATTTTTCCGCTTCCTGTTTCATCAAAATCGGCAGAGCATTTTTTTGTACCGTTTCCAACCTGCGCATGATTTTCCAGTAAGCATTCTTGTACCGTTTTTCTCCGGAAAGCCCGCTCAGTTCTGCGTAAAGCTGGAGCATATTCCCCTTAGCTCCGCAATGATAGCAATGATAAGTATTCTTGATCTCCCCGTCTTTCCACACACAGAAATTCATCTTTCCTCTGCGGTCTCCGCAAAATGGACAGACCACCGGGAAGGACCCGCTGCTGTCATTCTGTAACCGCTGTATGGCAAGCAGATCCGCCACATCCGCAATAGAAAAAGGCGGTATAAACATAGGATCACCTTCCTTTCGTAAAGCAAACAGTATGCAAAATACACAAAGCATGCCATTGGCAGCCTTTCGCATACAATGGAATACAGAAAATCCGGCAGCCTGCATTTCTCATGCATTTTGCCGGATTCCTATATCCAAAGTATTTTCACAGCAGACCGGTTTTCTCCAAACTGCCTGCCTCTGTGCTTTCTTACATCATATCTTTCTATTTTTGCTAAACTGATCCGCTATGCCGCTTTTTGCCTGTCTGATGAATCCATAACATCCAGCAAGAGCTTCGCAGCTTCTTTCAGCGTTGCATTATCACCGCTGTAACGTTTCGCAATCCATTCCAGAGCCTTTCTGCCGCTTTCTCCTGCATCCATGGCATCCCCGAGAGGCTTACCCATGAACAGCCCCATGGTGCATTCCACCTTCCGTGCCTCTTCCACCGTCATCCCATCGGAACTGGGTTCATCCTGTCCACCCATGTCTTCCATTAATGCCTGGAAAAAATCATCCTCCTTTTCATTCACACCATCTGCCGCGAAAGGAATCTCTTCATCCGGCGGTATCTCCACAAACCCATCCTCTGCCGTATCTGCGGTTCTTACAAGCTCTTCTGTTCCTGCCTCCATTGGTACGTCTTCACTTTCCTGAAGCATGGATTCAAAAGAGATCTGCCCTGTTACCTCATCCGCTTCTTCTGCTGCAGCAGGTTCTGCTGTTTTCTGTCCATTTTTTATGGAATCCTCCTTACGTGTCGTTTTGACTTCTTTCTTCTGCTCAGCTATATTCTGAATCTGGACTTTCTTATCTGCTGTTCCGGGATTTTTTTCTATATGTTCTGTTCCCGGATTCTGAACTGCAAGAGTTTTTTCCTCATGGCCTGTCTCCGCAGGATTCATTTTCTGCGTTTTTCTGCCGCAATCCTCCGGCTGACCTGCTGCAGACCGAGCCGGATTCTTTGGATATGTTTCATCCAAAGACGGAAAACGTATCTCCTGCTTTGTTTCAGACGCACCTTGTAAACGCTTCTCACGGACTGCGCCCTCTATCTGCCCTTTGGAATCTCCGGAAGCGGCTTTCCCCTTCCGCTGTTTCCCTGGCTCCGAATACTCTTTCTTTGATTTCTCCTTCTTTTTCTCCGGATTCTCTTCCATCGGCACGGTACTGTAATCATGAAAATCCGCATCATCTCCCCCCTGATTGATACTGAATCTATTGGAGAGATAATGCTTGATCGCATAGGTCCAAGCTGTTCCCTTGGCCTTCTCCGGCATTTCGTGCGTTCCCACGGCATGGATGCATGCCGTCTCCTGTTCCTCCGGCCGATCCGCATTGACCCAGCCAACCAGAAGGTCTGACTCATAGATCCAGCAGCCATTTTCCTGCACCAGATAAATCGGATTTCCATTTGCGTCCCGTTTCGTTGGAGTTTCCTCCAAAATCTCAAAATTCACGCCATACCTGTTCAAAGCAGGTGTCAGGAATTTATGGATATCATCTATCCTGATAAATTCATAATCCACATCCTCACTGTAACGCTTTTTCACAAGTGCCGGAATCCGCTTTCTTACTTTCCAAAGCTTCTGCTGAAGGTTCAAATGATTGTATGATTTCATATGTAGTTCCTCGCTTTCTTCTCATGTTCTTTTTTCTTGATTCTCTTTCTTCTTTTTTCTGGTCAAAAGTGCTTCCCGGATACATCCATAAATGATCTTCTGACGGTACATTTCTGCCCCGAAGTTTCGAAACCACTGCTTTGCCACTGCGTACACCAGCCGCTCTTCATCCTTTAGATACAAAAGATATACCTGCATCGTAAAAAATCCTGTTCCGTCTCCAAAATGATATGCCGGAATATATCGGACATCTTCCGGATCCGTTCCATGGAGAAAATATGTCTCTGCCCGGTCTTCTATCTCCCTCTGGTCGATTGCGGGGATAATCTTTCTTCCAAACTGACGGAACAGCTCCGGTCTGTGTTCCAGATGATAGAGCAAAAGCCTGTTCGCTTTCCGGATCACTGTTTCTTCAGCCTGAGCTTTCTCCCGAAACCGCATCCTTTCCGGCAGTTCCATGATCCGATACAGGATCGGAGACGCATCCGTCAGTTCCCAGGTTTCTCCATTCAAGATTCCGGCCAGGCTCCAGTCAGCTCCAGTTCCCGAACGTTTTTCCATATCACTTTCCTTCCGGCAATACAGAAGAGAAAACATTCCTTTTTTTACAGAGCAAAGAATCTGTCCATTTACTTTCAACATGGTGTCTGTTCTCTGGCTCATCCATTGGAAGCACCGGAAGCTGTTCTCGCTGCTGTATACCCATGCCGGCAGCATTTCCCTGTCCGTCTGTGTCAGCTTCAAAATCGGTTCCCCCTTTCCGCAAAGGAAACGGGATCAGGAATGATATCCCAACGCTTAATACCGGATTTCTCCCGGAATATCATAATCGCTCCACTTCTTTGTAATACATTTGGAAATATCCTCTTCCAGCTCCAGCATAGCCCTTTCCTTTGTCCCTTTTTCCTTTGCCAGAGAAAGTACCTGACAGATTCCACAGTATGCGTCATAGGCAGTGCAGGCCTGATTGCCGGATTCCGTTTTAAACCGTTCTACGGTCTCAGCGATGAGCTTCTTTCCAATCCCCACGCTCTTCATAATCCCAACCATGGCGTTTGCCGGATATTTGACCTGAATGTCAAACAACCTGCCCATCCCTCGGAGGGTTTCCTTATAAAATTCGAAGATCTGCCGGATATTTTCCTCAACTTCATCGATCCCTCTTCTGCCCCGGTGGATCGTCTTTAGCGCCTTTCCTAAAACAATGGTGTTCTCCCCTTCCTTCATAGAATAGCAGACATTGGCTCCGGATGCCGCCACATCGGATGTCATGATCCGTATCTCTGTCCTCAGCTGTTCCTGGGCTTCCCTGCCATACTGCTTCATGAGGTTCCGGTAGGCTCCCAGCATCCTTTCGTCCTTCACCGACCAGGCCGCCGTGGTCAGGGAATGATCCGTAAATCCCCCGGCAAACGATACATCTTCAAAATCACCATTGACATAAGCAGACGCTGCCATAAAAATATCCATCATATGTATGATGGAATAATCCTTCGGGTCGCCGGAATGGATCGCCCGTATCTTCCCTTCGAAAAAACGGAGCAGTGCCTTTCCCTTGGAAACGCCCAGGCATTCATTGAGAATATATGCCAGAATCGGCTTTTTCACCTCAGAGAGCGCATTCCCTGAGATCCTTGCGCGCCGTTGGATCGTCGGCAGGGCCGTTCCTCCCAGCAGATACACATTTCCCATGGCCTTTACCAGCAGCTGGGTATGTTTCATAGTATCTGACAAAACCTCGTCTGTCTCTGCCCCGGAAATTGGGGTCACACTCTCTGCATTGCCCTCTGCCGTCAATACTTCAATGCTTTTACACGGTACCCGTTCCCACCATGCATGTGTTTCCACTTCCGCCAGATACTGATGAAGCCCGACCTCTTCCCGAAATATTTTTGAGAAATTATCCTGATAGTACATAGCCTCCTCCTTTCCCAAAATCTCCCGGCATTCAGGCCGCCAGCTCCCTGTACAGATCTACCGCCCTGATCCTGCCGTCGCTGATACAGAATTCATAGCCGTCTTCCGCCATAGAAAGCAGCAGGCTCAGCTCCAAATTGTTTGCGTTGTCCCATTCAATCCTTGTCATTGTCATTTTCTCCTTTCGTACAATAGTCTGCAGCCCCGGCAAAGCCGGACAGCTGCAGAAGTTTCTTAATTTTCATGCCCGGCATTCAGGCTTCTTTCCGGCATGGCCGTCCGTATTGCCTGGCTCCCGTTCCATTGCTTGCATTCTTCTCCTCCTTTCCGAACCTATGGAACAAAAAAAAGGACGCAAAAAAGAGCGACTCCTTTTTGTATCCTTGTCTTTCTGCCTGATCCTTATTCTTTACAGCATGATGCTCAAATTTCGCTTCCGGAAAATCTATCCGGGACAAAAACTAATTGTGAAAATCTGTATGATTTCCACATAAAATTTAATACAATTTCAGATTATCACAATATATAGTATGTGTCAATATTTTTATTCTATATATTGTGCATCTATCTAAAAAAACAACAACAAATAACAAATGGAACGCTTATCCAATCTTTTGCAGTGCTCCCCGTTTAATCCAGAGGCTCTTCTAAAAGTTCTCCCAGACCTGCTTCTGATTCTTCCATTTCCTCTGTGGTCTCCAATTCTTCTGATTCTTCAGACAACACATCCGAATCCGCATCATCAGTAAGTGGGAATACGTTTCGGGCAATGCCCCTCCCCTGCTCATCCATTTCGGTTTGGAATTTTACAGCTTCATCCGGCAGCAGCTTTCTAAAGCCTTCCATCTGAATCTCCGAAAAATGCACGAAAAATTCTTTTCCTGCCCCGTCCGCAACAAATCCGTATCCTCTCCTTGCGCTAAACCATTTCACCGTTCCTTTTACAAAATTTTCTGCCATGTTTATCTTCTCCTTTTCTATTTTTTTCTCCGCGCATGGCGCGCGGAAAGTGGGATGGTGCGGAATCGAACCGCACCCGTCTCTCCAAAGCATCCCTCCCTAGTGAGTGACTTATATCAGCTCCTCAAAACCATAAAACGAATCCACATTCAGCACGGCATCCAGTCCATCCATACCAGACAATGCCGCTTCTTTTGTTCTTCGAAAGTAAAAACGATACCGCTTCCCTACCTGGCATCTGCTGTCTTTATCAATCAGCAGCGCAGTACAACGTCCATCAGCCTGGCGTACATGTACCTTATACACTTTTCCGAACCGGTATCTGCCCTGAATCCGAAAAACTACTCCTTCTACCGTTTCGTAGCCTTTTTTCTCTGCCATCGCAAACAGACTGTATGCTTTATAAACACAGAACATGCTGAGCACGGCTGACCAGAAGATATAACTGCCTTCCCCCAGTCCCCTTCCCATATGGATCCCAAGAAACAGGATCAAGAAAGACAGGATGACTATTTTTAATATCCTGTCTTTCAGCACTACGGGAAATTTTTCATATTGTTCCATACGGCTCTCGATCCGTTTCATGAGTGCTTCCAGTTTCTTTTTTGTTTGTTTTTGCTCCAATCGCTTTACTCCTCCTGCTTTTTTGATCCTGTCCTGCCATGGGCGCCTTCTGCTTCTGTTCCCGGCGCAGGATCTTTCTTTACGGGTTCCAGGCTAAAATTTATGCAGCCAAACATTTATGAGAAAAGAAGCAGCGCAATCTTAGGCACCAGGTAAAGCAGGGACAGCCCCGCGCAAACCCGGAACACACCGCGTGGCTTTTTCATTTTCCACAGTTCCTGCTTTTTTGTTCCTACTATATGAACACTCCCCGGCACCTCCCATTTCAGTCTGCGGTAAAATCTTCGGAAGGCTGCCGTTTTATATCCAAAGGATTTTACCAGAAAGATGTGCCCCGCCTTTTCCTCCTGCCCCAGCAGGATAAAGCTTTTCTCAGCATTTTCCCGGAGGACCACATAAAATTCCGGAATCCCCGGTCGGCTTCCCTCCACGATCTTCTCAATCTCATCCAAAAAGATCCGGCAGGACTCATAATTCCCATGACTTTCCATCTGCCGGATGACCAGGCACTCCTTTGTCACTTCCAGATAGCAGTTCCTGGTCTCCATGATCTGCCGACTCATGCGGATGGCCGCAGTCAGGGACAGAAAGGTGCAGATACCGGATGCCAGCAGCAGATACACAAGTTCCCAATTCCACACTCCCCTGGAAATGAAATGTAGAAAGAGCAGTCCCAGTATGGTACTGCCCCCTGCACCAGCCAGGCAACGCTCCCGGCTGTCCATCACCTCATATACATCTTCATCCGTAGCTCTTAATACCATACCTGCCTTCCTTTCTGCATACTGACCTCATTTCAAAGATTTCGTCTATGCACCATGCTTGATCTGCCTTGTGATAATGCCCTCCGCGACCTCGAACCTGTCGTTGATCCTGGTCACAACAAATCCCACCTGGTCTTTTTTCCCAGGCAGGCTTGCGGTATTACAGGAATGGGCGATCGCATTGACACCGATATTCAGCCTGATAAAATAAGTTCCTTTATATACGTCTGTGATGATCCCTACATATTTCCCCTGTCTGTGGCATTTTTTCAGGTTATCTTTATTGGTGTTCGGCGTCGCGCTTTTTGCATCCACCGAAACAGTGACCTCTTCGGGAGATTTCGCCTCCACCTTGTTCACCATGACCAGCGCCAGGTCTCCCACCTGGAACCGCTCCCCTGCGTCTACCATCCATTCCCAGGCCATATCCCGCGCCCGGACAGAGCATTCTACGCCGAACACTTCCAGGCGCACTGCCCTTGGGGCCACTGCGATCACCCTCGCTTCCACAAGCCGTCCCGGATACAGCATCGGCTTTTCCTCCGGATTCTCCGAGAAATAAAACATCTGCCGCTTTTTGAGCATGGCGTCCTTCCGGGATGCTACAACGCTTTTTGACTTTGCGTCCAGATCCTTGATCAGAAAATCGATGCTGCAGCCCAGCATGTTGTTGGCAATCCGTGTCTGCCGGTTCAGGGCGTCAGAGTTCTCCCTACCGTCGCCGCTCAGGTTGATCATCATTTCATCCATGGGGATGATGATCCGAAATCCATTGAAATACGTAACCGCTACGACCCATCCGCTTTCCAGCTTTTCAATCCCGCTTAAGGCCCCTGTCAGGATCTTCCTGGTACGATGCGCGTTCAGCAGTTGGTGCCACCGGGCATCCTCCTGGTCTTTCAGAGATTCCACATGAGAATCCACATCGATCGTCAGGATACTGTCCGGTAAAACTGCCCTTGGGATCTCCTGCGCCTCCGGCTGAGTAACCTCCATTTTTTTCTTCTTTGATTTTTCTTCCATATACAGCCTCCTATTTTTTATTATGAAAAAGGGCACAAAAAAACAGCCCTTTCAGGCTGGATTGATGTGCCTCATCTTTTTACAGTTACCATTTTAGAACATGGAAAATCTTATGTCAATAGCATTACAGTTGCAATACGATCGCAATATCGTCGCACCTTAGTCGCAGAATCCGGACATCCATTCTTCCCACTGATCCCGCGAAAAATAACAGATTCTTCCGTAAATTTCCCGGCAGATGTGATTCTGCTCCAAATACTCCAGGCTGCAGATCTCCGGGTTATCCTTAGCCCATCCTGTTTCTTCCAGAAACGCTTCCCAGGTGTCGAAAATCTGAATGCATTTCCATGCCTGTTCTAGCTTTTCCCGCTCCTCTTCTCCAATGTAAACAGCAAACTCCCGCTGTAAAAGTCTTACAAACCCATACCGTATCAGCGTGAGGTCCAATAT
>Ga0137306_101712_pt1 | contig 21071 bp, 20 predicted proteins | sample Inofroosms_March_FD_97187 | JGI IMG/M metagenome (GOLD analysis project Ga0137306, IMG submission 97187) | Mouse cecal microbial communities from Vienna, Austria - N-Acetylneuraminic and N-Acetylglucosamine D2O microcosms_March | ecosystem: Host-associated > Mammals > Digestive system > Large...
AGGGTTCCGGGCGGCATATCAAGGCTCTTTCCCTCAAAAGTAGTAAATTGGTAGTAAATTCAGCTTGAAATCCTGCTTGTATGCCCGTAAATCAAGGCTTTTTTGAGATAATCAACCATTTTAAAATTATAACAATTATCTTGCTATAGAATCATCACGATCCGTTACACAGAAAATAGGATGCCTTCGGACTTCTGTCCGTGGCATCCTATTCTCCTTTATCTTTGTATCACAGTTTTTCGATCATCTTTCCTCGATCTCCATCAGCTGTGCCACCCGCCGCTCATGACGCCCTCCCTCATAAGTATTATCCAGCCATTCATCCACAATCATTTTGGCCATCTCCACACCGACAACGCGGGCACCAAACGACAACACGTTTGTATTATTATGCATCCGTGATAGTCGAGCGCTGTAAGGCTCGCTGCAGGTACAAACTCGCACTCCTTTTACCTTGCCGGCAGCAATACCGATACCAATGCCAGTACCACAGATAGTAATCCCATAGTCTGCCTCTTTGGATGCCACAGCACGCCCCACCATCTCTCCATAGATAGGATAATCACAGCTTTCATTGGCATTTGTTCCCAAATCGATCACTTCATATCCCTTCTCTTCTACATATTTTCGGATAATATTCTTCATTTCCACGGCCGAGTGATCATTTCCTATTGCGATTTTCATTTTTTTCCTCCATTCCCATACGGCAATCCCCATCAGAGTCGCGATCCACGCTTCAAAAGCAGCAAATCTGCCACGGTCAGAGCAGCCATCGCCTCCACTACCACTACTGCCCGAGGCACCACGATCGGATCATGACGCCCTTTGATAAGAATCTGTACATTCTCTCCGCTGCGATTCACCGTCTGCTGCTCTTTTGATATCGAAGGAGTCGGCTTAAACGCTGCACGAAAGATAATATCGCTTCCATCACTGATCCCCCCCAATATCCCACCAGAATGATTGGTGCTCTTTCTCACCACCCCATCTCCATCCATATAAAATGCATCATTATTGACTGACCCCCGACTTCTTGCTGCCGCAAAACCATCGCCAATCTCAAACCCCTTCACTGCCCCGATTGACATAATAGCCTTGGCCAAGCAAGCATCCAGCTTATCAAAAACCGGCTCACCTACCCCGACAGGAACTCCACGAATCACACATTCCACCACACCGCCGCAAGAATCCTGCTCCTGAATCAGCTTTTCCAGATACTCCGCAGCCGCAGCCGCGGCCATTTCATCTGGCATATACAACAAATTCTTATCTCTTTGCGCCAGATCAAACCGTTGTGGATCAATCGCAATATCTCCGATACTCTTCGTATAGGCATTCACCCGAATGCCATAATGTTCCAGCAGCCGGCACGCCACCGCCCCTGCCGCCACCCTGCCAATCGTTTCCCTGCCAGAAGAACGGCCTCCGCCGCGGTAATCCCGAAATCCGTACTTAGCATCAAAACAAAAATCCGCATGTCCCGGGCGGAACACTTCCATAATATCACGATAGTCCCTTGAACGTTGATCGAGATTTCTCACAATCAAAGCAATCGGCGTTCCCGTAGTCCTCCCTTCAAATACCCCGGACAAGATCTCCACCTGATCCCCTTCCTGCCGGGCAGTCGTAAAACGGCTCTGCCCCGGTTTCCGCCGGTTCAGATACTTCTGAATATCTTCTTCACATAAAGAAAGCCCCGCAGGACAGCCGTCGATCGTCACACCGACACCCTTCCCATGAGACTCTCCCCATGTCATAATGCAAAAAACAGTTCCTAAAGTTGATCCCGCCATAATCCCTCCTCAGATTTTATCCCAGCTCCCGCCATATCCAATTTCTCCCACAGCGCATCCTCCCCCATCCCCTAAAGCTATCGCAAAATCCACTCTTCCATTCACAATTAACCATAGAGGAAAGCGCAAAATAGCCTGCCGTCAGCCCAACATCATATCCTTAGGTTTAGCTCTGAGAATACTCAGCCATGGAAAAAGGAGCGGGAAGAGACGGGAAATCGTCTGCCGCTTTTTCCGGTTTCGGGATCAAGAAGTCCTAAAATCTCTGATTTTTGCGAAAAGCGAAACGAAAATCCCCAAACTCGCTTCGCTCAGACAGAGTGGATTTTCGTTTCAAGGCAAAACTCAGGAATTTAAGGACTTCTAAATCCCTGCAAAGTCAAAATCTGCAGACGATTTCCCGTCTCTTCCCGCTCCTTTTTCCATGGCGTACCTCCTGAGAAAATGAACTTAATGACATTGGCCGTCAGCCAGGAGTTATGACTTTTGCAGCTCTCCCCTCATCCCTTACGGCGCCACCCGCACAATCGCACAACTATTGGGCTGATTACATTTCAACTCCTTCGCACACATCACCAACAGACCTTTTTCATAATCCACTGCAAAAAAGGTAATATTCCCGCTCTCATGATTCATCACGGCAATATGTTTATTATCCGGAAATACAGCAATATCTTTGGGATACTCTCCGCTAACCGGTAGGCTGCACAATAGCTCCAGCATTCCGGTCTCGGCATCCCGCTTGAACACGGACACCGTCTCATCGCCGGCATTACCGCAGTAAACATACTGCTGATCCGGGGAGAATCTCATACAGCATGCCGCCGCAATCTGTTTATGTTTGGGTCCCATCGTCGAAATCGTCTGTATCTTCTCAATCTCCGGAACCCGATCTTTTCCTACATAAGTAAACACATCAATCACATTTTTCTGTTCATACATCAGATAGATATATTTCCCATCCGCACTAAACCGGAAATGTCTGGGCGAGGACTCAAACTCGCAGCGAATCGCATCGACCAACACCAGCTTCTCCTCATTCTCATTAAAACGGTAAATCTGAACCTGGTCCATACCAGAATCTGCAGTCATCACATATTTGTGATCCGGCGTCCTGCGCGTACAGGTGACATGAGGGCGGAAATTCCGTTCTGCCACGCTCCCCATTCCTTTATGGAAGACACCATCCACAATTCCGCCTACACCGCCGTCCTTGCGCAACCGCAGGACTGTGGCTTTCCCGTCATGATAGCCCGAAACAAAAATGTATTTGTCTCCGGCATCTGTAGATAAATGGCAACCTCTCATACCATTAATTTTTGTGCTGTTCAGACGAGACAGACTTCCATTTTGCAGAATTCGGAAAGACACTACGCCTTCATCTGCTATGGAGTACAAAGTATCTCCGTTCTTGGATGCAATCACATAAGAGGAGTTGTCCACTTCCACCTCACAGCGCTCCACAAATTTTCCGTTCTCCACATCCACATCATAAACCGTGATTCCCTTTGCCTTGCCTGTGTAGGAATAAGACCCTACATACGCCATATACTTTGCCATAATTCACTCCTCCTCATGCCATTACTTCCCGGATAACTGTTTGTTCTTTCACAGTTATTTTCCTTTTCCCATCCGCCTTTCCTGAGCAGCGCCAATCCGCAATCTAGACTGCCTCTCAAAGGTCAAACAGAACTGTAATCATCATACCACATTTTTCTGAAAAAATCCATTCACAATGTATTGACATGGAAATATTTTTCTGTATAATGGTATTTGCCGTTTGGTTTATTATTACTAAACTTTTTATTTATTTTTACAATCAGTTAGTATTTGTAAACTTTGAAGTTAGTTTTATAAGGGAGGAAACATATGGATATCGGTTTGAAATTAAGAGAACTCCGAGTCCTGAAGGGACTTACTCAGGAAGAACTTGCCGACCGCTCCGAACTTTCCAAAGGGTTCATTTCCCAGCTGGAACGAAACCTTACCTCTCCCTCTATCGCGACCCTGACAGACATTCTTCAATGCCTGGGCACGACCCTGGGTGAGTTCTTTTATGAAGGTCCGGATCAGCAGATCGTCTTTGGAAAGGCAGATTATTTTGAAAAATATGATCCGGAATTAAAAAATGAAGTCAAATGGATCATTCCCAATGCCCAGAAAAATGTGATGGAACCTATCCTTCTCACGCTTGAGGCCGGCGGAGAGACTTATCCGGACACTCCCCATGAAGGCGAGGAATTCGGTTATGTGCTCCAGGGTTCTGTTGCCATTCACATTGGCAGTCAAGTTTTTCGGGCAAAAAAAGGAGAGTCGTTCTATTTTGTTTCAGATAAAAAGCATTACCTTTCCAGCAAGGCCGGCGCCATCCTTTTGTGGGTCAGTTCGCCGCCAAGTTTTTAATTTACAGGTTTTCCATACACAGGAGGAACGCTATTATGAGCCAGCCTTTAATTAATCTGAAAAATATAACAAAAAGTTTTGATGGAACTGTGGTTCTAGATGATCTGAATCTTTCTGTGGCAGAGAACACGTTTGTGACCCTGCTCGGTCCCAGTGGCTGTGGCAAAACCACAACTCTGCGCATTATCGGCGGCTTTGAAAGTGCTGACAAAGGTCAGGTGATCTTTGATGGAGAAGAGATCAGCAAACTGCCGCCCAACAAGCGTCAGCTAAATACCGTATTTCAAAAGTATGCCTTGTTCTCTCATATGAACATTGCCGAGAATATCGCCTTTGGACTGAAAATCAAGGGTAAGTCCAAAGCTTATATTCAAGATAAGATTAAGTACGCTTTGAAGCTGGTAAATTTAGATGGCTATGAGAATCGTTCTGTCAGCTCTTTAAGCGGCGGCCAACAACAAAGAATCGCCATCGCCCGCGCTATTGTTAATGAGCCCCGGGTATTGCTTTTGGATGAACCGTTAGGCGCCCTTGATTTAAAATTACGGCAGGACATGCAATATGAACTGATCCGCTTAAAAAATGAACTGGGAATTACTTTTATCTATGTGACCCATGATCAGGAGGAGGCGCTGACCATGTCTGACACGATTGTAGTTATGAATCAAGGCTATATTCAGCAGATGGGCACCCCTGAACAGATTTATAACGAACCGGAAAATGCCTTTGTAGCCGATTTTATCGGCGAGAGCAATATCGTTTCCGGCACCATGATTCGGGATGAATTAGTAGAGATCTTTGGCGCGCGCTTTGCTTGTGTAGACAAAGGCTTTGGTAATAATCAACCCGTGGATGTCGTGATCCGTCCAGAGGATATTGACTTGGTAGCTCCTTCCGACGGAACCCTCACCGGAGTATGCACACACCTTATCTTTAAGGGCGTTCATTATGAAATGGAGGTAACAACCCCAGGCGGTTTTGAATGGCTGGTCCACAGCACAGATATGTGTCCGGTGGGAAAAGAGGTTGGCATTCATGTCGATCCCTTTGATATTCAAATCATGAACAAACCGGCATCAGAGGATGAGGAGGCCGTAGGAGTCAATGAGTAAAAAATTATTAGCCGGACCTTATCTGGTCTGGATGGTTGGCTTTATCATCATTCCCCTGGCTTTGATTGTCTACTATGGGTTGACTGACCGAAATGGTATTTTTACAATCGCCAATGTGGCATCTGTCGCAGAACCAGAACATGTGAAGGCGCTGTGGTTATCCCTTCTGTTATCTTTGGTTAGCACGGTAGTCTGCCTGATCCTTGCCTATCCCCTAGCCATGATTCTGCGGAATCGAGGTATTGGACGAGGTAGTTTCATCGTATTTATTTTCATCTTGCCAATGTGGATGAATTTCCTGCTACGGACGATGGCCTGGCAGACTCTCCTAGAAAAGAATGGTGTAATCAATGGGATTTTATCCTTACTTCATCTGCCAAATCAGAACCTGATCAATACGGCAGGCGCCATCATTCTGGGGATGGTTTATAATTTTCTGCCTTTTATGGTACTGCCTATTTACAATGTGCTATGCAAAATTGATGATGACACCATCAACGCTGCCCGCGACTTAGGCGCGAATCCGGTACAAACGCTTCTGCGAATTTGGTTTCCTTTAAGTGTTCCCGGAGTTATCAGTGGAATTACCATGGTATTCGTCCCGGCACTGACTACATTTGTCATCTCCAATCTGTTGGGTGGCAGCAAAATTCTGTTAATTGGCAATGTCATTGAGCAAGAATTCACCCGGGGCAGCAACTGGCACTTAGGTTCTGGACTTTCATTGGTACTGATGATATTTATTCTGATCAGTATGGCCGTGATCGCCAAATACGATAAAAATGGAGAGGGGAGTGCATTTTGATGAGCCGGCTGCAACGCTTTTTAAAACGAACCTGGCAGGATTTTTATCTGGTGCTGATCCTGATTTTTTTGTATGCACCGATTGCCACCATGATAGTTTTATCCTTCAACTCTTCCAAATCCCGCACCCAGTGGGGAGGATTCACCTTGCGCTGGTATATGGATATGTTTTCCAGTCGCAATATTATAGCGGCTCTGCACAACACATTGTTGATCGCTCTTTTGTCAGCGCTCATCGCCACTGTGATCGGAGTAACCGCCTGTATTGCCATCAACAGTATGAAATCCGTACCCAGGGCCTTTGTTATGGGTATTACTAACATTCCTATGTTGAACGCTGATATTGTAACCGGAATTTCCCTCATGTTGGCTTTTATCGCTTTTGGGATCTCCCTGGGCTTTCAAACAATATTGATTTCTCACATTACCTTTAATATTCCTTATGTTATTTTAAGTGTAATGCCGAAGTTAAAGCAGACGAGTCGTTCCACTTACGAAGCTGCTATGGACTTAGGAGCCGGCCCAGTCTACGCTTTTTTCAAAGTCGTATTTCCGGATATTTTGCCGGGAGTGCTCTCCGGTTTTTTGCTGGCCTTTACCATGTCTCTGGATGATTTTATCATCACTCATTTTACCAAAGGAGCTGGTATCAACACCTTGTCCACTCTTATTTACAGCGAAGTGCGTCGGGGTATCCGTCCTTCCATGTATGCCTTGTCCACTGTGATTTTTCTGGCAGTACTGGTGCTTTTGATTGTTACAAACTTTGTCCCACGAAGAAAAGAAGAGAAATGATATCATTTTCAAAGGCACTAAATTTCCTTTTTGAAATTTGGCACCTCTGGAAATGGGCGTATAAATATACGGTTTAAACGATATATAATGGGAATACTTTTCTGAAAAAGGAAAAATTCTTATAAAGAAACAATAGGAGGAGATCATTTATGAAAAAAGGAGTATTTATGTCTGGCTTGGCCGCTGCCATGGCTGCCATCTTGCTGGCTGGCTGCGGTAGTGGCGCTGCCAACGGAACGGAAAGCACTGTTGACAGTAATCGCAAGGACAGCGCAGAGTCCTCGGATGAGCTGTATGTCTACAACTGGGGCGAATACATTGATGAAAGTGTTATCACCCAGTTTGAAGAAGAAACTGGCATCCGTGTGATTTATGATCTGTTTGAAACCAATGAAGAAATGTATCCCATCATTGAGGCTGGCGCCGTCACCTATGATGTGGTTTGCCCTTCTGATTATATGATTCAGAAAATGGTAGAAAATGATATGCTGGCAGAGGTTAATTTTGACAATGTTCCCAATATCGATCAGATTGACCCCGCTTACATGGAAATGTCCACCGCTTTTGATCCGGAAAACAAATATTCGGTTCCCTATTGCTGGGGAACTGTCGGGATTTTATATAATACCAAACGCCTGGAAGAGCTTGGCGTAGCGCCACCAACCAAATGGGCCGATCTATGGGATGAAAGACTAAGTGGTGAAATCCTTATGCAAGACAGTGTACGCGACGCTTTTATGGTAGCTCTGAAAAAAGACGGTTTTTCCATGAATACTTCTGCTACAAATGAGCTTGAACAAGCCAAACAAGCCCTGATTGATCAGAAACCATTGGTACAGGCATATGTCATTGATCAGGTTCGAGATAAAATGATCGGCGGCGAAGCCGCTGTCGGAGTGATTTATTCTGGAGAAATGCTTTATATTCAGGAAGAGGTTGCAAATCTGGGGCTGGATTACACGCTGGAATATGTACTTCCAACAGAAGGTACAAACCTATGGCTGGATTGCTGGGTAATCCCGAAAAATGCTAAAAACAAGGAAAATGCTGAAAAGTGGATGGATTTCCTCTGCCGTCCGGAAATCGCCAAAGCAAATTTTGAATATATCACATATCCCACGCCAAACAAAGGCGCTTTTGACCTGCTCGATGAAGAGTTGCAGAACAATAAATCCGTTTTTCCAGATACCGGCTCATTGGTGAATTGCGAGGTTTTCCGTTATCTCGGAGACGACGTAGATCGTGTGTATAACGATTTTTGGAAAGAGGTTAAATCCAATTAAAATTTTTATCCATTCTTTCCCACTTTTATATCTCTGTCTCCTGCACATACTACTTACACAGGAGGTGGCATTATGAGAAATAAAGCTTTAGACAACACAGCTCTGACCCTTGCAATCATTGGTGCCGTAAACTGGGGCCTGATCGGATTTTTCGATTTCAATCTAGTAGCTTCCCTGTTCGGCGGTATGAGCTGGCTTTCCCGAATTATTTACGGCCTGGTAGGTCTGTGCGGAATTTACCTGATCAGCTTTTATATGCAAAATGGTGATGTTCGCACACAATCTTAATAAACCGATTGATGTAAAGACAGCGATCTTCTTTTTTCGAGAGATTGCTGTCTTTTTGTTTTTGGTCAACAACAGAACCGCCACAAAGAATCTTGTTTCCCCTCTGTATTTTTTACCCCATCTATGATAAAATGATGTCACAAAAATTTATGTCACGGAGGCATTTTATGAAAATAACCTATATTCATCACAGCTGCTTTCTTGCCGAGCTGAACTCTTTATATTTGCTGTTTGACTATATTGGAGGATCTCTTCCCACACTCTCCCCGGACAAAGATCTGCTAGTTTTAGTCAGCCACCGGCACCAGGACCATTTCTCTCCGGTTATCTGGGATTTGGTCGGACAATATCCACAAGTACGATATATCCTGTCTGATGACATTTGGCAGAATCGGGTTCCGGAAAAGCATTTCTGCCGCACTGAATATATTGATCCAGATACCACACTGACATTGACAGAAGGCGGCGGTACCCGCATCACAGCCTTTCACTCCACAGACGAGGGAGTCGCCTTTCTGGTGGAGAATAACGGACATTCCTTCTATCATGCCGGTGACTTGAACAACTGGAAATGGAGCGGTGAGTCAAAAGCCTGGAACAATAACATCAATGCCAACTACCGCCGGGAATTGGAAAAAATCCACGATTGCGGAATTATTCCAGATGTCGCCATGTTACCTCTGGACGGGCGACAGGAGGAATGGTTTTATCTGGGGCTTCATGAATTTATGGAAATTGTTGGCGCGCGGATGGTATTTCCCATGCATTTCTGGGAAGATTTTGGCATCATTGAACGTTTGAAGGCGTTGCCTTGTTCAGAAGCTTATCGAGATAGGATTGCCGATATCCGTCAGGAAGGACAAAGTTTTTTAATATAGGAAGAAAGGCTATCAGTCTATGGAACGCTCAAAACATGACCGGGAGGTTTTGCTGGCCGCTTTAGAGGCAGGGAAGCTTCTGTTGGAAAACGGGGCAGAGATTTTCCGCGTCGAAGAGACCATTTATCGAATCTGTAAGCATTTTGGTCTTACATCGGCCAGTGCTTTTGTACTCAGTAATGGTATTTTCCTCACTTCTGGAGATGAAGAGGAAAAAGAAGCCCAATTTGCCAAAGTGCTGTTGATTCCTGTCAATGGAGCCAACTTGGGACGAGTGGCAGAGGTCAATCAGCTCTCCCGCCAAATTGAAAATGGCGCGTATACCTTAGAACAGGTAAGGCAAGAACTAAAACGCATCCAACATTTACCGGACTTTCCGGAAACTTTGCAGATTGCTGCTGCCGGATTTTCTGGAGCAAGCTTCAGTTATCTGTTCGGCGGCGGCTGGCAGGATGCACTTTGTACAGTGGGAATTGGCATCCTGCTTTATTTGTACTTACTTAAAATTGGAAAACCGCACTTTTCTAAAATTGTTTGCAATATTTTAGGAAGCGCATGGGTGACTTTTCTAAGTATCTTTTGCCACCGTATTTTTCCGGGTACCCATCTGGAATCCATGTTAGTGGGCGGAATCATTATCATGGTGCCAGGAGTCGCCTTTACCAATGCGATTCGAGATATGGCAGACGGAGACTATATTTCCGGATCGGTGCGGATGCTGGATGCCATACTGGTCTTTTTTTGTATTGCCATGGGGGTCGGATTTATGATGGCGCTTTATAGTGGAATGATGAGAGGCGGATTTCTGTGATCTGTGTTGATATATTCATAATGAAAAGGGAGCAATCATCATGATAAAACTGATTTTGCAGGTATTGGCTGCCGGTGCTGGCACGATAGGTTTTTCTCTTCTTTTTGGTGTTCCTTCTCTCTACTATCCCTACTGTGGGCTGATCGGCGGTATTGGCTGGCTGGTCTATTTATGCTTGCTACCTGGTAGTTCCGCCACCATCGCCACGTTCTGTGCCACAGTAGTTGTTATATTACTATCCCGCTGGTTCGCCGTCCGCAAACGCTGTCCTGCCACACTTTTTCTAATTTCTGGAATTTTTCCGCTGGTGCCGGGAGCCGGAATCTACTGGGCCGCTTATTATACCGTCAGCAACCAACTACAAATGGCTCTGGAAACTGGTTATGGCGCTGTAAAAGTAGCTGTTGCCATTGTATTGGGGATTGTATTCGTATTTGAGCTGCCGGAAAAATGGTTCCATAAATGGAATAAAAAAAACAACAAATGAAAAAGGAGTACCCAATATGACTGAAAAATTATATTATCAAGATAGCCACCAGAAAGAATTCACCGCACGAGTGCTTGCCTGCGAATGGGACGAAAAACGAAAATTCTATGGCATTGTTCTGGATCGGACCTGCTTTTTCCCAGAAGGAGGTGGACAATATGCGGATTCGGGAGTCATTCAAGAGATCCCTGTAGAAGATGTCCAGGAACAAGAGGGATCCATCATTCATTATACAAAGAAAATGCTCACGGAAGGCATCGAAGTCACTGGCTGTATCAATTTTGAAGAACGATTTTCTAAAATGCAGCAGCATACGGGAGAGCATATCTTATCGGGGCTGATTTATCATCATTTTGGCTATGATAATGTAGGCTTTCATTTAGGCAAAGAACTGGTAACCATGGATTTTAACGGCAGTTTTACCAGAGAACAGTTACAAATGATAGAGCGAAAAGCCAATGAAGCCGTAGTTGCTAATATCGCGGTCTATGTAAATTATCCTTCTCAGGAAGAATTGGCACAGATGGATTATCGCAGTAAAAAAGAATTGTCCGGACAAGTGCGTATTGTGACAGTACCGGGATATGATGTATGCGCCTGCTGCGCCCCACATGTAAAGTATACTGGTGAGATTGGCCTGATTCGCCTGATCGATGCCGCCAGACATAAAGGAGGCACGCGTGTAACGATGGTATGCGGTTTCCGCGCTTTGGCGGATTATCAGATGAAGGAAGACAATATAATGGAAATCTCCCATCTACTGTCTGCAAAACCTTATGAGACGGCAGAAGCAGTAAAGCGACTGCAACGGGAAATTCAACAAGGAAAAGACAAATTATTCCGGATACAAAACCGCTATTTAGAGCAGAAGCTGGAAGAACAGAGTTATCTGTTATTTGAAGAGGATCTGGACAAGAATGCCGCCAGACGTTTTGTTGATACAGGAATGCATCGTTATGCCGGCATCTGCGGCATTTTCCTTGGCAATGACCATCAGGGATATCAATATATCCTGGGTAGTCAGCATAAAAATCTAAGAGACTTTCTGAAAGATTTTCACGAGAAATTCCCTGGCAAAGGTGGTGGTAAACCCGAGATGGTCCAGGGTACAGTAACCGCTTCCCGCCAAGAGGTAATGGACTATTTTTCCGTAAATGGCTCTTTATATGAATTTTAATCTACGAATATGAGATCCAAAAGCTGCTTTATATTACCCTATGCAAACTTTCTCCTTTATGATATAATCCCTATATTATGAGGAACTATATTATTTTTGATTTAGAATGGAATCAAAGCGCTCATGGAAAGGCCGATTCCATAGAAGATTTTCCCTTTGAGATCATTGAGATCGGGGCTGTAAGATTAGGACAAGATTATTCTATGACCGAGGAGTTTCACCGTCTGATTCGGCCTCAAGTCTATACTCAGATGCATTATGCTATTTCCGAAGTCACACATATGGATATGACTGAGCTCAGATTCCATGGAGAGGATTTTAAAGTCGCTGCCAGAGATTTTCTGAACTGGTGTAAGGAGGATTGTATTTATTGTACTTGGGGCTCGATGGATCTGACGGAGCTGCAGCGGAATATGAAATATTTCATGATTGAAAATCCTTTTCCCAAACCATTATTTTACTATGATGTTCAAAAATTATATGCTCTTTTTTACAAAAATGGCATAAAGCCATCTTTGGATTCCGCAGTGGAAGAGTTGGGCCTTTTAGAGGATCGCCCTTTTCACCGGGCTTTAGATGATGCATACTACACTGGCAAAGTATTTAGACGAATGATGGAGGAATTAGGCGAAGAATTATTGCTTGCTTACTGGTCTATTGATTACTACCGGATTCCAGACAATAAATCCGAGGAGATTCGGGTGGTTTTCCCTGATTATTCTAAATATGTATCACGAATGTTTCCTTCCAAAGAGGATGCCATGAAAGAGCGTTCCGTAGCAGAGATGAAATGCTATAAATGTGGACGGATGCTTCGCAAAAAGGTACGGTGGTTTACTCCCAATCAAAAAATCTATTATGGTTTGGCTCTCTGTCCAGAACATGGTTATTTAAAAGGAAAGGTTCGTATGAAGCGAATCGATGATTCTCAGGTGTATGTGGTCAAAACTTTAAAATTGATCGATGAAGACAGCGCCAGAAAGGTCATGGATCGCAAAGAAGATATCCGAAAAAAAAGAATGCAGCGCAATCGGGAAAAAAGACGGCGACTGAAAGATTTGCAAAAGAAAAGCGGATAGCCAAAAGGCCAGACGGCATAAAGATTTGTCGTCTGACCTTTTCTTTTTTATAACAATCTCAACCTTTTGCCTTTACAACAATCCCATCAATTCCGGAATTCCCAGGGAAAGGGCAGGAACATAAGTCACTGCCAGCAAAAGTAGGAACAGAACCGCAAAATACGGAAGCAGCATTTTCGTTACATCCTCAATTCGAAGTTTACTGATACCACAACCTACGAACAAAACCGAACCTACTGGCGGAGTGATATTGCCCAGACACATATTGAAGATTAACATCACACCAAATTGTATCTCCGACATGCCAAGACTCTGGGCAATCGGCAAGAAAATGGGAGTAAAAATCAGAATCGCCGGAGTGATATCCATAAACATACCCACTATCATCAAAATCACATTCATCAGCAGAAATACCACATATTTATTCGTAGAGATTGACATAATTCCTGCACTGATAGCTGCCGGAATTCCTGAATAAGCCATAACAAAGGACATCGCAGAAGAAGCTGAGATCAGGAACAGGATAATGCCGCTGGTGCAGGCGCTGCCCACCAAAATCTTCATAAAAGACTTCATCGTCAGACTCTTATAACAAAGTGACAAAATCAAGCAGTACAGAACGCAGATACCTGCCCCCTCCGTCGCCGTAAAAATACCGCCTACGATACCGCCGATGACAATGACGATCAGCAGCAGGCTGGGAAGTGCCTCCAAAGTAACCTTAATGAATTCCGATGCTCCTGGAATACCGGTTGTGGGGTATTTATGTTTTTTTGCATAAAAGAAAGCTACAATCATAGAGCCTGCCCCCATTAAGATGCCAGGAATATACCCCGCCATAAACAACGTGGAGATCGACACGCCTCCTGCTACCGTTGAATACACAATAAACGCACTCGTTGGCGGAATCAGAAGACCAGTCGGAGCCGAGGCAATATTAACCGCTGTCGCAAAAGCCGGATCATAGCCCTCATCTTTCTGAATTGGATAAATACAACCGCCCATTGCGGATGCTGCCGCCACTGAGGATCCCGATAATGCGCCAAACAACATGTTGCCCACCACATTGGCTTGCGCCAATGAACCAGGAATCCAACCCACAAACAATTTCGCAAAATTTACCAAACGCCTAGCGATACCACCATTATTCATGATATTGCCAGCCAGAATAAACAGCGGAATTGCCAGCAGAGAGAAGCTCTCCACTCCACTATTCATCTTTTGCATAGTAATGAAGGTGATCTGATCCCAGGACAGAGAAGATATCGCCGTCACGATCGAAGAGATCACAATGCTCACGGAAATCGGACAGCCAAGAAAAAGCAGGACTGCAAATACTGCAAACAGGATCAGAGTTGTCATTCCAATACTCATGATTCATTCCCTCCTTCTATAGTGATGCCTGTTACATCTTCATAGATATTGATGATCTGGGCCACGATAATAAACAAACCGGAAACAGGAGCCATCGCATATACCAGACTTCTGGGAATTCCCAACAGAGCAGAAAACACCTTCTGCGCACTCATGGCCAGCTTAAACCCACCAATAGTGATAACAAAAATCGCAAAAATCAGAATCAGTACATCGATCACCGTCATCAGAATCCTACGGCTTTCTGGCTTTAAGCTGTCACGAACCAGCACCAGACACATATGCTCTCTAGTGATAAATGCATATGCTGCACCGACAAATCCCGTCCAGATCAGGAAGTAACGCACCAGTTCCTCCGTAAAAGCTGCTGGACTGTTCAAGACATATCTGGTAAACACCTGATATAATACCAACAATGTCATAATGGAAAGCAAAATAGTTGCAATGGCTGCGAGAAGCTTCGTCATCACTTTTTTTACCACGGTAAATAATTCTCTCATTAGAAACCTCCCCCTTATTCTACAGAATTAATAATATCAAGTAATTTCTGAACACCGGGATATTGCTCACAGTACTCTCCAATCATCCCGCTGGTAGCCTCACGAAACGCCTCCTTATCCACATCATTGACAAACTCTACGTTCATCTGGGCAGATGCCTCGGCAATCGCTTCGTCAATGGCAGCATCCCAGGCAATCTTATGGCTCTCTGTGGAGGCATGTGCCGCTTCCAGAATAATCCGTTGATCCTCTGGACTGATATTTGCCCACACTTTAGCACTCATCACCATAACGTCCGGAATCATAGCATGCTGATCTGTGGAATACACCTTACAAATCTCACCATGTTTTCCGGTTGTCAGCGCAGTCTCATTATTTTCAGTTCCGTCGATAATGCCTGTCTGCAGAGAAGTGTAAACATCCCCATACGACATGGCTACCGGAATTCCCCCCAGGGCCTGCATCATGTCTGTCTGTGATTTCATATCCTGTACACGAATTTTCAGTCCCTTCAGATCCTCCGGTTTGCGTATCGCCTTGTTTTTGGTATAAAAGGAACGAGCGCCAGAGGTATAATAGGTAAGTGTCACAAAACCGTCCGCCTCAGATGACAAAAAGAAATCCTGCATCTGGGAGGAATCCATCACATGATAAAAATTCTCCGTATCATCGAAGACATAAGGCAATCCAAAAGCATGGTAGGACTCATTGTAAGTGGCAAGTCCCGGTGCAGAAACCTTAGTCATGGAAATCACCCCTGCCATCAGCTGCTCCATATTTTCATTTTCAGACCCCAGCTGACCGTTGGGAAGTATCCTGACTTGGACACGTCCTCCAGTCTTTTCCTCTACCTGCTCTGCAAATTCGGTCATAGCAATATGTACGGTATGTGTTTCGCTGAGTCCATGAGCCAGCGTCAATACCATCGGGTTTTCTGGCGTAGCCGATGCACTTGAGCCGGCGCCAGTCTGTGAACAGCCAGACAACGATATCGCCGCCATGCTCAATGCAATCATAATCGCTGCAATCTTTTTCATGATTTCATACCCTTTCTGTTAATGTCTCGTAATAAGTCTGATCCCAATCTTTCCCTTGGCCCATAATCTTACATTCCAATCAAGTCAAATTGTTCAAAGGAAACCAGTACCTTATAGTCTTTCTTTGGGTTTCTATACTTAATCTGCACAGATTTCAATCGCTGGCTGTAATACCAGCCACATTCAGCCTCCTCAAACTTTTTCCGATGCAGGAAATGGGGAAGTTGCTCGTTGTCCACAGTTACCCAATAAGGAGCTTTCTCCCGATGAATCATATCGATATACATGGATTCCACCGCAGTCTCATAGTTTCCCTCCTGGACAAATTCTAACCAAGTGCGCTCTCCTGCTGTCATGGTAATCTGTGTTTTCAGATATTTCCCATTTTCATAGTCCATGGTAATCCCATCATCCTCATACAGATTAAAGTTACCATCCGCATCAGCGGCACACAGCAGATGAATGGAATCTGCCTGCTGGGTCATCAAATTATTCAGCGCATTTCCTGCCAGAGGAATGAGTGCACCGCTTTTTACATACAGCGGAATGCTTGATAAGGTTACCGGAATCTCGATTGTCTGCCCTCCCGCATATGCTTGTCTGGTATGATAATCATAAAAATTCGCTCCCTCCGGCAAATAGATGCTTCGGGTCTTTGCTCCCTTCTCCACCACATTGGCAACCAGCAGAGAATCCCCAAACATAAAGTCTACCCCTTCCTCATAGCACTTCGGATCCTCCTGGAATGCACTACACATTGGCTCCATGATCGGCAATCCACTCTCGTGCGCGCGCCTGGTCAGAGAATACAGATATGGCGTCAGCTGATAACGAAATTCAATCGCTTTGCGGATCTCTTCTTTTAAATCACTGTACATCCAGGGTTCCGTTACCGTATTATCAATATTGGTAGAATGTATGGAAAATCGCGGCTGGAAAATTCCGTTTTGAATCCAGCGCAGGAACAATTCTCCTTCTGGCGCCGGCCCATAGAAGCCGCCGATATCACAACCTTGATTTGCTACGCCGGACAGACCCATACCCAGTATGGTGGCAATATTATATTTCAATGCTTCCCAGCAAGTCAGATTGTCCCCTGCCCAAGTCTGTGCATAGCGCTGAATTCCACAGTGTCCGGAACGGCAGACAATATAGGGCCTGGTATTACTAAAAGTTTCATGAATCGCCTCATCTGTAATATGACACATAATATTGGACATTACAGACTTTAACTGACCGATGGTTCCTCCTTTGCCTTCAAAAGCACAACGGCAATCCTTATCCACTATGCTGTCATACTCACAATTATCGTTCCAGATCGAATTGGTGCCATATTCCAATACATGTTCTTTAAGCAGCGCCTTCCAGTTTTCACGAGTATCCGAGCTGGTAAAATCCACAAACACACCTTTGCCACCCCACCAGGTACCAATCCCTGGCTCCTCGCTATCGCTGGCCTTGACAAACATCCCTTTTTTCTTCATCTCTTCCAGCATGGGATGAATCAGCAGAATTCCTGGCTTCACATTTGGGGTTACTGTGATACCTCTTTCCTTCATCTGCCGGAAAAAATCTTTCGGATCCTTAAAACGTTTTTTATTCCAGGTAAATACACAACGCTTGATTCCCTTATCTGTCTCGACCGTACAGTAACCCGAAGAAAGTTGAAACCCATCCACAGGAATATTTTCTTCCCTGGTCGTATCAATAAATTCCACAATCGCGTCATCGCAATCTGCCTCCAGCTCTGGATAATACATAGAAGATCCCAAATATCCCAGTGCATAACGGGGCAGCATCGCTGACTTTCCAGTCAAATCCGTATAACGCTCTACCACCTCCCGTACTGAAGGACCCGTGATCAAGAACAGATCGATATCTCCCCCATCTGCCCGATAACGGCTGTGCATTTTCCAATAATTGCTTTTTTCACGTCCCATATCAAAATCACACTCATAGGTGTTGTGATAAAAATAACCAACTGCTTTTTTGGTATTCCGGTTTAACTTAATATAAAAGGGAATATGCTTGTAGAGGGAATCGGTCTCCTTAGGATTATAGCCCATAGCGTCTTTAGGGCTCATGCCCATAAATTTCTGGGCCTTGTTAAATTCTCCACTCTTTTCCCCAAAGCCATAGAAACAATCCTCTGGTGAAATTTCACTGGTATGGATACGACGATGATTGCTGTCCTCCTGATAAGCTAAGTCGACAATATCCGCATGTAGCTGTGTTCCTTCTCTGTCATAGACACAGATACGGAACGGCTCCTTCTCTACTACTACTTTCAGCTTCTGGCCTTGGATCACCGCTTCTTTTTCCCCGTCCGTCAATACGGCATCCGCCACAGAGATCCGTTTCCGATAATTTTTCAAAAAACCATCCATACGGTCTTCCCACGCTGTCATAACCAAGCTGTAGGATTCCTCTGCAAAGTCTCCGTCAAATCCTGCTCGAATCCGCAAAATGGAATCCGTCATAAACCAAATCCGAATCTCCACACTATTGGTCATAATGGAAAAATAATTATCCTGATGACGAATAACTTCCGCTGCTGTGCAGACTTTCATATCTAATACCTCCTTATTATGTTTTATCTACTCAAACCGGTTTTTGTATTCTTATCATAACCAAATAACTGGTTCAAAACCAGACGAATATTGACGTATTTTCTTTAAAGCTTTACATATCTTGCTATTTTCTTTTTAAAATGTTATAGTATTTATGTAGGAATAGAAATGAAGTTTAGATAAAATGAGGAGATAAATTATGATTGACCAGGCAGGAATTCGAATGGCACAGGGCGCTACCATTGCCTGTGAACGAGTCGGTGGAATAAATGACAATATGATGAAATCTCACTATCACAACTATTATGAGCTTTATTTTCTGGAAAGCGGTGAACGCTATCACATGTTGCAGGATGACCGGTATGTGATGCATCCTGGGGAGCTGATTCTATTCTCCCCATATATCCTGCATCGCTCTTATGGCGACGAAAATATTCCTTTCTTGCGTTTGGTCCTGTATTTTCACAGAGATGAGATCGAATGTCAGCAGCTTAAGGATGCCCTGGATTCTGGCAACGGCATGTATCGCCCAGATCCTCGGATGTGGCATATTCTACGCCAGTTTCTAGAAACTTTGCTTTATGATCAAGATAATTCTTCAGAATTAGCTAAAGCTTACCGACATACGGTTTTAAATATGCTCTTATTTTCTATCGTTTTTCAGGTACAACGACAAAATCCTGCTCGACGGGAAGATAGTTACCGAATAAGCCAAATTATCAGCTATATTCACAGTCACTATCAAGATGATATCTGTCTGGAGGCACTGGCTCAAAGATTCTATATCAGTCCTTATTATCTGTGTCGAGAGTTCAAGCGCCATACCAGCAGCACAATAATCCAGTATGTAAATATCACCCGAGTGATGAATGCTCAGAGAAAGTTCATGGAAACCGATAAGAATATCACAGAGATCTGTAATGAGTCTGGTTTTTCCAATCTGACGCACTTTAACCGTGTATTCAAATCTGTAACCGGAATGACCCCGTCCGGATACCGAAAAACTCATCAGAATCTAATAGGGGGATATACGCCATAAAAAATAAAAAAGAAGCATTGACATCTTCCTTGTGATTTGTCAATGCTTCCTACGATTCTTCGACGATTTGTATTTTGGTCTGCTTCGTGTATTTCCTTTTGTTCTTTTCTGCTCCAGCAAAATTTTAAATTCATCACTGGAAATCCCAATATCCTGCAGACGTTGTTGCCGTCGTTGATAACGTAACATCCGATCTGCAGAATCTCTCTTTCTCTGATTTCTGCTCCAGAACACAATGCTATATCCCAAAGCAGCCGCCAGTACTGCTGCCAGCATTCCCCAGACCATACCCGGTATATGGAATTTTTTTCTGGCATCCTGGATATTTCTTTCTCTTTCCGCTCCATCACTTTCTACGTCTTCTCTCATTGCCTGAATAGAATCGTCTGGTACATCTGCTGATTGCAAGCTTTCCATCTCCATGGTTTCCTGTTCTTTTGTAGGGATCTCTGCTACGGATGGCACTATTTCAGGATTCCTCCGGCCAACCATCAAATAAGCAGTTCCCACTGTATGTCCACCATAATCGTAAGTGATTTGTGCCACTGCATGTTCTGGAGCTTCTGAAGGCAGCTCATAAGAAATCGCTGAGGTAGTATCCGAGAATTCTGCATTGGACGGCAGAGTGAGCCGGCGATTCTCCTGAACATAAAGTACTGACAGATCCGTAACAGGAAGCCCTGCTATCGTCATATCATTTTCTACTGAAGTATAGGTAGTATCAAATTCTGCAATCTCTAAAGAACGAAAATTACGAAAACCAAAATTCATCATCGCCCGGGTATCCGTATAATGTGTCCTATGGCCGTTCAACACGACCGTAATCAACTGCATTTCTCCTCGTCTGGCACAGGTAACCAGAGTATTGCCGGCAAGAGTTGTGTATCCGGTCTTGCCACCGACAGCTCCTGGAAAATAATTAGGACTGTTTTTCTTTATCATCTGATGGCCTGGATAAATCCGCAGACCATCTGGATTTCTTTTTGTGGGGGGAAGGTCGTAATAAAGGGTGGATGCAATCTGAGCAAAAGTTTCATTTTGAAAAGCTGCCTGGGCAATTAATGCCATATCATGCGCAGAAGTGTAGTGATCCGGATCGTTAAGACCACTGGGATTATTGAAATGGGAATCTGTACAACCTAAAGATGCTGCCTTGGCATTCATCATGGCAGAAAAAGCTTCTGTGGATCCTGCTATATGTTCCGCTAATGCGTTTGCTGCTTCATTCGCAGATTTTAACATCATGGCATAAAGGCAATCCAGAACGGTCAGTCTGTCACCCTCTTCTAGATTGGCATTACTGCTGTTGATTTCTACATTATATACGGCATTGTGCGAAAAAGTCACCACTTCATCCATCGAACAGTTTTCAATGATGATCAATGCTGTCAAGATCTTGGTAATGCTGGCCGGAAAATATTGTTCATGAATATTTTTTGCATACAAAACAGCTCCGGAATTCCCGTCCAGCAAAATACCGCCCTCTGCGGAAATCGACGGACCATCCGGCCAGACCGGGGCAGCAAAGGTCTGCCTGGAAAATTGTCCGGCAAACAACGCCAAACATAGAAGGAAGGGCAGAAATCCTTTTTTCTTGGTCAGTTTCATAAGTCAAAATCTCCTGGTCTACCGTAACTACTA
>Ga0137306_101716_pt1 | contig 21049 bp, 17 predicted proteins | sample Inofroosms_March_FD_97187 | JGI IMG/M metagenome (GOLD analysis project Ga0137306, IMG submission 97187) | Mouse cecal microbial communities from Vienna, Austria - N-Acetylneuraminic and N-Acetylglucosamine D2O microcosms_March | ecosystem: Host-associated > Mammals > Digestive system > Large...
TGGTTTAACATTTGTATCTGGCAAAGATTTAGTAATTGCAAAAACTCCTGCCATGAGCCTATAGCTTATATACGAGGTGCCGGGATCATTTTCATCATCTATTCCGCCTCCGTCGTCACCACCGGCAAAAACTGATTCGCAATTTGAAACCATTCCTGTTCCATTTACCATTGGAACAAACTCAAAAGAGCTATTCCCATAATCCAGACTCTCTGCGTCCAATGCTATTTCAGGACCATTTTTATACTGGTTCCACCGCAGAATCATGACGAGTCCATAGTATGTATCCGGTTCGATTTTTTTTAAATCCAATTCCCACCAGTATGAGGAACTGTCACTTGGGGAAGCCAGGGTAAAGCAGTCTGCTGCCGCATTATAATCCAGCTTGACCCAATAAAGTCCCCATGTCAGATTTTTATCCAACACGCTTCCTTTTTCTACTTTTTGATTTCCATTGATGTATATCGGGGTTTCTTCATATCCTGTCCATGCATTAAGGGTATTCGTATCCTGTCCTTCATATAGTTTCGTACTGATATTCCTAAAATCAATGCTATGGATACGGATTTTATCCTCCGGCCTGTCAATACATATTTTGGAATAAATATCTTTGACAATGATTTTATCGTCTTCAATCATATAATCGTTCGCCGTAAAAGTCACGCCGCCGACTTCCCCGTGGAAATCTTTTTCGTATATATAGTGGTAATATGTTCCTGTATCATAATCAGTACACTGGTCAAACTCACACGGAAGTTCCAGTGTCAGACTGTATTCCTTTCCTTTCTCAAAGATATCTGTGTTGGCAAGTATTTTCCCCGTTTCCACATCGCGCCAGTAAAAGTCATAATTTCCCCTTAAAATCGTACCATAACTGCCTGACCATCCGGTATTCCACTGCATGCTTACAATCGGATTGTTGTATGATTCCCCGGTGTAGGGATCGTCCATATACTCAAAAGTAACACTGCTTACATTAAGGGATGAAGCTTTTTCTGCCGCCTGTGCCTGAATAATCTGGTATGACATTCCCTCCATCTGTCCGAATAAGGCAAGCACAGCCGCCATAAGCAGGGCAGTCGTTTTTCTCCATGTTTTTCCCATAATAAATCCTCCTCGTATATTTGTATGATGTGTTTAGTTTCAATCATGTAATTTACAATTGAATAAAGATCCATTTTTGTAATATCACAATTTCAGTTTTTTCACTTTCCTTTTATATCCTTTTTTGGTAACCGTCACCGTGAGTTTTATTCCTTTTGTCAGTTTCCGGATCGTTTTAATTTTTATAATACCCTTCTTATCAGCCTGTAAGGTCAATTTCTTTTTCCTTCCCGCAAAAATCTTTGTATTTGCCTTTAATACAACCTTTGCTTTTTTCACGGTTTTTACCGTAATCTTCTTTTTCGTCGTTTTTATGGTCAGTTTAAGCCTCTTTTTCTTTGATGCTGTCTTGGTCTGGTTGTCTGCCGGTGATGCTTTAGACGATGCTACAGGCTTCGTATTGTCTGCCGGCTTTGTTGTGGTCTCCGTAGATACTGCCGGTGGTGATGGCTTTGCCGGGGGCTCCGGTGTTGGGGTCTGTCCGCCGGAGTCCGAAACAATATTTTTTTCTGTACCATCCTGCCCGACTTGTGCAACATGATTTCCCTCTTTATCAGTCACGAAGAGATCAATGTTCTCATTTTTGATATCCATGCTGATATTACTTGTCATGGTCTTTCCCTTTTCCAGTCCGACTGCATTGAAGGATCTCAGCTTTACATCTTCTTCGTTTGAATCCTCATTGCCTGTATAATCGTATATATCATAAATCATTTCCCCCACATCTGTTCCAGTAAGTACCAGGGAATAACTGTTGCCGTCAGGAATAACAATATATTTTTCATCCTCAAATACAAACAATGCTACATTATCATCACAACTTACCACGGTGTTATTCTTCACTGCACCAACTATGATGCCAGACGTATCCAACACCTCCACATCGACAGGGCACCTCACAACAGCAACCCTCCTGTTATTTCCGGCACGCCTGATGTCTGAATGACCATCTGCAATCAAAGCTGCCATATATACAGCCGTTTCATGGCTAATGCCAAATGGTTTATTCACGCCAGTGCCCGACCATTCCTCCTTTTTGAACAGTTTAAAGAACCTTCCAAATGATGCATAATCTCCAGGAGAGAACCAATATTCCTGTCCGAATCTGCCCGTAGCAGTCAGGGGGTGCGCCATGTAGGGAACCCAGTCCTGCCTGTTCAGCATATTCTTGATATACCATTTGCTCCTTGCATTTTTCTGCGTGGAAAGCGTGGAGGGCGGGCTGGCAAAGGTATAGCAATTCATGTGATCTGCCGGTATTCCCCATTCATCCACCAGCTGGGCCGCCATGGCATTAGACACGCCTCCGCCAAGGCTGTGTCCTGTTACAAAGAAGATGTTATTTTCATCAGCAACTCCAATATCCCTGTCCGCCAGGAACGCCCTTAGGTCATCCTTGATAATTTTGTTTGCCGTACTCACGAAACCAAAAGATTTGACATCAGACAATACATCATGCCATTCCGTGGTTCCCCTTGTGACAACTGTAATCAGATTGTACGTTCTTCCGCCGTATTCGTATTTCCTCAAGGCTATCGTATGGGCAACTCCAAGATCCCATTTTCCACCATAATGATAATTCCACCTTGACCAGTCATTTACACCTTCGACAAGTCCCAGATCGAACAGGCTCTGTTCCAGGGCATCCGTCGAGACTTCGGCTTTCGAACTGAGAATCAGTGCGCCAATGCCGACGTTGCGTGGGAAATATGTGGAATTTACGATTAAATCGTCTGGCTCCCACTCAAAATCCAGTTGTTCCCCATAGAAATCTGTCGTAACACATACATTACAAGTTGCGGTGTAACTTTGACAGCTGACCCTTAATTTTGTTACCCCTGCCCTCATACCTCGTATTTTTCCTGCATAGGAATCTCCGGTAACTGCTGCAATGTCAGGATCATCCGTTTCCCACCGGACATCTTTGTCGGAAAAAGATTCTGGATTTGTAAGCAGGGTGACAGAAAATTCCTTTCCAACAGACATGGATATGCTGCTTTGATCGGATTTATTTTCGTCATACAGACAAATCCATTTGCTGTTGTAATGGATGGCGGCATCTGTAAGAGCATCGTTTCTATAAGAATTTATCCTTATGGAGTTCCAACTGCTCTCGCCTCCGCCGTAGTATATATCTGTCAGGCCGCTGCATCCCCAAAATGCCCCACACTCTATTGAAGTGACACTTTCTGGAATTCTTATACTTTCCAGGCTGCTGCATCCACGGAACAGGTCTTCCTTCATTACCGCCATATTCTCTGGAATCGTTACAGTTGTCAGCCCACTGCAGTTATAAAAAGCATTACTCCCGATTGATTCCACACTGTTCGGAATTGTTATACCTGCCAATCTTTCGCAGTAACAAAATGCCTCACTCCCGATTGATTCCACACTGTTCGGAATTGTTATGCTTGTCAAACTTTTACAGAAAACAAAAGCTTGACTCCCGATTGAAGTAACACCATCCGGTATCGTTATATCTGTTAGTTTGCTGCACTCATAAAATGCACTGTTTCCGATGGAAGTGACACGATCCGGTATCGTTACGCTTGTCAAACTCTTGCAGATACAAAAAGCAAAATCCCCGATTGAAGTGACACTGTCCGGAATCTCTATGTCTGTCAGTTCACGGCAGTACATAAAAGCTCCTCTCCCGATTGAAGTGACACGTTTTGGAATCACTATGCTTATCAGGCTGTCGCAGCCATAAAATGCATACCCCCCTATTTCTGTTACGCTGTCCGGAATCGCTATGCCTGTCAGGCTGCTACAGCCATAAAATGCCTCATATCCGATTTTGGTTACGCTGTCTGGGATCGATATTCCCGTTAGGTTGCTGCAGCTATGAAATGCAGAGTCTCCTATTGAGGTTACTCCTTTTTGAATAATAACCCGTTTTGCATTTCGCCAATATTTGTTGCGATTGCTATAAGACATCATAGCCCCATATCCGCTGATGGTCAGTGTCCCGTCTTCATCGCTTATCCAGGTTACATTTGACCCATCTGCCCCGCAGTCTCCCGACATGGCATCTGTCTGTTCTGATCCTGCACTGTCCAGATCGTCTGTTGTGGCATATGCTTCTTCTGAAAAAATTGCAGTTTCAAACAAAAAAACAAAGCTAACAACATAAAAAACAGTCCTTTACTGATTCGGATTATTCGCTCCATAAAAACCTCCTTTAATCTTAATTTTCCTTATAATTAACCTCATACTGCATTATTCCTTGTGTATAAAAGAGTCCAAATTTTCACGGTAATTGTACTGCAGCACAGATGTAATCCCTGCAATACTGTCATGAATAAAGCAATATCATAAGGTGTACTTTTTGATAATTTCCGCTTTCATATTATTTGCAAGATATTAGTGAAATGAAATTATTATTCACGGCCCGGAAGGCCACTCAGAGTAACAAATTTGAAAGGTAGAAATAAACCAAAAACCAGATATTTATTGCATCGCCATCCAATTTATGGTAAGATATTTCGTAAGAAAAGAACTATCAAAATGTACACGTTTTGATAGTTCTATTTACGTTTTTCTACCTGTGCGGTATTCTCTCAAACGACGGTAAAACGTGGCCTGGCTCATATTGCACTCCTGTACCGCATTGTTAAATGATATCTGTCCGCTTTCCCACTTTTTGGTGATTTCACCAAAATTGTCCGGCACAGGCACTTCTGGCCTTCCGAAACGGACTCCACGTTTTTTTGCAGCGGCAATCCCCTGTTTCTGCCGTTTCCTTATATTTTCCCTTTCATTCTCTGCAGCGAAAGACAATATCTGCAAAACTAAATCAGCAATAAATGTCCCCATAAGGTCCTTCCCATTCCTCGTATCTAAAAGCGGCATATCAAGCACACAAATATCAATACCAATTTCTTTTGTGAGCATACGCCACTGATTCTGTATTTCGGTATAATTACGGCCTAAGCGGTCAATGCTCATAATATAAAGCAGATCGCCCTTTTGCATCTTTGATACCATTTTCTCATAATCAGCCCTGTGAAAATCTTTACCAGACTGTTTATCCATAAATATATTTCCGGCAGCGACTTCCTTTTCCATTGCAAGTATTTGTCTGTCTTCATTCTGTTCCACGCTTGATACACGCACATATCCATATACTTTACCCATTTTATCCTCCTATGTGCCTGATTTTTACTGACACTCCCGAAGAAAAATCCGACACAAATGTCACAGGTTCTGTTCTTTTGATATGAAAAAAGAACCATATACTTATATAAAAGATAAGTATATGGCTCTTCTGCAGCATTCTTTACTTAAGCTTTGCAAGTACACCTTTCAGGTAATTCCACATGCGCTCTGTGGATGCGATGTCGATTCTCTCGTTGAAGGAATGGATATCCATCATATCCGGTCCGAAGGATACGCAGTCAAGATCCGGGCGTTTGCCAAGGAAGAGACCGCATTCCAGTCCTGCGTGAATTGCAGAAACGACAGGCTCCTTTCCGAACATCTCCTTATAGGTATCCTCCATTACCTTGCGAAGCGCTGAATCCGGGTCATACTGCCATGCCGGATATTCATTAATCAGCTCTGTGGATGCCCCTACAAATTTTGCACACTGTGCCAGTTCTTCTTCCATACGGCGCTTCTGGCTCTCTACAGAGCTTCTTACCAGAGAGCAGCTCTTCACACAAGTATCTTCGGTCTCTAGAATTCCAAGGTTCAGGGATGTCTCGACAAGACCTTCAAGCTTTCTTGAAAAGCCCTGTACACCGTTCGGGCACACCGTTATGTAGGAAATCACGCGGCCTGTGCTCTCTTCATCCAGAGCATCTGCCTCTGCATTCTCTGCTGCGGATACCTCAGCCAAAAAGCCAGGCTCGTCTCCCATAAACTCATAATCCCATATCTGCTTCATCTCTTCCGTAATCTCACGGACTCTTCCCGCATCCTTTGGATCAGCAAGAAGTTTTGCGGTACAGTCCATTGTGATGACATTATCCTTTGCACCGCCGCATACAGATACAAGACTTACCGGAACCTCCAGTAAAATGCGGTTTAACAGCCTGCCCATCATCTTATTCGCATTTCCACGCTGCTTGTGGATCTCTGCGCCGGAGTGTCCCCCAAGAAGTCCGTGCAGTTTAATCTCAACAAGTGTACCGCTTTTCTTCGTGCGTGTAACCGGGATCTTCGTCTCATAACGGAATCCGCCTGCACAGCCTGTTGTCAGTACGCCCTCGTTATCGGAGTCGATATTAATCAGCTTTCTGCCCTTAAGTGATGACAGGTCGATTGCATTCGCGCCGCCCATGCCAACCTCTTCGTCTACGGTAAATACTGCCTCAATAGGCGGATGTGGGATGTCCTTACTGTCCAGAACTGCCATTGCCATGGCAACTGCAATGCCATCGTCTCCGCCGAGCGTTGTGTCCTCCGTCTTTACAAAGCCGTCTTCTACAAGGAGCTTAAGCGGATCCTTTGAAAAATCATGATCTGATCCCGGACGCTTTTCACATACCATGTCAAGATGTCCCTGGATGATCACTGGCTCGCTGTCTTCGTAGCCTGCTGTCCCGGGCTTCCTGATGATGACATTGTTGACAGAATCCTGTGTATAATCAAGATTCCTCTCTTTTGCAAATTCTACACAGTAGTCGCTGATTCGCTTTGTGTCAAAGGTTCCATGCGGAATCTGACACATCTCCTCAAAAAACCGGAATACTTCTTTTGGTTGAATCTGGTCTAATACTGCCATAGTTCATTCCCTCGCTTCTTTTTTATTTTTTGATTTCTATCTCTTATTATCCTACACCAGACATAAAAAATCAACCAAATCCATACATTTATTATAGATTTATAATTGTTACTATTCACGGGGCCGTGCACCCCGCTGCACGGCATCCGAGCCGATAAAGTGGTGGTTTCCGGCATCCAGCCCCTCGCTGAGAGCGACTATTAAACGGGCTGGATGCGTTACTATGAGCGGACGGTTAGTCCGTGAATAGCAACTTATAATTCGTTGGTATAAACGGCCTGAGACGTAAATGGCAGTGAGAATCAGGGACGGTGATTTATGAAGCGATATTTAATGAAAGCAACTGTTATTTTACTTTTTGTTGTCATGCTGATCTTTCCGGGAGAGGTGTTTGAGGGTGCCTGCAGCGGACTGCTTTTATGGTTCAACAGTGTGCTCCCCACACTGCTTCCCTTTATAATTGTATCCGGATTGCTTATAAAGACCCGTGCAGTGGACTGGATTGTACGCATAACAGGACCAGTTCTCTGTCCTGTTTTTGGTGTTACACATTATGGATCATTTGCAGTTGTCACGGGATTTTTATGCGGTTATCCTATGGGGAGCAAGGTGACATGTGATCTTTTGAAAGAAGGGCACATCAGTCAGGGCGAAGCACGTTATCTCCTGTCATTCTGCAACAACGCAAGCCCTGTTTTTATTATCAGCTATCTTGTCCTGCAGAATCTTTCTGAGGAAAAACTGGTTTATCCTGCTCTTCTGATTCTCATGGGTTCCCCGGTCCTTGCCAGTTTTTTATTCCGGAGACTGTGGAAAACAAAAGGAAGCACGGGGGATAAAGTTTCTCATTTTGTGGATAAATCCGCCATTTCGGTGGATAACCCCGCCCGGCATGCGGAAAATTTTTCCATTCCCCATGGTGTGGAAAATATTGTGGATACCTGTATTATGAATGGGTTTGAGATGATTACGAAGGTGGGAGGATATATTATGCTTTTTTCCATCCTGATGTCACTGGCTGAACGGTCTGGAATCAAGCATTTTCTGTTCCGCTTTCTCCTGCTTCCTTCCCTTGAGATTACAAGCGGGATTTCCCTTCTGTGTGAAGGTGCACTGTCAAAACAGGCCGCCTTTTTTCTCTGTATGACATGCACTTCCTTTGGCGGCTTTTGTGCAGCCGCACAGACCAGCTGCATGATCTCCGGAACCGGGCTGTCCATAAAAACATACACCATAGAAAAGCTGATTACCGCCATGGTAACCAGCCTGCTCTGTTGTCTCTATCTTTACTTTATATACTAGTATAACCTACACTAATTAACCGTACGTTTCGCTCGTCTAAATTGCATCTGCTGCGTTGTCGTCAATCGGCGCAGCCACCGCTAAGCCTCATTCCTCCGCCTTGTAGGCTGAAAATTTATCCTGCGTGAAACGTATCGGTAATCAGTATGGGGTATACTAGATCAGCTCATCATCATCCAGGTCATCCAGCGCATATGCATCATTGGCCGGTGCATCCTGAGTTTCATTTCCGTATTCCGCTGCCAGCGACTGTGGGGTCTGTTCCGGAATTTCAAGCTCTGAGCGGTTATTACGAACCATATCATAGCACTCCTGCAGGGAGTTGACAAGTCCGTCATATTTTGTTGTGTAGCTGTCCAGAGTATGGCCAATGATACTTTCGGCATTTGCCATCAGGTCATCTGCATACTGCATAGCGCCGATGCGGATGTCATTGGCATCATTGGTCGCATTATCCAGAATCTCCTGTGCCTGCTCTGTGGCTGCGGTTACAATCTCATTCGCCTGTGCATATGCCTGCTGCATAATCTCATGCTCGCTGACAAGCTCATTTGTATGAATCTGTGCCTCCTCAATCATGCTGTCCGCCTTTGCCTGGGCATCAGCCAGAATCGCGTCCTTGTTCGCAATAATCTTCTGATAACGCTTGATCTCATCCGGCGTCTTCATTCTAAGCTCTCGCAGCAGTTCATCGATCTGATCCTTATTTACAATAATCTTTGTAGTAGACAAAGGCTGAAACTTACAGCTGTCTACATATTCCTCAATCTCTTCAATAATCTGCTCAATACGGCTGCTCATTCATTACACTCTCCTTTTGTTTATTTTCTCCTGTATCTTCTCTATTATAATCTCTGGTACAAACTGAGAAATATCCCCTCCAAAAGCGGCGACCTCCTTCACAATGGAAGAACTTAAGTAGGAATACGCAAGTCCTGTCGTAAGAAAAGCTGTCTCTAACTGTGGGGACAGCTTATGGTTCGTCTGCGCCATCTGAAGCTCGTATTCAAAATCTGTAATTGCACGCAGTCCCCGGATAATCATCCGCGCATCCATGGCTTTTGCAAAATCCGCCAACAGTCCTTCAAAAGGGATGATCCTCACGTTTGGTATGCTTTTTGTGACTTCCTCTAACATTCTAACACGTTCTTCTACGGAAAACAACGGACATTTTGCATTATTATTCAATACTCCGACAATTAATTCATCAACAAGTGACGAAGAACGTTCGATTATGTCCAGATGTCCGAATGTAACCGGGTCAAAGCTTCCCGGATAGATTGCTCTTAGCATCGTTTTTCCTCCCTGTCGTATAGGCTTTATCTGTCAAGAAAAATGTGTTTGTTGGTCTTGTATACCTTCTCTTTTCTGACCCGGAATCCCAACTCCTCTGCAAAGCTGATCCCGGTATCCTTCGCCGCCTCAATAATAACAATCCCATTCTCTGAAAGAAGCTTTCCGTCAGCCAGTGCTTCCAGCACCTGGCGCTCCCATTCCTGATGATACGGCGGATCCATAAAGATAAAATCAAAGCCATCCAGGCCAGCATGCAGACGGTGAACGGCCTCCAGCGCATCCATCTGCATTGTGACTGCTTTCTGGTCAAGCCTTGTATATTTTAAATTCTCTTTAATGCATGCCATGGCACGGGGATTCTTTTCCACAAAAACCGCTTCCTTTGCCCCGCGGCTAAGTGCCTCAATACCGATCCCGCCGCTGCCTGCAAAGAGATCTAAGAATCTGCTGTTATACAAATCCGGAGCAAGCATATTGAACAGTGTTTCCTTAATCCGGTCTGTAGTCGGTCTGGTATCAAGACCATCAATGGTCTTAAGCTGCAGCCTTCTGGCCGTACCTGCAATTACTCTCATCATCCATTCTCCATATCGATACATTCTCGTTACAATGACGGCTCCCAGGCCATGAATAGCAACAAGTTTTCCATCTGAATTTACCTGTCTATCATGACATATTTTGCAAGATTTCGCAAGCATCTTTGCAGAAAAACAGAAAAAAGCACCTGACGCACTTTTCCATGCCGTCAGATGCTTTTTCTTACTCAAACGGTCTTCAGATCACAAAAGATCGAAAGACTATTTTCCAGCCATCTGCTTTTCCTGCTGCTCAATCATCTTCTTAACCATATAACCGCCAACAGAACCATTCTGTCTGGATGTGAGGTCTCCGTTGTAACCGTCAGTTAACGGTACTCCAAGCTCGCTTGCCACCTCATATTTGAATTTGTCAAGTGCACCCTTTGCCTCTGGTACTGCTGCTCTGTTTGTTGAACGATTTGCCATTTTAATACTCCTCCTTTTTGTATCTTTGTAACTTTTATCGTTGTTACACTGATAGTATATGGAGGATTTAAATTATTACACTGGAAATTCTTTCATAATCTGACATTTTCTGAATGTATTCATTTTCATGGCTGTAAAGCCAGTCCGCCGCTTCGTTTGCCTGCTGTAAAAGCCTTGCATCCTGAAAAACATCTCCAAGCTTAAAATCCAGAAGACCGCTCTGCCGGATGCCGAACAGATCTCCCGGACCTCTGAGCTTTAAGTCCTCACTTGCAATTTTGAAGCCGTCATTGGTTTTATTTAAAATCTCCAGGCGCTTCCTTGTTTCCTTTGATTTTGAACTGCTCATAAAGATACAATAAGACTGATGCTTCCCGCGCCCGACACGTCCGCGCAGCTGGTGAAGCTGTGCCAGACCGAAGCGCTCGGAGTTTTCAATCATAATCACCGAAGCATTGGGCACATCAATTCCCACCTCAATCACAGTAGTGGAGACGAGAATCTGAATCTCGTTTTGCCCAAAGCGTTCCATAATATCATCCTTTTCCGCCTGGCTCATCCTGCCGTGAAGACATTCCACGCGAACCTGCGCTCCCATCTCTTCCTTCAGAGTCCTGGAATAGTCGGTAACATTCTCCGCCTCAAGATGCTCACTTTCCTCTACCATTGGACATATAATATAGCACTGGCGGCCTTCTTCAATCTGATGTTTCATGAAATTGCAGGCTGTTTTCCGGTATTCTGTTCCTACTACACAATTTTTAACAGGAAGACGGTTCGCCGGAAGCTCATCAATCACCGAGATATCCAGATCTCCATATAATATAATTGCCAGCGTCCGGGGAATCGGCGTAGCGCTCATGGCTAGTACATGGGGCGTGCCGCCTTTTTGTGCAAATGCCGCCCTCTGCTTCACACCGAATCTGTGCTGCTCATCCGTAACAACAAGGGCAAGATTATCATAAAATACCTGCCCCTGAATCAGTGCATGGGTTCCAACAATAATCTTTGCAAGTCCGCATTCAATCCGGTCATAGGCTCTGCGCTTTTCCTTTGTTGACATCGAACCTGTAAGAAGCACTGCCTTTACCGGAATCTCATATTTTTCAAACATTCTGGTAATGGATTCATAGTGCTGTCTTGCCAGCACCTCAGTGGGCGCCATCAAGGCTCCCTGATATCCATTCAGTGCTGTATTCAGAAGGGCAAGTACTGCTACAATCGTTTTTCCGGATCCGACATCTCCCTGGACAAGTCTGGACATCACAGTCTCTGAAGACATATTCTTTGCAATCTCCTCCCACACCCTTTTCTGGGCATCCGTCAAGGTAAAGGGAAGTCTTCTGACCAGTTCTTCTGTCTCTTCCTTTTTTTCAATGATATATTCATTCGCCAGTTTCTGGTTATTCTCCTTAAGCTTTCTCAGTGACAGAATGAAGCGTAAGAATTCCTCAAATACCAGCCGGTCTCTTGCATGGCAAAATACTTCTTTATCCCCGGGAAAGTGAATTCCCCTTACAGCATAATTATATTCGGCCAGCTCATATTTAAGCCTGATCTCCCGGGGCAGAGTGTCCCTTGTAAGGTCAAGGCCGTCAATCACCTGTCTCACTGCCTTAGACACTGCATTATTAGTAAGCCCTGCCGTAAGGCTGTACACTGGCTGCAGCGTATGAAGCCTTTCCTCATACTTTTCACTGGGATAAAAGACCTCTGGATGCTCCATCACGACTCCGTTTCTTCCTGCCGCGATCCGTCCTCTGAGCGTAATCATACCCCCGCCTGACAACGTATTTCTTAAAAAAGGCATGTTAAACCAAATAACCTTAAGTGTTCCTGTAAGTTCCTTTACATACGCTGTCGTAATCTGCCTCTTCTGACTGCCAGATACCTGTACACGCCCATATAGCGTACCGGTCACAGTCATAACCCGGCCTTCCTCCAGTTCGCTTACCGGCACCGGCTCTTCATATATATCATATCTGTGAGGATAATACCGCAGCAGATCCCCTGCCGTACAGATTCCAAGCTTTCCAAACAGCTTTTCTGTCTTTTCGCCAATGCCCTTTAGTTCACGTATTCTGCTCTCTTCAACCATTCAAAGACCTACTCCACAGCAAGAACATAGTAATAAATAGGCTGGCCGCCAGAGTGCATGTCAACATCAACATCCGGATAAAGCTCTTCGATCTCTTTTGCAAGACTCTCCGCCGTCTCCTCCGTTATTTCCTCGCCATAATAAAGGCTGATCAGCTCGGAATCCTCATCTACAAGACATGCAAGCATCTCTTTCGTAGTTTCCTCTACATCCTTGCCAACCGCGAGAATCCCTGTGTCGCCGATTCCCATGATATCACCCTCATGGATCTCCTTGTCATCAATATGCGTATCCCTCACGGCATAGGTAACCTGACCGGACTTCACATTCTGAATCTCTTCCAGCATAGCAGCCTCATTCACAGACACATCCTCATCCGGAATAAAACTGATCAGCGCCGTAATTCCCTGTGGAACCGTCTTCGTGGGAATCACGATAATATTCTTATCTTCCACAAGCTCCTTAGCCTGGTTGGCAGCCAGTACAATATTCTTATTGTTCGGCAGTATAAATATACTCTCCGCGTTTACCTGGTCAATCGCATTCAGCATATCCTCTGTACTGGGATTCATGGTCTGACCGCCCTCAATGATATAATCCGCGCCAAGCTCCTTAAAAATCTCATTCATCCCCTCGCCGATCGACACAGCGATAAAGCCCATAGGCTTTGCCAGGCTCTTCGGCTGGCCAGATTCTTTTTCTTCTGCGGCATTCACACTCTTCTGGCCTGCATTTTCCTGGCTGGCAGCTGCCTGTTCCATGGCAAGCTTTTCGGCGTCGCGGATCAGCTTCTCCTGGTGCTCCTCCCGCATATTGTCAATCTTCATCCGGGAAAGCTGTCCATATGTGAGAGCTCTCTGAATAGCAAGCCCCGGATCATTGGTATGAACATGGATCTTCACTACATCGTCATCTGCAACACATACAATGGAATCACCGATCGAAGCAAGATAGGACTTAAAATCCTGTTCGTCCCTTTCCGTAAATTCCCGCTCCGTCAGTATAATAAATTCTGTACAATATCCAAACTTAATATCCGCGGTCTCCTGTGGTTCCGCCTTTGCTGCAGACACACTCTTTGCAGGTGCAATTACGCTGTAATCCACTTCCTTTCCAAGAAATGCATCATAAGCGCCGCGAATAATCTCCAGCAGTCCCTGGCCGCCGGAATCCACCACTCCTGCTTCTTTAAGAACTGGAAGCATCTCCGGGGTCTTCATAAGCACCTCCGCGGCATAATCAATCACAGCCGGAAGAAATACCTCAAGTTCATCCGTCTCAAGAGCCATCTCCGCCGCCTTCTCTGCAATCCCGCTGGCTACCGTAAGAATCGTACCTTCCTTCGGCTTCATAACTGCCTTGTATGCCGTATCTCTCGCGCGCTGGCAGGCAGCTGCAAGAGCCTCAGTGCCAATCACAGATTCCTCACGGATCGACTTGGTAAAGCCCCGCAGAAGCTGGGAAAGGATGACGCCTGAATTTCCTCTCGCCCCTCTTAAGGAACCAGCGGAAATTGCCTTGGACAGTTCCTTCATCCCCGGATTCTCAAGTGCAGTTACTTCCTTTGCCGCAGACATTATGGTAAGAGACATATTCGTCCCGGTGTCCCCGTCAGGAACCGGAAATACATTCAGCTCATTGATCATTTCTTTCTTTGCTTCAATACTTTGTGCGCCCGCAAGAAACATCTTTGCAAGCATATCTGCATTTATTGTTTTCGTAGCCACTTCCTATGTCCTCCTCTTACTAATCGATGACTCTTACGCCTTCGATATAGATATTAATTTTATCCACAGGCATCCCCGCAAATTCCTCCACACGGTACTTTACATTGCTGATCAGATTATCTGTTACCGCTGAAATGCTCACTCCATATGCAACAATAATATGAAAATCAAGTGTCACATGATTTTCCTCAGAAATATTCACCTGAATACCCCTTGTCAGGCTCGCCCTCTTCAGAAGATGGACCAGCCCATCCGTTACATTAATCGCAGCCATTCCGACAATACCAAAACACTCCATAGCCACTGAGCCTGCATACTTTGCAATGACCTCCGGGTCAATCGTAATAATGCCGTGATCCGTACTCATACATCCTTTCATAAAAGAACCTCCACTTCTACATATCAATCAAAAACATTCCTATATAAATCCTGACACAAATGATCAATCATATTATACTCTGTTTCGCTGCATATTACAAATAAAAATACTCAGAAATTTCCTGTATTATACAAAAAAACTGTTACTGTTCACTCCGTTCACAGTAATAGCCGCAAATCCATTTAAAATTCGCTTTGCGAATGGGATTTGCTCACACCTGAATCATTTTTTACGGACTTTGCAGTAAATGCAAAGTCCTGTGTGAACAGTAACAAAAAACTCAGATTTTATAAAATCTGAGTTCATTTGCTTTTCTTTGATTATGCACGCTCTACTTTTCCTGACCGAAGACAGGAAGTACATACATACATCTTCTTTGTTCCGCCGCTCTCTGTCTTAACACGGACAGACTTTACATTGGACTTCCAGATCTTTGGTGTTTTTCTATGAGAATGACTCACATGGTTTCCAAAGTGAGCACCCTTTTCACAAATAGCACATTTAGCCATGACTGCACCTCCTAACGCTCCTATATAGCTCGATAATACGAACTCACAACACTAATATCTTAGCAGATTGGACAGGGAAATGCAAGCATTATTTCTAAATCTTCTGATTTTCTTTTTCACTGCTATTAACAACAAAACAGGTTATATCCTGCCAGTATACACAATATAATACACAGTACCTCCACAAATGTACCTGGCAGAATCAGTGCAAGTATCATTCCCACTGCCACCCAGAATAAGGCAAATCCGATGATCCGCTTCAGAACTATCACTCCCCGGAATGCTTTATTCCCATTTTATGCACCCCGGCAGAAAATCATTCCCGGAATATCCGGATCAGGCCTCATCCTCCTTTAGAATATCCATTACATCCTCCTCTGTAATCTTGGATTCTTTCCCGGCAGTAAACTTGTCAACCACATCCGGAACCATATCAAGTATCTTCGTAATCGTATCCTGATTCTTCACATTCACAAGCCTGGTCTGGCCATTCTGAATCACAAGCACTGCACATGGCGTCATCTTGCCGCCGATGCCTCCGGCGCCCTTATCCTTCTTATCCGTCCCCCATGCACCTGCGCCTACCGCAAAGGATACGTCCACAAGCGGAAGGATAATCGTATCTCCGATATGGATCGCATCTCCTACCACCGTCTTCGATGTTACGACACCTTCGATTCCTTTAAACAAAGCCTCTACTGTCCCTTTAAAATTATTCTCTGCCATAGCCTGACTCCTCCTGATCATTCAATTTAAAATTTCGTATATCTTTATATGTCTGACGTACACTCCTGCTCCAAAGCAGATTCCAACATAGTAAAAGGAAATAATATCCGAAGATCTTCCCTTTCAAATCAGCACGTCCCCTGAACACATGTCCCTCAAAGTCCGGTGTAATCATTACATGGTCTCCCATGAAGGGATACAGAATACTAAGCCCGGCCAGTACCTGTCCCGTAACTGCCGGATCCTCGAATCCAAACCGTATATCCACCATAAATCTGCGGGGATTCAGCCGTTTAAGCAGATGAAATACTTCCTTCTTCCCTTTGCGTAATGCACCGACATGAGTCTCGTCATGGATAAATTCAAGAATCTTGTCCTTCTTTTCACCAAGCTCCCGGAGTTTTTTCCCTGCATTCTGGAGCGTATCCCGTATCTTACGGATTATCCCCTTGATTTTTTCAATAATGCCCTGAATGGCGCTCTTGATTTTTCCAAAAATACCTTTCCTGCTTTCCTGATCTTCCTGCGCCTCCTTAGAAGCTTCAGAATCTCGGCAGGCTTCAGTCTGCGATACTTCCTCCAGATTCTTTTCCCTTTCCCATGTGCCTTCTTCAGATCTTTTACCTTCTTTAAGCTCCCGATCCTCTGCAGGCTCTTCAGTCTCCCTGCCTTTCTCAGTCCGTATTTTCCTGTCTTTTGCATCCTCTTTTTCTTCTTTAGGATTTTCCACTGTTTCAACATTTTCTTCAGATACTTCCTCAGCTTCTTCAGACTCTTTCTCCTCTGCACTGTCTTCCTCATCAATGGTTTCCTCCTTATTCTGTCCTCCAGTTCTTTTTATCCACGCAATTCTGATCCGCCACTTAAGCTTCTGCTCCTTATAAGATACATCTACCCGCACGAGCCTCAGAAACCAGGTAATCAGCAGCCTTCCTCTTACAGATCCCAGATCTCCTTCTGTCTTCCCTGCCAGCTCATAGCGCACGGGCACAAAAAGAACAATACAAATCATTAATATTACTATCCCCAATATTAATGCCAATATGATGCCTGCAATTTTTAAGATCAAAAGTAATATATGTAGCATCTTACCCTTCCTGTGACTGTACAGTACTTCACAGTACACCTTCCTGCTCTTTTTTTAATATATAGTCACGAATTTCTGCACCCATGGTTTCATTATACACCTCTTTTGTAATTTCTTCCACTATTTCCAGCGCTTCTTCAAAACCTTTTCCAATTCCAACTACAAAAAAGTCTCTTTCAGGAAAAAAAGGCTGCAGAAACTGGGCGCATCCATAGATTTCCAGTTGATTGTCTTCTCCTTCCGGAAGCACAAGAATATAAACCTCTGGCAAAAGCTTTCCCTTATTCAGCTTTCTGATTATTTTCCGTCTTTTTTTCCTTATACTCTCCCCTAAATACAGATTACAATAATACCTCATACCTCCACCTCAAAATACCTTCTGCCCATGATGCCGCGGATTACACCACGTTTCATACATGACCTTTTGACTCTGGCATCATTTTAATAGTAATATGCATCAAAAATCTGCTTTGCCATATTGACCGCGCTTGCAGACCCATCCGAGGATTCGATAATAATACTGATCACCAACTCCGGATTATCCACATTACTCATTCCGATAAACCAGGAATGGTCCTTTTCCTCATCTGAGCTGTATTCCGCAGTCCCCGTCTTTCCCGCTGCCGTATAACTCTGCCCTGCAAGAACTGACGCGGTGCCATAGTCAACCACAGAGGTCATATAATCCTTCAGCTGCGCTGCTTCAGCAGCACTCATCAGATCCCTGTACTTCTCCGGTTTATTCTTCCGGATCTCTGCCCCCGTATCATTTGTCACCGAATCAACCAGATAAGGACGCATCAGAGTGCCGCCATTAGCAATTGCAGATGTAATAAGCGCCAGATGATAGGGACTTACCTGCGTCTGCCCCTGTCCCATGGCAGTCATCATACGGTCGCCGTCCAGCGCTCCCTTTTTCAGGCGGAATTCGCTCTTGTTACAGGGCAGGTCACAGGGAAGCTTTGAATCAAACAGCAGATCTTTGGCCGTGTTCCTGAAGGCCGGAATATCAAGGGAGAGGCCGATGTTACAGAATGAGGTATTACAGGAATTAGCCAGGCTGTCCCTAAAATCCTCATCTCCGTGTACAGTTCCATTAAAGCAGCGGATGGTAGTATCCGCCACCGTAATTTCACCATTGCAGGAATACCCATAGCTGTCATAATCCGGATGCTCCCGCATGTATTCCAGCGCTGTCACGACCTTGAAAGTCGAGCCAGGCGCATACTGTCCCTGGGTCGCGCGGTTTAAAAGTGCACTGTTCTCTTCATCATTTATAAGAGTATCCCAGTTCTCGCCCACACTTCCCGGATCAAAATCCGGCTTTGACACCATCACAAGGATCTTTCCGGTACTGGGCTCCATCACCACTACTGCCCCTTTATAGTCTCCAAGAGCATTGTAAGCCGTCTCCTGCAGCTTCGCATCTAGTGTGGTCACAACATTATCTCCCATATTCTTCTTGTCCTGAAATTCATTTTTAATCTTTTTTAAGAAAAATGAATTTGAGGCAAGGAGATCGAAGTTTGTGTAGGATTCGAGCCCTGTCTTTCCCTGGGCTGTATAGCCGACCACATGGGCAAACATATTTTCATAAGGGTACTCCCTTGTCTCGGTTCCGTCTTCCGCCACATTGGTCTGTGCCAGAACCTTTCCTGTCCGGTCAAGAATATTTCCCCGCACCACCCGGTCCGCCTGGGAATCCAGCCTTGCATTATAGGGATTTCTTACGACCTCACTGCCCTTCACAACATTAAAGTAGGAGATATACCCCATCATTCCAATAAAAAGAGCCACAAAGACATAGGTCACTCTAGCGAATTCTTTGTTTCTGGCGCGCTTTTTCTTTGCTTTCTTCCGGTCTTCGCGGTTTGCGGCTCTGCGCTCTTTTCGTGACATCTCCTGTTTCTCTTCTCTTCTTTTTTGCTTCCTGACTGCTTCTCTTTGCTCGTAGCCGTTCCTTCTTTCTTCTCTCAAGATCTTCCTCCTCGTCTTCTCTTAATATATACAGTCCCTGAATAATTGCAAACATAATAATCGTACTCAGCAGCGAGCTTCCTCCATAGCTTACAAGGGGAAGTGTTACACCCGTATGAGGGATAAACTTTGTCACGCCGCCGATGGTAAGAAACACCTGAAAGATATAGCAGGTCCCAAGTCCCAGGGCAACCAGCTTATAAAATAATGTATGGAGCTGCATGGCAATATTCAGAAACATGACATAACAGCTCACACAGATTAAGATGATACACAGTGCAAAGATCAGTCCCATCTCCTCGGAAATGGCCGAAAAGATCAAGTCAGATTCCACAACCGGAATCGTCTCAGGCTGTCCCTGGTATAGACCTGTACCGAACCAGCTTCCCGTGGCAATGGCAAAAAGCGACTGGGCCACCTGATAACCTCCCACATCATATGCCGCAAAAGGATCCTTCCACGCAATCACACGCACACGCACATGGTTAAACAGATAGTACGCCGCCACAGACGCCACGCTTCCTGCACCCAGCCCTGCTGCAATATAGAGCGGCTGTCTGGCTGCCACATAAAGCATAACCAGATATACTACAAAAATAATCAGTGCTGCACCAAGATCCTTGGAGGCAACCAGGATCAGCACATGAAATGCCGCAATACCTGTCGTAATCACAATATTCCTGAACTCCATAGATGCCTTGAAGCTGGAAGCAGCAAAGAATACAAACACGATCTTTACCAGCTCAGACGGCTGAATATTGATTCCCGCAATCTCAAATCCAAGCATGGCTCCATTGGACACTCTTCCAACTATAATAACCGCAGCCAGGGAGAAGATCCCAATAATCGCATAAAACTTACGCCACTCCGAAAGTAATTTGAACCTTCTTATAATTACCGGTATGACGAGACTTAGACCGATTGCAGCTGCAGCGATCACGAACTGCTTAACCGCAATTGTATAATCAAGCCTGGTCAGCATAATCATTCCGATGCAGAGCAGCATACACATGTTGTTAATCACAAGTCTTGAGACCTTCGGATAAATAATTGTGTACAAAACAATAGTAGCACCAAACAGTACCACCTGCATCAGGTAAAAAGCCAGAAGCTTGACATCCTCTTTTTCCAGGTACATTACCAGATATGCAGTAAGCTGCATCATAAACATAAGCACATTCTGCTGTGTCAGAAGCCACTTCTTCCGGTCCGGATCCTGGTATCCAAAGATACTGAAGCACAAAAAAGTATACATTGTTACCAGTATAATCATAATATATTTTGACAATTCTACAATAATATTTACCAAATCTTCACCTACTTTACTCCCCGCTTCAAGTGTCCTCTTGTATATTCCCCTCCCGGAGGCTTCACTTGTTTCTTTTTTGCAAATGCCTCTTCATATAATGCAAGAATCTCCCTTACCTTCTTTTCGCCCTCTGTGGAAAAATCGAGTCTCACTCCTTCTGGGAAAACAGACTGAAGTTCTAAGGCAAGATCAGGCAGCATAAGAGGGGCACAATTGTATATTACATTATAGCAGTACTGGCATTCATTTTTAACTGCAAATTTCTTTCCCCGGCGGTCTGTAAGAAACAGCACACCGTTATGTCCGTCACATGTGCCGGTTGTCTTTTTGATGCAGTTTGCCGTAACCATTACTGGCTGATAGCCGTACACTGTAAGAATTCCACCGCCGCCAAGAGCTGTAAGTTCCCGCAGATTCAGCTCCGGAGGAAATGTAAATCCGCTAAGTCCGCATTGTCTTATAAAGTCTTTACTTTCCCGGTTGAATACATACATATTACTGTCAGAAATCATTCTTTTCGGATATTTTTTTCTTTTCAGCCATGAAAGACTCTCAAAATTCCGGATCAGAACACCGTCATATTCTCTCAGAAGTATCTCATATACCTTCTCATACCAGGAAACCGCCCTCTCCCGGAATATGTACGGCATTGCAGCAAAAAACTTCTTCTGCGGCTTCTCACCTGCATTCTTCACAAGCTTAAGAGTATCTCTGTCAAAAGCGATACTTCCCTCCACATAGATCAGGGATACTGCATCACACGAAAGAACTGCCCTCAGCTGCTCCCTCGTCTGGACAACAGC
>Ga0137306_101719_pt1 | contig 20996 bp, 20 predicted proteins | sample Inofroosms_March_FD_97187 | JGI IMG/M metagenome (GOLD analysis project Ga0137306, IMG submission 97187) | Mouse cecal microbial communities from Vienna, Austria - N-Acetylneuraminic and N-Acetylglucosamine D2O microcosms_March | ecosystem: Host-associated > Mammals > Digestive system > Large...
AGATCAAAATACGTCTGTTCCTCGCTGTCCGCCGCCAGTTCCCATTCCTCTCTCTCGTCCAGATTCGGGAACCATGCGTCCGCCCGATATTCATAATCAATTTTCGTAATATAAGCCGTATCGCACAAATCCGCCATTTGCCGGTAAACACTTTCCCCGCCCGCTATATAGACGTCCCGGCTGTCATACTGTTTCAGTTCTTCCAGAAGCTCTTCCATACTGTGCGCCACCTGAGCCCCTTTCACCTGAAACTCCCGGTTAGATGTGAGCACAATATTCGTCCTGTTTTTCAATGGCTGGCCGCCAGGAAAGGTTTCCAGCGTCTTCCTGCCCACCACCACCACTTTTCCCGTGGTCATTTTCTGAAACGATTTCATATCTTCCGGAATCCGCACCAACAGCTTATTGTCCATGCCGATGGCCCAGTTTTTATCCACTGCCGCAATTAAATTCATAGCCTGCCCTCCTGTCCAAATCAGTTAAACTCCATGGGAAATCCTAAACTGCCACGGGAATATCCGTAATCTGGGGCCCTGTCACATAATGCTCCAGCCTGACGTCATCCCTGGTAAATTCATAGAAATCCTTCACCTCCGGATTCAGCCAGAATTCCGGCGCCGGATAAGTATCCCGTGTAATCAGCTCCCGTACCAGCGGAATATGCCTGTCATAAATATGGGCGTCTGCAATCACATGAACCAGTTCCCCGGCTTCCATATCGCAGACCTGTGCCAGCATATGCATAAGCACCGCATACTGGCACACATTCCAGTTATTGGCCGTCAGCACATCCTGAGAACGCTGATTTAACACTGCATTCAGGGTCATCTTCTCCTGCCCCGGCTTCTGAGTCACATTAAAGGTCATGCTGTAGGCACAGGGATAGAGATTCATCTCGCTCAAATCCTGATGGACATAGAGATTTGTCAGAATCCTCCGGCTGTAGGGATTATGCTTCAAATCATAAATGACCCGGTCTACCTGGTCCATCATACCTTCTCTGTACCGATGTTTTACTCCCATCTGATAGCCGTATGCCTTTCCAATGGAGCCTGTCTCATCTGCCCATTCATCCCAGATATGACTGTTCAAATCTCTAATATTATTGGATTTCTTCTGCCAGATCCAGAGCATTTCATCGGTACAGCTCTTAATGGCAGTTCTGCGCAGGGTAATTGCCGGAAATTCTCTGGACAGGTCATAGCGATTAACTACGCCGAATTTTTTAATGGTATAGGCGTTGACTCCATCCTCCCAGCGGGGACGCACCTTTTCACCCTCCGTACTGAAGCCGTTGTCCAGAATATCCCGGCACATTTCTATAAAGATATGATCTGCCAAACTCATTGCTTTCTCCTTGTTTTTGTATAGTTTTCCTCTTGCCTGAATCATCATAACATAATTTTTCATTTTTTTGTATTTTTTTAAGATTTTTTCACAAAAATGGTGTATACTGTAGAAGATTAAAAGCTGACAGACAGCTCATTTAATAAAATTACAAGGAGAATAATTATGAGCCAGAAAAAAGTAGACCGATATAAGGAAGAAAAAGCCAACCGGAAGAAAATCATGAAACGGGAGAAAATGAAACGCACAGCCCTTACCATAAGCAGTACCATAGTGGGCGTTGCCATTGTCGGATGGCTGGGATATTCCGCATTCGGATATTTCCATAAAGAAGATAAAAAGACTCCCTCTCAGACGGAGGTTGATTTAAGCGCATTAAATGAATACATGAGCGGCCTGTATACGGAAGAAGCATCCGCTGAATAAGAAACCATGGAAAACAGGAGCTTTCACTCAGGAAATCCGGTGAAAGCTCCTGTTTTTCAGTTATTTCCTGGCAACCAGAAGAAAACGGTGAATTTTTCCCTCTATCACGCCTTCCCGTTCCAGCAGTTCCTGGGCACGATACAGATTTTCCTGACAACCTCTTACATTAAAACCAGGAAATTCCCAGGGTATTACACGGGCAAACCAGACAAGGGCCCCCACATCCCGGAACTTTATGGGACGAAAGGCTTCCTCCGCCCTTATAATAGTAAGGCCCGCTTCCCGGAACTCCTGTTCTGCTATACACAGATACTGTTTGGGAAATGGAAGTTCCGGCACATCATCAAGCAATAATTCCACCAGTTCCCGGTCATTTTCCGCACCTACCTGTTCGGTAATAAATATGCCTCCATCTTTTAACAGCCGTGATGTTTCTGCCGGATGAAAGCTGCCGTGCCGGTTGAGAATCAAATCAAAACTCCCGTCGCCAAAGGGCAGCCTGCCGCCGCCATCCGCCTCCCTGAAATCAATGCCCAGAGGCAGTAATTTCTCTTTACATAACTCCACATTGGGCGGATAATTCTCCGTAGCCGCCAGATTACAGCAGGGATGATTCAGAGATAAGAGAAATTCCCCACCCCCTGTTTCAACATCCAGCAGCTTCTGCTCAGGTCTCCTACAATGTCTGACAATCTCTCTGTAATTCCAGGGCAAATCCTGTTCTTCTTCGTATCTCCCGCTGATGTGGGAAAAATCCCAGCCATGGATATGGGCCTGTTCTTCTTCCTGCAGCCATAATTTTAAATATGTTTCTTTTTCCATCTTTTTCCTGCTCCTTTTCGCATATGAGATTTTCCACGATTCGGTGCAGTTTCCTGATAACACAACAATCCCCCGATGCAACCTGTTATCAGGCTCTGTCACTGCACCGGGTATTTATCTCGCATGGCATTCATTACTGTCACCTCTTTCTTTTCTTAATCAATGATTAAATTCTCAGTTACAACCCCAAGGGCTTCCAGTTTAGCTTTCGCTTTACGAAGCTGGTTGGATAATTCTTTATCTTTATCCTCTGCTTTTTGAATCCTCTGTAAATCTGTGTAAATATCAATCATAATTGCCGCCTGCTCTTTTTCTGTCATTTCCAAACCCTCCATCTTTCTGATTCTCCTTTCATCAGATTTACCTGCCCATCCGAGCATACTGTCATATCATTATCAGTTACCTGTTTGTATCATAAAAATATGGCTTATATTTGTCAATATATGTATCAAATTTTATCAAAAACAGCCGCAAACCCCGATTTTATCGAAAAATCCTTACGTTTGCGGCTGTTATCCGTAAAAGCGATAGACGGGGCTCGAACCCGCGGTCTCGACCTTGGCAAGGTCGCGCGTTACCAACTACGCCACTATCGCATGTCATAGATGATACTATAAATTTCCTTTTTTGTCAATAGCATATTTTCCTTTTTTCTCTCATATAGTAATTCAAAGAGAGATTAAGGAGGAATCCTGTGAGTTCAAAAACCAAAATTGTTGTTCTGCATCTAAAAGAAGTGGTCTATACAGCTATTTTCGCCGTGCTTGGAATTCTGCTGATTTTACTGCTGATTTTTATGTTCCTGCCGGATAACAAATCCAGGGATACGGAAGAAACCATGAAATATACGGCGGGGGTCTATACTTCCTCCATACAATTAAATGACAACGCCATAGATGTGGAAGTTGTGGTAGATGACAGCCACATCAATTCCATCACGCTGGTAAATCTGGACGAAGCCACTGCCGCCATGTATCCTCTGATGCAGCCTGCTCTGGATAACCTTACCAGACAGATTTACGAGAAACAGTCTCTGGAAAATATTTCCTATGGAGATGACAATCAATATACCTCCATGGTACTGCTGAACGCAATTCAGACAGCTCTGGATAAAGCAGCCTACATAGAAGAATAATTACACTGCCACAGCCGTTCTGCCCCGAAAGGCTCCATAGTCCGAAAAAGGAACAGCCGCCATATTGTAACATATGACTGCTGTTCCTTTTCATATGCCGGTTCTGTTACACTGCCATGATAATGCCGCCGTCATTGGCATACATGCTGCTGATTCCCGCAGTATCTATCACAAATATTTCCTTAAATTCTGCCAGCTTCCGCACCTTCTCTGCCGCTTCTTCCGCTCTTTTCAGACAGTTACAGTGGGAAATTGCAAATATTTTATCCTGTGGGTTCACTGTTTTGGAAAGCAGATCGTGAATCATTTTGTCCACTGCCTTTCCAATCCCCCGCGCCTGGCCAATCTGGCAGATGGCTCCCTCTGCAGTTCCGGCCATTACCGGCTTAATATTCAGTGCTCCTGCCACAAATGCCTTCATATTGCTCAGTCTTCCATTCTTCCGGAGAGTCTCCAGGTTCTCCAGCACAAAGGAAGTATTCATTCCTGTAATAAATGCTTCCACCTTTTCCACCACTTCTTCAAAGGCCAGTCCTCTTTCCTCATATTCCTGAATCTTCATGGCAATCAGCGTTTCGCCCACAGAAGCAGATCTGGAGTCAAACACATGAATCTGTTTTTCTCCCTTTTCTTCCAGATACAGTTTACGGCCGATTTCAGCGCTGTTATATGAGCCGCTAAGCTGAGAAGAAAGGGTAACTGCATAAACATGTCCGGCTTCACAGTCAAAGGCCGACATATACCGTTCCGGCGAAGGACAGGTTGATTTGGGACTGTTGGGGCTTGCCGCCACCCGTCTTAAGAAATCAGCCTGATCAAAAGTTTCATCATCCACAATCCGGTAATCATCCACAAACATTTCCAGAGGCACATTTTCAAAATGTCCGCTCTCTTTCAGCTTCCCCGGCAGCTCCCCGCAACTGTCCACTACAATTTTATAGTTCATGTCTTTCCTCCTGATATAGTATCATTCCACGCAATATTCGACATTTAATATGGTTTTCTAATATTTCCATTGTCATTTTATGTGGTTTTCAATACTACTTTATAGTAGCATAAATATCAGGTTTTGAAAAGCCCTATTTTACGCAAAAAGGAGTGTCAGAAAAGAACTCAGGATTTCTCTCTGACACTCCGGCTCAGAATCAGTTGAAACAGAAACTGATTTCCTTCCACATATCGTCCTCAATATAATTTACTTCCGTAATTCCATTGCAGTAATCCGCTATAAATCCTTCTTCTATAAAATACCGGAACGCCTGCTTTTTCAGAAAATCATCTGCAAATCGCAGCGTTACCACCTGTCCCTGCATCCATGCTTCTGACAGAATTTCTCCCATGGCTTCCGGTTCCCATGATTCAATCCAGTTTCCCTCTTTCCGGTAATAGTTATTTGTCACAGACATGCATTCCGGCAGTTCCAGCTCCGTATCAGGCACATGGCCCATCAGCATTTCTTCGGTAGTCATGGCCATATAATTATAATCTATAAACGAAGTTTCCAGACCTTCTCTGTTCCGGTAACCGTTATTTCCCCAGGTGGCGTCCATGTAATAATATTCTCCGTCCAGCCGTATCAGATTCCAGGCATGGGCCTCTCCCAGAGCCACACCGGATACTATCACGCTCTGGACGCCCAGCTGGTTCAGCAGATACTGAACTGCGCAGGCATATCCCTGACACACCGTCTGCTGTCTGAGAAACACACTGATAATATTCTGGCTGTCTTCCACATCCTGCACATATTCCGTATTGAGGGCCAGCAGTTCATACACGTATTTTGCCTTTTCATAGTCCGTATGATTAATGGTAATACCCGCAAGCCAGGCTCCCACAATCTCGTCAATCTGAACCTGTGTATTCCGGCGCTCTTCTTCTGTCATGGTGTATTTGGGGGCAAATTCCAGACTCACCAGTTCTTCTCCTTTGGTATATCTGGTAAATACATAACCCTCCACCCAGAACAGGCCGCCATAGTCTCCGCAGACTGCCGTGTAAGCCCTGCGCATCAAATCCAGATCTGTAGTTGAGAGCTTTATTTTTTCTTCATGATTCAGAATGGCTGTCAGCATTTCATCATAGACCACCCGTTCTTCCTCTGTCAGGTGGTCATAGGCATATTTTCCTGTTGAAATTTCCTGCTGCGCCGGAGGCGGAACAAGCTGCTTCGTATCTGTTTTTGGCACTTCTGCTTTCTGTTTGTTCTCATTTTGGGGAACACTTTCTGACTCCCTGCCCTCCGGCAGAATATCCTGGATTACATCCGCAGAACAGGCGTTCATAAAACTGCCGGATAAAATAATGAGAAGCAGCAGGACCGCCCTGCCTCTTATCAGTTTCATTTCCAACTACCTTCCTTACATTATATTATGTATCCGAAATTCCAGGCTTTTTCTCATGGCCTACGTCTGAAAAAAAACAGTTATCAGACTGGTCAGAGATTTCATATCGGCAGTACCCATGGTTTCCACCGCGGAATGCATGGCCAGAAGAGGTACTCCCACATCCACGGTCCGAACCGGGAGAATGGCAGAAGCAATGGAGCCAAGAGTCCCTCCGCCCGGCATATCGGAGCGATTTACAAATTTCTGATAAGGAATCTTATTCCTTCTGCAAATCTGCTCCACAACCGCTACTGCTTCGCAGTCCGTCGCATAGGACTGGGAAGATGCTTCTTTGATACACAGCCCTTTTCCCAGAACCGGTTTACTGGTAATGTCCATTTTGCCCATCTGGCTGGGATGAAGCCCATGGGCAACATCTGTCGACAGGAAGAAAGCATCGTACAGGCTTTCCCTTGCCTGCGCCGCAGTTTTCCCCTGGCTGTCGTGGATTTTATCCAGAAGATTCAGCAGCAGCATGGAGCCTGCTCCCTGCTTTGTCCGGCTGCCCACTTCTTCGTGGTCAAACAGCGCCACCACATTCAGCCCGGAGCTCTGATTACTCTCTGTGAGCCCTGTCAGAAGAGCATGTACAGATGTGAGATTGTCCAGTCTGGGAGAAAGGATAAATTCCTGCTGTCGTCCCAGATACCGGGGCTGTTCCGCACAGTATACCCACAGTTCATAGTCCAGTATTTTTTCTTCTTCCACCTGCAGTTCTTCTGCCAGGAATTTCATCAGCATACGTTCTTCTTTCTGCCCTTCTTCCAGCAGCCCAAAAACGGGCAGCATATCCGTCTGTTTGTTCAGTTCTACTCCTTTATTAACGTCACGGTTCATGTGAATGGCCAGATTGGGAATCACAAGCAGCGGCCGTTCCACGGAAAGATAACGCATATCCGGATGCATTACGTCATTGCTTTCCACCGCCACACGTCCGGAAATACTCAGGGGACGGTCCAGCCAGGTGTTCAAAATGGCTCCCCCGTATACCTCTGTATTTACCTGTCCGTATCCCCCGGCAGACACATCAGGATTCGGCTTTATCCTCAGACATGGAAAATCCGTATGGGCCGCTCCGATGCGAATCTTATTCCGGGGTTCCGCCTGTTCTCCTGTGGTAAAGGCAAACAGAGTGGTATCGTGATGTTTTACATAATATTTTCCCTTTTCCGTCAGCCCCCAGGTCTGATTAAACTTCAGTTCTTCGAATCCTGCCTCTTTCAGCCGGGCTTCCGCCTCCTGCACCACCAGAACTGCACTGGTTCCCTTCTCCAGTAATCTGAATAATTTCTGTTCCGTCTGTTCCATGTCCCGCCTCCTGCATTCTGTTATATTACTATTATAATCGCTGAGCGTACTATCTTTTCGCACTCAGGGTCCCTCCCGTCCGGCCTTCAGGTCTCTTCCTGTCTCCGATGGGGCCCTCCCGTCTGGCCTTCAGGTCTCTTCCCATCTCCGATGGGATCCTCTTCAGGGCATATTATATCACATTTATCGTTTCTTTTCTACTATATCATCCTTGTGTTTTTGCCGATTCTGTAATATAATGTTTCGTGTTTCACACAATGGTTTTATATCCCGGAGGTATTCTTATGACCGCACTTTCTATTCTGGATGTAAAAGAATTTATGAATATATTTTTACGCACAGATACCTTTGACAGCTTTCTGCTGTCGGAAGGTTCCATTACCACCTGCATGACCTATCTGCTGGACGGACATGCCAGGGCCGATTTTTTCAGCCCGGAGGACGACCCTTATGAGCTGGTGGCGCAGGAAGAATATATTCCTTTCTCTCTGGTGCGTCCGGTATGTTTTCAGATAATCAGAGGGAAACGGACCCCTTCTTCCTTTAAATTTGTGTTCCGGCTCTCCGCCGAGAATCTGAAACGGACGGTCACATCCATAAACAGCGGTTTTTCTGCTGAGGATGTTTCCGGTATGTATCTGAATCTGAAATATCAGAATCAGCAGCTTATCTGTACCACCGGGATTTCCTACGGTATTTTTTCCATGGATAAGTCTCTGGAACATGGATGGGACGACATGGTCAGACTCTTTTTCCGGAAGCACGGCATCGCTGTGGAACCCCTGACTGCCCATATATAACTGTCTGTCCGGGGCCGATTTGCGCAGCAACACCCATTTCTTGTTACTGTTCACACTACGGGTGTTCCGGTAACGGCATCCGGCCATTTAAAGTCACCTCCGGCGAGGGGCCGATGCCCGGCAACCACTACTTCTTTGGCCGGACATCGTACAGCATGGTGCACAGTGCCTTGTGAAAAGTAACTTTTTTTACATTTTTTTAAATTTTACTGGAATATTCCTTTACTTTTTTCCTATTATATGTTACCATTGTCCCATGTTATAAATAACTATAGCATATGTTTATTTTATTATTTATTGGAGGTAGTGACATGCAGGGTACAGTAAAATGGTTTAACAACCAAAAAGGATACGGCTTCATTTCTGACGAATCTGGAAATGACGTATTTGTTCATTATTCCGGACTGAATATGGAAGGCTTCAAATCCTTGGAAGAAGGTGCTGCAGTAGAATTTGATGTTACAGAAGGTTCCAAGGGACCCCAGGCTGTAAACGTAACTGTAGTTCGTTAATTTAATCAGTTTTTTCACAATGTGCCTTTGTCAATAATATAGAATTTTTTGTTTTTATTATGATATTAGAATATTGATGATTATAATTGATTAAAAAAACTGTTGTAAGCACTGAATACAGTGTTTACAGCAGTTTTTTCTTTTCCGGGAAGATCTTTTTCATTCCGGCTGATATGCGAAAAGGTCTCTTCCGGACAAAATAATCAGAAAGCATCCCAGGAAAATACACATATCCGAAAGATTGAACACGATCTGATTCAGTTTTTTCCAGGGCGTACGGAAACTGAAATAATCCACCACGTATCCTCTCATAATACGGTCATGAAGATTACTGGCTCCGCCTCCTAAAGCAAGGCTCAGTCCCGCCAGTACACCGGGATTTTTCTCTTTTCGTAACATACCAGACCACAGAAGGCTCAAAGCCAGAAGAATTCCTCCGCTGACTCCTTTCACCAGTTTCGGCCGTTTTTCCATAAAATTCAGCGCCGCCCCTCTGTTATGATATTTTTTCATCACCAGTTTCCCTCCCAGGATTTCTGTTCTTTCCTGCATATCCCGCTGTTCTTCCATATGCTTTTTCAGAAAAAAATCTCCGGCAAACACAGATGCCGCAACAACTGCATATTTCATCCTGCGCCACCTTCCTTTCTGCTGCTTCGCAAACTCCCGTAAAACTTTAAAACCCCGGTTCCACATCTGTATGAAACCGGGGAATCATGGCTTTTATCACACAGGAAATCCAACCGTTTTTCCTGTGATACATATAGTTGCCAGAACTTTATTTTATATTCAGTCCTTTTTGGTGTCAAGGAAGAATTCATAGGCTTCTTTATCGGTAGCGCCTTTATGTACCACCATATTTACCGCCTGTGCCATTGCCACCGGATCCTGACTCTGGAAAATATTACGTCCCATGTCAACACCTCTTGCGCCCTTGCTGATTACTTCGTAAGCCAGGGTCAGGGCCTCCTTCTCCGGAAGTTTTTTGCCTCCTGCCACTACGATAGGTACCGGGCAGGCTGCCACTACTTCTTCAAAGTTCTCGCAGTTATAGGTTTTGATGATGTTTGCGCCCAGCTCAGCCAGAATTCTGGTAGCCAGCTTGAAGAACCGGTCTGTCCTCTCCATCTGCTTTCCGACAGCTACCACGCCCATGGTGGGAATGCTGTAGCGAAGCCCTGCGTTGATGGTTTTTGACAGATTGTCCAGACTGGAAAGCTGTCCGTCCGCACCGATAAAAGTCTGGATTGCCATACAGTCTGCATTCATGCGGATTGCGTCTTCAATATCCACTGCCACCACTTCATGGGAAAGGTCGTCTTCCAGCATGGAAGAACCGGATGTGGTACGCAGGGCAATTCCCTTACGGCACTCCGGCGGAACGCAGGTACGAAGGGCGCCTCTGGTTCCCATCAGCACATCCACGTACGGAATTAACTGAGGAATGAGAATATCCAGTCTTTCCAGCCCTGCGGTGGAGCCCATGAAATAACCGTGGTCAAAAGCAAACATTACCGTATTGCCGCTTTCCGGGTCAAAAATATTGGAAAGGTGCTTTTTCATGCCCCAGTCCAGGTTGTTGGCACCCTTTACATGGAAATTTCCCTGATTTGCAAAAGGTACGGAAACTTTATAATCTTTCGCTACTTTTAAGCCATCTACATCTGCCATTTTATATTCAGCCTCCTGTCTTTTTACAGAAAGCAACCACTGTTTACCTATGAAACGGTGGCTGCTTTCCAAATCACCTGTAACAGTTCCGCTGCCTTCCCTGTTACCATTATTTCACTTAACTTTAGAAGTTGTAATCATTTACATTGGTTTCATCAAAGATTACACGTTCCGGAAGAAGAACAACACCGTTGTTCTTGTCGGCTGTTGTGTCGCCTTCGTTCAGGCAGTCATTTGCCATAACTTCAACTTCGCCGATTCCAGGTACATCAATCTTATCGCCAACTGCCACGTCATTGCCTGCTGCTATGTAAGCTGCAAGATAACATCCAAGAGCACCCTGGATTCCGCAGTCCCACAGACCCCACTCATACAGAACGCCTGCATCGCAGTATTCTTTGATAGCCTGAGGAGTTGCAAAACCGGTAATGGTCATATCGTCTTTTGTAATGCCTTTGTTCTGAGCTGCTTTTAACTGGCCCGGAAGTGCTGTGGAGTCATTACAGATAATCAGATCAATATCCGGATAAGCGTCCAGAATTGCCGCACCTGTGGTAACAGCCTGTTCTGCATCCTGATTGGAATAATAGTTGTCAGCAACCTTTTTCCAGTTGGGATATTTCTCTGCGATAATAGCTTCGCCTGCTACCTGCCAGGAGTTCTGGTCTGTAACAGTTGCCTGTGAATAATGCCATACATAGTTTACTTCGTCTTTTTCCGGGTCAACGCCGCGTTTCTTCAAAGCGTCTACGGACATGTCTACCAGCATCTGGCCGAGGATTTCAGGAGTACCCTGAGATACCATCAGCGCACGTGCGTCTGCTTCTGCGTCAGAGTCCCAGGTACATACAGCAACGCCTGCGTCTTTTGCTTCCATCAATGCATCTCTTACGCCTGCTGCATCTACAGTAGAAATACAGATTGCGTCAGCGCCGCTTGCTACTGCCTTGTTGATTACCTCTACCTGCTCTGCTGCGCCTGCTGTTGCGCTTCCTTCGTATTCAACAGTGAAGCCCCAGTCTTTTGCATACTTCTGAGCACCGTCATTTGCTGCTTCAAAGAACGCATTACCGGTTACCTTCGGAATAAATACAACGGTTTTACCGGAAACATCTGCGCCGCCTGCAGAAGATGTGTCATCTGCTGCTTCGCCGTCGTCAGCGCTGTCTTCCGGAGTTTCCTTTTCTTCCACATCGTCTTTTGCTGAATCATCCGCTTCTGTGTTGGAATCCTCTTTTGCGGGAGTGGAAGTGTCTGCATTATTTCCACCGCAGGCTGTCAGTGAAAGAGCCAGGGATAATGCAAGTACGAGTGACAAAACTTTTTTCATTTTCATTGCTTTTTCCTCCTTTTTTATACTATATTCAATGGCTTATGCCATGAATAAACTTATGATTCCTTCTTCAGCTTTTTGAAAAATGCTGCTGTCTCCGGTCTGGATACAATGGCCCGGCCAATCACCACCACAAGAAGCAGAACGCCCACCGGGATATCCAGGTATTGGGTATTCACCCGGAAACAGAGGGAAAGGCCAAATCTTAAAATACCGATAACCAGTGCGGCCAGAGCAGTTCCAATTACGCTTCCCTTTCCGCCTGTACTGAGGGTGCCGCCCAGCACCACTGCGGTAATGATATTCAGCGTCAGGTTCGCACCCAGATCGCTCTTGGCAGTTCCCAGATAGGAAGTAAGCATAATTCCCGCCAGAGCCGCGCTGACTGCTGACAATACATAGGTACTTAAAATTACAAGCCTTGTATTGATACCGGAATATTCCGCCGCTTCCTGATTGATACCCACCAGGAAAATACTTCTCCCGTATTTCGTCCTGTGAAGCAGAATATAGGCGATAATAATCAATACAATAAATACCAGGAGCTGGCTGGGTATTACGCCAAACAGCTTGAACTTGGAAATAATTTTAAAACTGTCGGGAAATCCGCTGATTCCCTGATAAGCCTCCGAAGCGGAGAAATTGGATACCAGCAATGCAAAACCTGCATACAGGAAACTTCCGCCCAGCGTGACCACCATGGCCTGCACGCCGCAGTAGGCGATAAAGAATCCGGAAAGGGCTCCGCAAACTGCCGCTGCCACAATGGCAAGAATGGACGCCACCCAGATATTCATGCCTCCGTCCTGCCAGCCCACACCAATAATAATAGAAGTAAGGCCTACAATGGAAGCTGCCTGAATATCAATTCCTCCGGTAATCATAACAAAAGTTACGAACAGTGCAATAAAACATATGGCAATAAAGTCATTTACACTGGCAAACAACACTCTCGGCATCAAAAACTTGGGATTCTTTGCTCCAAATATGACAAATTCCAGAATCAGAATAATCAGAAGAAACATTTCCCAGCTTAAAAATTTCCTGCCCTTCATGCCTGTTCACCTCCTTTGCCGCCTGATACATTTGCCGCTCTGGCCTTCAGACGCTCCCGCCTGATTCGTTCCGCCGCATTTCTCTGCATAAGGGCGTCCAGAACCACAATCGTAATCAGCATAACGCCGGTAATTGTATTATCATAATCAGAAGAAAATCCCATAAATACCAGAATACGGCTGACACTTGACATAATAACCGCGCCGATGGAAGCTCCGATGACGCTTCCCAGACCTCCGGAAAGACTGATACCTCCAATGACACAGGCTGCGATAGCCTTCATCTCATAACCGTTTCCTGCAATGGCTGTAATAAATCCGATACGTGAAGCATATAAAATACTTGCAACAGCCGCAAACACACCGCAGAGCACATAAGCTGTAATTTTCGTCCGTGTGGTGGGAATTCCAACCAGAAGAGCTCCTCCTTCATTGTCTCCCACTGCAATAAAATATTTTCCTTTTTTCGTTCTGGTCAGCAGTATATGTATGACAATCACCGCCAGAATCGTCACCGTATAAAACACCGTCAGATTTGCCAGCAGAGGTTTCGCCGCAAATGCGGTAAAGGGAGCCGGCAGGTTTTCCACCCAGGCGCCATTGGTATATACATAAATCAGTCCCCGCAGTATACCGTTGGTACCAAGGGTAAAAATCAGAGACGGAATCTTCAGAACCGCCACCCCGAAACCGTTAATCAGGCCGATAGCCGCGCCGATTAAAATTCCCACTGCAAAGCAGAACATCCAGTTATATCCGTCCCGCAGCAGAGAACCCACCACAGACGCGGTAAAGCCCAGATTCGCTCCCACGGAAACATCAATCTCGCCGATAAAAATGGCAAATGCCATACCCACTGCCAGCAGCGTGAACACCACGCTGTCATTAAAACAGGCCGCAATACTGGAAGGCGCCAGAAAGTTAATGTTAATGCAGCCCACAATGGCAAACAGTACGATTAAGAACAGCAGGCTGCTGAATTCTCTTGCCTTTGTGAGTTTTTTTATGTACTTCATGCTCCCACTCCTTTCTCCGTCTTAACGTCAAAAGCTGCTGCCATCAGATTATCCTGGTTGATATCCGCCTTCCGGAACTCTGCATTGATACGTCCCTGGAACACCGATACCACCCGGTCGGAAAGTTCCACAAGTTCTTCCATATCGGAAGAAATCAGAAGAACCGATACTCCCTGTTTCCGAAGATGATGGATAATGGAATATACATCTCCTCTGGCTCCGGCGTCAATTCCGCGGGTAGGTTCATCCAGAATCACTACCTTAGGCCCGGTAGAAAGGCTTCGCCCGATTACAATTTTCTGCTGATTTCCGCCGGAAAGGCTTCCGGCAAGCTGTGTCTGCCCCGTTACCTTAATACGGAAATCATCTATGTATTTCTGAGTCACTTCTTTTTCTTTTTTCCGGTTCAGCAGGAATCTTCCCATGGACTTCTCCGATAACAGTGCGGAAGTGGTATTTCTGGCAACATCCGCAATCTTAAACAGCCCGTGGAGATGTCTGTCCTCCGGCACATAATTCAGTCCGGCTTCCAGCACCTTCCGGGTGGAAAGGCCTGTAATGTCTTTTCCGTCCAGGATTACTTTTCCGCCCAGCACTTCATCCATACCGAATATGGTTGTGGCAAGTTCGGTACGCCCCGCTCCTACCACGCCTGCCACTCCCAGTATTTCACCGGGATACAGCTTCAGGGAAATATTATTAAATCCATAGCCGCTGAAATCTCTGAGCTCCAGAACAGGATTCTGGTTCTTATAGTCAATCTCATGACCGGTCTCTTCTGCTTCTTCCTTCTCTTTCTCGCTGTCGGCAGGAAGCAGCCCCTTTACCAGGGCCTCCTTTGTAAATTCACTTACCTTGCCGCTGAGGGTGATGATACCGTCGCGCATAATGGCAACGCTGGTGGAAATCTCAAATACCTCCGCAAGCCTGTGGGTAATATAGATAATTCCGATTCCTCTGGAGCGCAGATCGTTCACGCATTTAAACAGGCTTTCCGCTTCATCAAAGGTAAGGGCGCTGGTAGGCTCATCCAGTATCAGTATCCGGGCCTGCCGAAGCAGCCCCCGCAGAATTTCCACAAGCTGCTGTTCCGCGATGGACAGGCTGCTGGCCTTGCGGTTCAAATCCATCTTCCAGCCTACTTCTTCCATCTGTGCAATCAGCCTTTTCCTGAGTTCCGCCGGCTTCTCCTCAAATCCGATAATGATATTCTGCTCCACTGTCATATTCGGAAACAGCATGGGTTCCTGCGGTACCATGTAGATTCCATTGGCAAGGGCAACGGAAGGTTTCGTAAGGTGTACCTGACTGCCTTTCATATAAATACAGCCTTCATCGGGCTGATAAATACCCATAATAATCTTCATCAGGGTACTCTTGCCTGCACCGTTTCCTCCTATTAAAGAAAGGACTTCCCCTTCCCGCAGCTTCATATTGATACCTTTCAGCACCTGATTCAGGCCAAAAGATTTATGTATATTCTGGATGGACAGCAGTACGTTCTTTTCTCCTGATGTTTCAGCGTTTTGCATTTCCTTTCCCCCATTCAAAATCAACATATGTTTGCTCTGTAATATTTTGTTTTATAATGTTTTATAGAATAATCATAAGTGCAATTTCATTATTTGTCAATACCTAAAACACCTTTTCCCCAATTTTCTTCTTTTTATTCCGAAATTATTGTATATTTTTTCCAATAGATTTTCCTGGTTTTTTCTTTTCTTCTATCACAAATCCCATAAACCGTAAATTATATACGATTATTTTTCATATACACGTTGACTTTTCCCGTTCCTGTTGTTATACTGTTTTCATGATACATTTGATTTATACTTAAACATTTGTTATGCCTGATACTTTTCAGGCCCATATACTATTTTAATAAAGGAAACAGATGATTATGTACGATGCTATCACAGATTTTGAAGAAAATTTAATGATGAAGACAGCCTGGTATTACTATATGGAAAATATGACCCAGCAGGCCATTGCCGACCAGATGGGTATTTCCCGAATGCGGGTCATCCGTCTGCTGGAGAAAGCGCGCCAGACCGGAATTGTCCAGTTCCGGATTTCCTCCGCCCTGGACCGGCGCCATGAACTGGAAACCAGACTGATGGAAACATACCATCTGAAGGACTGTTATATCGTGCCCACCAACCCGGATGATTCCGCAGTCAACGACACCATCGCAAAGGCAGCTTCTATTTATATTGCCAACCATGTGTCTGATAACTGTTACATCAATTTCGGATACGGGGACACATCTTCCAGAACCATTGAATATCTGGCGCGGAATCTGGAAATGTCTGCTTCCTTTGTTTCCCTGACCGGAGGCGTTGGATATTACCTGCCCAATTCCGAGACCAATATTTTCAATGCGAAGCTGTACCTGATTCCGGCCCCTCTGATTATGTCTTCCAGAGAAATGGCGCAGGCCATGCGGGAGGAAAGTTCCGTAAAGGAAGTTACCAATATGATAAACCTGGCCAGCATGACTATCGTGGGAATCGGCGCCATGGACCAGAGGGCAACCATATTAAAATCTTCCATATTAAGCCACAATGATTTTCTCCTTCTGGATATGAAGGGAGCTGTGGGAGATCTGATCTGCCATTTCATTGACAAAAACGGCTGCCTGGTGGACACAGATATTGACTCCCGGCTGGTAAGCGTACCTCTGAGCACTCTGAACCGGCTGGAGAATGTCATCGGCGTATCTGCCGGAAAACATAAAGTGGCAGCCATCACCGCAGCCTTAAAGGGCGGCTATCTGGATATTCTGATTACGGATGAAAGCACTGCGGCACTGCTGTGTCAGGGACAGACGCCCCGGCAGAACCATTGAGGAAATGAGAAACAACACCCCGCCAGGCGGCAGAATCATGAACCTCAACATACTGCCTGGGGAGAATTAAATTTACAGGAGGTATTACCATGGGAAAATATTTAATGGCATTAGATGCCGGAACCGGCAGCGTCCGTGCCGTACTTTTTGATTTGGACGGAAATCAGCTGGGTGTTTCCCAGCAGGAATGGGAACACAGGGAAGACCCCCGTTTCCCCGGCTCCATGGACTTTGACTGGGTACATAACTGGGAACTGGCAAGAGGCTGTATTCAGAATGTTCTGGCAGAAACCGGAGCAGACCCCGGAGAAATCGCCGCAATTTCCACCACTTGTATGCGGGAGGGTATTCTGCTCTACGACAAAGATTACAATGAGCTCTGGGCCTGCGCCAACGTGGACGCCCGCTCCGACGACGAAGTGGTGGAACTGATTCAGAAATCACCGGAGCTGGAAAAGGAAATCTACCGGGTATCCGGCCAGACTTATGCACTGGGCGCTCTGCCCCGCATTCTCTGGGTCAAAAACAAAATGCCTGAAATCTATGAAAAAACTGCTTATGTGGGTATGTTCAATGACTGGCTGATTCTGAAACTCACGGGCGTTATGTCCATTGAACCCAGCAATGGCTCCACCACAGGCATTTTTGACCTGGCAACCAGAGACTGGGACACATCTATTATGGAAAAATGCGGACTGAAAACAGACATTTTCCCGCAGGTATACGAAAGCGGTACCGTAGTGGGTTCTGTCAGCGAAGAGGCCGCTGCACTGACCGGACTTGCACCGGGCACTCCGGTAGTGGCAGGCGGCGGCGACGCACAGCTTGGATGTATCGGCGTGGGACTGGTAGCTCCGGGCCAGGGCGCTGTATTCGGAGGCAGTTTCTGGCAGTTTGAATACAACACTTCCGTGGCCAAAACAGACGAAAAGTGCCGGGTACGCGTCAACTGTCATGCCCTTCCCAATCTCTGGCAGTATGAAGCGCTGGCCTTCTATCCCGGCCTGATTATGCGCTGGTACCGGGATTCCTTCTGCCAGCCGGAGAAAAAGCTGGCAGAAGAAACAGGCAGAGATACCTACGATTTGATGAATGAGGAAGCGGCAAAGATTCCTGCGGGCTGTTACGGCATGTTCTGCGCTTTCTCAGACGTGATGAACTATATTTCCTGGAAACATGCGGCCCCCACTTTCACCAATTTTGCACTGGATCCGGATAAATTCAACCGTTATACATTCTACCGGGCCATTATGGAGAACTCGGCGCTGGTGACCAGAGGAAACGTGGAACTTGTAGCTTCTGTGACAGGGGAATATCCCAAAGAGATTATCTTTGCTTCCGGAGCTTCCAAAAGTCCTCTCTGGTGTCAGATTGTCTCCGACGTACTGAATATCCCGGTACATGTGCCCAAAGTAAAAGAGGCAACAGCACTGGGCGCTGCCATCCTTGCAGGAAAAGGCGTTGGTATCTACACAGATATTGAGGAAACCGTACATAAAGTGGTTAAAATCGAAAAGACTTATCAGCCTGATCCGGAAAATGCCGGAGTTTACGCAGAGCTTTACAAAGACTGGCGTAAGGTTTATCAGGCGCAGCTTGACCTTGCAGATCAGAACCTTACCAGAAACATGTGGTCCGCCCCCGGCGTCTGAAACCGGAAAGCACCGCAGCATATATATATCATAAGGAGGAAAAAATATGTTTATTATTGATGAAAAAGACAGAGAATACCGTTTCGGAGACAGCGGCCCGAAATATCTGATGAAAGGCCCCCGTTCCAACTTTGCAGTGGTACAGTTCCAGCCCGGCCAGGATTTCAAAGCCCATTACCATAACATTATGGAAGAAAATTTCTATATTCTGGAGGGCAAAATTGATATCGAAGTGGATGGCGCCACCCATACTCTGAGTCAGGGCCAGATGATGCATATTGAGCCGAAAGAAGTGCATTATGTCATCAACCGTTACGACAAAACGGTAAAAATGATTTCCACTCTGGCGCCTTTCCAGGAATCTGACAAGGTGGAAGTGGACTGACAGGAAACCATATGTTTTAACACTTCATAACAACATGGATATTTCCTGTAAGATAAAAAAGAATGCGCTTGTGCATTCTTCGCGCGCGAGCGGATTGTCTGGCAATAGATTTCCTCTCCGCGAGCTGCGCATCTTAGTTTTTATTCTATAGGAAGGCACTTTCACGCATTAGCGTGACAAGGCCTTTCCTATAGAATAAAAAACCGGGTGCTGCAAAACCCTCTTTACAGCACCCGGCTTTTAATTATGACACATCTCTGTTCTTCTTTAACGAATACGAAAATCCTCAAACGCCTGATAGAGATTCAGCAATCCCCAGCCAAATGCCTGGTCCGGATAAGTACGTTTGCTGTCTCTGGTAGCTCCCCGAATCAGCACATTTTTCATTTCCAGACTGGTAATTGTACTATAATTTCCGCGCACAATCCCCCATTCCAGCATTAACGCCACAGCTCCCGACGTAATGGCAGCCGCCACACTGGTTCCGTCCCTGGTGACAAACTGATTGCGCAGCCCCGCTCCAAGGACTCCCACACCCGGAGCCACAAAATCCGGTTTCACCCATCCATTCGAAGTAAATCCCCGGCCGGACTTCAGGTAAATACTGTTATCTCTGGCGTCGTAAGCCCCCACGCTGATGGGCACAATGGTTGTGGCCGAAACCGTCAGAGTCGTATCCGGATTGGAACGGACAAAAAATACATCCCCTGACAGAAGTTCCCGCATGGGCAGCCACATATGAAATATGCTGGCCATCTCCACCTCCGGCAGTACCCGTATATTCCACAGCCCCTGGGAAGGATGTGCAAAACGCATATAAATAATCTGGGCTCCGTCCAGAATTCCGGTAATCCTGTAATCTACCGTCACACTGGTATTCTCAAACAGAAAATCATACTCCCTGCCGCCGGACAGAATATACTCGCTGGGCATCCGTTCTCCGGTAGGAGAAATAATCTCCACAACAAACCGCTGGGGAGCCCGCGCCCACAGCTCCGCCACAAAGCCGTCCACGCCTTCTCCCACGCTGATTTCCACATTCTGGTACATCTGCCCGTTCTCCATCTCTCCCAGATAGTGGTGACGCTCATTTCCTTCATTTCCCGTGGCAGTTACAGCCATCCGGCCATTGCGCAGTGAAACGTGATTCAAAACGGAGGACAGGGGACTTGCCCCCGTATGGCTTCCCATATTGGTTCCCAGACCAAAACAGATAACCAGTGGCATATGGCGCTTCGCTGCAAGCTGGTCCAGATAGGCGATTCCCGCCATAATATCATTTTCCTGAAAGGCCTGTGCGTCTTCCGGGATAAAATAGAATTCCCGCAGGTATTCTTTGGCGGGCTTTAACTTTACCATCACAATTCTGGCATAAGGCGCCGCCCCGGTAAATTCCTCCTCCGGCACCGGGCTGCCCGCCGCGATACTGGCCAGAAAAGTCCCATGGCCTTCCGGGTCCGTCATGGGCACCACTTCTCTGGGATTTGCCGCCTGCAATGCCTCGTTAATCTGATTATCCTGATATTCGCTGCCATACAGGAACCCTTCCGGCCTGGTTCCGCTCCGGTCTGTCTGATCCCAGACCGCCGCAATCCTGGTACTTCCGTCGCTGTTGCGGAACACGGGATTTTCATAATCAATGCCCGTATCCAGAAATCCAATTAAAACACCCTGTCCCTTTAAGGACAGGGTCGGCTGATTCTGAATTCTTAAAATTCCGCTGGCCTCCAGAGCGCTCTCGTCCATAAGGGTATAGCATTTTGGAATCGAGGTATAATCATAATTCTGAATATTCAGCGGGGGATTTGTATTCCTCGGAATATAGGCCGCATCGTAGGCATCCGTGATTCTCTGTATGCATTCCCCGGCAGGCATTCCCCTCATCCGCAGCTCATATTCCATTATAAAATCGTAGTAATCATTTGAGTATACCGCTTCTTCACAGTCCATATGCTGCTCTTTTCTTTTTTTACATATGTATGTGACGTTTTTCCGGAATATTCAGGCATCCCCGCATACTGATCACCGGACCTCCTGTATTTTCCACATAATCTCTGGTAATGGTTACCACTCCGATGTTGTCATCCTTGGGAATCTCATACATGATATCCAGCATAAATTCCTCGATAATGGCCCGGAGCGCCCGCGCGCCCACATCTTTCTTTCTGGCTTTTCCGGCAATGGAGCGCAAAGCCTCTTCTTCAAATTCCAGCTTCACCTCGTCCATGGCCAGCAGCTTCTGATACTGTTTGACAATGGCATTCTTCGGCTCTGTCAGAATCCGCACCAGCATATCTTCGGT
>Ga0137306_101720_pt1 | contig 20993 bp, 9 predicted proteins | sample Inofroosms_March_FD_97187 | JGI IMG/M metagenome (GOLD analysis project Ga0137306, IMG submission 97187) | Mouse cecal microbial communities from Vienna, Austria - N-Acetylneuraminic and N-Acetylglucosamine D2O microcosms_March | ecosystem: Host-associated > Mammals > Digestive system > Large...
GCTCTTTGGTTCTGGCAGCGGCTATGGTGATTACTATGCTGCCAGCATATGCCAAAGCAGGCACATCATCAGACAATGGTGATGGAACCTTTGATAATCCGGTTGTCTATGCAGATGTACCGGATATCGACATTATACGCGTAGATGATGCGTATTATATGGTCAGTACGACCATGCATTTATCCCCAGGATGCCCGATTATGAAATCGACAGATTTGGTAAACTGGGAAATTGTAAACTATGTATATGATATTCTGGGAGATACGGACGCCATGAATCTGAGAAATGGCCAGGAAATGTATGGCAATGGACAGTGGGCAGCCAGTCTTCAATATCATAATGGAACTTTTTATGTGGCGTTTAACTCTAATACGACCGGAAAAGCGTACATATATACCACCAAGGATATTGAAAGAGGTGCCTGGACTAAGACGGAATTGAACGGCAGTTTTCATGACCTTGCCCTGTTCTTTGACGATGCAAGCGGCAAGGCATATCTTCTCTATGGAGGCGGACAGATCAAATGTGCGGAACTTTCTGAGGATTTGTCCGAGGTAAAGAAGGATACGGAGCAGATACTGTTTGACATCACAAAAGAGACTTGGAATGTACCAAATATTGGAACAGGTCTTGTTGGTGAGGGAACACATATTATGAAAAAGGGAGAGTATTATTATGTGTTCAATATCTGCTGGCCTACCGGAAGCGGACGTACAGAGCTCTGTCATAGAAGTAAGACTTTCCCAAGCACACAGTGGGAAAATGAAGTAATTTTGCAGGCTAATTTCCAGAACAATGGAGTAGGCGGCGGAGTGGCACAGGGTGGCGTGATTGATACGGTAGACGGAAAATGGTATGGTTTTCTGTTCCAGGATCACGGTGCGATTGGACGCGTTCCGGTGCTGACAGATTGTACTTGGAAAAATGACTGGCCAATGCTTGGCAAGGACGGCGACGGCAAGACCGTAGAGGCAGTGATGAATCTTCCTGTTTCTGGCAGCGATACGAAATCTTTAGCGAAATCAGATGAATTTTATAACGATGCAGAGCATCGGGTATTTGATGCAGAACAGGCAAAGAAGGAAGAAGAGGCGGCACAGCTTGAGCTATATGCAGATGCCAAAGCGGGCGAAGTGGAGATGGAGACCGTTGATCTTGTAAAAAATGGTAATTTTGAAGACGGTACCAAGTATTGGTCAACAATGGATGGCTGTAAGATTGCTGTAACAGGAGATGATGGAGTACCCTCCAATCATATTTTGCAGGTCTATGAGAGAAATAGCCAAACATCTGGTGCAATGTATGATCTCTCTAAAAAGTTGGAGAAAGGTAAGACTTATAAGGTTAAGGCCAAGGTTAAGTATACAACTGGGGAGGCTACTAAAGGTTTCAATGTGATATTCCAGAATGGAAAAGATTTGTCATATCGTGTGGTTGCAAAGAATGGAATTGCGACCAAAGGAGAGTGGTGTGAGTTTAGTTTTGACTATACGCCAGGAGACAAAGATGCAGACCATATATTCAGCACAACAGAAAATTATATGTTCTTTGAGACTACTTCTGGAAAAGAAGATTATTATGTGGACGACGTCTCTGTCACCTATGAGCGGCCAGTAAGCAGCGGTGGAGAACAGGAGAATCTGATTCAGTTGTTTAAAAATGGCGATGTGGAGACAGGAACCACCGAAGGCTGGACTACAACTCCAGGGGAAAAAGAGTGCAGTATTGAGGCGACAAATACAGAAAAAGCAAGTGGAGAGTACAGTATACATGTAACCAATCGCAACACCACTGGCGCAGGCGCCTGCCAGGATATCAGCGGTAAGTTGAAAATGGGCAAGACCTATAAAATTTCTGGTAAATTAAAATATACCGAAGGACCAGAAAGCAAGAAATTTATTGTCACCATCCAAAATGGCCCGGATTATAATTATCGTGAGAATGTGGTCAATATCAATGCTGTCAAGGGAGAGTGGGTCGAGTTTGAGGGAACCTATACACCGCATGATAAGAGCGATGAATTCCCCTTTGATCCAGAGAAGAACTTTATCTTTGTGGAAACTGGCTGGGTACAAACACCGGATCCGGTAAATGACCACATGAATTATTATCTGGATGACTTTTCCATGACAACTACCGATGACAATATCATCCGCAATGGTTCTTTTGAAGATGGACTGGAGAACTGGAGCGGCATGGAAGATGCAAAGCTAAGCATATCTAAGGACGAAGCACAGGAAGGCAGCCAGAGTGTGGCAGTCACAGAACGTACCAAATGCGCACAGGGTCCCTCCCAGGATCTGAGCAACAAGCTGACGCCAGGAAAGAAATATCTGATTGAGGGATGGGTAAAATATAATACAGGTGTGGATGAAAAGCCATTTATTATCACCATTAAGAATGGATCAGATTTCATCAATTTGGCTCGTGCGACTGCAAAGAAAGGCGAATGGACTAAAATATCAGGCGAATGGATGATGCCAGAGGATGCAATTACCACCCAAAATTATCTGTTTTTTGAGACGCCTTGGGTGCAGAACCCAACTGCAGACGTAGATTTGATGGATTTCTTTGTGGATAATGTATCTATGGTTGAAAAGTTTGAGGATCCCAAAGAGCCTGCAGAGTCAGGAGAACATGATTACAACGGTTCTAATCTTGATCTGGTTTGGCAGTGGAATCATAACCCCAATAATCTTTACTGGTCACTGACAGACCGCGATGGCTGGCTGAGACTGACCACTGGAAATAAGTCAACCAGTATTTTAAATGCAAGGAATACGCTAACCCAGAGAACCTATGGACCGACCTGCGCAGGTTCCATTAAGATGGATATCAGTAATATGAAGTCTGGTGATGTGGCAGGATTGGCAGCTTTCTCCTATAATTATGGTTATATTGCCGTGAAGAAGGAAAATGCGGGGGCAAAACTGGTGATGGTGGATGCTTCTGGCAATGAGGCAGCAAAAGAAGATAAGCCAACCATAAAGGCAAGTGTGGATTGTACTGAGAATATTGTATACCTGAAAGAAGAATTTAATTTTGCAGGAAATCAGGATGGCAGTGACAAAGACACAGTAAGTTTTTACTATAGCTTTGACGGAAAAGAGTGGAAAAAGCTCGGTGAAGCTGTAAAGCTCAGTTATGAATTGACCCATTTCATGGGCAGCAAGTTTGCAATTTTCAACTATGCGACTAAGACAACAGGCGGCTATGTGGATTATGATTATTTCCGTGTATCTGACCAGATTACCGGAACAGAGCAGCCGACAGCAGCATGGAAAGCAAATCTGGAAGCTACCCCAGAAGTAAGTGGTGTTGTGGGCAGTGAGTGTGAAGTAAAATTGAAACTGGATGAACTGACAGCAGCAAATCATTCTGGTATCAAGGCGTCTCTTTCCATACCAAACAACATGCGTGTGGAGGATGTAATATTTAACAATATGGCAATCAAGGGCGAGACTGATTACTCTTATAAGAATAGCCGGCTTACTCTTACAGTAAAAGGAAGCGATGTTTCCTTTAACGCAGAAGACAAATTATTTGCAACCATTAAATTAAAAGTCAGCAATTATGTAGATGAAGATAAGTCTGTAGATGTCAAGGCTGATTATATTATGGTTGACAACGGAGCGGCAGAATATGATGTATCCGAATGCAGCGCTTCCGTGACCATGAAATATTTGAATACTAAGACATTGGCAAAGAAATTGGGTTATGGTAATCCAATTACCACACATGAATTTGGTGCAGATCCTTACGCGATTGAATATCAGGGCAGAGTTTATGTGTATATGACAGCAGATGATTACCAGTATGACGATAATGGAGAGGTAATCAGCAATGACTTTAATTATATTACCAGTCTGCGCGTGGTATCTTCCACAGATTTGGTGAACTGGACAGACCACGGGGAAATTGATGTGGCGGGGCAAAATGGCGGTAAAGGTCCGGCAATGTGGGCCAGCCATTCATGGGCGCCGGCAATTGCCTATCAAAAAGTAGACGGCAAGGATAAATTCTTCTTGTATTTTGCTAATGACGCTTCTGGTATTGGCGTTTTAGAGGCAGATACTCCATTAGGTCCCTGGAGGGATCCCATCGGCAAGGCATTGCTTACCAGACAGACGCCGGGGTGTGCAGGTGTAACTTGGTGCTTTGACCCGGCAGTGCTGGTAGATGATGACGGCAGCGCTTATATCTATTTTGGCGGCGGAGTGCCCAATGATGGAGCAAATGGGGAACAGCTCAATCCGAAAACCGCAAGAGTTGCCAAATTGGGCGCAGATATGATTAGTATCGAGGGAGAGGCAAAAGAGATTGACGCGCCTTGTATGTTTGAGGACAGCGGTATATTTAAATACGATGGTAAATACTACTATTCTTACTGCTCCAACTTTATCGGGCCTCATGGAGACGGCTATCCAGGATTGGGAAATATTTGCTATATGGTAAGTGATAATCCAATGGGACCATTTACTTATGCAGGAGAAATCTTCTCCAATCCATCGGTATGGTTTAATGTAGGCGGCAATAACCACCATGCAACCTTTGTATATGAAGGTGTAAGTTATTTTATTTACCATGCACAGACCGTATCGAAGGCTCTTGGTGTGGAATTGGGTTATCGTTCTACTCATATTGATGAGATTAAAATGAATAGTGATGGAAGTATCAAGCAGATTAAGGGAACTTATGCAGGGATTCCACAGCTGCGAGATATGACCCCTTATGAGAGAATCGATGCAGAGACCATTGCCTGGAATGCAGGCGTGAAAGCAAAAGTTTGTGCAGAGCCTGGAAAATTATTCAGCGATTACAATATGGCGCTGACGGATCTTCAGAATGGAGACTGGACTTCTGTAGCTCAGTTGAATTTTGGTGAAAAAGGTGCTGCAAAATTCCAGGTAAGTGCGGCGTCTGCAAAGGGAGGAAAAATTGAAGTACGTCTCGACAGCCCGGAGGGAACTTTGATCGGTGAAGTAGAAGTTCCAGCGACTGGAGGCGAAGACACATACAAACAGGTAGAATGTGAAGTAGACAATGTGACTGGAACAAAGAATGTTTTCTTGGTATTCCGCGGCTCTGAGACAGAAAATATCATGAATGTAGATTATTATCAGTTTACAGAGAGCGAGAGCATACCAATAGAAAACCAGATCGAAGATAAAATTTCTGAGGCACAGAAACTTCTTGGAAAACTGAGTGATACTGAGAAAGCAAAACTGCAGGCTGAGATTGATGCAGTCAAAGAATTACTCAAGAAAGAGGGAGTAACCCAGGAAGAACTGAAACAGGCATTAGAGAAGTTGACCCAGGCAGTGAAAGATGCACAGGAGAGCACAAAGCCATTAGATGAGCAGTTGAATGATAAGCTTGCCGAGGCCGAGAAGCTGCTTGGAAAATTGAGCGAGGAAGAAAAAGTAAAATTGCAGGCCGAGATCGATGCAGTGAAAGAATTGCTCAAGAAAGACGGAGTAACTCAGGAAGAACTAGAGGCAGCTTTGCAGAAATTAAAACAGGCAGTCAAAGATGCTGAGGAATCGTTAGATGCTCCATCACAGCCAGTTGTGAATGAGATCTTTACAGCAAGCAACGGACTGAAGTATAAAGTTACAGCTTACAGCGCTACATCAAAGACGGTAGCGGTAATTGGAGCAACAAAGCAGCTTACAAGTGTTACGATACCAGATACTGTAAAATACAAAGATGTCAGCTTTAAGGTGACAGCAGTCGGCAGCAATGCACTTTCAAATCAGGCAAACCTCACAAGTGTTGTGATTGGTAAATATGTCACCAATATTGGCAGCAAGGCATTTTACAATGATAAGAAGCTTGCCAAAGTAACCTTTAAGGGAACAGCAGTGAAGACCATTGGTAAGGATGCATTTAAGAATATCGTTAAGAATGCGGCATTCATTTTGCCTACTTCCACCTTTACATCAAGTAAGCTGAAATATAAGATCACTAAGTCCACGGCATCAACAAAACAGGTGACAGTCACAGGTACATCTGCGAAACTTACTTCGGTAACTGTGCCGGCAACTGTGACATACAATGGTATGAGCTTTAAGGTGACAGCGATTGGTAATAATGCATTTGCCAAAAAGAGTACAATAAAGAGCGCAGTGATTGGCAAGTATGTTACCAAAATTGGAAGCAAAGCATTCTATAATGATAAGAAGTTAGCGAAAGTGACCTTTAAGGGAACAGCAGTGAAAACAATTGGCAAAAATGCATTTAAGGGTATCAGCAAAAAAGCGGTATTCAGCATGAAGAAGACCTTCACTTCCAAGAAACTGAAATATAAGATCACTAAGTGTACAGCATCTGTAAAACAGGTGACAGTCACAGGTACATCTGCAAAGCTTACATCTGTTAATGTACCAGCAACCGTAAAATACAATGGAATGACTTTCAAAGTGACAGCAGTCGCAAATAAGGCATTTAAGAATCAGAAGAACCTTAAGAGTGCTGTGATTGGAAAGAATGTCAAGAGCATTGGAAGCGAAGCTTTCTTTGGAGCAAAGAAGCTTGCCAAGATTAAATTTAGCGGCACAGCAATTAAGACGATTGGAAAGAATGCGTTTAAGAGCATTAAGAAAAATGCTGTATTTACCGTAAATAAATCCAAAAAAGCATTTTATAAGAGGCTTTTGAAGAAAGCAAAGACTAAGAATTTTAAGATAAAATAAGTATTATTACAAAGAATAGGCTACGCAGCAGTTTGAAATAACATTAATGAAGGTGTCCCCAAAGCCGTAGCTCTCCGAAGTACATGCCAGATCGAGATTGCATCCCTTCCAAAAATCTGGTATGACTCTGGGGGGCTGTGGCTTTGGGGACACCTTAAAAATACCCTGTTTTTTTCAGTGATCATTCGATATAATGGGGGTGAGGAGGGAAAGAGATTGAAAAGAAAAATATGGCTGAAAGCAAATGCAATCAAACTACGAGATAAAATAATCATTCTTTTCTTAATCTGTGTCTTGTTTCCACTGATTACCACCAATGGAATGATTATTTGGAGTATGAATCAGGGAATGAACAAGGAGCAAGATCAGAAGATAAAAAATATGGCGGACCGTCTGGAATTTGAATTGAGCAGTAACATATCTGCGCAGTTATCTATCGCAGACTATCTAAACCGTAATGCCAGATTAAAACAATTTTTAGAGCGGGAATATCCAAATAAGGTGGCATATTATGAAGCTTTTGTGCAGTTGATGGATGATCAAGTGATTCAATATTATTATACAGCACAGTCAGCCTATAATATTGTAATTTGCACTGGAAATAGTACTATTACCAATGGCACCTATTTTATTTACAATGATACTGTAAAAGACAGCAGTTGGTATCAAGCTTTTGAAGAGAGTGGCAGAAATATTTTATTGTATAGTTATTACGAAGATGGCAGAGAATCCAGCGGCTATATAGGCAGAGGCAGGCGTGTTGTGTTGATGCAGAAGCTCAACTTCTGTGGAGATCATAATATCATAATGCTGGAATTAGATTATCAGTCAATGTTAGAGAGTATGGAGCGAATCTGTGACCAGACAGATGCATATCTGTGTATTGGTGATTGTATCTTGTTTACGACAAGGGATAAGAACAGTAAAGAAAAAGAGTTTTGGGATTTGAGCGCCTATGAGGAAAAGGATTGTTCTCTGCAAAGGACAATGGAATTGTATGGTCAGAAACTGTCAATTTATCTCACAGAAGAGCGCCCGGCAGCGTTTGGAATGATTTGGGAGCAGAAAAGATATATTCTGCTGCTGTATTTGATTAATCTGTTGTTTCCCAGTCTATTTATCTATATTTTTTATCGTTCACTTCATGACAGAGTGGATTTGACACAACAATATCTAGAGCGCGTCAAAGAAGGGCGTTACGAAGTGATTCCAGGCGATAAAGGCATAGACGAAATTGGAGCGATGATTCGCAGTTATAATTTGATGGTAATGCGGATTAAGGAGCTAATTGAGGTCGTATTTAAAAATAAGGAGCGTGAACAGAGTCTGGAAATTGCTAAGAAACAGGCAGAATTGAAAGCTTTACAAAGCCAGCTAAATCCACATTTTATATTTAATGCGCTGGAAAGTATTCGTATGCACAGCATTTTAAAACAGGAGACAGAGACAGCCAGGATTTTGGAGAGTTTTGCAATATTAATGCGAAAAAATATCCAGTGGAACCGAGATCTTGTGACAATTGAGGAGGAATGTGATAATGTCAGAAGGTATTTAGAGATACAGAAATATCGATTTGGGGAACGATTGGAATTTTTTCTGCATGTGCAAGAGAAATGCCGGAAACGATTGATTCCCAAATTCATTATTATCACTTTTGTGGAAAATGCCTGTGTACATGGAATTGAAAACAGCTTAGAGGGTGGTTCGGTCACAGTGATGGTATCAGAAGATGAGGAGTTTCTATATTTTGAGATTATGGACCAGGGCAGTGGTATGGAGCAGGAAGAATTAGAAGATTTGAAAAAAAAGGTGCAGGAAGCTGATATCCGTTATCTCAAGGAGGCGGAAAAAAGTATCGGCATTGTTAATACCGTTGTGCGGATGCATCAGTATTATGGGGAGGAAGTGGAAATTGACATTAATAGCGCTGCTCAGGAAGGAACAGAGATCTGTATTCAGCTTCCTAAAAATGAGATAGAGGAGCAGTATTGAGAAGGCAGGTGAAGCAGAATGATCAAAGTATTGTTGGTAGATGACGAGCAATTTATCAGGCAGGGGTTAAAGCATTTGGTTGATTGGGAGAAATATGGTTATCAGATCTTGGCGGAGGCCGAAAATGGCATGGATGCCATTCACATTCTGGAGGAGACCGATATTGATCTGGTTTTTGTTGACATTAAGATGCCTGGGATGACCGGAATGGAATTGATTTCCTATGTACAAAAAAATCTATCGCGCCAGATTCGTTTTGTAATTTTGACAGGATATGCAGAGTTTCAGTATGCTCGGAAAGCGCTGCAATTGAATGTATTGGATTATATGCTCAAGCCAGTTCAGAAAGAGGAATTGATTCATGTTTTGACAAAGATTAATCAAGATTATCAACAAGAACAACAAGAAAGGAAACAGAAATATGATTTCCATATCGCAAAATTGTTGTTGGGAAAATTTTCTTCTGAAGATTTAAAACAAGTTAAAAAATATCTTGTGAACAGCAAACTAGAAAAATATGTCAGCATTGAATTTGATAGAAATCAAAAAGAATTTGCTGCTTTGGGACACAGTGGTCAGATGGATCAACAGCAAGATTTAATTCGTTATCTTCAAGGGATGTTAGGAGATTTTGCATATCATGTAATTCCTATGATGGAGACAGAAGGAGAAATTTTCGGGGCAGGATTGTTGTTGGCAAAGGAAATTTATGAGGATAGTCATTCTGGAGAAGCAGAATATCTGGAGAATCTTCAAAAGCGGGTAACACAGCATTTTCCTTATCAGGTTCAGGTGTATGTGGGACAGGATATTGAGCGGATGGAACAATTGTCCAAATCTTTTTTTTCGATTCGAGTAGCGCGCTGCCTGCATGGGTTAGGACAAGCAGAATCACAGGTTCAAAATTATAAGGAATTTCGTCATCCAAAGTCATCTATGGGAATTCGGGAAGCAGATGTAGAGGCGCTTTTGGAGGCTATAAAGAATAATCAGATTTCAGAGATTGAAAATTTTGCGGGGCGTATTTTTGACCAAATTCGCAGCAGCGATATGAACTTAGAGATGGTCAGCGCCAGTATTTATCATATTTTATACCGTCTTATGGAGATGGTACAGGAATTTGACGATCAGACAAATCAGCAGGAGATATTGGAGTACATTGGAAAGGAATCCTTTAACAAGCTCGTTTTGACGGGCAGTACAGAGGAGATTACAGAGTTTTTCGCTGGTTATGCGGGCTATCTGGCTCAGGTGCGCACACAAGAATCGAGAAAGGTTCTGGACAAGGTGGATGATTATGTGATGGAACATTATATGGAAAAAATGAGCCTCAAATCATTAGGGGAGATGTTTTATGTAAATAATGTCTATCTGGGACAGCTTTATAAGAAAAAATATGGAATTGCATTTCGCGATTATCTCAACAATTTGCGGATTGAGAAAGCACAGGAGCTGTTGCTCCACACAAATCTGCGAATTTATGCCATTGCACAACAAGTGGGATTTGGAAAGGCAGAATATTTTATCAATAAATTTGTACAGGCCAATCAGATGACGCCAAACCAATATCGCATCCGAAATCGAAAACAGGGGAAGGAAGAAAATTTGCAAAACACAGGAAAGAGGGGCGGTTCATGAATAAGAAAAATGTACGGCTGCTGGGAATATTGATTATTGTAATCGTGATTATGGCAGGACTATATAAAATTTCTGATTTGGGAATAGATCAGGAGACTACAAGTTTTACAGCTTTTATGGCAGTGCCAGGCGACAACAAGTCAAAGAAAAATCGTATTCACGATAAAATTACCCAGATCACGGGCGTAAGTGCAGAAGTGGAATGGCTGAGCGGACAGACACCGGAGGAAAAAATTGAGACAATGATTAGTACTGGGGAATATCCTGATTTTATCAATGGCGCAGACGCCGCCAGCCGTTTGGTGGAGGCAGGGGCATTGGTTCCTCTGGAGGATTATCTGGAAGATTATCCCCATCTGTATCAATATTTGACGCCAAAACAGTGGGAATCACTGCGCAAAGAGGACGGCCATATTTACTATATTCCACCGTTTGGGGTAATACAGGGGCATAATACACAGACAATGCTCTCAGGAGAAGCATTTTGGATTCAAAAACGGGTCTTGGAATGGGCAGATTTTCCAAAGATCAAGACATTGGACCAATATTTTGATCTGATTACAGCATATTTAAAAGAAAATCCGCAATCAGATGGAAAGGATAATATTGGATTTGAGATCCTTTGTGATGATTGGCGCTATTTCTGTCTGGAAAATCCGCCCATGTTTCTTGCGGGTTATCCCAATGAGGGATGTGCAATTGTAGACGAAAAGACGCAGAAGGCTTCCGTGTATGATACACTACCAGAAGCGAAACAGTATTATCATAAGCTTTGCCAGATGTTTGGGCAGAATGTAATTGATCCAGAAACGTTTACCTTGTCCTTTAGCCAGTATGTAGATAAGATTTCCTCTGGAAATGTCTTGGGATTTGTAGATCAGTACTGGCAGATTATGGACGCCCAAAATATTCTTTATGCCAACGGCAAGGATGACAGGACTTATGTTCCACTTCCAATCACAGTTGATCAAAAGACAAAAGGAAAATATAATTGTTCTGAGCTAAATTTGAATACAGGCACAGGTCTGGGAATTTCCGTGGACTGTAAAGACGTGGAGGGAGCTTTGCAGTTTTTAAATGATTTATTATCGCCGGATGTCATGGTTCTGCGTTATTGGGGGGAAGAAGGGATTGACTATGAGGTTGATGAAAAGGGGATATTTTATCGAACAGAAGAACAGCGCAGCAATTGGAGCAATGGAGATTATCTCAAAGAAAATTCATACAATTATACTTATTTTCCGGCATATGAAGGGATGCTTGCAGATGGTATCAACACAGTACTTCCGGCAGAGCAGCCTGGAGAATATTACCAAAAACTTTCGGAATATGATAAGAAAGTATTAGACGCCTATGGTTTTCAGACTTGGAAAGAATTTTTGGGAGAAGAGATTGAGGGGAATCCCTGGTTTCCTCTCTATTCCTGTGTTGCCGATTGGCCTGTCGAGAGTGATTATGGGAAGGCGAGAGCAAAGATGGAAGAGGTGAAACGTCTGTGGCTCCCAAAAATTATTATGTCACCGGAGGAGGAGTTTGAGGAAAATTGGTCCTCCTATATGAGTAACTATCAAGCGAATGTAGATGTGGAGGCATATGTAAACCAATTAAACCTGGAAATTCAAAAACGAGTGCAGGCAGCAGGGAAAGAGTAATGAAAAAAGAGGAAGCGGAGCTTTTATTGTGTTAAATTTAGATATTTTCCCGAATACGGATATCAATATCGACATATTGGAGCTCTGTCTCTGGCGCAATGCCTTCCAATAAATAGCGGGCGATCAGTTCCAAAGGGCGATAGCCCTGCAAAAAGGGTTGTTGACAGATGGTTGCTGTGATAATGCCTTGTTTGATTAAATCTATCGTCGAGTTTACATTGTCATAAGTAAAAATCTTTATTTTTTCGGAAAGCCCAAGGGAGCATACAGCCTGACAACCGCCGCTGACGCCTGCAGCGGCGAAATAAAGTGCATTGATTTCAGGGTGATCTGTGAGAAATTTATGTACTTTTTCACGGCTTTCTGTATCATCATCATGATTTTCTATGATTTCTTCGATAACGTGAATCTGGGGATAGTGTGTATGAAGGGTTTCCAAAAATCCTGCGATTCGCTCTGTATGGCAGAGCACATGGGAGGAGCCTGTGATAATTCCCACAAAAACTTCTCCGAATGTCATCCGTCCAAGCAGACCAGCAGCCGTCTGGCCGGATAAAAAATAATTGCTGCCCACATATGCCAGTCGCTGGGATTCAATATCAGTATTTGTAGTGATTACTGGTATACCCTGTTCATTCAGACGGTTGATCTCGGCCGTGATCGAAGGAGCATTATAGGGTGAGATAACAAGTCCGTGGATTCCCTCCTGATACAAGGCGATTATCGCTTGTTTTTGGCATGTCTCATCAAAAGAAACCTGGCGCACGAGTACTTGACAGTTATAACCAGCCAACTCTTCTGCTTTGGCATAGACTCCTTTGAGTACCTCTTGGAAGAATGGATTGGTATCTTGGAATAATATGACGCCAATTTTTAAGTTTTTCTTTTGAGCGGCAAGCATTAAACCAGCCTTATTTGGCTGATAATTTAATTGTTTAGCAATTTTCAGTACACGGGCAGCCGTGTCAGGGTGGACAGATCCGCGATGGTTTAAAACTCGGTCAACTGTGCCGCGGGAGACGCCAGAGAGCGCTGCGATTTCTTTCATGGTTGCCATGTGTATACCTCCAATTTTGTGAAAAACAGTGTTAGCTCTATTTAATGATTAGTTATATAGAAGAATGTAAAAATATCAAATTTCTAATGTTTTAAAAAACTTTTGCTATGGATTATTATAATTTAGAGTGTAATATAAGTCAAATCTTAGATCTTCTGATTTCTCGGGATTCTTACCATAATTAACTTGTCAGTAATTTACTTTACAATAATGCGCATACGGCTTTTCACACCATCTTCGCTGGCATAGATATAAGCTTTTCCGACATCATGGGCAGATATTTGCCCGTTTTCATCTACTGTGGCGATACAGGTGTTGGAGCTGGAGAAGACAGGTTTGTTTCCTGAGGAAACAGTTACTTTCACTGTTTTTCTCTCGCCCTTTTTCATGGTAAGTTCCTCTTTTTCAAATGTAACAGTGGGTTTTTTCACCGTTACGGTACAACTTTTACTGACGCCATCCACGGTGACAGTGATCGTTGCTGTCCCATTTTTTACAGCAGTCACAATACCGTTGCTGTCCACTGATGCCACACTTTTTTTATTGCTTTTCCATTTGGGAATGCTTTTAGAGGTAGATTTGACGGCGAGCCGAACCTTTCTTAAACGATAGAGAGAGACGGAACTTTTGCTCAGACTAATGGTCGGTTTGCGTACTGTGACAGTGCAGCTTGCGCTGATCTTATCAACGGTTGCGGTGATCGTAGCTGCCCCAGGTTTTTTTGCTGTTATATTGCCATACTCATCCACTGTTGCCACGCTCTTTTTGTTGGAACGGAAAGTGACAGGATGTCCTGTCGAAGAAGAGACTGTTAATTTGGCGCTGTAGCCATTTTCCAGTGAGATATGTTTGTTGCTCAATGTAATTGTTGTTTTTTCTACATAAACAGTACAGCTTGCCTCTGCATTTCTGATTTTAGCTGTAATTTTAGCTGTGCCAGCTTTTTTGGCGGTGATTTTTCCATAAGTATTTACAGACGCCACTTTGCTGTCGCTTGATTTGAAGGTTGGCTTTTTTCCTGTGGAGGTGATGGCTGCAAGATAAGATTCATCTCCGATTTTCATAGTCTTGGAATAAGCGTTTAAGATTACAAATTCCAGTTTGGGAGCCGCATATGTCTTCAGTGGCTGGAACATAAAAAGAAATAATGTCAATACCATACAGAATACAGCAATTGTTGTGTGAATCATTTGATTTTTTTTGAACATAGAATTCCCCCATTCAAGATGGTAAGAATCCCGCTAGACAAGGTTTTAAAACCTATTGCCCGAAATCAGAAATCACAAGAATTGTGATTTGTATAATATAACATAGAAACCATGATTTGTAAAGAAAAAATATTTTTGAGTTTCCCATTAGAGTTTCCCATTTTTTATAACAGCCGATATTATAGTACCAAAAGGTCTTGCTGCCTTTGGCAGCATAGACATCTTGCACAAAAAGCGTCTGGAAAGCTAGCTTTCCATATCGCTTTTCTGTGCAAAGTGTTCCCGTCACATTGTGACGGGAACACTTTGGTGCTAGGAATTGCAAAATGAGGAAACTTAAAAAAATATTTGATAAAAAATGAAAAAATCAGTTGAAAAAATAACAGATACGGGTTATGATAATAAAAAGCGTGCACGTGCACATGAAAGGAGGAGGTTATGAACTATATTGGAATTGATCTGGGAACTTCTGCGGTAAAGCTTTTGCTGATGCAGGCAGACGGCAAGATTTTAAAAATTGTAAACAGAGAATATCCGATTAGTTTTCCCAAACCAGGCTGGTCTGAACAGAAACCAGAGGATTGGTATTGGGAGACGATAGCAGGCATCAAGGAATTGCTGCTGGAAAGTGACAAAAGTCAAGTTGCTGGTATCAGCTTTGGGGGACAAATGCATGGGCTGGTAGTATTAGATCAGAATGATCAGGTGATTCGGCCGGCAATTCTTTGGAATGACGGGCGTACGGCGGAGGAATCAGAGTATTTAAATCAAAAGATTGGCAAAGAGGTTTTATCAAAATATACAGCCAATATTTCTTTTGCTGGTTTTACAGCGCCCAAAGTGTTATGGATGAAAAAGAATGAACCAGATCTGTATGCAAAAATTCATAAGCTGATGCTGCCCAAAGATTATCTGGCCTATCGGCTTTGCGGGGTACATTGTACAGACGTCTCAGATGCTTCTGGTACTTTATTTTTTGATGTAAAGAATCGCTGCTGGTCACAGGAAATGTGTGAGATTTGCGGCATTCAAAAGCAATGGCTGCCCAAGGTATATGAGAGTTATGAGGCTGTGGGTACTGTAAAGCCAGAACTTGCCTTAGAGCTTGGTGTTTCTGAGAAAGTAATAATAGCAGCAGGCGCCGGAGATAATGCGGCGGCCGCAGTGGGGACTGGAACCGTGGGGGATGGTTCTTGTAACATTTCGCTGGGCACCAGCGGCACCGTATTTATTTCTTCAGATAAATTTGGGGTAGATCAGCACAATGCGCTTCATTCGTTTGACCATGCAGACGGCAGCTATCATCTGATGGGCTGTATGCTGAGTGCAGCTTCCTGCAACAAATGGTGGATGGATGAAATTATTGGGACACAGGAATATGCAAAAGAGCAGGAGCAAATTAGTAAGCTGGGAGAAAATCATGTATATTTTCTGCCCTATCTGATGGGAGAACGCTCTCCGCACAACGATCCCAACGCAAGAGGAACTTTTATCGGACTGACGATGGACACCAAAAGAGCAGATATGACACAGGCAGTCTTGGAAGGAGTGGCGTTTGCGCTCAGAGATTCCCTGGAAGTGGCCAAAGCTTTGGGCATTGAGATTACAAGGACTAAGATCTGTGGAGGCGGAGCTAAGAGTCCTCTGTGGAGGAACATTGTGGCCAATGTTTTGAATATCAAGGTGGATGTGCTTGAAAATGAGGAAGGGCCAGGTCTAGGCGGGGCTATTCTTGCAGCGGTGGCCTGCAAGGAATATGCTTCAGTGGCAGAAGCAGCAGAGGCAATTGTGAAGGTCAAGGAAACCATTGAGCCGGATCCTGCCTTGGCAGATTTATATGAGAAACGTTATCAGCAGTTTAAACAGATTTATCCGGCTTGCAGGGAGATCTTTGAAAAACTGCAGTAACAAAATAATACATGAATGAAATAGTAGAAATAAGCAATTGTAAAATGTAACTATATTATGAATTTTAGATGAAATTAAAATAAGTTATTAGTTCCGCAATTGTCCAGAGCATAAAGAAAAGAGAGGAAAATAATTATGAATAATATGCCAAAAGAAAAAATTGCAATTGTTGCAGTCAGCAGAGACTGTTTCCCAATGACCCTTTCCGAAAACAGAAGAAAAGCCTTGGTTAAGGCATATCAGAACAAATATGGAGAGATCTATGAATGTCCGGTCTGTGTAGAAAATGAGATACATATGCGGGCAGCGCTTGCAGATATCCGAGAAGCAGGCTGCAATGCTTTGGTAGTATATCTTGGAAATTTTGGGCCGGAATCTTCTGAGACACTGCTGATTAAGGAATTTGAGGGGCCTGCAATGGTGGTTGCAGCGGCAGAGGAGACTGGAGATAATCTGGTTCAGGGCAGAGGAGATGCTTACTGTGGAGTGTTAAATGCCAGCTATAACCTTAAACTGCGCAATCTCAAAGCTTATATTCCAGAATATCCAGTGGGAACAGCAGAAGAATGTGCGGATATGATTCATGAGTTTAGGCCGATTGCCAGAGCCATTATCGGGCTTCGCAATCTGAAAATTATTTCTTTTGGACCAAGACCACAAGATTTTCTGGCCTGCAATGCTCCGATTAAACAGCTCTATAATCTGGGCGTGGAAATTGAGGAAAACTCAGAGTTGGATTTGTTTGAATCCTTTAACAACCATGCAGGCGACGAGCGGATTCCTGGAATTGTGGCAGAAATGGAACAAGAGCTGGGAGCTGGAAATAAGAAACCAGAAATTCTTTCCAAGCTGGCACAATATGAGATCACACTCACAGACTGGGTAGAGGGGCATAAAGGAAGCAGAGATTATGTAGCCATTGCTGGAAAATGCTGGCCTGCATTCCAGACACAATTTGGGTTTGTTCCCTGTTATGTCAATAGCCGTCTGACACAAAAAGGGATTCCTGTGTCCTGTGAGGTGGATATTTACGGCGCATTGAGTGAATTTATCGGTACTGTCATCAGCCGGGACGCAGTGACGCTCTTAGATATCAATAACTCTGTGCCCGCGGATATGTATGACAGTGAGATCAAAGGAAAACATGAATATACCTTAAAAGATACCTTTATGGGATTCCACTGCGGCAATACAGCTTCCAGTAAGTTATCCTTCTGCGAAATGAAGTATCAGCTTATTATGGCAAGAAGTCTGCCAGAAGAGGTGACACAGGGAACCTTGGAGGGTGATATTGTACCTGGCGATATTACATTCTACCGGCTGCAGAGTACTTCAGATGCAAAGATTCGCGCTTATATTGCACAGGGCGAGGTGCTTCCAGTTGCCACCCGTTCCTTTGGGGCAATTGGTGTGTTTGCTATTCCGCAGATGGGCAGATTTTACCGTCATGTGCTGATTGAGAAAAATTATCCGCATCATGGGGCGGTTGCCTTTGGGCATTTTGGAAAAACCTTATATGAGGTATTTAAGTATATCGGTGTTCCAGTGGAGGAGATTGATTTCAATCAGCCTAAGGGCATGATGTACCCGACAGAAAATCCATTTGCATAGAAAAGAGTAATAGAAGGAACTGCTGCATGTTTGCGGCAGTTCTTTTTTCTGAAAGGAATGACAGCGCTGATGAAACCGTCATGAGTAGGAAATTTTGTTAAAAATAAAGTGGAAATTTGACAGCAGATAGCGTATAATATCGTTGGCTATACAGGGGAAAAAGTATATCATTTTTGGTCAAATGACAGGAAGATTTGATCTTTAAAGGAGAGAGAACCTTTGGATGAAATTTTCCTGTTTTTTATTTGCAACATTTTGAACAAATTGAGACTCTAAAAAGATGAAATGCATTTCAAGGGAGGAAGAGCATATGGAAGAATTTATGCGGTATTATGAGAAGGTCTATCCACAGATGTACCGAACCGCTTTCTATTATATGAGAAATCAGCAAGAGGCGGAGGATGCTGTACAGGATGCTGTGCTGATTGCCTATGAGAAATTTTATCAACTCAGGGACAAAGAAAAATTTTCTCCCTGGATTATGCGGATTTTGGTCAATCGGTGCAGGCGCAGGATGAAGGATTGGTTTCGCAAAGAGGAGGATATCGAAGATATTTCGCCGTCTCAAGAGAAGAGTCTCTCTGGGGAGACAGATTTTGCTATGGCATCTGCGGTTAAGCAGGTGTTCTGGGAATTGAAGGAGGAGGAGCGGATTGTGGTGGCTCTGTCCGTGTTTGGCGGTTACACCAGTGAGGAGATCGCCGGCATTTTGAATCAAAATCACAGTACCATCCGTTCCAGGTATCGGAGGGCACTTCAAAAAATGAGAAAGAAGTTGGAGGTGTGAAGATGCGAAAGAGCGAAATGGAAAATAAATGGGAGCAGGCACAGATTAGAGAATACTTGCATAAAAGTGCGCAGGAGGAACAGATACCAAAAAGTCTTTTGCCAGAGCAGATGGAACAGTGGCTAAGACAACAGACCTCTCAGATGGGAGAGAAAGGAGAGGAGATTATGAGAAAGCGCGATCAGGATTTCAGTCAAGAACAAAAAGAACCAAGAAAACGTGGAAAATATTTTCGTTGGTGGTGCGGCAGTTTGGCGGCAGCGGCATGTTTGGCATTGGTATTGTATGCAGCAGGGAGGAATATGGATTGGGAACTTGGAACAAAGAAGAATGGCGCTTCGGCGTCAGATACTTATGATAAGATGGAAAGTGCCGCAGGTGAGGCAGCAGAAGAATCAGTAATCGAGAAAGAAGAAAGTGCAGAAGGCACTACTTATGACAAGATATATCAGTCTTTTGATAAAATTTGGAGACAGCAGGAGGAGCTTTTTCAGAATAATGCTAAATTTGCAGAGAGGGAGATGGCTGTAGATGACGCCGCAGCAGCAGAAGCCGGTGAAGCAGCTTCCGGGGCTGACGCAGGGGGAGCAGAATCATACAGTTTGGATCAGAGTGCAGATTCAAGCGCTGAGATGACAAAAGCCGAAGGTGAAGCAGGAGATTTTGGGAAGACCAACCTACAGGAAGAAGCTGTGGAAGAGGCAGACATTATTAAAAATGACGGCAGATACCTCTATCAAGTTGTATGCCAAGAGGACAATTCAAAATATGCCGTGAGAATTGCTGATACCAAAGATGGACTGAAAGAGGCTGCATGTGTGGGCAGTTTTGAGGTTATTCAGGATATCTATATCTGGGAGGATAAGCTGGTGGTTTTAGAACCTGGATGGGCAGAAAGTGCGGCAGTGAACGAACCAGTACCTCAGAGAACAGAGTATATGGACGGAGCGGACAGCGGTGGGTTTATCCAGATACTAAAGGCGATGGCAGAAAATATTTTCACCAATGGCGAGACAGCCACTACAGAGACAGCCACTACAGATATGGCATATTCTGGGTATGCGTATTGCAGGATTCATGTTTATGATATCTCAGACCGCAGCAATCCCCAAGAATATCATACATTTACGGTAAAGGGCAGCTATATGGATTCCAGGATTTCCAATGGGTATCTGTATTTCTTTACCTCTTGTCAGGCTGACAGGCCGAGCACAAAAGAAGATTACAAGGCTTATATTCCTACCTTAGACGGCGAACCAATGGCGGAGGACAAAATATTTCTGCCGCAGGAGACCGATGAAACATCCTACTTAGTAATGGCTTCTATAGATATGGAACGGCCCAATGAGTTTGTGGATTCTCATGCCCTGGTGACTTCCGCAGATAAATTTTATGTCAGTGAGAAAAATATCTATGTGGCAGACACACAATATGCAGAGTATAATAAGGAGGGCAAGAGTACAGACAGCACCAAGCTATATCGCTATTCCTATAAGGATGGAAGAATGCATAAGGATGCAGAGGGAACAGTCAAAGGAACACTTAGGGATGATATGTCTATGAATGAATATCAGGATCATCTGCGCCTGGTGACAACGGTAGAATCTATGGAGGTTGAGAAAATTGTTGATGATCTAAGCGGCGAGGTACTGGGATATGATTCTGCCTCTATGGAAACCACCAATAGTCTGTATGTGCTAGATCAGAATTTACAGGTGGCTGGTAAGATTGAGCATTTGGCCAAGGATGAACGAATTTATTCTGCCAGGTTTATGGGAACCAGCGGGTATTTTGTGACTTTCCGAGAGACAGACCCACTGTTTTCTGTAGATTTGTCCAACCCCAAGGATCCGAAGATTTTGGGAGAACTTAAGATCAGTGGCTTTTCCGAGTATCTGCACTTTTACGCGGATAACCTTCTGTTGGGAATTGGCATGGAGGCAGATGAAAAGACTGGGCAGACCAAGGGAATGAAACTGTCTATGTTTGATATTTCCAATCCCACAGACGTCAAAGAGCAGTCGAAATTGGATCTGTCGGAATATGATTATTCTGATGCACTCTACAATTACAAAGCAGTGTTGATTGATCCGAAGAAAAATTTATTTGGATTTTCTGCGGAGAGTTATTCCGAGGATAGTAAACGCATGTATCTGTTGTTCTCTTATCGGGATGGCAGGTTTCAGGAAATTATGAAGATTGACTGCAGCGATAATAACCGATATAGCTGGACAATTCGCGGCACTTATATCAAAGATCGTTTCTTCTTATTGTCAGAGAATGGGCTGATTGAGGAGTACAGCTTGACCGATGGAAGTAAAACGGCAGAGCTGCAGTTGATAGATCGATGACATAGAAAGGAGCTGTTGCAAAAGTAGATGAAGAATCTACCAAAGCAACAGCTCCGTTTTTATGCCTAAAAACAGAAAAGCAGGCTTCGAAGAA
>Ga0137306_101721_pt1 | contig 20964 bp, 28 predicted proteins | sample Inofroosms_March_FD_97187 | JGI IMG/M metagenome (GOLD analysis project Ga0137306, IMG submission 97187) | Mouse cecal microbial communities from Vienna, Austria - N-Acetylneuraminic and N-Acetylglucosamine D2O microcosms_March | ecosystem: Host-associated > Mammals > Digestive system > Large...
AATATATCATGGAAGTTATACGCAAGTTGCTAAGCCCGATTTGCGGTTTTGTGCAGAGTGAAAAGATTTTGGGGTAGGTTTCTATACGACTACAGATAGAAACCAGGCAATACGCTTTTCTAAGAGAGTTGCTAAAATGCATCATTCGCAGTATGGCGTTCTTAATTTGTACAGGTTAAGTACTTTGAGTGGCCTTTTTGTAAAGGAGTTTGCAACAACAGATGTAGAGTGGCTGAGGTGTATAGTTGGTTTTATGGATAAGAGGTTTAAAGTTTTGTCTAACGAGTATTTAGGTTATGATGTTATTATTGGTAAGATAGCTGATGATGACACGTCAAGGACTATTAACGCTTACATGGCTGGTGCCTATGGCCCGATAAATAGTGCCGTGGCAGTTAATATGGCTGTAAGAATGTTAATGCCTGAGAGACTAAAGAATCAGCTAGTGTTTAAGAGTGTAGTCTCCTTGAGTAGAATTAAATTTATGAGGAGTGAGGAAATATGGCTGTAGATAAGGCTGGCAAGCAATATTGCATAAGTAACTTAGTTTCTATGGTGGTCACGATTTTATCGGAAGATTATAATACAGCATGTGATATAGTGTTAGGCAAGTTTGTTCAGTCAAGAACATACGCCTTGTTGTGTGATACTGAGACTGGGTTATGGACGCAGGGGCCTGATTATATAATATCGATTTATAAGAAGGAGCTTGGGGTACGTTAGACTGATGTTAGCATCATACTAAGAGTTAGTATATCTGGTAAGGTCGTGGCACTGGAAACGGTGTAACACTTTTCTTTTGACAAAATTATTGTGCTCAGGTTTGAGTTCAATTTATTGATACGCCATTGTTATTTGTACAAATTGCTCGAGTTGTGTATTTCAGTGCAAGGTAGCTTCTGTCAATTTTGTGGGACTAAGAACTGATATATCTAAATCGCACAAATGAAGGACGAGTTCTTTCGTTTGTGCGACTTTAAGAGTATTAGTGGAAGGTGTGTTTTGTGTGGCCATAGCGTGGAGGACTATCAAATGTGAGGTATGCGGGTGCGACATACCAGATTGGAGTAGAAGATGTCCTAACTGTTTACATGATATAGGCTGTTGGGTACGTTCTGACGAAAGTATAAGAACCAGTTTTAATGGTAAGATACTATTCTTTATTGTCCTAGTGGTACTGAGCATTATTGCTGGCAAGTATTTCCTCGATAACTCAGGGGGTAGTTCGCAGGAAGATCTGTTTAAGGATAAGCCACAGAACGCCTTGGGGTACTATATTTATACATCTGATGCGATTTTGGATAATGTAAAGCATATGCTGTCAGAGGGTAAGTCAGAATTTAGTGTTGCTACAGTTGATTCAAACATACATGGATGGTGTGATTTGTATCTGGATGTTATACAAAGGTACCCAGAGTTTTATTACGATGAGGTAGAGTGTCTGTATATAAATGGTACACTGAATGTTAAGTTTAAGAGTGCTTTGAATGAGAAGGATAGAAAGTCCTATATTGATACAGCCATAACGATTGCCAAACAGGTTAGTTCTGAGTTGTATTCGGATGGGGTGCTGACAGACGGAATGTCGGACACTGAGAAGGCAAGAGTGTATTATGACTGGATTATAAATAATTGCGAATGTGTATTCGGAGATGATAGTACCTTACCCTATGGAGCCGTGCGTGACGTTCCGTTAGAAGAGCGGTTGATTTCTTCAGCGTATGGTGTTTTTGTAAAGAATAGATCAAACCCGATGGGGTACGTTTCCGCCTATAATATTTTGTTGCGTCTCGAGGGTATTGACTGCTTTGGTTTTATTGATGATAGTCAGCATATTTGGTCTCGAGCAGTATTAGATGGTAAGACCCTTGATATAGATTCGTACTATGAAGACTCGACTGGTGAGTATGATAAATATTTCTGTATGCCGTATGAGTTTGCGATGCGTCATTATGATGATATTGAATAGACTGGACACTGTTCTTATGTCTGAAGTTCTTGCATAATACCGTGTATCCCTGTTGGTTTCTCCGACAAGCGAGGATATTTTGATGAATTTGGGGGTAGTTATATGCACAGTTCTTACTGTTGGTCTGTAATGCCGCTGTGTGAACGGCAGTTACGCGACATCAATCCGGAGGATGTGCTATGTGACGGCTTATATCGCCGTTGTAACATCTACAAGGGCGGAGGTGGTTACGACAAGTTTGAAGCTATTTATCACAGGCGATTTCATAGTGAAGAGAAGTTGAATGAGCAGTTTGTAGTTCAGCTTTTGGGCTGTCCTCTGCGCTGTCCATATTGTTATGTGACGGAGGAAGGTATCCGTGGCCAGCCAGCAAGAGTTTCCACGCAGAGACTTGTTAGCGATTTCAAGGACTCTGGCTTACCAGTTTTTCACCTCATGGGCGGAGCCCCGGCCATCTACCTTGAGCATTGGCCTAAGCTGCTAGCCGAGTTGCCTGACAGCGCAGTATTCCACAGTGACTTCTTGCTTCAGGAGTTTGAGTATCCTGTCCACACTCTTGAGAGCATCGCCAAGCATAAGAGAAACCTTCACGCTGTCTCAATTAAGGGTAGCAATGAGAAGGAATTTCTCACCAATACAGGGGTAGCCTTCAATAAGTCGATGTTCTGGAAAAACCTTGACAATCTTGTTGACACAGGCGTGCAGTTCTATCTAACCTACACAGGCATGCCGCAGGAGAGTATTGACAGGTTCAATGAGGTTGCAGTAAAGCGTTACGGAGGTTCCATTCTGCGTGACAGTTTCGCAATCGGCATCGTCCAGTATGAAGCAATCAAGGACGCTCCTGCCTTTTAAGCTGAGTGGTTCCCCGCTTTGAGCGGATATTTTTATGAAAGAGTGGTAGAAAATGAAGAAGTATCTTTCCTTGCTGATGGCTGTGTTACTTGTGCTGTCTCTGACGGCGTGTGGTGACAAGAAGGAGAACGGTGATAACTCAGATAATTCTGGGGTAGGAGGTTTCTCCAGTTCTGTTCCTGACAAGTCTGAGAAACTGGAATCTGACAAGTCTGAGAAAGTGGAACCTGACAAGTCTAAGCTCCCTGACAAGAGTATTGGCGATGGCAGTTCCTCTGAGGAGGTATTCGTCCCTGAGAAGCCCAGTTCTCCTGTAAAAGCTGACGAGTTCCCAATCGTGATTGTTGATAACGATGATTACTGTTGGAGAATCGAGGGCCCAGCCGACAGCCAGTTCAACGACTTTGTGTTGGATATGTATGTGGAGAATAAGACGTCTGATAAGAATATCGCCATGGATATTAAGGACACTACCTTAAATGGCGTATTTGTTGGCTACAGTTTTGCCGCCAATCTGAAGCCAGGTGAATCTTACACAGGGCTTTGGAGCTTCAATGACTATGACCACGAGTATGTTGACATTGGCGATTACACGGACATCGGTTTCAAGTGGGAGGTAACTGAAACCTCAGACACAAGCAATCCGAAGGCTCTCGAATCCGGCGAGATGCACGTGTATCCGTATGGTGAGGCTAATGCGACTCAATATGTACGAGAAGCTAAACCCACTGACGAAGTCGCAATGGACAATGAGTTGGTAAAGGTCACATACGACAGCTATGGGTATGATGTGGAAGACGGCTCGTTCTATGTGCTGTTCTATGTAGAGCGTAAGTCAGAAGCCATGCCAGCTGTATCTGTTGATGACGGTTTTGTAAATGGCGAGGATGTTCTCTGTTATGGGGCAGGCCAGCTCACCTACGGAGACAAGATGTTCTTCCGTATTAGTTGGGACATCGAAGACCTTGCTGAAGCCGAAATCGAGAATATCGATAATGTGAGACTTGAGCTGACTGTACGAGATTACGGTGCCGAGACCTTGGAGTGGATTGACGAGGAGTTCACCATTGAGCCAAACTTCAAGTTGCCTGCTGTAGCTGTGAATTAAAGTTCATATAGGCTGTAGAGTGGCCCAGTCTTCGGACTGGGTCACTTTTATTTTGGCCATTTGGGGTAGTTTTAACACTGTATTACATCAGAATTTATGTTGTTCAGTTTGTTTTTTTTTGCTGATTTTTCGTTAACTGATATATAACAAAAATTTTATCGCTTTGTACAGGCATTAAACTATAGAGTTATTTTGTTAAGTGGTGTTTGTGTATGAAAATAGGTAAAGTTGTTAAATACTGCGTATTTGGCTTTATAGGTGTATGTGTCATTAACAATCCTGAGTTATTGCCAGGAGCTCTCTGTTCGTCTGCAATTTATGGGGTAGTTCACTATTCCGTGGTGAGGAAGAAATCAAAGGAAAGTCAAGCGCAGCAGCTAAGGCAGGGGCCAGCGGTGTCAAGTCAGTCGGCGCAGAAGTTACAGGAATCTGAAACTGCTCCAGTCCAATGGGCATTTGGTATTGAGTTTGCACAACAGAAGCAGGCGAGGGGAGTACAAGAACCTGATGATCAGGTGGATGTCACGTCAGAAGCATCCGGAAAACCCATGGAGTTACCTACTCAAGACTCTAAGAAAGGTATTGAATGGGCACGTCAGAAGCTGGCAAGGAAGGAACGAGAATCTGAGGAGCGGGCAGCTCCCACTCCGGAGGTGTTCGTTAAACCAGTGGAGATACAGTCCCCAGACTCTAAAGAGGGTATTGAATGGGCACGTCAGAAGCTATGTAAAGAAGTTCATGTTTATGATGAGCCCCAGGACAGTATATTTAGTTCAGACCTTGACATCGATTTGATTGCGGCTATGATTGAGGCGAGACCAGTAGCTGGTGCTGATGGTATCGCATATGCGAGAAGCATATTAGCGTCTGATGCAGATGAGTGTATTGATGACCAAGAGCCAGTTAAACATGAAGATGGTATCAGTTATGCGAGAAGCCTGTTATCACGCGACTCAGGGGTAGTTAAAGAGGAACTAAAGCCTGTCCGTGAGCCAGAGAAACCTGAATCCGTTGGAGGAATGTTTAGTGTAATGGAGAGGGATGTAGAAACGTGTAGAGCTGTTGCCGCTTTCTTACGGTCTTATTATTCATCACGGTATAATTTAGTTTAAGGGGTGTAATTTAGTATGGCACGTAGATCTAATGTTGCTCGTCCTGATATCAATGTAGTAAATAAGCTGCATGGCACCCAGGGTAGTTTAACTCCATGTGGGTATATTTACATTTTGACGAATCCATCTTTTCCAGAGTATGTTAAGATAGGATATGCAACGGATGTGGATGTTCGTTTGAAGCAGTTGAATAGAAGTGAGTGTATTCCGTTCGCTTTCAGAGTATATGCAACCTATGAGGTGTATAAGCCTTTGCAGGACAAGGATGTACATAGTTTGATAGACAGAATAAATCCTAATCTCCGTGCGATTGATGATTTCAATGGAAAGACGCGAGTTCGTGAGTTCTATGCGATGTCTCCAGAGGATGCGTACAGTATTCTGAAAAGTATTGCAACTATCAGCGGAATGCCTGGTAGGTTAGTCCTTGTTGGGAGTACTGATGATTCTGAGCAGTCTGATGAAGCTACACAGGATAGCAAAAGACGTTCTCAATTTTCATTCCTGAAGTGTGGAATACGGGTAGGTGAAGAGGTTAACTTTGTCGGGCATAAGGACATCATTGCCACGGTAGTTGACGAACGACGCGTTGACTATTGGGGTACGACCTATTCATTGTCTGCATTAACTAAGGAGATATTGAATCTCAACACGACAGTACAAGGCCCAAAGTATTGGGAGTATAAGGGGAAGGTCTTGACAGACTTGCGTGCCGAGCGTGAGGCTGCTGGTTTGTATAAATAAGTTTAGTGCAAGACGGTCTAACTTCATTGTTAGACCGTTTTCTTTATGTCGATATGAGTATAACTTATACAGCCGTAAATAATATAATTTTGGCGATACAGCGTTATTATATATGAGGAGGTTACGATAATGTCTGAGGAGTTTGGTCGCGAGGCTTTTGACGAAACTACAGCTGCTGAGTACGATGATGCGTTTACTGGTGAAGAGAAGCTCAGTCATATCCTAAAGTTGACATCTGACGCTTACACCCGTAAGTTCGAGCGTATTAGGATTGACCAGATTGGTTTCACTGACCCTATTAAGAAGAGCCGCACAGAGACTATGATTGGTCTTACGAGTACGATTAAGGACTTAGGTGTCCTTGACCCTATCGATGTGATGACTGTGCCAGAGGAGCTTGAGGATGATGACTATAAGTACGTCCTTATTACTGGTCTTAGACGTGTATTTGGTGCTTTGAAGAATGGCCAGACCGAAATCGATGCAATCGTGTGGGACTTTAAAGATAAAGACCAGGGTAGCGATCTGGCTCTGTATTTGGGTCTGTTACTTAACCGCACTCAAAGGCGTTCTTGGGGCGAGTTATGGCACTTGTATCAGATTCTTGAGCTTCAGTCTGCGATTACCCCTGGTACGCTTGAGTATTTGCTCCAGTTGGAATCTGGTGACGCCATGAAGTTGAAGGACGTCATGTTATGTGACTATGATGATGTCAAGCAAGCCCTTCTGAACGATGAGAAGACTCTTGACGGAGCGTATAAAATGCTCTCAAAGTTGCGTAAGGAAGAGGATAGGCTGGCGGCTGAGGATGCAACAGGGGTAGCTGAAGACGTTGAAGGTACGGGGGATATTGTTGAAAGTCATGTTGGATCTCAGGGGGTACTCTCAAATGAAGACGTCTTAGAGTTGCTTGAGATGGCGGAATCTGCTGATGTTGATGTCGACAATGAAGATTTTTCTGATTTGAATCGTGGAGAAGACGAGCGTCAGATTGTTGGTGAGCGCCATCCGATTGACCCAGCGTTGAGGTCGTCTGTCCTGTCCAGGGATAAATTTAGGTGTAGGTGCTGTGGCTTTGGCGGCCCAGCTGCTCTTGGTATATTGGCAGTTCACCACGTGATTCCTGTGCATTGTTCTGGAGTTGACTCCTTGGATAACCTGGTGACGCTATGTCTCAATCATCACATTTTAATCCACGTCAGTGAACGTAATTCTGGCAAGCTTCAGATGACAAAGGAGGAGTTTGATTCCTATACCCCAGAAGAGCAGATTGCTTTGAAGCGCGTTCTTAAATATGCACGTGTTGCTGTCGAGGCCGATAAGCGTCAGCATATGAGTATCGAGGATGTGAGAGCGGCCACCACTGATTCAATTAGGCACCCAATGCCAGGCGCTGGATTGCCAGACACTCAGAGGGCTTACAGAGAAGCACAGCTCCGTGGTGACCTGGAAGACCGATCAGAGAATTGAGAGGTGTACATTCAAGGGGTATATAAGTTATGCTAAAGGAAGAACGTGAAGAACTCGAACGGTTATACGATAACAGCCCAGATGTCATTGGAGGTTTTGGCGAGGCGTTAACAGCTTCCACTTTGAGAAGTAACCTGCGTATGAGTGTAGTTCGTTCTCTTTATATAGGACGTTCCCAAATTGATATGGTAGCTGTTACACCATCATGCGTTTATGTTATCGAAAACAAAAACTATCATGGGGTAGTTTCAGGTCACGGTTCTAGTGTATATTGGAACGTCAACTATACGCCATATAGGACACATAAGTTGTACAATCCAGTAATGCAGAATGCTCGTCACGTATCAGACGTTACTGAATTATTGAAGCTAACTGGCTATTCGTCAATCCCAGTTCACTCGCTTGTTATTTTCAACGATTTGGTGGAACTTCGTCTGATAGAGATGCCGAGACAGGTGTTCAAGCTACGAGATTTCGTGGACTCTTACGAAGAGCCTACCGTATCAGTTCTTGACGATGATTCTGTTAACGCACTAACAGATTTGTTCTGCAAGTTCCGAGACTGCTCTGATGAGGTTAGGCTTGCACACCTGAAGCGAGTAGGATATTGGGGTAGGTCTTAATTCTTTTGAAGGTGACTGATTTTGTTTTATTATCGGCATCGTCTTTGCTCTGTGATGGAGCCGAGCAGTCCACCTATTGAAGACGTGTTCTTTCCTCTGCGTATTGTCGTCCACTTTTCTCTCAGGTTGAGGAGTTGTTATAATGTATTCAGTATTGCGTACAAACGGAGCAGTAATTGGGTATATTGTTGGAGACTATTATCTCCCTGTTGATATGGCGCACTCCTATTTCACTTCTTTGGTGGTAGATAAACAGATATACGGTGACAGAAGTGGTTCATTTGTCATATCGAGCATAACAGGCCGAGCTTTTAGGGTTTTCAGCGTAGATTCCAGAAATTATGAGGACTTCGTATCCCAGTGTCAGTCAGACGGGGTATCCTTAAAGGACATCATTTTTGTGCCTTGTAAAAATTCAGATGTACCTTGGTCGGACAGTAATGGTATATGGAAGCTTGATACCTGCTACTGCTATCAATGTCGTAGAGGTGTGAAAGTTCTGGGGTACTTACTACTGAATTCTCGTCTATTTGGGGCTAAGTCCGCAATGGTAGTGATGTTGGAGACGCTTGAGAAGGGCGTGGGAGACGGTTCAAGAATAGTAGAAGCTCTAAAGTCTCAGAACATTCGTTTATTTGGCATCTCCACCGTAAATGCCTATGATTTCTGGAAAAGGCATGGAGCGGTGTTTTCGGAGTGCAATAGATTTAAGATTTAGTTATTTAGGAGGTTTTCGAAGTGAAGCGAATCTTAGGTGTTGCGTTGTGTCTCAGCTTGTGTTTCACCATGTTAGCTGGTTGTGGGGGTAGTCCTACCGCTGGCGGGAATGTTGACGCCGCCGCAAAACAGGCCATTGAGGATGCGGCAAAGAAGCTAAACAGTACGTACTCCAACTACATCATCTCTAATACCGTTGAGTTTAGCGATGGCGTAAGTGAGTTCATCGAGGTTATCAAGGGTGACGATATCTATACCGAGTATTCCGTGTCAGAAGATGGCAACCTTGGCGAGATTTCCTACGGGAGCACTGATAGTATTCAGTATGCTCTTATGGACTGGACTCATGACAATCAGTATTACTCATACGGCTACACCGAGGATGGCGAGATGCTGTACAAGTTCCCGTCCAACTTTGCGACAAAGTATGTGCATGACCGAGAGATGCTGTGGGCTAATCGTATTCTTGCTGGAGCGACTGAGGTTGTGGCCATTGAGGATATGCAGCTGACATTGAATGGTGCGGCGGAGACGTTCAAAGCCTATCGAGTTAGTGTAACTCCTGATACAGTACTTAGCCTTCTTGGCTCTGGTAGTTGGGGAGTGTACAACAGCCTGAAGGACGAGGAGAAAGCAGGTACAAATATCAGCAAGATGTGTGACTTTTACCTTGAATCCACTGCCCTTGAGAATACATATTCTGAGGGTGTTATCACATTCGCAGTTGACCAGGATGGCATTCTCAGGTTTATGTCTTTGGAGACAGGTGGCCTTGGTCATATGATGTACTACACTAAGGCAGTTGTTGACACTCGTAATCAGAACGTCCGCGATATGCCCGACTTTAGCGATGCTGTTCCCCTGGCGGCGACTATGACGGAGATGGCCGACTTCCTGGCGCAGTATCCTGATTATGACAGCGCAGTTCAGGCTCTGAATGACATTGCCGACTACGACCCGACGGAAGATGTGGATGGTCAAGACCTTATCGTAAGTGGTGGGGAAGATGAAGGTTCTGATGGTTCTGGTGCTGAAGGTGCAGAAGGAGCCGATGGTGGAGACGCTTCCTCAGACCATGGGGTAGCTACAACTCCCGATGGTTCAGACGAGCAGTAAAATACGATTTCACCGTGGCCTTGTATTAAGTTACGGGGCCACGGTGTCAGAGTTAAAGTTACGAATATTATGGAGGTTTATGAGATGGCTTATAGCTTTTACGCAGTTCGTCACGGAAAGACAAGAGGTGTTGTCACTTCTTGGAACGAGTGTAAGGAAATGATAGATGGTGTCAAGGGTGCAGAGTTCAAGGGCTTTAATAATGAGGATGAAGCCTATGAGTATCTTGAGACAGGCAAAGTTCCATTCACAGCGAAAGTCACCGTGGCAAAGCCCACCGAAGGAGCCGTTAATGTCTACGCAAGAGGTTTAGAAGCCTGTGGTGTGCTGGACATTGGAATGGTCATTGAGGGCAGTAAGTTCACGCATAACTTCTTCGGTCGTGTAATCGCTCGTGATTATGCAAAGCTCGGTAACATTGCGGCGGAGTTGATTGCCGTTATGGCAGGTGTCCAGCTTGCAAAAGACCTTGGCTACAAGAGCATAAACATTGTGTTCGCCTATGATGGGGTAGAAAAGTGGTTTGACGGTTCATGGGCGGCTAAAGGTGTTCTACAGAACGAGTACGCTTCTGTTCTGAACAACCTGCGCCTTGGAAGTGACTTGTCATTCATCTTCACAAAAGTTGCTGGAAAGTCAGGAAATAATGGGGTAGGTTTAGCTAATAAGCTCGCCAAGAACTCCACCGTAAGGCAACAGTACATCGAGTTGGACAAAATTCTAAGAGGTACGCTTGTTGCAGCGGATGTCCCTCTGCTGTCTATCAGTAAAGGTCTAACAGTCTAATCTCTGAACCTATTTGTGGTCGGAGGTGTTACTATGAGAAATAGAATAATTGGTGCTGTTCTGATAGTTTTTGGTGTCCTCTGTCTAATCGCGGCTTTAGGTATCAAGTGGTATGACGAATATACGCAGGAGCAGGCCATGCTTGAGATTGAACGCCGTGTACGCGAGAACATATTTTATGTGTCCGACGATACAGGGGTAGTTACAGACGAGAATGTCTCAATGGAGGAATTGGAGGACATCATTAGTTCAGTTTCCAGCGACCAAGAGTTAGCTGAGGTTGTCACTTATAAGAACGTCCTCGATATTCCTAAGATTGAGTGCCAAGCCTATATCGGTGAAGGCGTTAGTGCTTATAACCTTGCTAGAGGGGTAGGTCATCACACAGAAACCGTAAAGCCAGGTGCCATTGGTAACAGTGTGATATGTGGTCACGCAAGTAGGTCTTTCAAATGTCTGTTCAATCGTCTCGAGGAGATGCAAGTGTTAGACGAGTTTTACGTCTATGACTCAGCTGGTGAAAAGCATACCTATGCGATTATTCGAAGGTTTGTAGCTTCTCCTGGTCAGTTATCCATTTTGGATAATACAGATGACGGTCGAAGCACGATGACGATATATACCTGTACAGAAGGCGGAACAATGCGCTTTGTTCTTGTTGGTACTGAGTTCACTGGTGACGGACTTTCCGAGTTTAAGAAAGAGTATTTTGGAGACCGTGTAACGCATATGTGCTCTCTGAACGACAATATCGACGTGGAAGGTATCAGCGAGTTGCTTGCTATGCGTAGTACGAAGCGAAGTATCACAGTAGATGATGCTACTGTAAATCCAGGGGTAGTTAACCTCGGTATAGCTGGTTCTTGGGCGGCTCCAGAAGGTACTTCAGAAGGTGATTCTGTTGTGGCAGAAGGTGACCTTGGAGGCGCAGAAGGTGCCGATGATGCAGAGCCAGCTCCTGAGAGCAGTCAAAGTAATGAAGAAGACAAGGAGGTAGCGACAGATGACGTTGCACAAGTTGAGTAAGACATTCGTTGATGAGAGGAAGCTCATGACATCTAAGGAGCTTCGCATTCTCGTAATTAAGGTTGGTCTTGCCTTCATCGGCTTGGGCCTTGACATTGCCATTCTTACAACTAATCTGATGGGTATGCCTATCACGATTTTGGTTGTTTTTGGCTTGATGTTTGGGTTCAACTGGGTGTTCGATATGGTGGCAGAAGACGAAGATTCTCTGAATGGTGTTAAACGGTTCGGGAATTTGTTCTTTGTGTTCTATATTCTGCTTGTTCTTGAGTTCCTCGGTTTGAAGTTGTTGCGCTTCCTGTAAGGGGTAGTTTTTACGCTCGAATTTGCTTCTAATTTTGGAAACGCTGAAAGGAGGCAAAATTCATGCGTATCGCAACAAACAACAGATTGGCGCATTATCAGATCGAGTATCAGGAGTTGAACGAACAGACCGCTATGCTGAGGAACCAGCTTCCGGGCCTTGAGGCACAGATTGCACAGCTTGGCAATTACCTATCTGTAAATGGCGGAGATAGGATGGCTCGTTCAGAGTACGTCAAGCTCCGTCAGAGGTACAGTTCGATCAATTCAGCGATTCACCGAAACTTTGTAAGAATGCAAACCTTACAGAGACAAATTGCCGGAGAGGCCAATAAGGCAATGTATGGTAGAACAGGAACACGTCGGAGTGGTTATTACTACTGATTCCCCACGGCGGGGCAAATATTTGTCCCGCCTTTTAATTTTGCCCGTGTACGATGGCTGTGGCCAGTGTAAGTATAAAGCTCGTAAACTTTTTATTGGAGGTATAATGCGTGTCTTTAGTTAATCGTGTTATTGTTACCTGTCGTATCGAGAACGGTGACTCTATCGATGTTTCTGTCAAGGCTCTTGACCGCGACTATAACAAGGATGATGTACAGAAGCTCGGTATGAAAATGGCGAAGTTGTTCGGACAGCACGCTGATGACACTCTGTACTATCAGGTGCGCTCATGGTCGGGAGAAGGCGGGAAGACCCGTAGGAACTGGTCGAGATTGCGCACAGCTGATGAGTTGTCTGATGTGCTCAAGGATGTGATGGGTGTTGCGGATTAGGAAGTTTCTTATCAAGTATGCTTGGTTTCTTGCGGCAGTCCTGATAGTCTTGGGGTACTTCGCTCTGTTCAGGACTGCGGAGGTGAGTGGCTCTTCGATGGAGCCTACATATCACAATAAAGACCTTCTGCTGATGCGCAGAGTAGGGCATATAGCTCGTGGCGATATCGTTGCTGTGTACAGCGAGAAGATGAATGAAATCCTATGTAAACGTGTGATAGGTATCGAAGGTGACCATATTGTAGTTAATTCCGATGGTCTTTTTGCCAATGACGAGAAGGTCACAGAGGACTATGTGATACGAGAAGATTGGTATACTGTGTCAGCCATAGTTGACTATGTCGTCCCAGCTGGTGAGATATTCGTGATGGGCGATAATCGTGTGGCGAGTACAGATTCAAGAGTTCTTGGTAGCCAGCCCGTCTCAAGTGTCACTGGGGTAGTTCTTTTCAATATGACAAAGACTTTCGGTTTTCGTAGGGATGCACTGATACGTGCGGTAGTTGTTTTATTAGTCTGCTCCTTGTGCTGTGATGTGTATAAGCGTCTACACGGAGTTACTAAGAATAAGGAATAGGTGGTTTTGTTTATGGCTAATTCTGAACGTATGTCTAAGGTTAGTTTGCTGATAAACGGCAAGGTAGTTACCAAGCCTGAGCTGATTTCTCGTTTCGGCGGGACGAAGATTCTCGGCGTGAGTATCGAGAACACACGGCTCAGTGGCGTAGTCGACAGGTTTGTCGTACATTTCCCGAACACTCTCGGAGCCGTCCTGTCCGAGGGTATGTACATCGAGATTAAGGGCGATATCCGTACAGTAAATACTAAGGATGATGAGCGGGTCGTGTATCCGTACATCATGGCTAAGGAGATTAAGATTCTCCCAGGCGAGCCAGAGCAGTACCTGAACAGTGTTGAGATTATCGATGCCGAGTTGAAGGACTTTGAGGGTGTGCGACCCAGTTACTCTGACGGCGGCAGAACGCTGGCAACCTATCATATTAAGGTCTGCCGTGGTCATAATCGCAACAGTTATTTCCGAGTAACCACTTGGGGTAGGGATGCCGCTTTCATCGGCAATCTCCATGACTCCTTTGATTATATTCATCTGAAGTGCAGATTGCAGAGCCACTACAGTAAAGACGGCCAGCATCTCCGCTTCAACCTTGTCAGTCACTACCTGGAGGTGCCCGAGAGCGAGGAGCTTGCCAATAAGGGCGAGGATACTGGTGACGTGAGTTTGAGTGCTGAGCCAGCTGAGGAAGTTACTGCTGTTCAGGAGGCCGAAGTGGTAGATAAAGTGGGTGCCAAGGCTGAAGTCAAGTCTGAGGACGCCGTCAACGAAGGCTCGGAGAATACGGATTAACAGAATTTCCGTCCGTTTTTGAGTTTTCTATGGTGTGAGGCTGAAGTACTGTAGTTACCGCATATAACATTATAAGAAAGCCAAATTTGAGCATTTCACTCAAAGCCGAAAGGGTATGCTTATGTATGCTGTTTCGGCTTTGATTTTGCTGATATGCCATTGTCCGTTTGGAGTTCCGACGGATTTCGTAACCTCTGGGGTAGTTCCGCAAGTCCTGAAGGTGTCTTTGAGTGAAATCGTAAAATTTCTTTGGCTGTGCTTCAAGGTAGTGTGAATGACCTAACATCCTATAGGTTTATTGTCAATCTGTATTTGTTATTGAGCATAGCAATAGCACCTGACATCTTGTGGTAGTTATCTCCACGGTTGTTTAGGTCTTTGACTGAGGACTGAATGTCCTCTTAAGGTTTTTGACATTATTTTCGAGGAGTGTGTGAAATGGATGGTTTGGGTGCAGGTAGGCGCGAGGCACGATTAAATGCAGATTACGATGGTGTGCCAATAATGTCTGACAGAGCCTATAATACGATCATAGGTGTGACAGTTTTATATGGTCTGTTAATGAGTATGATGGTATGTGTTGCACTGATGCCTATTTCGTACAAGCTGGTAGAGTATTATCCGGTAATAGTTGTCGTCTATCTGCTTAGTGCATCACTCGGATGTTGGATGTCAGCTTTCTCGCAAAGTCCAGTTGTGAGTTTTATTGGGTACAACCTTCTTGTGGTTCCAGTTGGAGTAGTTCTCGCAATTCCAATATCGAGAATTTCAGCGATAGGTTTTGAGTTGGTTATTCAGGCTATGCTATTCACAATGATTATTGTGCTTTGTATGATAGCTATTGGTTTTCTAAACCCAGGTGTATTCCTCGGCCTAAGAGGTATTCTGTTTCCAATACTCCTTGGTATTGTTGCTTCTGGGGTAGTTTGTTTGATTTTCCGTTGGGATACAAGTTGGCAGAATTGGATTTGTGTTCTTTTGTTCAGCCTTTATATTGGATATGACTTTCAACGCTCTCAGCAGTTTGAGCACACGCTTGACAATGCTGTTGACTGTGCGTTAGACATCTATTTGGATGTTATTAACCTATTTTTGCGCATCCTGTACATTTTGAGTAAAAGCAAGAGTAAAGGGAGGTCATGAGTTTGGATTTCGAGAGGTATTTGTCGTTATTTAAGACGAATTGTTATCACACTAAGTTGTGGCTCGATGAGCATCCGGTATTCATCTTGTTAGGTGCTATGGTCTTTTTGTGTCTTTCTGTGTTCAGGATGGACAAGGAGAAAACTTCCGCTGGGCAGTGGGCCATTATTTGCATCTGCGTTTTCCTTGTGTTGTATGCGTTTGGCCAGATGACAGGTCTTGGTTTTGGTATGAGTTTCTAAGAATACATAAAGATAGGTCTGGGTGATTACTTAATGCATCATTATGGTCTGTTCTGTGGAGACAAGGCCGTGTCACTTCTTGTAAGTGGCTGTAGATATGAAAACTGTCGTGTTGAGGAGGCGAAAGATTTTAGTTCTGGTTCACCCGTTACAGATAGCGTTGTTCAGAGTATAATTGAATCTTTACCGAAGGATGACCTGTCTTGGTTTTATGTTCGAGGTGGGGACATCTTTGAGCCTGAGAATGTTGCACAAGCCCGTGTCCTATTGAACAGAGTTAAGTCCGCCAGACCACTCAGTAAGGTAGCTGTGTGGTCTGGTCATACATATGAGCAGTTGGTGACGTCAGATTTCTACAGGAGTATATTGCGCTGTATTGACGTGCTTGTTGGGGTAGCTACTGGGTTAAGCCACCAACAGATGATTGATATTCCTGCATCCTTGAACTCTGGGGTAGTTATTAACTACGCATCAATATAGCTTACTGAAATGTTAATATTTGATTAGCATGAGTTTGTTGGTGAGTAGCTCTATTATCGGTGTAAACTTTTTGGAGAAAGTGTGTTCTTAAACCGAAAGCGTATCAAGAATTTCCGCGATATACCTTTCTCCATGAGTTTATGCCTGAGTTGCTATATATATTGAGTGTAAAATTTCTTCGGAAAAATTTTACCAATTAAGAAGAATTCTGTTGACAACTGTCCAGTTTTGTGGTATAATAGGTACAGTAAAACATGGTGGCTGGCATGGGCCGGAAATTGATGTCCATTCAGTTTTCGCTGGTTCGACTCCAGTAGCCACTACAATGTGCCGTCCCAGCTGGTAGGCTTCCCGCCCCGCCGTAGTCATGCGATATTCGGTGATAGTGTACCTCCTACTTAGGTGTACCCCCTTTGTTTAGGGCGTACTTGCATTGTCATCGATATGCGAGACATAGTTGCGTGGGCCGCAGTTCATCTGCCGTTTACCACCAGCATTTCGGCACAGTTGCCTCGCCGCTTTTTGGCAGGGCGTTTGGTCAGTTACCAGACCACTTTACATTAGATAAAGTCCGACGGGATAGGCAGGAGCCGAAAATTATGTGGTAACTATTGCGTAGTCGTGACAAGCTATCGCAAGAGAGTAGTCGAAGTTCGTCGAGGTACGTTTGTGGACTGACGAGTTCATGGCTGGAGGTGGAGGGCTTTCCCTCGTGTAGACGAAAGAGCGTCATGGGGAAACACTGAGTGGCTGTGTTGCAGTCAAGTGTGAGACCACGTGGGCACCTACATAAGCGTGTGCGTTATTATCCCCTTCTGTGCGTCCTTGCAGTTTGTATATGCATCAGTTGTTACGGATAGCATGATACTGCTGTATCGGCGTAATAGACGGTAGATGTACCGCAACGTTAGCGGGAGATTTGAGCGTGCTGATGTTTAATCGGTGGCTTCCTTCCGAATTTGGGGTAGTCGACGTTGTTATCACAGAATGGCGTTTCAGCAGGGTGCGGCCCCTTCGCATCCGCATACGTCACGTGTCGCAGCTCGGTGCTGGCGTGAGAGCGACTCCCCCACTTAATGCAGGTAAAGCCTGTGTTAAGTATTCGGCCAAAAGGCCGATTCCCACAAGACAGGATAGTTCCGTTGTGGGGTAGTTTGGAGGTGGTTGGTTATGACCTGGTATTAGCTACTTAACTTCTTAACTTAAGATATTTAGTTGTCGTTTTATCCGCCACCCGAGGCCGGGGAGCTCCCCGTAGAGATTTATTCGGCTGGTTGGCGGAGAAAGTCCTACAGTTGGTTATTCGGGCCTAAGAACTGGCTTGTAAGTCCCCCTTCCTGCCAGAGCCCGGTACAGACCGTGGAGTAGGGCTTCGCCCCTCAGATTCGACCGAGAAGTATAAGCCACCCGGCTGGCCGACGTAGATTCGGCATTGAAGATTCAGCCCGGTGGTCTGGCCGAGAGATTGGGGCTGTGTTTACCGGTGGCGGCAACACGAAGAGGTTGTTGCCGCCACACGGTTTAGATTATTTGCGGTACACCGAGAAGTTCGGCGTACTCGCCCCACGGGGTAGATATTTAGCCTTCGGGCCTTCTTCGTGGAGTTTATTGTGCGGCGATAAATCAGTCGCACGAAGTATATCATCCGGGCCTGATTTCAGATACGGAGCCGCCAGTAGGCTGAGCATTGACTTTGCCATGACGGTAAGCCGGACGTGAAGTTGGTGAGATGCGCCACCTAATATGTATGAGGTTGGCCCCGATGCGCTGTGCCAGTCGAGTGGAAGACGCCGGATTAGGTTCCAGGCGCCGCCGTAGATTGCGTAGCATTTTGGCCCATGTAAGCCTTTCGGGCAGGCGAATAGCCGTGGTCGGTCATCCAGGAAGGGTGGCCGACCACGTGCATAATATTCGTTGAGTATGAGACTCGTATTGGCATAATACTGTTGGCCAGATGTAGGTTCGTGGTGCCAGAAATGAGGTGGTTACATGACAAAGTACGCATACGCAGAACGAGTCGTGAAGAAGGTAGGAAAGCTCCTGCGAGTTAACCCGGAGTACAAAGAAATTATGAGCTGTAGTCCCACAATCGAGCTCGGGGTGGATTTTTGTCTGGACTGCATCTACTGGAATTACTACAATCTTCAGATTCTTGTTGCATCTAACGGTGTCTATTACAGCAACGGAAACAATCGTCAGCAGTTGCTTGCTTATAACGGCTTTGATGCTTTGCTGAGTATGTGATGTGCTCAGCCCATACGCCATCGTGGTGGAATAGGTAGACACGGCAGACTCAAAATCTGTTGCTGGAGACAGCGTGAGGGTTCGATTCCCTCCGATGGCACCATACAATATGCGCCTGTGGTGGAATAGGTAGACACACCTGATTTAGGTTCAGGTTCCGCAAGGAGTGTGGGTTCGAGTCCCATCTGGCGTACCATAAATCTTGCCACAAAGAGCGGAGTAGTTATTAGTTATTCGACATCTGTCTTAATCATGCGTTAGATGCGCTATAATTCGCATTTTGTGTGGAGTTAAATACTATTCGCCGGGGTGGTGGAATAGGTAGACACCCGAGACTTAAAATCTTGTGCTTTAAGTAGCGTGCGGGTTCGAGTCCCGTCCCCGGCACCATCTTAACGATAAAGGGGTAGTTATATGGTTACTGTAGAGGAGCTCGTCAGAACAAAAAGCAGAGCTGAGCTTGAGGCCATTTATTTTGGGCTGGTTGGGGCCAGGTGTGCCTGTTGTAAAACTAAGGCTGACGTTGCAAAGCATATTGTTTATGTGATGAGGGAGCGCAATCTTAGTGTGCTTTACGATCAGATTGTGGTATAATTAAATAGCCGGGTGTAGCGCAGTTGGTAGCGCACGTGCTTTGGGAGCATGGGGTCGGGAGTTCGAGTCTCCCCACTCGGACCAGTTAAGTACCGACATATGGTCATCCAATATGTCGGTATTTTTATAGGGTGAAATAATTATGAGTAACTGTAAGAGTGTGTTCTATAATGGCGTTGAGTATGCGTCCATGCGGGACTTAGCTAACGCGCTTAATGTGAAGTATAGTACATTAATGAGCCGACTAGACCGTGGTAGTACTTTAGAGGAAGCTATCAATAAGTTGAAAGGGTATGTTTATAAAGGAGTTACCTACCCTAGCCTTGTTGCTCTTTCTAAGGTTTCTGTTGTCTCATTACAATGTTTGGGTGTGAGGTTACGTAGTGGCTGGGATGTTACTAAGGCTGTCGAGACTCCACTTAATCCCGGTAACCGATTCGTATTTCGTGGGGTAGAGTATAATTCTGTCCAGTCTTTCGCAGATGCTTTTGGTATTAAGCTCGAAACTGTTAACTCCAGGCTTTGTTCTGGCTGGTCTTTAGAAAAGATAGTAAATAGCCAAGTGGCTAAAAGTGGTGTGAGGCAAGTAGTGTATAATGGTAAGTCGTATCCAACTGTAATGGCATTGGCTACTGATGTTGGGATAAACTATGGAACTTTGAAGAGTAGGCTGAACAGTGGAATGACAGTTGAGCAAGCTGTTGATGTTCCAGTTAGACAAGAAGGTGTTGAGTATAATGGTATATATTATAAGAGTGTGGAGGAGTTAGCAGACGCCGTTGGTATGACCTATGGTGGATTAAGAACGAGGTTATCTAATGGCATGAGTGTGAAGGACGCCGTTGAGCATCCAAAGTATATAAGTCCGTCAAAAGCTGTGGAGTGTTTTGGCGTGCGGTATAATTCATATAGAGACTTATGTATAAAGCTCGGTTTGTGCTATAATGGTTTACTTCTAAAGCTCAAATCCGGCAAGCCATTGGAGCAGGTAGTCACGGAGATGCTTGAGTATTTGTCATGAGCGAATGTAGTTATTAAGAATTTGCCAGATGTATATGAGTTTAAGTTGCTCAGACCTTTACCATACGTTATAATAAAGTGTGGAGTATGTGGGAGGTATGTTCTATTAGACTTAGAGATGGCAAAGACGTTCTCTCATTCGGATAAGTGTAAAAGTTACGAATGAAAATAGTAAAGGGGTAGTTATTTATGGTGGAAAAGAGACAGCAGCTATTGCGTGAGCGCCAGGTCAAGACATATAGGGAGATGTGCGAGTGCCTTAAGAAGAATGGTATGTGTTGTGTAGTTCGCCCAACAGGGTTCGGCAAGACCAAGTTGTTCATGGACTATGTTGCAGACCATCGGGATGGCGAGCATCTTTACATCTATGACACTAATTCTGCCAAGTCTGATATTAAGACCAAGTACAATACTGACAACGTTGAGTTTCTGTCCTATTCGGCGCTTTCTCGGAAGAAGTCACGTGAATCCGTAATTAAGTATATTTGCAGTTCGCCCTGGCATACGATTATTTTTGACGAGGCCCATCTTATGGGTGGAGAGAATATCAAGAAGTTGCTTGTTGAGATACTCCCTCTCGCAGTAGCTAGTGGCGTGCGCATCCTTGGGGGTACGGCGACGCAGTTGCGTACAGATTTGGTAGACGTGTATAAGAGCTTTTTTCACGGTTGTGGCGTATCTGATTACACATTGGAAGATGCTATTCAGGATGGTATAATGTTGGAGCCAGTATGGGTAGTAACAGCCCATTATCGTGAGCTTCTAAAATCGTTGGAGAAGTATGAAAATGCAAACTCGTATGTTAAGACATCATTGAGCCAGTTGACACGTGCCTATGCGAATATCGACGGGGTAGCCTCTGTATACAGTGACACTGTTAAAGAGGTGTATAAAAAAGTACCAGATATTATGCGTTTCATCATCTTCTACCCAACCATTGATGCTATTAACGATAATTTCGAGAAGGATATACAAGAATTTCATAAAGCCTTTCCAGGTCACCGTGTACATTGGGGTAGATTGACCTCATCTTCAGAACACTCTAATACGATAACTCAAATCGAGGACTCGTTTACAAATGAGGGTAAGCAGGTTCAGCTTATCTTCTCAGTCAATATGCTTAATCAGTCATATCATTCAGAGGCGTTAACTGGTATTGTAATGTATCGAGCCACTCTGTCTAATATCATCTTTACTCAGGAGCTCGGACGTGTGATGTCAGTTTTGTCTCAGTTCAGGGGTATTGTATTTGATAATGTTGGTAATGTGT
>Ga0137306_101722_pt1 | contig 20941 bp, 21 predicted proteins | sample Inofroosms_March_FD_97187 | JGI IMG/M metagenome (GOLD analysis project Ga0137306, IMG submission 97187) | Mouse cecal microbial communities from Vienna, Austria - N-Acetylneuraminic and N-Acetylglucosamine D2O microcosms_March | ecosystem: Host-associated > Mammals > Digestive system > Large...
GGGTACCAAAGATGAGTGGAAAGAGAGAGGATTATATTACATGGGATGAGTATTTTATGGGGGTGGCAATGCTCTCTGCCATGCGCTCCAAAGATCCAGGTACTCAGGTTGGGGCTTGTATCGTCAGCGAGGATAATAAAATTTTGTCTATGGGGTATAATGGTTTTCCAATCGGGTGCTCCGATGATGATTTTCCCTGGAATCGAGAGGGAGAACCTCTGGAAAACAAATATTTTTATACCACACACAGTGAATTAAACGCAATTTTAAACTATAGAGGGGGCAGTCTGGAAGGGGCTAAGCTGTATGTCTCTCTGTTCCCTTGTAATGAGTGTGCGAAAGCGATTATTCAGTCTGGTATTAAGACCGTGATTTATGACAGTGACAAATATAAAGATACCCCCTCTGTGATTGCTTCTAAGCGTATGTTGGATGCAGCAGGCGTACAATATCGGCAGTATACCCATACTGGGCGGAAAGTGGAGATTGTATTGTAAAAGATATATCAGGGGAGGAGATGATCTGTTTGGATGATACAGTTTCAGGAAGTTTAGAGGCGCTCAATTCCCTGCAGCTTTCTTCGGATTTAGAAGGAATGGATGCAGTAAGTAAGGATATATTAAAGAATAAGGAAGTTCTTGCCGTACTGTTAAAAGGAGTGGTAAAGGAATATCAGGAATATTCAACAACTGAGATCATGGAGTTTATAGAGACAGATTCGATTGTGTCTGATGCTGATGTGAGCACAGGCCGAACCAATACTAGGATTCAGGGGGAAAATATAGAGTTTGTGCAGTTAAATGAAAAAACATCTAATTTTGATATTCGTTTTCTATCCAAAAATCCTGTACTATCTTCAGAGGTTCAAGTGAACCTGCATATTGATGTAGAGCCGCAGAAGGATTATAGGCCAGGTTATCCAATTGAGAAGAGGGGACTGTATTATTTGTCACGTAGTCTTTGTTCACAATTGTCAGTGATAACCCAAAAGACAGATTATAATGCATTGGAGAAATGTTATAGTATCTGGATCTGCAGGGATAACATACCAGTGGAGGAACAATACAGCATATCATATTATGAGATGGAAAACAGTAAAACGATCGGGAAATCTCTAACGCAGAAGGAAGCATATGATTTATTGAGCCTGGTTGTCATTCGTCTGGGGAAACCAGAATGTATGTCAAAAGAAGGGATATTAGAATTTTTAAGTGCGATTTTTTATCCCCATAAAAAAGATTTCCTTGATACAGTGCAAAAATATATTGATTTTTCGCAAAATGAAGAGTTGTGGAAGGAGGTAACAGATATGAGTGGCCTTGGAATGAGTATTTTGCAAGAAGGACTGGAAAAAGGATTGGAAAAAGGAATACAGGAAGGACTGGAAAAAGGACTGGAAAAAGGCAGAGCTAACCAATTGACGCTTAGCGTGTCCAATCTGATGAAATCCATGAATTTATCATTGGAAGAGGCCTGCAAGGTATTGGGGATAGAGCCAAGTGAATATGAAAGAGCCAGAGAACTGGTAAAACAGAAAGATTGATTTTTCGCAATATGAAGAGTTGTGGAAGGAGGTATCACAATGATTGGTCTTGGAGTGAGCATTTTGCAAGAAGGACTGGAAAAAGGAAGAGCCAATCAGTTGATTCTAAATGTGTCCAATCTAAGGAAATCCATGCATGTATCGTTAGAGGATGCCTGTCGGTTTTTGGATATAGAACCAGGTGAGTATGATAGAGCCAGGGAGCTGGTGCAACAGAAGGGGAGTTTAGAGTGTATCTAATTATTAATCATAGCTGTGAAGTTTGCGGAAGATCGTATGGACAGAGACACAGCAGTGAAATATAATAAGAGGAATACATACGAGGAGCCAATGCAAATGATAAAAGTAGGAATTTGTGAAGATGAAAAGGTGTGCAGAGAATTGATTGCGAAATTGCTGGAAGAATATTTTACCCAAAGAGGCATTCCATATCAGCTGGAAGAATATGAATCTGGACAATCTTTTATGGAAGAGAAAGAAAAGACAGATATCTTGCTCTTGGATATAGAGATGGAAGGTATTTCTGGAATACAGCTGAAAAATTGGCTGTGGAGAGAAGATGAAGATACCAAGATTGTTTTTGTAACCAAGCATAGCGAGGAGATGCCAGAGGCATTTGGAAAGAATGTGTATGGGTTTTTACATAAGCCATTGAAGGAGGCACGGCTTGCAAAATATCTTAATCGTATGATTGAGGATATTGATGAAAATCATAACCTGATGATTAAAAGTATCAACCGAGATATGGCTAAAAAGATCAAAGATATTCTCTATTTTGTATCAGATACCAAGTATAGTCGTATGGTTTGTGCGGATAGCGACTATTTCTGCGATATGAGTTTGATCCAGTTGGAGGAAGAGCTGAAAGATCAATTCTTTTTTCGATGTCATAAGTGTTATCTGGTAAATCTAAGGAATATTAGTTATATTGAGGACAGTATCTGCATGAAAAATGGGGAAAGAGTGCCAATCAGCAGGCGAAAGGGTAAGGCGCTCAAGGAGTCATATCGGAAATATATCATTAGGAAGGCTCGTTAGATGTGTAGTGTTGCTGAGGGCATATGTCTTAATATCATAACGATAATGGAAGATATGCTGATGATGTGTGGTATCTTTTGCGTTCCCATTAATAAGAATAAAAGAGAAGTACTGTGCGGAGCAGTGCTTTTCTGTGGTTTATGTGTGGGCGATTTTTGGTTTGAGCATAATAGTTTTACAATGTTAAGCTTAAGAAATTGTTTGATCCCTACCATCATTTTATTATGGAGTAGGGGTACAGTGATTCGAAGATTAGCAGTCTATATATGCAGTATTATGTATTTATATATGCCATATCTATGTATTAATCTAATATGCTCTGGCATTTTAGTAAAAGCAGTATCAATACTTAAATGTGATGTATATTTTCGAATATTTCGGGGACTTCTTACTTGTGCAATTTTAGGGGTGTTATCTTGCAGATTAAGGAAAATTCCAAGATATTCTGAGATTCTCGGTAGTCTGCAGGTCAAGTATTTTTTGATTGGAAGTGTCTGTAATCTTGCGGCTTTTGTGATACAACATTATATAGAGGATGTCAGTGAGATTGTATATGGCAAAGCGGATCAGATTATCTTTATCACAGGCTGTATGGTGATTGTCAGTGGAATGTTCTATGGTCTTGGGGCTGGTGTGGTGGTGCTGGATTTGCTGCGCTAAAAGTATCAGGCCGAGAGCCGTCTTAAAGATGCATATCTGGAGATTACCAGAGAGTATGTGCATGTGGTGCGGGACAATGCCAAGGAGACCAGGAAGGTGCGCCATGATCTGAAGGCTCATATCAGCAGTCTGAAATATTATATGGAACACAGAGAATATCAGAAGGCGGAGCAGTATCTCGCAGCCTTACAGGAGCATACCAAGCGGGCAGTGCGCGGCGTGGTGACAGTAAACCATGAGATTGTCGATGCCATGTTATTGGAGGCACAATTTAAGGGCGAACCTTATCAGATTGCCTGGGAGATTGAGGGTATTCTTCCCACTGAGCTGCCAATTGGCGATTATGATCTGTGCACAATCTTTTCTAACCTCTTGTCCAACAGCATAGAGGCATGTGCCAGAGTTCCAGCGGGCAGGCGCTATGTGCATCTGGAGATCCGCCAGTGGGAAAATCATCTGGTGATTGAGTTGAGTAATCCCATACGGGGAAGCATTGTTGTGGAGCATCTGGGAAATGTCACCAGCAAGAGGGACGCCAGAAATCATGGTTATGGAATTGCCAATGTCAGGGCGGCCGTTGAGCGCAATCATGGGGAATTGTTCTTTGAGATTGAGGAGGGGATATTTACAGCGCGGATTTTATTTCAGTTATAAAATTTCGCCGTTGCTTCTGCAATTCGACCGTTTATTCCTGCGTTCTTGCACTTGGCTGCCGCCATTGGGTAGAATGGGGTTAGGTAGCTGTAGAGTATCAGGCGCTGAGACTTTCCGATGGTAGGATCAGATAGTTTACATATACCGAATTCAAGAAGAAGCGGAGGTGAAAGTATGCTTCGGTCAAGTAATGAAGATCTCTGGGAGTGGTTAAAGAAATTGTTTGGCTGGTAAGCCGGGGGGCATATGCGCAGAAATCCGCGGGGAGGCCGTACAGAGGACAGTAGGAGCTGCGAAGAACCTAAGCTGAGATACAAAGGATAAAGGCAGTCTGCAAAAGAAACGCGCGATGCACCAAAGAGAAAATGCCGCTTTGCCGGGCGGCGCAAGTTACCAAAGAGAAATGCTATTTTGGAAGAACTGGCAAAAGTACCAAAGAGAAAATGCCGTTATGCCGACGGTAGGAAGTACCAAAGAGCGAATGCTAATTTGTAAAAAGAGGCATAGTGTACGACAAAAAAATACGGCTATACAAAAGAAGCACCCTATGTACGGACGCGTTGAGTACCAAAGAGAAGAGGAGTATTTGCGATTATACAAGTGTAACATATTTTAGTCAAAGAAACGACCATAATCGGAAAGTACATGGAGAGAGACTGTATTGATGGAAGAAATTAGTACAGTCTCTTTTCATATGCTGGAAAATCATTTCGAAACAAGAGCATAACGAAAATAAATGTAAACTAAAAATATATAATGCGTTGACAATGGATAAATTCTCCTGTATAGTGATTGTAGACAGAATTTTAGTTTAACTAAAAATTGATGATGAGATCACAGAGAATCGAACAGGAGGAATGGCATGGGGACGAAATTATCAGTAAAAGAAATTGTCTGTGGGGGAATGTTTACAGCGCTTGTGGCAGCGGGAGCTTTTATACAAGTTCCGGTTCCGGGGATGGATTATTTTACACTGCAGTTTTTATTTGTACTCTTGGCGGGAATGATTCTGGGGTATAAGCTGGGAGCGGTCAGTGTGGCGGTTTATGTGCTGCTGGGACTTTGCGGCCTGCCCATTTTTGCGGCAGGAGGCGGGATTGCCTATATATTCCGGCCGAGTTTCGGTTATCTGGTGGGATTTATTTTGGCAGCACATGTTACAGGGCTGATTGTGGACAAGTCAGGAATCAGAGGGTATGGAAAGTATCTCATAGCAGCTTTTGCCGGATTTGTGGTCACTTATGGTATAGGACTGGTGTATAAATATATGATGTTAAATTTCTATGTTGGGGAAAAAACCGCTTTTGTGATGGTGCTTGCAGATTGTTTTCCACTGGATATGCCTGGTGATATTGTGCTCTGTTTTCTGTCGGCAGGCCTTGCAGTGCGCTTGGTTCCAGCATCAAGAAGTATATTGGGAATGATGGCAGAATAAAACAGAACAAGAAAGCGGTTATTAGATGGATTATGAAAACAATTACAGAAGGAGGTTCTGATGGAAATACAGTTGGAAGAACTTAAGCAGAAAGTTCTGCAAGGCTATAAAGTGAATAAACAGGAAGCACTTGCCCTGGCAGAGCTGCCATTAGAGGAACTTTGTGTGGCGGCTGACGAGATTCGACAAAGATTTTGCGGTAATAGTTTTGATTTATGCACAATTATCAATGGAAAAAGTGGAAAATGTTCGGAAAATTGCAAATATTGTGCACAATCTTCTTTTTATCACACCAATGTGGAAAGTTATCCATTATTGGGAACCGAGGAGTTGCTGCGACAGGCACAGTATAACAGCGACCGAGGGGTTCTAAGATATTCAATTGTCACCTCTGGGAAAAAATTAAGCGACAAAGAAGTAGAACAAGCATGTGAAAGTATTCGTGTGATCAAAGATAATGTGGATATCTCTGTCTGTGTGTCTTTTGGTCTGTTGGCGGAGGAAGCATTTCAGAAAGTAAAAGCGGCAGGGGCGGAGCGGGTACATAACAATCTGGAGGCCTCGGAGGGATATTTTCCTAAGGTCTGTACAACACATACCCAACAAGATAAGATTGATGCCCTGAAAGCCGCCAGAAATGCAGGGCTTAGCATCTGCAGCGGCGGAATTATGGGATTAGGGGAGACAATGGAAGACCGTATTGACCTGGCGATCACACTTCGAGAGTTGGAAGTCAGCTCTGTCCCCATCAATATGTTAAACCCAATTTCTGGAACGCCTTATGAGCATAATCCCAGACTGACAGAGGAGGACATGTGCCAAATTGTAGCAATCTTTCGATTTATTCTGCCCAAAGCATTTATTCGATTGGCAGGCGGCAGAGGATTGATGAGAGATCAGGGTAAAAAGTGTTTTCAGTCTGGCGCCAACGCAGCGATTACTGGAGATATGTTGACAACAACGGGGATTACGATTAAACAGGATTTTCAAATGTTGCGAGAGTTGGGATATCAAGTGAAAAAAATTTGTCAGTGAAAGGGATTGCATTGTGGCCAAAGGGATATTTATAACTGGGACAGGAACAGATGTAGGGAAAACGTATATTACAGCATTGTTAATTAAGAAGCTGCAAGAGACAGGAGGAATGGCCGCATATTATAAGGCGGCAGTCAGTGGAAATCAGCGGAAAGGACAGAGGATTTTACCAGGAGATGCCATGTATGTAAAAAAGCTTTCTGGGATTTCTCAGCCTTTAGATACTATGGTTCCTTATATTTATGAGCAAGCGGTCTCTCCACATCTGGCAGCCAGAAGCGAGGGAAATCCCGTGGAGTTGTCAGTTGTGCGACAGGGATATGAAGCTTTATGCCAGGAATATCAGTATATTACGATGGAAGGAAGCGGCGGAATTTTGTGCCCGCTGCGCTGGGAAGAAAATGAGCAGCTTTGGCTGGAAGATGTGATACGAGAATTACAGTTGTCGTGTCTTGTGGTGGCAGAGGCAGGATTGGGAACGATCAATGCAACCTTGCTGACATTGGAATATTTGAAATTCAGAAATATTATGGTAAAAGGGATTATTTTGAATCATTTTCATGCCAGGGACCAGATGGAGCAGGATAACTGTAGAGTGATAGAAAAACGGGGAGGGGTTCCAGTGATAGCCTGTGTAGCGGAGGGTGATCGGAACATTGATATTTCTGCAGAACGGTTGATTTCATTCTATAGTTAGGAGAGATATTGCTTCTTTTGTATTTGCCGACCAGATAAAACCCCCCTTTTCTCTACACTTTCTGAGGTGAAGAGAAAAGGGGGAATTTTTATCTTATGAAATAACGGTTTGAAATCCATTGTGCAGTATTGGCCTTAACAATATTCATCCATCATCATTCCAGAATAGATCGAAGTAATATAAGGCGTTGCATAGGTCTTTCCAGGATTTTTATAGGTCACTAGGATCTTATCTACATAGCGCATAGGATCCAGAGAAGCGTTGTTGGCTTTTACATTAAGTGAATTTTTAAAATCATTCAGTACCGTGAGCCGTTCTTCATAGTTCTCATCATTCACCACGCCAGAAAGCATGTCTGTATCTATGGTGATCTGGCCGTTGTCTTCAACTATTAAACCGATATCTTCCAATTCTCTCTGGAAAGCAAAGGCAGTATTGCTCATATCTCGGAAAAGCTGCACGCTTTGATGTTGAGATACGGAGTATTTGCCGGCCGTCTGCAAAATAGAATTATAAGAATCTACCAATGTCTGGATATTCTCTTTCATGGCGTCTGCGTTTGTCTTAAAACCAATTACTGCTGGATCACCATTTGGGCTAATGCCATGCAGTGTCAATTCAAAATCATTGTCCAGCATAAAATTATTAGTATATGCTGTATGCTCATGTCCATTAAGCATAAATACGGCGTTATGTGCTTCCCGGGCTACATGATCAATACCAAGTGCATCAATTGCCGCCATAGAATCATGATTCCCCTGCGGGGAAACAGAAAACAAGAAATATTCATTTGTGCCAAGTCCTGTAGAAACAGACTCAATCTGCAAAGCACTTAGACCCTCTGCATTATCTACAGTGGTCGCTTTTAATCCAATGTCTGCGTTGGTAATCAATCTCGCTAATTTTTTCTGGATTGATTCATTGGTATCGTTTGGATTAACAGTAAATTGAAATTCATAAGCCGAGGCATTGTTCTCAAGATCAAAGGAATAAGAACCTGGCTTGAGATTAAGACGCCTTTTATCCATATAGTTTCCGACATTGACCTGGGAAGTGGCGAGATCTTTTACTTCCACAAAAAAATTATCTGAGCTGCCAGAATCTTTATTGTCCCCCATATATTTAGCGGATACTACGTCTTCTTGAGAAGAAAAAGCAAGCTTCTTTTGGAATGCGTTTCCAATTCCTTCCTCTGCATCTGAAAGAGAAGCCACAACGTTTTGAATAATACGAGCGCTCTCCTTGATATCAATCGCAAATTTCTGCACATCTGCAGACCGCTTGATCTTGTACAGAGGTGAATCTTTATTAATTTTTACAATGTTATTATAAATATTCCGAAGTTCACTTTTTTTATGTGAATCATAACGAGAAGTTGACTGTTTTGCATACGTGCTTAGGTAATAATGGTAAGCTGTGTCAATTGCCGCCATGAAATCCCCTCCTTTCATCCTTGAAATCGTGCAGTGCACGGGGGTATTACACTCCATGTGTTTGACAAGAATATCGGACGGTTGTGGTACTTTCTTAATATTAATATATAAAATTATAGATAAAATTTTTATTGGGTATTGTATTATTGTCGAAAAGTATAATATACCATTTTAAATTTGCAATTTGTCGAAAAATATAATATAGTTTATTTAATGGAAAAGTATAATTTTACATAGAATTATATTTGAATGTATGGGAGATAGCAATATGCAGGATCAAAAAATAAAACCTTCTTTTTGTACGAAACGTGTCTGCCTGGGAGAATCCCTGCCTCTTGAGACGCCATTTACAATTATGGCGGATATCAGTGATGTCTGTAATTTTAGATGTAGTTATTGTTTTCGCGGGATGGGACAAAAGCATAAATATTATGGAAAGAATAAATTGATGTCAGAAGAAACCTTTCGTCAGGTTGTAAATCAGGCAATGGAATTTGAGGGAAGAATCAAACGTTTTTCTCTGTCGCATCAGGGAGAACCGTTGGCGCATCCTAAATTTGCAGAATTCGCGGCCTTTGCGAAAGAACGAAACGTGGCCGAGTCTGTGGAAATTCATACGAACGGCTCTCTTTTGAATCAGGAATTATGCAGAAAAATTGTGGATAGTAAGTTAGATCGGATGATTATATCGCTGCAAGGGCTAAATGCTAGAAAGTATCAGCAAGTCTGCAAAGTGACGCTTGATTATGAAGAATTTTATGCTAATCTGCAATATTTGTATCAAATCAAAAAAGATACTCTGATCTGTGTCAAAGTCGTGGACGCTGCACTTGAGGAGGGAGAAGAGCAGCTCTTTTATGAAAAATTTGCACCTGTGGCAGATCGGGTCTATGTGGAAACCGTGGTTCCCTTGTGGGGAGAGCAAGGGGAATCAGCAGTTCACAGCAAAACTAAGACAAATAACAAGTTTGGCAGAGAACATGGATGGCAGCGCACCTGTCCATTGATGTTTTATACCATCAATGTCTTGGCGGACGGCACGATTTTTCCTTGTACCAATATTGAGCCGCCGTTTGTATTGGGCAACGTCCATCAAGTAAGCCTTAGAGAATGCTGGGAGAGCGCCAGACGCAGACAATTTTTAAAGGCTCAGCTTGAAGAGAGCCGCGGCAGTCATCCTATATGTAGAACTTGCTATATTCCTCAGAATACAATTATGACAAAAGATGATATGACAGATGGTTTTGAGGAAACCATCTTAGAGAAAATGGAAAAACAATGGCATTTGTAAGCATGTAAAACAACAAAAATAGATATTATAACAATATAAAGGTGTAAAAATGACAGCAAAACAAGAGGAAGATAGGCTTATTGAGTGTGTAGCGAAAGAAAATTATGATAACTTTTGTCATGCAATTATGATGACAGAAGCACAGAGAAAAGACAAACAGCTTGTGATCTTTGGAGCCGGCATTTTGGGAATGCAGTGCTATTATACATTCCGGGAGTTAAAGGTGGACAATATTGTATTTTGTGATAATAATTCTGCCAAATGGAGCCAAAAAATTGCCGGTTGCCGGATCCTGTCTCCAGAGGAGATTGCTGGAAAGATGGAACAGTATTATATTTTTTTGGCAATCGAGAATTATCAGCAATGTTGCATTCAGATAGAGGAAATGGGCTATCGGCCAGGAGAGCATTATGTTAATCTGACCAATTGTTCTGAGCGTAAATTACTCAATGATTTTTACAACGATTGCGCTGCAGAAACTTTAATTTTGGGAGATTGTACAGTGTCGGCCGTCTCTGTGGCTGATGATGAAAAAAAATCGCTTGCAGATTTGCTTTACCAGAAAGACAGCGTAAAAATATTGGCTTTAAACGGTCTTTATATGCGTGCCTACTATCATTTGTTTTTGTTGAGCCTGGAAAAAATGCCAGGCTTACGCAAGGTAGCCATATTGCTGGGACTGGATATTTTCGCAGAGAAATATCATTTACTCTCCCAAAATCAGCATTTGTCAATGATGTCAGAACTGTTGCAGAGGTCGGAAATTTTTGCTGAAGAATCACAGGCGTTTGGCGAGGAAATCAAAAAACGGGCGCAGGAGAAGAAGATTTTTCAGCAAACAGCGCCAAACAGAGACAGCGGTATGTCACAGATGAAAATTGAACAGGGACGCCGGCTGCATATGAGGCTTAATTATTTATATGATCTCAAGGAAGATACTGAGAGTATTTGGTACTTAAAAAAGATATTGAAGGTCTGCGAAGAACGGCAGATTGAAAATTTCTTTCTATTCATGCCCATAAATTATGAGATGGGAGAACATTACTTTGGCGATGTTTTTTATCAGAAATATAATGCGATCCGTGGCATATTGACACGCCTGATCACAGAAGGCGGCGGTCAGACGGTGGATTTGAGTTATCTGCTCGGAAGTGACGATTTTATTAGCCTGCGTTCCACTAACGAGGGCATACGGGAGGCCGGCCGTAAGAAATTGGCTGCGCAGATCATAGCAAACTTGACAGAGTAGAGGAGAAAAAACATGGGTTGGCGGTTAAAAACAGCGGAAAAGGAGTTAGTAGCCTCTTTTGAATCATTTATCTTAGAACATGGGCAATTGTTAGCCACAAGAAAGATTTTTATCTGGGGAGCCAGCGTAAGGGGAACCCTGTTTGGCATATTGCTGGAAAAGTCTGGCCGGAATCAGTTTGCCTATATTGATAACGACCCCAGGAAATGGGGGGATCAGATCAATGGACATCTGATTGTATCTCCCAAACAGGCGCAAGTGGAGGGAACCGGAATTTTTGTGGTGGTGCCCATCGAATATGGGGCGGAAATCAGAGACCAATTGCAAGGGTGGGGCTTAGAAGAAGGCGGCGATTTTTCGATTTTACAGCCAGGTATCAATGAAAAATTTGTAGCGGAATTTTTTCGCAAATACAAAAATAAGAGACTGATTTTGGGGGAAACATTTCTCAATGAGACGGTGATAGAGGACAAGGAACCGCAAAGTTTTAAGGAAGTACTGTGGCGGACATTTGGCAGAGAACAGACAAAAATTCTCTCTTTAAATTGTATGGGGATGGAGGGATTTTATCACATCTTAAGACTTCAGTCTGAACTTGGACAGCTTCCAGAGGAAGTGTGGCTGTTTCTAAATTTTGAGACTTTTACAGAACATCACCATCTTCTCTCGAGAACCCAACACGCGGACGTATGGAAAATGATACAGCGGCAGGGAAATATTGTCAGTCCCCATTTTACTTCCTATATCCAACAGGCAGTACAGAGAGCCCAGAATTATCAAATTGAGCTTGCGTATTCGCCGCAGAGGACTTCTGTTGACAGTGAAGAGGAACGCATATATGATCAAAAGTTATATCTGAAACAGGAAATGATGTATCAGTGGGGTCCTGACTGGGAGGAAGGCAGATTTTTACAAAAATTGTTAGAATTTGCCTTGGAGCATAGGATTTTAGTAAAAGCGATTTTAGCGCCGGTCAATGTTCCATTGGCCAAACAGTATTATGGAGATTTGTTTGAACAGATATTCTCCAGCAATTGCCAAAAACTAAGACAATTATTCTTAAATTACAAGGCGGATTTTTACGATTTGGGAAGGCTGTTGGCCAGTGAATATTTTTGCTCAGAAGTGACCATAAATGACGCGGTTTATGGGGCGGGGATGAAAATTATCATACAGGAGTTGTTAGAACAGATGGGAATGGGAGAGAGGAACAGTTGAAAGAGACAGTAAATTTTGCCTGGCCGGTGACGTCGAGTAACCGAGAGGATTATGACGCATTTTGCAGATGGATGGAAGAACATCAAGGGGTGCTTGATAAAAATCGGATTGCCATCTGGGGGGCGGGGATACGCGGAACAGAGTTTTCGCTGTTTTTCCAAAAGAGAAATTTTCAGAATCTCTTTTTTGTGGACAGCAATGCGCAAAAATGGGGTGGAAAAATCAATGAATTTCTAATTGTCTCACCAGAAGAGCTGGCGCAGAGAATGACGCAGGGGAATGTACGTATTCTGGTATCTGCGGAGGATAGCCGGGAGATTGAAAAACAGTTGAAACAACAAGGCTATCAAAAAGAACGGGATTTTTATACGATACAATCAGGATTATATGATAAATATATCCAGGAGTTTCAAAGACATTATGGCTTGGGTAAGCGTATTTTGTTCCAGGGGGACTGTGAGTTTTCTAAGATTTCCATCAGGGATAAAAATATGGAGAATCTGGCGGAGATGCTTCGTAAAAAAAGCGGTACAGCACAGATTAAAGTCCTAGCCATGCATGGCATGGGATTGCGCTCCCATTATCATGTGTGCAAAGCCCAGATTTCAGAGGGGATGAGGCCGGATGTACTGATGTTGATGGTCAATCTTGATACTTTGACCGGAAAACAACATTTGCTGCCACGGTCGCAGCATGCAGGATTATTGCGGGAACTCTATCAATCGATTGATCACAAAAATGCGGAGTTTGAGGAATATCTTTTGATTACAGAGGAACGAAGCAGCAATCACCAGGCAGAATTTTTTACGCGCAAATCTTCGGGTACAGGAAGAGAGGATGTCAAGGCAAGAAATTATTTCCGACTGAATTATATGTATGATTTGGATATACATACAGAGGGAATGATATATCTAGAAAAGATCTTAGAGCTTGCCAAGGATGAAACTATAAAGACCGTAGTTTTTGTACCGCCAGTAAATTACCTGCTTGCCAGAAAACTTCTGGGAGAACGGTTTATGGAACAATATGTAAATAATATTAATAAAATACGATCTGTGGCAGAAAGATATAACCATAGATTTTTGGATTTAAGTTTTTGCCTGGAACCAGAAATGTTTGCCATGCCCAAGACGGCGGATGAGACAGCAAACGAACAGGGAAGAGAAAAATTGGCGCACCTGCTATATCAGGCAGCTTGGGAGGAACTATAATATGGAAGAAAAAATATTGACAATATTAAGGGATATCAATCCCTATGTGGATATCGACAGAACAAGCGAACTGATAGAAGAAGAGATTCTTGATTCGATGGGGTTATTACTGTTGATTACAGAATTGGAGAAGGAATATCAGATAGAAATTTCGCTGGATGATTTACAGGCAGATGATTTTGAAAATCTGGACAACATTGTGGCATTGGTCAAACGACATCTCTTACAGTAAGTCTTTTAAAGCGGCAAAGGAGGAGGTTATGATAATAAATGTGACACAGTATCTGGACAGACAAGTGCAAGTGCGAAAGGATAAGATAGCGGTAGCGGAGGGGGAGATTTGCTTAAGTTTTTGGCAGCTCTATTGCGGGGCAGGTCAGATTGCCAAACAGATTCGCGCGATTTCCAAGGAAAACTGCAACCAGCCTATTCTTGTATTATGTCCAAAAAGTATTTGGGAATATACGGCGTTTCTGGGGATCTTATATAGTGGAAATTATTATGTGCCGTTGGATATCAAGATGCCCAAAGAACGTCTGAAACTGATTGTAACATTGTTGGAAGCACAGGTTGCCATTGTCAGCCATGAATTGGAATCATTGTTGCAGGAAGTGGGTTTTTCGGGGCGGGTGGTGTGGCTCGATCAAGAAGTATGCAATGATAGTTCGGATAGCGAGATGGAGCAGTGGAGGCGCTGCGTGATAGACAGCGATCCCGTATATGTGTTGTTTACCTCTGGTTCTACAGGGATTCCCAAGGGGGTTGTAGTCAGTCATAGAGCGGTGATTGATTATATCGAATGGCAGTGTCATAGACTCCCGTTTGATGAGACTACGATTTTAGGAAATCAGGCGCCGTTTTATTTTGATGCTTCGATGCCGGATCTCTATACACCACTTTGTTCTGGAGCCACTTTGCATATTATCCCAGAGAAATTATTTCTCTTTCCCAATAAATTGCTGGATTATCTCAATCAAAAAGAAATCAATACCTTAATTTGGGTGCCTTCCGCCTTGATGATGTTTACAAATAAGGATTATTTTGCACAGAAACGCATGCTATATTTGCGGCTGGTAATGTTTTGCGGCGAGGTGATGCCAAACAAGCACTTAAATCAGTGGAGGCGTTATTATCCAGATACCAAATTTGTAAATCTATATGGTCCGACAGAGGCGGCCTATGCATGTACTTATTATGAAGTGGAGCGGGAATTTGCGGACAGTGAACCGCTGCCAATTGGAAAACCTTGTGAAAATACAGGCATTATAGTGTTAGATCAAAATAACAAACCTGTATTGGGGGAGCAGACAGGAGAGCTTTGTATTCGCGGAAGCTGTCTGGCAAATGGTTATTATAGTGATCAAGACAAGACAGCGGAGGCATTTATTAGAAATCCTATTAATCATGTCTGTGAGGAGAAAATATATCGGACTGGAGATCTTGTAAAATACAATCACTATGGAGAATTGGAGTATGTGGGGCGCAGAGATTTTCAGATCAAACATTTAGGATATCGGATTGAGCTGGGGGAAATTGAAACAGCAGCTTATGGGATGCCGCAGATGAGACAATGTTGTGCTGTCTATCAGGAAGAGGAGGATCAGATTGTATTATTCTGTGCAGTTGAAAAAGAACAGACTGAGAAAGAGATTTTTCAGTTTTTGAAAGAGCGGATTCCGCGCTATATGCTGCCAGGCAGAATTATTAGGCAGGAAGCGCTTGTATTAAATGCAAATGGAAAAATTGACCGGCTGCAGCTAAGAGAGCAGTTGAATGGGGAAATGGAGAATAACAAATGAGTGTGAAAGTAAGTGTAATTATGTTGACTTTTAACCGTGAAAAACTGCTGGGGCGCGCCATTGAATCTGTTTTAGCGCAGTCATATCAAGATTTTGAATTTATTATTGTGGACAATGGTTCTGAGGATCACAGCAAAGAGGTAGCTGAATCTTATGCACAAAAAGATTCGCGTATTCAATTATATCAGATTAGCAAGAGATGTATTGGGGCTGGCAGAAATTATGGTCTCTCCAAAGCTTCTGGCGAATATATCACCTTTTTGGATGACGATGACTGGATGTATGGGGATATGCTGGAATATTTGGTGGGTTTGGCAGAGAAATACCAGGCAGATATTGCGCTGTGCAGTTCTCATAAGGAAGTACAGGGGGAATTGCAGAATAATTGCTGTTTTGATGGAATAATGGTGATGGATGGACAAGAAAGTGTTGTGGAGCTGTTGAAAAGAAAAAAATACAATGCAGCTTATCCATCCAAGCTGCTGAAAAAGGAATTGTTTGCACAAATTCCATTTCGGGAGGATGGCAAATATGATGATATCACAGTGGTATATAAACATTTTGCTATTGCAAAGCGTATAGTGGCAGGGGGCGAGCCAAAATATTGTTTTGTGCGGCATCTGAACAATCATTCTGCTTTTACTACCAATGATCTGCTGTTGAATGAAGTACAGCTTAGGGAGTATCTGGATGCCTTTCGGGAGCGCTCGGAATGGCTTGGGGAAAGGCTGCCGGCAATCCGAACATATGCAAAATATAGTGAGTGGTCTTATATGATTTCTATGTGTAATAAAATAGAAAGTAATCATCTAGAAAACTGTAATACCGTGTTAGCAGAAATTAAGGCGGAATTGACAGAAAATTATGATCTGTTTTTTTATTCCAAATATATTCAGGAGTTTGAAAAACAATGGATGCAGGCATATATCAAAAAGGAGGTAAGTGAGAGATGACCGCAGGCCAAAAGCCAGAAATTTCTATTGTGACAAGGGCTTATAATGTGGAAAGTTATATACAGGAATGTGCAGACAGTGTATTAGGACAAAGCTTTTCAAATTTTGAATGGATTGTACTGGATAATGGCTCCACAGATCGGACCGGAGAGCTATTAAATGATTATGCCCAGCGGGATGCCAGGATACGGCTGTTTGTAAATAAGAAAAATTATAATAAAATTGATTCCTGTAAAGAGTATTATTCGTATGTTGATTTATTGCAAAAGACCAGAGGGAGATATATTACTGATCTGGATAGTGATGATATGTTGCATCAGGATTTCCTAAAGATTCTCTATCAAGCTGCCCTGGAACAGAATGCGGATATTGCAGCGGCTGGTTCTATTCAATTTAGAAATAATAATATAAAGGATATTGCACAGGAAATTCTTCCCAAAGCTTTCTGTGATAAGGATATCACACAGATGGGGAAGGATATTAATGACTTTTATGATGCGTTTCGGCCAGTGTGGGGAAAATTGATTGCAAGGAACTTGTATCTGGATAATCTCGATTATTTTTTTAAGCGTCCTTGCCAGCTTACTTTTGGAGGAGATACTTATACAATGCTTCGTTTGCTGCAGTTGGCAGAGAGCTGTGTATGTGTGGAACGTCCCTTGTACTATTACCGGGTTCGCAGGAATTCCATAACCTGGAACAATTATTATCAAAAGCGTTATCAAAGTTATGATGTAATATTTTATGAGGGATTCCGGCTGCTTCAGAAATGGGACCAAATGTCTCCTGAAAATTTAGAGCAGTTATGCTTGTATCATTTGGGAGGAATATTTTCTGATATAAGTGTAATCTACTATATACAGGGAATTTCTATGGCAAAGAAGGCGGGAATGATTGAGGAACTTTTTTTAGATCAGATTTACAGAGATTATATTGTGAATTTTACAGGTGAATTTCAGCGGCAGTGGGATGAGAAATTGTTTGCTATATTGAACGAAATTTGGCAGCGTTGTAAAGAGAAGGAAGAAAGATTCTTATTTTATCCCTATCATTATAGCAGACGTTATTTGGCGCGGAAAATGCTGGCAGAAAACAGCGCGGATCTTTATGATATTATGTGCTATGTCGCTGCGTCTGTTTCCGCACGCAATGAGATTCGTTATGAGGATGAATTGCTGAAAGCTTGTGTCAGTTACCTGACCGGCAAACCCTGCGCGTCATGGAAAGAGGCCGAAATTTTCATTCAGCAGTGTACAATTGCCGAGGGGAGGGAAGAGGAGAAGAAAAAGAAGTTAAATCAATATATCAGTGAGAATTGTTACAGCAAAGTTCAGGAATTACTGCAGACTTTTAACAAAGAGATGGATTGGGATTGTGATGTCCTATTTACGAAAGCCTGTTATCATTGTGCGGCCGGAGAAACTGAGACAGCAATAAAGATTCTGGCAGTGGCACAAGAGCTTTATCCGCAGGAGCGTGTGATTGAAGAGAATCTTAAGAATTTATGCGGCATGGAGAAAAGGAGTTGACGGCGCGGCTTTATTGTGCTATAGTAAACTAGCGATGGAAGTAGGTCTTTTTTTTATGCCTAAAATTAAAAATTGGAGGTGGAAGTTGTGCGCACTAGAATTACCCTGGCATGTACAGAATGTAAACAACGCAATTACAACATGACAAAAGATAAGAAAGCCCATCCAGACAGGATGGAGACCAAGAAGTACTGCAGATTCTGCAGGACACACACATTACACAAAGAAACCAAGTAACAGGATAGAGCAGAAGAAGTGAAAGGCTGAACGGATGTTCACCCATCCCTGGATTCAGGCGCAGGCAGTGCGCCATAGGAGGTAATAATGGGAGAAACCAAAACAGAAAAAGCTCCAAAGACGAGCTGGTTCACCGGTCTCAAGGCGGAATTTGACAAAATTATTTGGCCTGATAAAAAATCACTTAGTAAGCAGACCGCAGCAGTGGTAGCTGTTTCTATTGTCTTGGGCTTTATCATTGCCGTATTAGATGTATTCATTAAGTATGGCGTAGATGCCCTGGTAAAATTATAGGAGGCATAGGTGATTTATGGCAGAGGCAAACTGGTATGTAGTTCATACCTATTCCGGTTATGAAAAGAAAGTCAAGGAGAACATTGAGAAGACAATCGAAAATCGGCATTTGGGAGACCAGATCCTAGAGGTGAGGGTTCCTATGCAGAGCGTCGTGGAAATGAAGAACGGTGTCAAAAAGACTGTTGAGAAGAAGATGTTTCCAGGCTATGTTCTTATTAACATGGTTATGAATGATGATATATGGTATGTGGTCAGAAATACCAGAGGTGTTACCGGGTTTGTAGGTCCGGGTTCTAAGCCCGTACCGCTCACTGAAGCTGAAATGAAACCATTGGGTATTCAGGTTGACAGTGTGGTTGTGGATTTTGAGGAAGGTGATTCTATCCGAGTTACTGGTGGTGTCTGGAAAGATACAGTTGGTATTATCCAGACCATGAATCACGGCAAGCAGATGGTTACGATCAATGTTGACCTGTTCGGTCGTGAAACACCGGTTGAAATAAGTTTCACAGATATTCAAAAGTTGTAAAAGGAGGATTTTCCAAATGGCAAAAAAAGTAGAAGGATATATTAAATTACAGATCCCTGCTGGAAAGGCTACGCCTGCTCCGCCAGTTGGCCCGGCACTTGGCCAGCATGGGGTTAATATCGTTGAATTTACCAAACAGTTCAACGCAAGGACTGCTGATCAGGGGGATTTAATTATTCCGGTAGTAATTACCGTATATTCAGACAGAAGCTTTAGCTTCGTCACAAAGACCCCGCCTGCTCCAGTGCTGATTAAAAAGGCCTGCAATATCAAATCTGGTTCTGCAGTGCCGAATAAGACAAAGGTAGCGACTATTTCCAAAGCAAAGGTTCAGGAAATCGCAGAGCTGAAGATGCCGGATCTGAACGCTGGTTCACTGGAAGCGGCAATGAGTATGATCGCTGGAACCGCTAGAAGTATGGGCGTTGAGGTTACAGAATAGGCATTGAATGTTTAGTGAATAGAACTGCATTCGAAGTTGTGGGAGGGACAACTCCCGATATTACCACTAGGAGGTTTTTAGAATGAAACGAGGAAAGAAATATGTAGAAGCTGCAAAGGCTTTTGACAGAACTGTGCAGTATGATACAGCAGAAGCAATCAGCCTGGCAAAGAAGGCTGCAGTTGCTAAATTTGATGAAACAATCGAAGCTCATATCAGAACTGGCTGTGATGGACGTCATGCAGAACAGCAGATTCGTGGTGCGGTAGTACTGCCTCATGGAACTGGTAAGACTGTTAAGGTTCTGGTTTTTGCAAAGGGTGATAAGGTAGATGAGGCATTGGCAGCAGGCGCTGACCATGTTGGCGGCGAGGAATTGATTCCCAAGATTCAGAATGATGGATGGCTGGATTTTGACGTTGTAGTAGCTACCCCAGATATGATGGGTGTGGTTGGACGTTTGGGACGTGTACTTGGACCAAAAGGTCTGATGCCAAACCCCAAAGCAGGAACTGTAACGATGGATGTTACTAAGGCAGTGAACGACATTAAAGCTGGTAAGATTGAGTACAGATTAGATAAGACAAATATTATCCATGTGCCAATTGGAAAAGCATCTTTTACAGAAGAAAAATTAGCGGACAACTTCCAGACTCTTATGGATGCCATTATTAAGGCGAAACCAGCAGCGTTAAAGGGACAGTATTTAAAGAGCGTTACTTTAGCTCCTACAATGGGACCAGGCGTAAAGGTCAATACAGCTAAGCTTGTTTAAACTTAGTTGAGCTTCCCCATTTTTTATAATTACTGATATTTTAGCCCCAAAAGGTCTTGCTGCCTTTGGCAGCATAGACATCTTGCACAAAAAGCGTCTGAAAAGCTAGCTTTTCCTAGCGCTTTTATGTGCAAAGTGTTTCCATCATTTTATGATGGAAACCTTTTGGGGCTATGGATTACAAAATGGGGAAACTAAAATTAAACTTAATATTGACATCTAAAATAGATAGTGCTATACTTACTAGCATATTGCCGAAGACAGCAGGTGCCGTGAGGCGTAACAATATGGCCTGCCGAGGAAATTTATCAGACTGTTGTGTCTGATAAGGATGAAAGATTATTTCAAGCCTCTTTGTCTCGGACAAAGGGGCTTTTCTTATAGCAACCCAGCGAAGCGAGGGTACTGCGGCAAAAATGAAATATATCGCGAAAGCGACCCGCCGCAGGCACAGAATCCTGCTTTGCAGGAATCTTTGTTCATACTAGAGGAAATTTTGTTGACGTTCCGATAGTAATAAAACCTTTCGGTGAGATTGCTTAGATGCCGATCAGGGAGGATGTATAGTGAAGAAATGTTATAAGTTCAGAATCATGCTGCTGATTGCGGCAGTGCTGATCGCTTCATGCAGTTTTGGAGGACAGACAATTCAGGCATCCAATAAGACGACAAAAACCAAAGCAGTATATACGATCAAAAAATACAATAAGAAATATAGTAAGTCAGGCGGAAGGGTATCTGCGCAATATACCTATCATCTTCCGCAGCTCAAGGGAAGTTCTAAGATTGTAAAGAAGATCAATACTTCATTGAAAAAAGGTTATACCATGTCTTTGAAGGATAAAAAGGCTGTATTTGAGCAGGCAAGAGAGGCGAACAACTCTTCATACTATACGTATAATGACCAGTATCTTAC
>Ga0137306_101723_pt1 | contig 20936 bp, 9 predicted proteins | sample Inofroosms_March_FD_97187 | JGI IMG/M metagenome (GOLD analysis project Ga0137306, IMG submission 97187) | Mouse cecal microbial communities from Vienna, Austria - N-Acetylneuraminic and N-Acetylglucosamine D2O microcosms_March | ecosystem: Host-associated > Mammals > Digestive system > Large...
CTAGTTCCCTCTTTAGGTCTTCTTCTGACATATACTTACGGAAAATTTTCTCTAATATTATATCATAAATATACATAACAGCTGCCGGCAGCACCAGAAGCATAAACGGCACCAGATACATGGCAAGCAGGCTGGCTGCCAGAATCACAAATACAAGCACCGACCATGGCAGGTTGATAATAGCAATAATTATGGCATTTTTCAATGTAGCTTTAATCCCATTTTCAAATCTGGCAGAATATGTAAAAATATAAACGCACCAGATCGACCAGAAGATCATCAAAATAAAAAAGAAATAACTTAACATGCCCAGAGGTGATCCCTTTTCCAAAAAAGCAGACATGATCTGATAATCTGTAAACAAAAATGCAAACACAACCATCATAATCAGCCATATGATTGTCGTCTGTTTAAAATTTGACTTAAAAGAATACCAAAAGCCTTTCCACACATAACCGCGGTTGCCCCGCAGTGATTTGTGCACTACATAATAAAGTGCTGTCGTAGCGGCCCCCAGCGTAAAAACCGGAAGGCTGAACACAGTCCACAGGATGCATAAAAAGAATCCATCCGCCACTTTATTCATAACGTTAAAAAACTTATTGTCTAAGTTAAAATTCATATGCTACTCCTTTGTACTCCCATTCACTTTTGAAACATGCCCGATATTTTTATACTCACGAGCGATGAAACCTGCCATACACCTTTCGGCATTGACGCTCGTGAGCCGGCATTACTGACATATTTTACTGCTCGTCAGCTAACCTACGGTAGAAGCCATCAGGCTCAAGTTTCCATTGATGCACAGGCTGCCATATCCGCATGGCACAATAAAATGATCGCCCTTTTTCAGCGGCTGCTGGTCAATGGTTCCTTCTCCATCCAGCACAGACATCAGCAGGAACGGATATTTCTGCTCCATCTGAAATTCTCCTGCGACATCCAGCTTAAAGATTTTATAATAGGTACAGCTATATAATTCATTGAGCCGATTTACAGGCAGGTCTGCTGCTGAAACTACGCTGTCGGCAGCATCCTTCGCCGGTACTGTAATGACATCCTTGCTCTGCTGCAGATGAAGCTCCCTCGGCCTGCCGTTCTGCAGCCTGTCATAGTCATACAGGCGGTAGGTAATATCACTGCTCTGCTGCGTCTCAAGAATCAGACAGCCGCCCTTGATCGCATGTACCGTACCCGGGTCAATCTGTATAAAATCACCTTTTTTGATTTTGATTTCGCGAATCAGATCTGTCCATCTGCCCGCGTCAATCATATCGTTCAGCTCTTCTTTTGTCTTTGCATGATGTCCGATGACAAGAAAAGCATCTTCGTCGCAGTCTAAGACATACCAGCATTCTGTCTTTCCAAAGGAACCGTTTTCATTTACATTTGCATAGGCATCATCCGGGTGCACCTGAATGCTCAGATCGTCCTTTGCATCTATGATCTTGACCAGCAGCGGGAAACGGTCGCTGTCACAGCTGCCAAACAGCTCCCTATGCTGATCCCATATTTCAGAAAGCTTGTTTCCGGCAAAGCTGCCATTTTTAACCGTGCCGTCACCGCTTGGATGTGCGGAGATTCCCCAGCATTCGCCGGTATGCTCTCCTGCTGCTTCATAATGGAACTCGTTTTTTAGACGGCTGCCGCCCCAGATATTTTCTGTACAGACCGGATCTAAAAACAGGCACTGCTTTTTACAGCCGGATAAAGACCCGCTGCCTGCCTGTGTCCCTACAAGGCTGGCTGCACCAATAATTCCTGCGTCATTGCCGTTTTGTGCGATTACTACCTGTGGAATATAGGTGACGGAGCCTCCAAAGCATCCTTCCTGCAGATATTTTGTCAGCGGCTCTGTCAGCTTTTCGCGCTGCGCGCATACACCGCCTCCCAGAACGATAATATCCGGCCTGAAAATGTTCACGAGGTCTATAATACCATCTGCCAGATAGCGGACATAGTTTTCCACCAGTGTTTTTCCACATGCATCGCCTGCCCATGCGGCATCAAATGGAATCTTTGCATTCATGTTATCCAGATTCTGCCCACAAAGCTGCCAGAGCTGCGATTCTGTATGCTGTTTAGCCATTTCTTTTGCATCCTTGATCAACGCTGACGCAGAAGCATAAGCCTCCAGGCAGTCATCCCTGCCGCATGTACATTTTCTGCCCTCAGAGCGTATTCTCGTATGTCCAAGCTCTACTCCGCCCGGATGTCCGCCTTCAAATATTTTTCCGTCTATGACTATGCCCCCTCCTACTCCGGTGCCCAGCGTCAAAAATGCCGCATTCTTATATCCCTTTGCCGCACCCTTTACCACTTCACCGAGTGCTGCACAGTTTGCATCATTGTTTATATAGATCGGAACCGGCAGATATTTTTTCAGTTCTTCTGCTAACGGCACGTTATCCCAGCGGATATTGTTCGAATACAATACAACTCCATTCTCACTGTCAATTGTTCCAGGACTTCCTACACCGACTCCCAGACAGTCCTCCATGCTGCATCCATGATCCTCCAAGAGCCTGCGCGCCGTTCTGCCCATATCTTCGATCACCTGCTTATACGGCCTCTCAGCCCCCGTCGGTATGGATGTCTGCGCCAGCATCTCATATGCTGTATCGACAATCCCTATTTTTATGCCCGTTCCGCCCAGGTCGATTCCGATGATTACGTTCTTTTTTGCATCTGCCATACCAGTCTTCTCTCCTTCTCTTATTAAAATTTTTTGTCCCATAGACTTAATCATAACATATATTTTCACTGCCGCATACACTTTGTATACAACTTATGCCCTGAGTTACACCTTTTTTTCAAGACAGTTTCTCTACTCCCTGCCTCCAAGCAGTTTTCCCGCTTCCGCAGGCAGCTTTGGGTATACATTGTTTTAAATCTGCACATTCCCTTTCCAAAGCAGTTTCCCGCTGTCCATCAGCAGTACTTCATAGTTCCCGGACTGTACCTCCCAGTCCCCTTCTTTTCCATATATAGCAAAAAACTCCCGGCCGATCGGAATAACGGTCTCACGTTTCTCGCCTTTTTTCAGCCATAGTTTTTGAAATGCCTTCAGCTCTCGCACACGCGGTGCCACATCTGATTCCAGTACCCTGCGGTAGCACTGCAGCACAATCGCATCGTCGCAGTCGCCTGTATTTTCAACACTGCATCGAAGGTTCATTTTGGGCACATCTGTGCCTTGCGCTGCCAGACCCGCGGCTGAAGCTTTCGGCTCCGCCTCGATCGTTACATCCGACACGCGGAAAGACGAGTAGCCGAATCCTTCTCCGAAAGCATATAATGCACCATCTTCTTCATTATAATAATGCATTGCCTGGTAAGAGCTTTTATAATTATAGTAAACCGGCAGCTGCCCGGTGCTTCTCGGCAGTGAAACCGGCAGACGCCCGGACGGAGATTTTTTTCCGTAAATCAGATCCGCTATGGCAGCACCGCCCATCGGCCCCGGATAAAAGGCGTACAGCAGCGCATCTGTACCTGCGCTGATCTTTGGCACCGCATACGGCCTTCCGGCAATAATCAGTGTGACGATCTTTTTCCCTGTCTCTTTTACACGGTCAAACAGCAGCTCCTGCTCTTTTGGCAGATGAATATCAGCAGCATCCACGCCTTCTCCGCAGTCCATCTCTATTTTCGTCGTACCGTCTATAACAGCCGCTCCGTTTTTGTCAAAGACAGCCCCTCCAAACCGGCTGGATGATCCGCCCAGTGCCAGTATGGCAACATCACACCACTCCGCAAGCTCCTGTGCTTCGTTCAAATCCGCACCGCTGCTGAGCCGCAGGCTTCTTCCCTGTGCCGACTGCAGCAGCCCTTCCCAGACAGTAACGCCTGTGCCTGCCTGCATCTCTTTTCCTGCACCATCTTTTTGGAATGGCTTTAATGGCGGAGAATAATCTCCGATCTGTCTGTATACATCATCAGCGTTCGGCCCGATTACCGCTATTTTGAGTGACTGATCTTTCAGCGGCAGCACACCGCCTTCATTCTTTAACAGCACCACCGATTCTTCTGACAGCTGCCTTGTCTGCGGATAACTGTCATATGCATATGCGTGGTAATATCCCTGCGGATGATACCCGGCTGTCCGCTTTCCATCTGTACCTATAAATGGTGCATCAAACAGGCCGCATTCGTATTTTAATGTCAGCACACGCAGCGCTGCCCGGTCAATGTCCTCCATTGTGATCAGGCCTCTTTTGAGTGCTTCTTCCAGCCTGGAAAATGCCACATCCCACAATCCGATATCTACGCCTGCTTTCAGCGCCGCGGCTGCTGACCTTACATTATCCCCGGTCATCACATCCAGCTGATCGACCGCCAGTCCATCCGCCATAACGACACCATCAAACCCGAACGATTCCCTCAGAATCTTATTTAACAGCCAGCCATTTGCATGGCAGTATATGCCGTCTATCTCATTATAGGCAGCCATAATCCCCCGTACGCCGGCCTGACAGCATGCCTCGGCCGCAGGCAGATGTATTTCTGACAGCTCTCTCACGCCGATCCTTGCCGCACTGGCATTAACACCTCCTGTCGTCTCGCCCTGCCCGCAGAAATGCTTTGCGACTACTGCACAGCCCCTGTCCTGCATGCCTTCCACAACAGCCCGCGCCATACATGCAGCCAGATATGGATCTTCTCCAAAACATTCCTCACTCCGTCCCCATCTGGGATCTCTGAGTATATCCAGCAGCGAAACCAGAGCCAGATCAACACCCATCCCTGTCAGCTGATCCGCACAGACCTGTGCAGCCTCTTTGATCCGCTCCGGCGAAAAAGACGCACCAGAGGCCAGATTGACCGGAAGCAGATACCCGTCCAGCGCCTGATGCCCATGCGGGCATTCGCTGCTCATCATAACAGGAATCGAGAGCCTTGAATGTTCGATTACGTATTTCTGCAGCTGGTTATATGCCTTTACGGCCTCTTCTCCTGTCAGCCCGTTTTCATAATTTCTGCCGGACCAGGGATCTGCGCGGTACAGCCCGTACAGCGTGCCCAGCCCGCCGCAGCACTCTACTTCATGCTCAAATTCCTCAGTAAACGTAATCTCCCCGTTTTCTTTTTCTATACGATAAATATCAAAACCGTACAGCCGCTGACAGAGCTGTCCGATCTTCTCCCGGACAGTCATCTGCTCCAGCAGCTCTTGCGCACGCTTTGCTGCCTCTTGTTTTCTATTCATAAAAGATAAATTCCTCCTAACCACTTTGGCAAAACGATTCTCCAACGATAGAAAGCACGCTGCGCGAGCTTTCTATTGTCATGAATAAGAAATACCCCGCAGCAAGCTGCGGGATATCCCTTAACATATACTTTTAAAATACAGGACAGGCTTTTTGAACGCGCAAAATATTACACTACCTTAACCGTCACCACTTCATATGGCCTGCATAATACTTCAATACGGCTGCCTTCGACCACTGCCTCCTGCTCTGTTTCTTCCAGCAGGTTGCATATATATGCTTTTGCAAACGGCCTGTTTACAATCAGGTGAGCTTTCGTCTTTGCATTTTCCGTCTCGTACATACGGAAAACAGTACCTGAGCCGTCTTCTGCTGCCTTGATTGTCTCCAGTACCACATTCGCTTTATCTACCGTAGCCAGACAGCTGCTGCATCCCGGCTCTCCGCCGTTTACTGCGATCGCCGGCTGATTCAGATAGTATGCCTCTCTGACTGTACCTGCCTGCTGCCATCCTTCGGCATGTGGATAGATCGCATACGTAAAGAAATGCTCTTCCTGATCAGCCACCGGATTCGGCTCTATGCCGGATTTAATCAGGGTCAGCGCCATATTGGAATCCTTAATGGAATGTCCGTATTTGCAGTCATTTAACAGGCTGACACCATAATGCCCCTCGGAAAGGTCGATCCATTTCTGTCCGCAGCTTTCAAAACGCGCCTTATCCCAGCTCGTATTGGAATGTGTCTTTCTGGTCAGATTGCCAAACTGAACTTCAAATGTAGCCTGATCCGTATGCACATCGATCGGGAAATGAACCTTCAGCAGATGCTGGTGCTCTTTCCAGTCTACATACGTCTCAAAATCGATCCTTCTGCTCTGCGCATAAAAATGAATGCTCTGACGGATCAGGGAATTACTGATCTTTCTCGTCTGCACAAGTGTAGCCCGCACAGGCCCTATTTCCGTCCATTCCATGCTTTCCAGCTTCTCTGCATCCCAGTATTTTTCTGTGTAATAAATATCAATATCCCAGTTATCATAATAAATCGGCTTATCCTCATACATGCGCATAACGTTTGCACATTTGCCCTGCTGCAGCACTTCCCTGTCATTTTCTTTATCGTAAATGCTGGTAAACAGGCCGTTTTCATCCAGACGGATCGTATAGAACGGTGTTTCCAGCTGTCTGTCGCCTGTCAGCTCGAATGCGCAGGCCGCTTCTGCTCCTGTCTCCTGCACCTGTGCAAATGTCTGATAGCCCTTTGACGGCAGATTCTTCAGATATACAACCGCTCCGTCATCTGTCTGCTGCACCGGATATAGATTTCCTTCTTCATCTGCCAGTGCTTTTGCCTTTGTATCCGGCAGTTTTACAATGTCGTTTCGTACACTGCCTGTCGTATTAAAGACCGTCACGCCTTCCCCGTCTTTTGCAAGCGCGCTCAGGCGTTCTTCCATCAATGCATGCATTTTCTCATTTATTTCGGCATACTCTCGTTTTGTTACCTCGTACACTTCGTGTATGCTTGATCCAGGCAGAATATCATGGAACTGGTTTAACAGAACCACCTTCCACATTTTATCCAGCTCTTCTGCCGGATATGGAAGCGCATCCTGCGTCAATACAGACAGCAGCTCCAGATCCATCAGCCCAAGCTCTGCCTTTCTGTTCGAACGCTTATTACGCGCCATTGAAGTATACGTACCTCTGTGGTATTCAAAATACAGCTCGCCTTCCCATACCGGAAGCCTTCTGTCTTCGGCCACACGTTCCTTTAACTCGTCAAAAAATGTCCGTGCAAATACCTGACGTACTTTCGGAATGCCTCGTATCCCCTGTTCCATACGCTTGGATGTCTCCAGCATCACACGGTCCGGGCCGCCTCCGCCGTCGCCATAGCCAAAGCAGATTAAAATATCATTGTTGATATCCTTATTCTGATACCTCGTCCAGCCGCCCATGATCGAATCCGGGTGCAGAATGCCGTTGTATGTGGTAAAGAAATTCTCTGTCGGCTGTCCTACATCCAAGGTTGTAATCAGGTACGTCAAAATCTGAGTTCCATCTATGCCCTTCCAATACATTGTATCATAAGGTACTTTGTTAAACTGGTTCCATGCCAGTTTTGTAGTCATAAAATAATCTATCCCGCATTTTTTCATAATCTGCGGCAGTGCACCACTGTATCCAAATACGTCCGGCAGCCACAGAATGCGGTTGTCCACGCCGAATTCTTCTTTGAAGAACCGTTTTCCGTGCATAAACTGCCTTACCAGCGACTCGCCTGAAGTCAGGTTGCAGTCTGCCTCCACCCACATGCCGCCCTCCGGCTCCCAGCGCCCTTCGCGGACACGCTCTTTGATACGTTCATACAGTTTTGGATAGCGTTCCTTTACAAACCAGTACAGCTGCGGCTGGCTGGACATAAACCGATAGTTTGGATACTCCTCCATCAGCTTTAATACGGTAGAAAAGCTGCGGGCTACTTTTTCCCTTGTCTGTGCAACTGTCCACCACCACGCTACGTCAATATGTGTATGGCCGATACAGGTAGCCACAATCTCACTCCATCCGGCCAGCTCTTTGTACAGCTTCTGCTCAATATAATCAGAAGCTGCCTGCAGGGATGCATAAAACTCTTCTGAATACGGAGTCCTAAGATCCAGCAGATTTACTGTTTCATTTAATGCATGCGTCAATGCCAGCCTGTCCTGAGACTCTGCCTCCATACGCGTAAAAGCCATAAGCGGCGTCCAGAGGTCATAATAAAGTTTTTCAATCGCGGCATCTATTTCACGCATATCTGCATTGAGCGCAAACTCACTATGCAGCGTTCCGGTATACGCCTGCAGCTGAATATCCAGCGTTTCTCCCGCCGCTGCTTCTTCCCGAAGCAGCACATCCAGATGGTTTAAATCCATTCCCTGGATCGGCTCACCATTTATAAATACTAAAAACTGCGGATTTCTGCCATGGTCAGCTTCATCAATCTGTGTGCTGACATGCATCCACATACGCGTTCCTTCCAGCTCCTCTGGAACTGTATAAGAGACTTTAAACCAGCAATGACGGTCCGGCCCATACCAGTGCATTGTCTTGCTGTCAAACTCTTTCCACTCTGCCGCGTCTTCTTCTGCCTCCTGCGGAGTTATGAAAAATCCTTCTTTATACTGCCATTTTGGTATTTCAAATTTCTGCTTTACCTTCAGCTTCTCTAATTCCTGGCAGATTACTTTGACTCTTTTGTCCAAAAAATCCATGACGAGTCCCTCCGTTTACTATTAACTATTATATATGATGTTCCTTTAGATATGATAAAATATCATCTATGGTCGTAAATGCAAGTCCTGTCACTGTATCTGCGCATCCATAATATATCGCTATCCTGCCTGTATCAGCATCTGCAAGCGCTGCACAAGGAAATACTACATTCGGCACGTCTCCGACACACTCATAATATTCATGCGGTGCCAGTATATAATCTTTTGAACGGTAAATAATCTTCCACGGCTCTTCCAGATCCAGCAGCGCAGCACCCATGCGGTATACAAATCCGTTACATGTCGTTATAACGCCGTGATAAATCAGCAGCCATCCTTCATCTGTCTCAATCGGAGTAGGGCCGGGGCCGACTTTTGTAATCTGCCATGCTGATAAATTACCCGGAACCGGGCTCATCAGATGACGATGGCGTCCCCAGAACTCCATATCCCTGCTCTGGCTGATAAAAATATCACCAAAAGGCGTATGTCCATTATCGCTCGGCCTGCTCAGCATGACATACATGTCATTTATTTTACGCGGGAACAAAACTCCGTTGCGGTTGCATGGCAGAAAAGCATTTTCCAGCTGCACAAACTTTTTAAAATCATACGTGTATGCTACTCCTATTGTAGGCCCATGGTATCCATTGCACCAGGTAACATAATAGCGGTCTTCAATAAAACATACTCTCGGATCATAACGATATTCATTTTTTAAAATCTCGCCGTCTGCACCCTCCATCTGTACCGGCTCATCTTCTATTTCCCAATGATAGCCATCCTTACTCTTCCCTACAAAAATATCCATCGAAATCGACTTGCTGTCGCAGCGGAATATGCCCGCATATCCATCCTCAAACGGTACCACTGCACTGTTAAATACACTGTTAGATACCTTGTTTCCGTCTCTTCCGATAATCGGATTTTTACTGTAGCGCCACAGCGGCATCTGATAACCTTCCGGCTTATCTTCCCATGGAATATTCGGCATAGCCTGTCCTATAATCCTGCTCATGCGCTCTCCTTTCTTCGTTAAAAAATGTATAAAAGCATTGATAGGGAATCCATATATACAGATTCCCTATCAGATTAACGCTTATTTATAATTCCCTATTTTCTATTTAATATTTATTTTGCTGCATCTACCTGTTCCTGAGCTTTTTCGCGGATTGTTTCCCATCCGGCAGACTTAAACTCTTCGATCATCTTAGGTACTAATTTCTCAGGATCCTGTGCACCTGTCCACAGCTCAGACCTATATTTCTCATATACGCTGCGGCAGTTTGCCAGTTCTGTTTCAACTTCGCTGGTATCCATATCGAAACCAAGCATTACAGAAGGAATAGCGCTGTTGTTCAGCTCTTCTACTTCTTCCCATTCATTTACATCTACGGTTGAAAGCAGAGATACATTAAAGAATGTACCCTGTGTATAGCCAGCCATAGTCCAGTCTTCATTCAGCTTTGTTACTTTGCCGTCGTCTGTGTATTCGAAGTTTTCGCCTTCTAATCCATAGTAGAACATATCACGGGCTTTTGTATCTGTATTTATCAGCTGTAATAACTGCAGAGCCTTCTCAGGATGCGGGCAGCTTACATAAATACCATTCATAGAGCCACGTACGGATGTGTTTGATACAACTGTATCAGCGTATTTGATTGCTTCACATTTATCGATAGTATTTCTAGGACCCCAGTTTGACTTTGCAGCACCGCTCCATCCCTGTGCTACGAAGAAATTACGGTATCCATTAGAGTCGTCAGCTGTAGGCGCGTCACCATTGATAATGCCGTCCTTATACATCTGATGAATGCTCTTTAATGCTTCCATAATATCCGGGTCTTCCAATGGATTTACAACTTTCTTTTCTGTATCATCATACCTGACTCCAAGTGAAGGAAGTCCTGCACCCAGCTGGTCATAATAGGAAAGCATCCAGTCAGCGCCAGACTTAGACATATAATAAGGCGCTCCGCCTTCTCCATCCTTGATCGTCTTCAGAGCCGTTGCCAAATCTTTCACATTATTTATATTTTGATAATCAACATTATACTTTTCTGCAACAGCTGCATCCCAGATAAAGTAATTTGTGATAGAACTGTCTTTGTATGTAGGAATCGCATAGATCTTATCTTCGATCGAAGCTGCTTTCCAATAATTCTCTGGAATCATTGCATACAGATCTGGAGCTTCTGTCGGCAGCAATTCTGTAAGATCCATAAAAATACCTGTAGATACTTCCGAATTATAACGACTCTGATCTGTAAACAGGATATCAAATGCTTCACCAGAGTTTGCAATAACGCTTCTGCGGTTCTCCCAGTCTCCCCAAGGAACGATTTCCATATCTACATGCACGTTAATCTTTTCTTCCAGATATGCATTCGTATGTTCCAGCCATGCATCATAATTATCTGGCATTCCGTTGCCTACCTGAATCCATTTGAGTGTAACAAGTTCGTCGGTACCGCCACTGCCGTCCGCATCACCAGAGTCTTCTTTTTCTGCGTCGTCACCCTTGTTCGCATCATCCCCCGTGCTGTTGTCTGCATCGCTGCCTTTACTGCTGTCATCGCTTGAATCACCACAGCCTGCCAGAGCGCTGACACCGAGCATACCTGCTAATAATAAAGCCATCAATTTTTTCTTCTTCATACTTTTCTCCCTTCTTAAAAGCAATCAGTTTTCATATTCTTAACCATCATATCTTAAAATATACAGTTCGTCAACAGCTGCTGCTGTTTTCTTAACCTGTGATTAACCTTTTACGGCACCAACCGTAAGTCCAGAAATAAAGTATCTCTGGAAGAATGGATATGTACAGGCAATCGGCACAATAATGATGATTGCCATAGCCATTCTGGCACCCTCTTTCGGCATAGCATTTTTATACTGCTGCAGCGTCAGTCCCATGGATGGATTATTTGCCATCATGTCAATATTTCTCTGTACCTGATTCAGCAGAGCCTGCAGGGAATTTAACTTTGTATTTGTAACATACAGTGAAGCCTGAAACCAATCATTCCAGTAACCAAATGACAGGAACAACGCAATCGTTGCCAGCATTGGTTTGGAAAGCGGCAGGGCAATCTTTGTAAAAATCGTCATCTGGCTCGCACCGTCAATCTGTGCGGACTCAATGACAGAATCCGGTATATTTGTCTTAAAAAACGTACGGCAGATCACGACATTGAACGATGACATACACAATGTCAGTATCAACGCCCAGACCGTATTTCTCAGATTCAGCATCTGTGTATTTACTACATAAGATGCAATCATACCACCATTAAAGATCATAGGGATAAATACAATGGTAGTAACCAGTCCATTCAGCTTGTAATTGTTTCTGGAAAGCACATATCCCATCGTACTTGTCAAAGCAAGACCGATCACAGTGCCCACCACCGCAACAAACACAGAAACACCCAGTGCCCGAAAGATCATAGCAGCTTCATCAAACAGAAACTGGTAGGCTTCTGAGGAAAAGCTCTCTGGTATAAACTGATATCCATTCGCACGTATGGATTCTTCCGATGAAATGGAAATCATAAATACAAATATTACCGGTATGATACATACCGCTGCAAGCACCCAGAAAATAACGTTAAAAAGCAGATTTGTCTGCGGCTTGATTCGGTTTAGAGTCATAGACTCCGCAAGATCTTTATCATTCTTAGCCATAACACCCTCCTATATAATTGCACTGTCTTCATCAATCTTCTTTACAAGCGCATTCGCCAGCAGGATCGTAATACAGCAGGCCACTGACTGGAAGAATGTAGCAGCTGACGTCATGCCGATCGGCGTCGAAGACTGTATGGCATTAAATACGTATGTATCAATCGTTGCAGTCGCATTAAAGATAGATCCTTTCGCTCCCTGTGATACCTGATAGAATAAACCAAAATCAGAATAAAACACCTTGCCGACATTAAGAATGAACATCATAATGATTACATTCTTCAGACACGGAAGTGTAATATGCCATACCTGCTGCGTCTTATTTGCACCGTCCATAACCGCAGCCTCGTATAACGTAGTATCAATACCTGTAATGCTTGACAGGTAAATGACCATATTATAACCTGTATTTTTCCACAAATTCATAAAAATGAGGATAAACGGCCACACCTTCGGCGTCATATACCACTGCACCGGATCACTTCCCGCATTTCTCAGCACACTGTTAATCATACCATTGTCTACATTCAAGAATGCATCTACAAAGTAAGCGACAACTACCCATGACATAAAGTACGGGAAAAACATCAGCGTCTGATACACCTTTGATTTTCTCTTGCTATGCAAAAGGCTGATCATGATTGCCAGTCCTACCGAGAAAAACAATCCCAGCACAATAAACACAACATTGTACAATATTGTATTTCTCAGAATGACAAATAAATCGTTCGACTTGATTAAGAACTCAAAATTTTTAAATCCGGCCCAGTCACTATGCAGCACATTGTAAATGAACCCCTTCCCTGCGACCGCTTTGTAATTTTTGAATGCTATGATCAGTCCGAACATCGGCATAAAACAAAACAACAGATACCATACGCATCCCGGCAGCGCCAGAATCGTCAGTTCTGTGTCGTTTTTTGTCCATGAACGCTTTTTGCGTTTTTTGTTTTGACTTTCCATTGCTTCCTCCTTTCTTGTTAAGCAAAGCCGTTAACATTTTTCATGATCTGATTTTAACATTTTACCAGCATTTTGTCAATCCTTTTAAACATTTTTTTCAAATTCCCGATTTGCGTTGTGCATTTTGACTAATTCTACAAATGGCATTTCGTTTTTTCACAAAAAAATATACGTAGAGATTTATTTTTTATCCCTATTCTTCGTTCATAAAATGTTAACTTTTGTTAAAAAATTATTGCTTTAATTTCTACAGACAGTCTGCTGCACTTAATGAAATCAACTGTTTAGACGCTGCTTTCAGCGCAGCCGGAATAATAATGCTGATTTCCTCCAGTCTATACATGCGAAACTTCTTATATTAGGTACCTGAACAAAATGCTGAACAAACTTATTAGGACATTTATTTTTCTAAATATTAACAAAATTTTTTCTAAAATGAAAATAAAATGTAATATTTTTTAAATAAATGTTGCCAAATAAAGTTAATTGTGTTAAGATTGATCCATCTCAGGCAAAATGTACATTTGAACGAGCAAATTATCAAATTATTTTTAGATCTAAAAAAAATTGAATAGAAGATATTACAGGGGGTAACAAATTTTATGAAAAAAGCAATCAAGAGAAACTTACGCAGAAAGGCAACCGCTCTGGCTGCTGCTGTATCCGTGCTCGGAACTACAGCGCCTGTTTATGCCAGTGACACGCTGCCATTTTTAGGCGAAAGCGCAAAAGGTGAAAATCAGGCATACGCACACGGCTACCGTGCAGAAGACATGCTGAACTGGTCGCCGGAAACTGATCCATATTCAGAGATCATGCGTGCCAGAGTACCGCTCCAGAATCGAAATGCAGCGTTTGCCGCTACACAGGCAAATCCAAAGCTTGACAGCACGACAGAGCTTTTTGCACTGTCCGGCGATTATGGTAATGCATTTTTTGATTCCTATCCGTATACGAACGAATTCAGCCAGTATCTGTTTAATTTCTGGCAGTATACCGACTATTTCGGCTCATGGCACGGCCTTCCTACAGAAGAAGTACCGGAAGATATGCTGTATGTAAGCGAGCGCGGCGTTACAGATGCCTGGAAAAACCGCAAATATGAATTCGGCCTGGTAAATATGCCGAACCCTGCATACACAAACGCAGCCCATAAAAACGGCGTGCTTTCGATCGGATGTATCTTCCTTCCTCGTGCAGGCCTAAAGCATACCGCTTTCCTGACACAGGATGCAGACGGCAGCTTCCCATACGCAAAGAAGCTGGTAGAAATGTGTAAATATTACGGCTTTGACGGCTGGTTTATCAACCAGGAAGAATCCATCCCGGCAGCCGACGTTCCTCTATATAAGCTGTTTCTAAAGCAGATGCGTGACGAAGGACTTTACATACAGTTTTATGACAGCATCGATAACGAAACCGGCGCCCTTAACTATGAAAACTCCTTTACCCCTGTAAACTCTCCGTTTGTAAAGGAAGGAAATACACAGTACTGTGATTCCATGTTTATCAACTATGCATGGACTGACAAGCTGCAGAAAGCCGCTGAGCATGCGGAATCATTAGGGCTTGATCCTCATAAGGCAGTATTCGCAGGCGTCGAAGGAGAGAAGTACAGATGGGAGCAGTTTGAATTTGATTATGCATATCGTAACTTTGACCTGCGCCAGAACATTGGCGAAGACGGACAGCCATTGACCTCTATCGCTGCATTCTGTCCAGACGGTGTTTACCGCGGCTTAGATGAGGATTTTGACAACTGGGTGAATGACAACGTAGCAATGCGCCGTGAAAAAGACGAATTCCAGTGGATGGTATTCGACCGTGAGCGTACATGGTGGTCCGGCCCGTTTATGGACCCTTCCAAGGCAAGCTTTACCGCAGACCGTTCTACTTATGAGGCCAGAAAAGAAATCGGTATCGGCACCTTTGAGAAAAAAGACAAGGACGGCAATGTCGTTCCATACAGCTTTGACGGCATAGCAGCTTATATTACAGAGCGTTCTGTCATCAACGGCGATACATTTGTTACAAACTTTAACACCGGACACGGCATGGAATACCGCATGAAGGGCAGTGTATCCAACAGCCATGAATGGTCAAACATCAACGTTCAGGACATCCTTCCGACATGGCAGTGGTGGATTGATTCGAAGAAGGAAACACTGAAGGCAGACTTCGATTACGGTACAAAGCTCGGCAAGAATTATGACAACGGCAAGGAAGATCCTTTAGGAAAGAAGGGCAGCTTTGATTATAAACAAATCGGCGCATTTAACGGCGGTTCTTCCTTAGTCATCTACGGCGACGCAGGCAAGGATGATTTCATCCACCTTTATAAGACCAGCTTAGATGTAAAGGATAACACCCATGTAAATGTTACATTCCAGAAAGTATCCGATGACAAGGCAAAACTGCAGCTCGGCCTGATCTTTGAAGATGAACCTGATAAAATAGTTAAGCTTGACATCAAAAATACTGACAAGACCGGCGGCTGGACAAAATCGAACGTAGACCTGTCCCAGTACAGCGGCAGGAAGGTTGCAGCAATCGGCCTCGGCGTATCTGACGACGCAAAAGACTTCCAGATCAACGTAGGCAAGCTGGCATATTTAAGCTCAGATAAACTGGCTTCTCCTGCAGCTCCTACCGGGCTTACAATTGACAAGGCTTATGATACCGGCGAAATGGTTGTTTCCTGGGATCTTGATTCTTATGATGATGTAAAACAATACAATGTATACACAGTAAAAGACGGCAAGGAAATTTTCCTCGGCGGTACATACGACGATATTTTCTATATCAAGGATATCTATACGACCGACGGAAAAGCAGCCATCCGTGTAAAAGCTGTTTCTGAAGAAGGCAAGCAGAGCAAGGCTGCAAAAGCTGTTTATGACTACAGCAGCGCAGTAAAAGATGTAGCCGTAAAAGCTGAAGACGGCAAGCTGAATGTAACATGGGCCGGCGGAAAAGCAACCGTTACCGTAAAGAAATCATATAGTACAGATACGACAACATGGACAGCAGAGGGTGAAAACAGTGCCGTAGTAGAAGTACCTACAGGCAAGGATGCTGACGGCGCAAGATACACCATGTTTATCACAACAGAGGACGGCGCAGTTACTGCATTTGACGGACGCTTAGACGACAGCTACTGCCAGCCATACAGCGGCTCTGTAGTAAACAGCTCCTTAACAGCACCACTGCCAAAGGACTGGTATAAGATAATCTATACGAAAACCACTCCAGACGGCACTTCCGAACCAAAAACACTGATCCGTTACAGCGGCAATATGCCATATGTAGCAGACGCTGATGATATTACAATAGTATTAGAAGATTACGCTGGAAACCGCTCCGAAGAAGTGACTGTCCACAATGACACAGCTATCGTCGTAACTCCTGAAACAAAGGTAGAATCCTTAAACCCTGGCGATACCTTAAAGTTTACGGTATCACTGCGCGGCGTTAAGAAAGACGAACCTGTGAAATGGGAAATCCTCAACCAGAGCAGATACAAAGAGAGCACAAAAATCGAAGTTACCGAATCAAAAGACGGCGCACAGGCAGAATGCACCCTGACAATCGGCGCGGACGAAACCAGAACATCGATCACGCTTCAGTGCAGCGTGGCATCGGATGCTTCGATCTGGGCAAAAACATCCAGCATTAAGATCAATCAGCCTGAAAAATAAATATTACCTGCACTTATCGAGCGAAAGCTCATCCATATAACAAGCAGCAGAACGTACACCGCGTGTACGTTCTGCTGTCACAAACGATAGAAAACACGCTGCGTAAACTTTCTATTGTCACAAACGATAGAAAACACGCTGCGTAAACTTTCTATTGTCACAAACGATAGAAAACACGCTGCGAACTTTCTATTGTCACAAATGATAAGGGACGCTTCATATGGATGAGGCGTCCCCTATCATTTTTCTGCTCATCTGCATAGAATCACATATAAATGCTAAATCCCATATAAATGCCAGATTACATATTAATGCTAACTTTATTGTTCATAAAATATTCACTTCTGTAAAGAAAATCTTGCTTTGCTTTTCACGAAACAACATGATATACTAGTAAAAACACTGAAGCAGCATATGTTGACACAAAACGAAAAGGGGGTTCCAATGAGTAAAACAACAATGCAGGACATCGCAGATGCCCTAGGAATCTCAAGGGTGACAGTATGGAAGGTATTCAAAAACCAAAGCGGCGTATCCTCATCCCTGCGCGAAAACGTCCTAAACAAAGCAAAAGAGATGGGATATTCAAAGATCAGCCTTCCTGCTGCATCCGAAGAAACTGACGCGGGCGACAACGAAAAAACGGTCTCCCTGATTATTTCAAGGCCGGATTCCTCCACCTTCTGGACAAATATTATACACCGGATGGCACAGGAGCTTTCCTACCATAATGTAAATATGATGTATACGTATATGCCATCCGCCTATACAGACAGTTTTATAATGCCTGCCATATTGAGCAGCGGCGACATACAGGGTGCCATTATACTGAATGTTTATGACCTTGAGCTGATCCGCCTGATCAACGAGCTGGATCTGCCAAAAGTATTTTTGGATACCGTGCCTCAGATGGACCCGCGTATGCTCCATGGCGATTTGATCTTACTGGAGAGCTTTGACTCCATCTACCAGATCACCCGATCCGTTATAGACCGCGGCCTGACACATCTGGGCTTTATAGGCGATATACAGTATGCCCGCACAAACCTGGACCGCTATAAAGGATTCTGCCAGTGCATGGCAGACCACCATCTGGAAATTGACGAAACCGTATGCCTGACACACAGTATCGGGATCTTTTCCTACTACCATGTATTGTGCAGCTTTCTGGACTCACTGGATACACTGCCGCAGGCATTTGTATGCGCCAACGACTACATCGCCCATTTTCTGCACCTCTATTTTACCGAGCATGCCGACCGCATTCCAAGAGGGATTCTTGTAACCGGATACGACGGCAGCCATGAATATTCGAATATAGATGAGCTGATTACAACTGCCGATGTCAAAACCAGCCTGCTTGGCAAACGCCTTTCTATGCAGGTTATCTATCGGATGGAAAATACAGACGCACCATACGAGCTCACCTACATCAATCCGGAGGTAATTTATCGGGATTCTGTCATTTATTGACCTTACAGCAGTTTACCGGTCGGCTGTTTTTCAAACAGACAGCTGATCGGGATTCTGCTTTTTTTACGGCATTTTTATAAAACAGTCTGGATTTCCAAAATTTTTACACAACCAAACGATAACAACATTTTAACATTTTTTGCTATTGTATATTCAAAATGCCGAATAAAACTATGAAAACATTTGTATTTTTATGTAAATAAACGGAAATTTTTTCAAATGAAAAGAAAATGTAATAAAATTAAATAAATGTTGCCAAATAAAGTTAAATATGTTAATGTTATTTTATCTCAAACAAAATGCGCATTTGAATGAGCCAGTTGCCAAATTATTTTCATATTCTGGAAATATTTTATTAGGAGATATGATAGGAGGTATCATAAGCATTATGAAAAAGATAAGACAGAAAAAACTGCGCGGTAAGGTGACAGCTTTAGCTGCTGCTGTTTCCGTACTCGGAACAGCAATGCCGGTATATGCCAGCGACACATTACCATACCTGGGCGAAAGCGCAAAAGGAGAAAATCAAGCATATGCACACGGCTATCGTGCAGAAGACCTGCTGGACTGGTCGCCGGAAACTGATCCAAACGCAGAGCTGATGCGTGCAAGAGTACCGCTTCAGAAAAGAAACGCACCGCTTGCTGCTACACAGGCAAACCCTAAGCTGAACAGCGAAACAGAATATTTTACACTGACTGGTGATTACGGCAATGCTTTTTTTGATGCATACCAGTACACAAACGAATTCAGCCAGTATCTGTTTAATTTCTGGCAGTATGCAGATTATTACGGCTCATGGCATGGCCTTCCTACAGAAGAAGTACCAGAAGAATTATATCTGAATGAACGTGGTGTCGTGGATGCCTGGAAGTTCCGTAAATTTGAGTTCGGACTCGTAAACGCACCAAATGCTGCTTATACAAATGCAGCCCATAAAAACGGTGTGCTTTCCATCGGATGTATCTTCCTTCCTCGTACAGGCTTAAAGCATACTGCACTTTTGACACAGGACGCTGACGGCAGTTTCCCATATGCAAAGAAGCTGGCAGAAATGTGCAAATATTACGGCTTTGACGGCTGGTTTATCAATCAGGAGGAAAAGATTCCGGTTGCTGACATCCCTCTGTACAAGCAGTTTATGAAACAGCTGCGTGACGACGGTGTTTACGTACAATGGTATGATTCGATCCATAACGAAACCGGAGCGATCAGCTATGAAAACGAATTTAACATCGTAGACTCTCCATTTGTAAAAGAAGGCGATACACAGTACTCCGATTCCATCTTCTTAAACTACTGGTGGGATGCTGACAAGCTGAAAAATTCTGCTGAGCATGCAAAATCACTAGGGCTTGATCCGCTTGATACTGTATTCGTAGGTATCGAGGCAGGCGGCGACCGCTGGGATCAAAAATATGATCTGCGTCTGAATATCGGTGCAGACGGACAGCCGATGAATGCAATCGCTTCTCTTGGAACAGACTTCGTGCACAGCGGATTGGACGAGGATTTTGACGGCGGCAATGACAATGTGGCAATGCGCCGTGAAAAAGATGAATTCCAGTGGATGGCATTTGAACGTGAGCGCAGATGGTGGTCCGGCCCATTCTCAGATCCTACAAAGGCTAGTTCTGCTGCTGACCGTTCTACATATGCCGACGACAAAGAAATTGCAATCGGCACACAGGAATCACAGACATTTGACGGTGTAGCTGCTTACATCACAGAGCGCTCTGTCATCAACGGTGATACATTTGTTACCAACTTTAATACTGGCCATGGTATGGAATACCGTATGAAGGGTGCCGTATCTAATGCAAATGAATGGTCAAATATTAACATTCAGGATATCCTTCCTACATGGCAGTGGTGGATTGATTCTACAAAAGGAAAATTAAATGTAGATTTCGATTATGGCACAAAACTCAATAAGAATTATGACAACGGCAAAGAAGATCCTTCTGGAAAGAAAGGCAGCTTTGATTATAAACAGATCGGTGCTTTCAACGGCGGTTCTTCATTAGTTATTTACGGCGATGCTGCTAAAGACGATTTTATCCACCTTTACAAGACAGACTTAGACGTTAAGGACAATACCCATGTGAATGTTACATTCCAGAAGGTGTCTGATGACAATGCAAAACTGCAGCTCGGCCTGATCTTTGAAGATGACACCGAAAACGTTGTAAAACTGGATATCAAAAATACTGACAAGGCCGGAGACTGGGTAAAATCCAGCGTAGACCTGTCGCAGTACAGCGGCAAAAAGGTTGCAGCAATCGGACTTGCAGTATCTGATAATGCGAAAGATTTCCAGATCAACGTAGGCAAGCTGGCATATTTAAGCTCTGACAAACTGGCAGCCCCGGCAGCTCCTACCGGACTTACCATCGACAAAGCTTATGATACCGGTGAAATGGTTATTTCCTGGGATCTTGCTTCTTATGATGATGTAAAACAGTACAATGTATACACAGTGAAAAACGGCAAAGAAATCTTCCTCGGCGGTACATATGATGAGATCTTCTACATCAAAGATATGTACAATACGGATGGAAAAGCAGCGATCCGTGTAAAAGCTGTTTCTGAAGAAGGCAAGCAGAGTAAGGCTGCAAAGACAGTATACGATTACAGCAAGGC